>Ga0315282_10015438_pt1 | contig 11264 bp, 11 predicted proteins | sample YL17G07_20_MG_FD_203693 | JGI IMG/M metagenome (GOLD analysis project Ga0315282, IMG submission 203693) | Sediment microbial communities from Yellowstone Lake, YNP, Wyoming, USA - YL17G07_20 | ecosystem: Environmental > Aquatic > Freshwater > Lake > Sediment | place: USA: Wyoming | collected...
GGTTGCGCGCCCGGGTCTTGGCTAATTTATTTATCTGGCATTGTTGGACCAAAAGGCAAAGTGGTTGGCCTTGACTTAGTTGATATAAAAATTAAATTACCAACTAATGTTTCTGTAATTAAAGCAAACCTTAACAATAATCACATTTTAGCACTTTCGGCTTTACAAACCAAATTTGATGCGGTTGTTTCTGACTTAGCGCCGCACATTACTGGCATAAAAGAAACAGATAATCAAAACTCCCTTAAACTTTGGCAAGCTGCTTTAAAAATTAGCCAAGCCGTCTTAAAACCACAAGGCAAATTTATTTGTAAAATGTTTAACAATGAATTCAGCGAAGATTTTATCAAACAGGTTAAAAAACATTTTAAACAAATCAGAAAATTCCGGCCGCAAGCGACACCAAAAAGCAGTAGAGAGTTTTATGTTGTTGCTGGCAGATAACTCGCAACCCGCAACTAATTAACCGAAAAACAATGCCATATCTAAACCAACAAATCAATTGGCTCCTGCGCGATAAATATCACAACAAAATTACATCAGCCGCCAAAAAAGATATTGCCCGCCTACATCAGGGCGAGCCTTTAGATTATATTATCGGCTGGCGTGAATTTTTGGGCTGTAAAATTGATTTATCTTTACGACCATTAATCCCTCGTGAAGAAACAGAATTCTGGATGGATAAAGTAATAAAAATTATTTGTCATTCTGAACGAAATGAAGAATCTCAGGGATACCGTTATGACACCGTCTGTGACCCGAGATCCTTCGTCGGCCTAAAGCATCCTCAGGATGACACTACTATCCAATGCATTGATCTATTTTCTGGCTCTGGCTGTATTGGCATTGCCATTTTAAAACACATCCCCCAAGCTAAAGTAGATTTTACTGACATTGATAAAAATTGCCTAAAACAGGTTAAAATTAATCTTAAGCTTAACAAAATTTCGCCCCTTCGCTACCGCATCCTCCAAACTAATATTTTTAATTCTACTCTGCAAACTACAAACTACAAACCACAAACTTACCGGTATATTTTCGCCAACCCCCCATATGTCGCTTTGAAAAATAAAAAACAGCTCCAGCCGTCTGTTTTAAAACACGAACCCCATCGGGCGCTTTTTGCCAAACAAAACGGCCTCTATTTTATTGACCAAACTTTCCGCCAAGCCAAAAAATATTTAAAACCAAATGGCCAACTTTTTTTAGAATTTTCGCCAGAACAAAAAAACGCCATTACTGTATTACTGAAAAAATATCAATACAGTAAGTGGCGCTTTAATAAAGACCAATTCAGTCGCTGGCGCTGGCTAATTGCCAAGTGGCAAAATTATATCCCTAAATCATGTCTCTTAGATAATCCGTCAATCGCCTGATTAACCAGTTTATCCGCTTGTTTATTTTGCTCTCGCGAGATACTGAAAAATTCCACTTCGCCAAAATCAATTTTAAGATTCCAGACATCGCAAAATAATGGCTGTAAATCTTTTTCTTTAATTTTATACTCACCACACATCTGCTTGACCACTAACTCACTGTCCAAATAAAATTCTAAACTTAATTGTTTGGTTTTTTGTTTGCCAAAAAGGGCTTTGGCTTTTTTTAAAGCAAAAATTACTGCCCGATATTCAGCTTGATTATTGGTCGCTTTGCCAATAAATTCGCTATATTTTTTGATGATCACGCCGTCAACATTCATAAAAACAACTCCAACGCCTGCTGGCCCTGGATTGCCCCTAGCGCCGCCATCAGTATAAATTTTAATTTTTTGCATATAACATTTTTAATTTTCATTTTGATATTTGATATTTGATTTTTGATTTAGAATTAACTCAAAATAAAACCGCTCCACCAACATTAAGACACCACAGCAATCCTCAAATCCACCAATTTCAATTGCACCTGTTCTGGCCCACGCCAATCATCACTCATCAACTCAAAAGCCACATCAATTCTGTCCCCCAAATTTAACTTCTGCGCCCAATCACCAAAATTAAAACCCACAGCTCGGAAAATAAAAAAACGACTATCGTCTGGTTGACCCGCTTGCGCCCTTAAATCTAAACGCAAATGTTTACTGCCATTGCCCACCAAGCTAAGATTAATCACTTCAACATTTTTCAAACAACAAACCGGCTCTGGATTAGCTTGGCCAAAAGGCGCTAATGCCCGCAACTGGCTATAAGCTGACCAGGAAATATTTTGGGCTGATAAAGTTAGATCCAAACATAGTTGCGGCTCCAATGCTTCTGGCTGAACCTCTTTGTTAATAATTTTCTCTAAAGAACTTTTTAAATCTGCTAAATTATCTTTTTTCAAGCTAAACCCCGCAGCACCGCTGTGACCACCAAACTCTGATAAATATTCCTTGGCCTTAGATAATGCCTTAATAATATTAAGACCGGGAATGCTTCGGGCTGAACCCGCCACCTCTTCACCCTCTATTTTATAAATAAATGCTGGCCGAAAATACTTATCAGCCAGTTTGCCAGCTACCAAACCATTAATGCCAATAGGCCATGATTCATCCCCCTCAAAAATTAGCACTGGTAACTCATTAATTTTTTTCAGTTTTTCTTCCACCTGCGCCAACACCCGACTAGTTTCTGTTTGACGTTCTTGATTTTTTTCGTCTAATCGTTTGGCTAAAAATTCCGCCTCTTTGTCTGACTGGCAAACCAAAAGCTCATAAGCCATATTAGCATGGCTCATACGGCCAGCGGCATTTAAACGCGGTCCTAAAGCATAACCCAAAGTATGACTGTCTAAATTAGTAGTCAAATTCTGACTGTCAAAAACCGGCTTAATGCCGGCAATATTCATCAATGCCCGAATGCCTGGACGCTGGCTTTGCGCCAATACCACTAAACCGTATTTTACAATCACCCGATTTTCACCCAAAAGCGGCATACAGTCAACCACTGTGCCCAGAGCTACCAAATCCAGCAGCCATTTGTCAAAGGCGACCGGAATTTTTTTGGTATTTTTCTTAGCAAAACTGGATTTCAATAAAGCCTGAATCGCTTTAAACGCCACACCAACCCCAGCTAAATTTTTAAACGGATAATCACAACCCTTTTGCCACGGATCAACTACGGCTAAGGCACCAGGCAAACGATCTTCAACGTAATGATGGTCCAAAACAATAACGTCCATGCCTAATTTAGTGGCCAAATCAATTTCAACAAAATCAGTTACTCCGCAATCAACTGTAATCGCCAGCTTAACGCCTTTATCAGCCAGCTGCTCAATCGCCTGACAATTTAGGCCATAACCCTCTTTCATACGACCCGGGATATAAATTTCCGGTTGAAGATCAAATAAATTTAAAAAACTATTCAAAACTGCAACGCCGCAAACGCCGTCCGTGTCATAATCGCCAAAAATAGCAATCCTCTGCTTTTTTTTGATAGCTTTAACAATCCTCTCAACTGCCCGGTTCATACCTCGCATCAATAATGGGTCATTAAGCTGTTTTTCGTAATCTGGTTTCAAAAAATCGTCAACATCTTTTTTAGATTTTAAACCGCGCTGATACAATAAATCTAAAACAAAAGAAGGATACTGACTTAGACTTTGTTTAAATTCTTTAGGCGCACCTGACTTAAAAAACCACTGATTCATGACAAATAAAAATCAAAGCTTAAATACCAAAAATCAAAATGTAAATTAAAAACTAAAAATATCTTATTCTTTTTTATTTTTGCTTTGTCTTTTTGATATTTGATATTTGATTTTTGATTTTAACTAGTATCCTAGAACTTTTAGTCCAGGTAATTGTCCATTAGCTAAAAAATCCAACATGGCGCTACCGCCGGTAGATACATAATCAATTTGATCCAACAAGCCCTGCCTGGATAAAAATCCCACCGTATCGCCACCGCCAACTATGGTCTGGGCCGTAGTTTTCGCCATAAACTGGCCAATCTTTTTCATGCCTTGGCTAAAAGCCTCAATTTCACAAAGGCCTACTGGGCCCGTCCAAATCACCGTGCCCGCGTTCATAATAATATCACCAAATAACTGTTGGCTGTCCGGCCCTATATCTAAGATCATTTCCTCGGATCGGGTATTGCCGATGGCCACTACGCGGCAAGGCGCCTCTCCTGTTGGTTCTGACGCTACTATTGCATCCACCGGTAAATGCAACTTCGGATCAGTTAAGTTTAAAGCCCGCAATTCATCAATTATTTTTTCTTCTACCACTGAACGACCAATTGCCAAGCCCATTGCCGCCAATACCGTGTTGGCCAAAGCGCCGCCTAAAATCACGTGATCGGCCGTTTCTAAAAATCGCTCAATAAATTTTAATTTAGAAGAGATTTTAACTCCGCCAATTAAAACGGCCATTGGCCTTTTGGGATTTTTAAAAACCTTGGATAAAATTTCTGCTTCACGGGCCAACAATAAGCCAGCGGCTGATGGCAACAGCGTTGGTAAGCCAACAATAGAAGCGTGCTCCCGATGAGAATTAGAAAAAGCATCGTTAACATAGATATCGCCTAAACTAGCCAGCTGTTTAACAAAACCAGCATCATTAACTTCCTCGCCAGCATAAAAACGAATATTTTCTAAAAAAGCGATCTGGCCAAAAAACAAATCATTCAAAGACTTTTGGCCAACCGCATCCATAAAATCATCAACAAAAACAATTGGGACTTGCAAAATTTTAGATAAATAATCCGCCAAGGGTTTAACAGAAAATTTCAAATCACGCTGGCCTTTAGGCCGGCCAAAGTGGGCGATTAAAATAATTTTCGCGCCTTGCTTTTGTAGATATTTTATAGTTGGCAAAGTATTTTTAATCCGCCAATCTTCAGCTGGATCTACCCGGCCCGCGCTATCCAAAGGCACGTTGAAATCAACGCGCACTAAAACGCGCTTATTTTTGCAATCTAAATCTTGAATAGTTTTAAACATAAAAAATCATAACCCCGATGTACTTTTAATAATCTTAATAAATTCTTCTGATTTTAATGAGGCGCTACCGACTAATAATCCATTAAATTGACTAATCTTAACATAATCAGCTACGTTCTTGGCATTAACACTGCCACCATATAAAATCAGGATTTTTTCAGCTAAACCATGCCCATAAATCTGGATCAAGGTTTTACGCAAAAATAGATAGACCGTTAAGGCATCGTCTGGCAGACACGGTTGGCTATTGGGAGTAGTACTAATCGCCCAAATCGGTTCATACACCAAAACTACTTCTTTTAGTTTTTGCTTAGCCACGCCAGACAATATTATTGATAACTGTTTTTTTAAAATCTCTCCGATATTTTCCGCCTGACGTTCTGGCTCACCCAAACAAATCACTGGCTTTAAACCAGCACCCAAAACGGCTAAAACCTTTTTATTCACCACTTCATCAGTTTCGCCAAAATATTGCCGGCGCTCTGAATGACCTAAAATCACATATTCGCAACCCGCGTCTTTGAGCATCCCAGTGGAAATTTCACCAGTAAAAGCGCCTTGTTTTTCGTAAAAAACATTTTGACTGCCCAAATGACATCTATTTATGATTTGACGCAAACTAGGTAAAAAAATTACTGGCGGGCAAATAACAATCTCTTTATTGCTGTCAGTCAAACTAACTTCTACGGACGACAAAAGCGATTTGGCTTTTCCCAAATTTTCAGGATTCATTTTCCAATTAGCGATAATAAAATACGAAAGCATGATATTAAATTCTTACTCGGCTTAATTGGTCGACTCAGAATCAAACTTTAAGTTATAAATTTAAGATTTAGGAATTGTGATGAAATGAATAACCGAGCAAACATATATTCGTAAATCTTAAATCTTAAATCGTAAATCATGATCTCAAGAATCCCGCTGCTTGCTCGGGCGCAATAGTCAAAATTTCAATACCAGTACCTAATTCAAAACCAGCCCAAGTAGAAGTCTTTGGCAAAATTTCAACATGCCAATGATAATGATCGTAATCTTTGCTATCACAGGGCGCGGTATGAATAAAAAAATTATAAGCGGGATTATTAAGTTTTTTTGCCAAACGGCTTAACGCCTGCTTTAGCGCTTCGGCCAACGACCGGATCTCCTGATCGGTAATCCTTTCAAAATATGATTTGTGCTCCTTAGGATAAATCCGCATCTCAAAACTCACCCGCGAAGCAAAAGGCACTAAAACCACAAACTGATCATTTTCAAAAATAATTCGCTCGCCACTTTCTAAATCCCACTTCATCATTGTACAATGAACACATTGATGATTCAAATTAAAATATCGCTGCGACCCTTCCAAACTACGCCGCAAATCAGGGTCAATTACCGGAATAGCAATAATTTGCGAGTGCGGGTGAGTAACCGAGGCACCTGCTTCTTTGCCTTGATTATGAAAAATAGAAATATAATTGATAAACTCTTTATCCATCAATGCTAAATATCTTTGTTGTAAAACATCAATAAAGTCCATCGTTTCCTCAATGGAAAAATCAGCTAATTGGCGCTGATGATCACGATAAATCACCACCTCGTGAAAACCAACGCTGTCCATAATTTGGTATGGCCCAACAGCTCGTTCATTCAAATCTTGTGCTTGACCAAAAGCTGGATATTTATTGGGGACAACCACAAACGACCAATTAAGCTTGGCTATTTCTTGATTATTTTTAATTTGGGTAATGTGCCTTTGTTTAGTTTTGACTAAGACCGCAGTCTCTTGAGTTTCTATTTTACAAAACGGACAGTCATTCATCGCGGATTCTGCCACTAATATTTCTTTGCGCGCGAAAGTATCTGGCCTGCGGCCACGGCCCGCGGCAATTACTACCCAATCTTTTGATACTAGATCAAAACGAAGTTCGGATATTGGCATTATTTTTTAAATTAAAATAGTTATCTGGTTTCTTGGTTAACGAGCTAGCGGGTTAACGAGTTATATCACGAAAAAATACTATTCATCTATAAAATTAACACGTTAACACGTTAACACGTTAACCCGCTAACCATCTAACCTTTATACTTCCCCGCTAAACTATTCCACCTAATCTTAAACAGCTCCACTAAAGTTTTAAAATAAGCCGACAGCGTCACTTTGCCCCCTTCAGGATTGTGCCAATCAACTGCTACTTCTTTTATTTTATAACCCATTTTTTTAGCAATAAGTAATATTTCCATATCAAAACCCCAACGGGTAATCGTCTGTTTGGGAAAAACCGCTTCGGCTACTTGTTCGGAAAATAATTTAAAACCCCGTTGAGTATCGTGGATACTCCAAATTAAAATTACCCGGATTAAAAGCTTGGCTAAATGTCCCAGCCAACGTCGATACCAAGCAGCCCGCTCTTCAATTTTCGCGCCCCTAACCTCAATTGAGCCAATAACCACTTGGTAGCCCTGTTCTATCCAAGGAAAAAATTTATCTAAGTGATCAATCACCGTGGAATTATCCGCGTCCATAAATAAACGATATTTACCCTTGGCCTTTAGCATTGCTTGCTTAACCACATAACCCTTGCCATGATTTTGCGGATTATCAATAACTTTTAGATTTTTAATCACAGATTGCATTTGCTGGCTCACCTTAACCGTATTATCCCGCGATCCGTCATCTACCACAATAATTTCATATTCATAATTTTGTTTGGACAAATAACGATCAATGTCCAACAATGTTTGCGCGATCCGTTTTGCCTCATTATAGGCCGGAAGGATGACTGATAAATACATATGTTTAAACGTAAAGTGTAAAGCTAAAAGCGCAAAGCCACAACACAAAAGTAAAAAGATATAACCTTAATTTTTGTATTGTGCTTTTAGCTTTTAAGTTTTAATTTTACACTTTGCACTTTAAGTTTTGAATTTCGTCGTATTATAGCATATTTGAAATAAATAAAAAAGACATACGATCATTTTTAATAATCGTATGTCCCACAGAATCTTATTATGGTTCTGTCAACACCAGACAATCGTCTTGGCGCACTAAAAGCGTATGTTCAAAATGCGCGGCCAAAGAATTGTCCATTGTTTGCCAACCAATGCCATCAAAAGTATGCTTAATGCGCCAATCACGGCCCGCGGCTACCATTGGTTCAATACAAATTAGCTGGCCAACTTCCAAGGTTTCACCCTGATGGCGCTGACCAAAATTACAAATTTCTGGCAATTCGTGAAGTTTTTTGCCAATGCCATGGCCGCAAAGCTGTTTGATAACAGTAAAGCCTTGCGACTCTACATAGCGCGAAATGGTATTGCCAATATCGCCAATAGTATTGCCGGCCCGCGCTTTTTTTAAACCGCGCTTAAGCGCTTTTTTAGTAACTACAATCAGCCGCCGCGCCTCGTCAGACACCTCGCCAATTGCCACGGTTAAAGCCGCGTCAAAAAAATATCTCTGATATTCAATACCCAAATCTAAACTAATAATATCACCCGACTTTAAAATTTCATCAGCCCTTGGCACGCAGTGAACAATGCCTGCGTTCACGCAAGTACACAGTACCGCCGGATAATGTTGATAGCCTAAAAAAGCTGGTTCAGTCCCGGCTTGCTTAATTAAACCTCTGGCACGATTTTCTAAATCACCAGTTGCCACCCCAGGTGCCACCATATTTTTTAATTCAGCCAATATGGTCGCTAAAATTTTACCGCCAGTCAATAATAACTTTTGATCCAAAATCGCATTCATTAAATTGATTGTAAAACGGAAAGTAACGAGAAGTCAAATAAAAAAGGCCATTCGGCCAAACCAAAACAATTGTTACATTGCTAAATTGCTTAATTGTTAAAAACCAGAATAATATAACCCAACAATTTAACAATTGAACAATAAAACAATCATTATTTTTATCTCCAAAAGCGCGTCAATAAAACCAACCTCCACATCTTAGCTAAAATTTAACGCCCTAACTACATCTTGATGTACTTTTTCAATGCTTTGCGAGCCGTTAATTTCTTTTAATAAACCTTGCTCACGGAAATAGTTAATTACCGGTAAAGTTTGCTCTTCATAAACTTGCCAGCGCTTTTCTAAGGCCATTTCATCAGCCCGTTTCACCAACTGGCCACCACACTTGGGGCACACGATTAGTTTGGCGTTTTCTGGAGTATATGGCAAAGCATAACGACAATTAGCGCAAACCCGGCGATGCTCACGCCGCCAAATAGATTCGTCGGCCTTAATATCTAAAAACAAAATTTGCACTTGCCAAAAAGAGGCCTGCTTTAAATACTGACGCAAGGCCTCAGCTTCTGGCAGCGTTCGCGGCGAACCATCTAAAACAATACCCTTGCCATTAAGCGATTTTACTTTTTCTAACTTTTCAATCACCCATTCAGCAATAACGTCTGAAGGGATTAAACCGCCAGCGTTAAATGGCCTTTCCACTCGCTCTCTGTCATCTCCTGACAAAGTCGGCAATTTTTCTCTAATGATTTCGCTAGAGCCAATATGTATTAAATCTAACTTTTCTGCCAGCATACTGGCTTGCGTTCCCTTGCCAGAACCAGGAGGACCGATAAATATTACTAATAATTTTTTTGACATAGACGTAAGTTGAATTTTTAATTTTCAAGTTTTAGTATTATAACTAAAAACTCCCACAAAAGCAACTCATTGGATTCATTGTTTTTTTGACCATTTTGTGATAAAATAAAACTATAATTAACAATAACATTATGTACAATTGGTCAATTGACGAAAAACAATTTAAAAAAGCAGACCCAAGAGGATATAAAATTTGGAAATTAGAGCAGACGATAAATTACGGCCAAGCCGGTGAAAAGCTGGACGAAAGTTTGGTCAAAAAATATTGGCCTTTTATAAAAAATAGAATAGATCCCTATTACAGGGATTTTTTAGAATTGCTTTTATGGCCGCAACAAAAAAAAGCATCTTAACCAGTCATCAAAAAGAGGTTTTGGAATTAATTTCGCAAGAAGATTATTTTACCAAAAGATTTTATTTGGCTGGCGGCACAGCTCTTGCCGAGTTTTATTTACAACACCGTCTTTCAGAAGACCTTGATTTTTTTAATGAAAAAGAAGAAGTTAATCCTATCCCTATTATTAGATTTTTTGAAAATAGCACAAAAAAATTAAATATAAACAAAATTGAAACCAAAAGAGTTTTTGGCTTGTATACATTATTTTTGCATTTTCAAGACCAAAAAATCTTAAAAGTTGATTTTAGTTATTATCCTTTCACAAGGATTGAAAAGGGGCTAAAATTCAAAAACCTTGAGATAGAAAGTATTTACGATATCGGAATTGATAAAGTCCAAACAGTTATCGTAAACCCCCGAGTAAGAGATTTTATAGACATTTTTTTTATTATTAAAGAAAAAAAATATAGTTTTGAGGAATTATTAATGCAAGCTAAGGCAAAATTTGACTGGGATATTTCCTTAATGGAATTAGGCGCCCGTTTTTTAGAAGGATCTAAAATGGCAGATTTTCCTCGTATGGTTAATCCCATTGATCACAAGGAATGGCAAAATTTTTTCATTAAAGAAGCAAAAAAACTCAAAAAGGATCTTTTTAAATAATTATTCCTATCAATTACCAATTACCGTATACTCAAAAACTCTCTGAAAATCAATCAGAGAGTTTTTAATTTTTACTTGAATCTAAATAAAAATCAAAAATTTAAAATATAAAATTATTACTAAAATCCTTCGTAGTCACGGACGGTAAGTTGCGACTCTACTTGCCTCATAGTTTCCAACACCACTGAAACAACAATTAAGACAGCCGTGCCGCCAATAGTTAGCTGGCTAAAGCCAAAACCGCTTTGGATGATACTGGGTAATACAGCGACTGTGCCCAAAAAAATGGCGCCAAATAAAAGCAAGCGGTTCAGAATAAAATGTAAAAATTCAGCGGTAGCCCGACCCGGCCTAATCCCGGGGATAAAACCACCCATTTTTTGTAAATTAGAAGAGATGTTTTTGGGCTCAAAAGTCACCGCTGTATAAAAGAAAGTGAACACTACCACCAACAAAAAATAAAACGGCGCGTAAAGCCAAAGATTCTGCGGTGAAAACTTGGCTAATTGGTGTCCTAAATTAGCCAGCCAAGCATGACTGGAATTCGTGATGAAATTCGCGGCCATTCCTGGCATTAACATAATAGAAACCGCGAAAATAATCGGAATAACGCCAGCTGGATTAACGCTAATCGGCAAATATGTAGAAACACCTCCATACATTCTACGGCCACGAATTCGTTTAGCATAAGACACTGGGATATTCCGCTTGCCCTCATTGATCAAAACCACTGCCGCGATTACCAAAAGGGCT
>Ga0315282_10015439_pt1 | contig 11263 bp, 12 predicted proteins | sample YL17G07_20_MG_FD_203693 | JGI IMG/M metagenome (GOLD analysis project Ga0315282, IMG submission 203693) | Sediment microbial communities from Yellowstone Lake, YNP, Wyoming, USA - YL17G07_20 | ecosystem: Environmental > Aquatic > Freshwater > Lake > Sediment | place: USA: Wyoming | collected...
AAAGACCATTTTTTGGCACATGTTACGCTGTCCTTGGGGAGGAGGTAATCGCCCCGAATTTAACCACAAGAAGGATTATCTCAGCTAGACCAACCCAATACGACGGATTTGTTTATGATTTAAGCGTGAATAAAGAAACCCCTAATTTTGCATTAAGCAACGGAATAGTTGTGCATAACTCAACGAGAGCCGAAATCCTCCAGAAACTGATTGATAGGGGCTATATCGAGGGAAGGCAGAACTTCACCCCCTCTAACGTCGCTTTTGGTGTGATAGATGCCCTGGAGCAGTACGTTCCTGATGTCACAAAGCCCGATATGACTGCAAAGCTGGAAAAAGAGATGGATAAGATTGAGAGAGGCAAGCTGAAGAAAGAGAATGTCGTGCTTGATTCAAGAAAGTTATTGACCAAGATACTGAACCATCTGCTTGAGCATAGAGAGAGCATAGGCGAGAAGCTTAAAGAGTCGCTGAAGGCGGATAATGTCGTTGGCAAATGTCCCGCCTGTGGAGGCAACCTGATAATCATAAAGATGAGGAAAGGGACGAGATTCGTTGGCTGTTCTGGCTATGCGAAAGGCTGTCGGACCTCTTTTCCGTTGCCAGCGAAAGGGACCATAAGGGCGTTAGGGACTCTATGCCCGACATGTAACTTACCCGAGATAGAGGTGCAGTATTTCAGGAGAAGGCCGTTCCGCATGTGCATCAACCATAAATGTGCCTCAAAAGCCGACTGGGGCAGGAAGAAGGCGAAGAAAGATGAAGATAGAGCTGGACCCAAGAAAGTCAATCCATGAGAATGCCGCTTCCCATTATGACAGATCTAAGAAGATGCGGGCAAAGATTGATAGCCTAAAGAATGCTATCGAGGTCACCAAGAAACTGATTGATGCTGAAGAGCGTAAGGGCGCGGAACTCCCTGAAAAGAAGGTCTTGCGCGAGAAGGACTGGTTCGAGAAGTTCCACTATTTTGTGACCCCCAATAGCTTTTTGGCATTGGGCGGAAAAGATGCCAAGAGCAACGAGATCATAGTGAAGAAGCACATGGATAAGAACGATTTATACTTCCATGCGGACATAGCCGGCGCTCCCTCCGTCGTACTGAAGAACGGCCAGAGCGCGCAAGAGGAAGATCTGCGCGAGGCGGCCAGGTTCGCAGGCGCCTTCTCATCTGCCTGGAAGAACGAGCTGGGCGCTGTCGACGTTTTCTGTGTCAAGCCGGAGCAGGTACACACCGCCGCCAAATCCGGCGAGTATCTGGCGAAAGGTAGCTTTGTGATAACCGGCGAAAAGAGGCAGTTCAGGAAAGTACCTGTAGAGCTGGCCATCACCTGCCTCGCTGGAAAGCTGCTCATAGCCCCGGTCGAGACGATTAGGAAAAGGTCTAACCAGTATCTTGTCCTGAAGCCGGCGAGAGAGAGCAAGGGAGAATCGGCGAAGAAAGTGCTGCATCTGCTAAAGGAGATGTTTCCCGATAGCCAGATAGACCTTGACTGGGTGCTGCAGATATTGCCGAACGGCGGCTCTAAACCGATAAAAAGCTAAGGTATTTAAAGAACAAAGCCGAAATTATAACACCGTTATATCGGAGGCAGCACAATGGTGACTAAAGTTCAAGTTCTGAAAGCTCTAAAAGAGGTCTATGATCCAGAATTCCCGGTCAGCGTGGTCGATCTGGGCCTTATTTATGACGTGAAGATAGCCAAAGACCGGGTCTCTGTTAGAATGACCCTCACCAATCCGGGCTGTCCCATGAGCGCTATCATAACCCAGATGGTGCGAGAGAAAGTCGAGAGTCTTAAGGGGGTCAAAGAGGCGGTTATAGACTTGGTTTTCGAGCCGCAATGGACACCTGAACGCATCTCTAACGAGGCCAGAAAGAAGTTCGGCTTTGCATAATCAGCTTTAAATGTATGTTAGTTCTATTATTAATCCCGTGATATTATGCCTGAATCAAAAAATGTTATCGACCTCAAAGTGACAGAGGCGTTGCAGAACGATGTTGGACGAGGGATAGTCCGACTAGATACTAAGGCCAGAAAGGAATTAGGGGTCACTTCAGGTGATATCGTCGAGATTCAGGGGAAGAAGACTACAGGAGCTATCGTCTGGCAATCCTACCCGCAGGACGAGGGCCTTGGCATAATCAGGATGGACGGCCTACTGAGGCAGAATTCGGGCGTCGGGGTCGGAGACATCGTAAAGGTCGCTAAAGCGAAGACAGTCAAGGAAGCGAAGAAAGTCCTATTCGCCCCGATACAGGCCACCAGATTCACTCAGGAGTTCGCCGACTATGTCAAGCGAAGGCTCATCAACATGCCGATAACCAAGGGCGATAACGTCGTTGTCGGGGGCTTTGGCTCTCCGCTCATCCTCCAGGCGATCAAGGTCACACCGCCGGGCATAACCCAGATAACCGAACAGACAGCCGTCAGCCTGCAGGAAGAGCCGACGAAAGAGTCAGAAGGAATCTCTTCCATCACTTACGAGGATATCGGTGGCTTGGGCGACCAGGTCAAGAAGGTCAGAGAGATTATAGAACTGCCACTGAGACACCCAGAGCTATTCACCAAGCTGGGAATAGACGCACCCAAAGGCGTTCTTCTATATGGACCGCCGGGAACAGGAAAAACACTGCTCGCGAAAGCCGTGGCCAACGAGTCTGATGCCAACTTTACTTCTATACAGGGGCCTGAGATAGTCTCCAAATTTGTTGGCGAGGCGGAGGAGAGGTTGAGAGACATATTCACCAAGGCGGAGGAGAACGCGCCCTCCATCATCTTTATCGACGAGTTAGACGCGATAGCCCCAAAGAGAGAGGAAGTAGTGGGTGAAGTAGAGAAAAGGATAGTCGCCCAGTTGCTGACTTTGATGGATGGTCTGAAAGGGAGAGGGAAAGTCGTAGTCATAGGAGCCACTAACAGACCTAACGCCCTAGATCCAGCTCTAAGAAGACCGGGCCGTTTCGATCGTGAGATAGAGCTAGGGGTGCCTGACAAGAAAGGACGAAAGGAAATATTGCAGATTCACACGAGAGGAATGCCAATTGAGCCAGATTTTAACAAAGAGGAGGTTATAAAGATACTTAAAAAATTTAAGACAGAAGAGATAAAAGATGAAGCAGTAAGAATACTAAAAAAGCGCATCGGCGATGAACGGTTCAAAGAGGAAATAAATAATATTATCGAGAAGATTCAAAAAGAAAAAGATGGCGAAGAGATAGAATCTGTGCTCGAAGTTTTTGATTCAGATTTCTATGAAGTTGTTAGAAATAAATTAAAAGAAGCGTTATTGGACGAGCTGGCCAACATGACTCACGGTTATGTCGGAGCTGACCTTGCCGCCCTTGGTAGAGAGGCTGCGATGAAGACGCTCAGGCGGATATTGCCGAAGATTAATCTCGAGGATGAGACGATACCCGTAGAGATATTGGAGACTCTGAGGGTCACGAGAAAGGATTTCATGGATGGCTATAAAGAGGTCCAGCCGACTGCCATGCGTGAGGTGATGATTGAAGTCCCTAACGTCAAGTGGGACGATATAGGCGGATTGGAGCCGGTCAAGAAGGAACTGAGAGAGGCTATCGAGTGGCCGCTGAAGTATCCGGAGATGTTCAGGAGAATGGGCATAAAGCCGCCGAGAGGCATTTTCCTATACGGTCCGCCTGGCACAGGTAAGACATTGCTGGCGAAAGCTGTTGCTAATGAATCTGAGGCTAACTTCATATCCATAAAAGGGCCGGAGATTTTCTCAAAATGGGTGGGCGAGTCACTGCCTTATGATGAGGAAGTTTTGTTAATCGATAGTAATGATCTAATACAACGAGAAAAAATAGGGGAGATTGTCGAAAACGAACCTACTGTTTTATCTCCCACAGTTACTGATGACTTCGTGGCCAAGAATTCGAAAGTTGTTGGTTTCATTAAACACAAAGCCCCACCCTACGTCGATGTTGTAAAAACTGAGACTGGGAGAGAAGTGAGGGTTACAGGAGGACACAGCTTATTTGTGAATCACGCAAATCAGTTTTCAGAAGTGCTTGCAGATGAAATAATCCCAGGCGAGACAAGAATAGCCATCCCAAAGAAAATAGTGGCTCCACAAACTACAAAAAAGATAAACTTCATCGAGTGCTTGAGAGACAACGACCATAACCTTTACGTAAGTAATGCACAGCAACTAGTGAGCAAGGCAATTTCAAAATTAGGAAACAAAAAAGCAGCTGAAATACTCGGACTTGATGAAAGAAATACGTATCATTATCGCACTAGAGCAGCAACCAGAGTCTCAAAATTCATTAAGTTGATGGAAGCAGCTAACATTGGATTTGCTCCATCCAAACTTGTTGTAAATTCTTATATCAGAACTCATTCTTTGCCAGGCACTATCAAACTGGATAAAAACCTTTCCACTTTCTTAGGTTTCTGGATTGCAGAAGGATCGTATCATGCTGGGGGTGTCCGTCTAAGCCTTTCGAAAACTGAGTCAGCAGAAATAATAAAACTATGTAAAAAACTTTTTGGCAAAGTTGAGATTTATGAGAAAAAGGGCTTCGATTCTCTTGACATCTACATAAACTCCAAGACTTTGAGGGTGTTTATGCAAGACATTCTGGGCATGAAGGGTGGTGCAAAAAACAAGCGCATACCTGTCCACATAATGTCTGCTCCGTTAGAGTCAATAGCGGGTTTCTTGGGGGGATATTTCAGCGGTGATGGTTACTTTAGTGGGAAGTACATAGAAGCGTCCACAGTGAGCAAATCACTTGCAAATGATTTGATGACAGCATTGCAGTACTTCAGTATTGTTGCTAGATGCTCAACTAAAAGAGAAAGAACAGAGAGCATTTCGTATAGGGTCAGATTCTTATGGTCAGGATTTTTAAAAATGTTTATCGATAAAATAGGATTCTTCGACAAAGCAAAAAATGAGAAAGTCAAGGAGTATCTTAAGAACATGAAACTCATCAGAGTACTTCAGAGCCCAGAACAGAACATGAGCGGTGACGTTTATTGGGACAAAGTAGTTAGCGTAAAGCGCGAACCATACACGCAACCATTCGTATATGACATAAGCATAAACCCAACAGAGCGTTTTATAGCAGGATTTGGCGGGGTGCTGGTGCATAACTCCGAGAAGGCAATCAGGGAGACTTTCAGAAAAGCGAGGCAAGCTGCTCCTTGCATCATCTTCTTCGACGAGATAGATGCGGTAGCCCCAAGGAGAGGCATGGATGTTGGCTCTCATGTCACAGAGACCGTGGTCAACCAGCTCCTTTCTGAGATGGACGGACTTGAGGAACTGAAAGAAGTGATTGTTATAGCCGCCACCAATAGACCTGACATGGTCGACTCTGCTCTATTGAGGCCGGGAAGGTTCGACAAGCTGATTCTGATTCCTGCGCCCGATCTAGAGACTAGAAAGAGGATATTCGAGGTCCATACTAAACGAGTTCCTATAGCCAAGGACATCGATTTGGACAAGCTGGCTAAAGCCACTGAGGGCTATTCTGGAGCAGATATAGAGGCCGTAGTTAGAGAAGCTGCCCTAAATGCCCTTAGAGGCAACAAGCAGGCCAAGATAGTCGAGCAGAAGCACTTTGACAAGGCCCTGAATGAGGTAAAGCCCAGCTTAGAGCCCAGCGTCATAAAGGGGTATGACAAGTTCAAGACCGAGGCCATAGGGGCGGAATTCGCATAGCTTATTCTAGAAAAGGCCGAGCAGGACCTGTGGGAAGAAGAAAAGAACTGCAGCTGTGCCTATCACCAAAAACCATATAGTTGGGTTCCATCCAATCACTTTCGACCCGTCCAATGGCGGGACTGGCAAGAGATTGAACATCGCCAGGAAAAGGTTTATCTGAAATCCCCACGTGCCGAGCTCGTGCAAGAACGTCTGTGGCCCTAACGCCAGCGGGAAGAAGAGGAAAGCCAGCACCACATTTGTCAGCGGCCCGGCCACGCTTATTATCCCATTTTCTCTCCTGGTCAGATTGGGCTTGTAGATATACACGGCCCCTGGCGCGGCAAATACGAACCTGCCCCCTGTTGCTATCGCGAACACGAGAGCCAGAACCAATCCTTCGACCCACATCTTGTAGAACGCCTTGCAGCCCAGCCTGATAGCGACTAGCTTGTGCGCTATTTCATGTAGTATAAATCCCATCCCAACTGTCAGGAGAATCAGCGGGAAACTCAGCAAAAAGCCAAGAGAGAAGGCTAGCGAGATAGTTATGACTGAGATTATCATTTGAGCTACTTCTGATTTGTAGAAAACCATGCGATTATTTTGCCCGAGCAGGATTAAATACTTTTCACTTTTTTTAACCAGACTATATCGCAAAATCGTTTTATATAATCCTAATTAGAACATCCTTATGGAAAACAGGGCACAATTGTCTCTGGAGCTGATAATAATCATCGCGGCGATAATAGCGATAGCCCTGATTATGTTCAAGGCTCTATCAGGTAATGCCAGCAATGCCTCTGAAAGACTGGGCAAGGACACAGACAATGTGCTTGGCGAGATAGAGAAACTGATAAAATGAGAGGCCAATTGTCTCTAGAGCTGTTGTTGGTAATGCTCACCGCGATAGTCATGCTCTCTTTCTTGGTGCCTCAAATCCAGAAGGTAAAAGACCTAAGCGACTACGCCTTAACCTCTCGCAACGCCCAGCTGATACTAGACCAGCTTTATTATTCCTGCGAGAGAGCACAGATATCGGGAGAGGGCCAGAGTCTGATAATCAACGCCGTGTCTAACTACTCGCTGAGGAGCGCAGGAGATTCTCTCATCATAAAGTTTGGAAACAAGAGCCTATCCCGGCAGGGCTTCGGCTGTGATGTATCCCAGAACGTATCGAAAGGGAGAAATAGCCTAACGTTAAGCCCAGGTCCTTAGCTCTATCTCATTGCCTGAAAGATGCCTGGTTATTCTGACAACAGCCGTTCCGTCCTCTCCGAATTCCTTGACGCCATTCCTGAAGAAAGAGTAATGCAGCCCCAACTCGTCAAGAAGTCGGAAACAGCTTTCGGAAAAATCCGCCTTTTTGGAGCACACTTCCATCATGTCCTGCGACAGCTGGTAGAGGTATTCTTGCGACAGACTCTGGTTCTGGTCAAGGAAGAGTATCAGGACGCTGCTGAGACCAATCGCTATGATGAACGACAATAGAGCGTCAATAGTAAACACAAATCCCCTACTTAGCTGAGATTTCAAGCACGCACACCTCGTCTCCGCATAGAGCAATCCTCCTCACCATAATCCCATCGCCAGCATTCCCAAAACCCAATAGTCCCCTGTCCCCGCTCTTTAGGCTCAAGTAGACATCATAATCTTCAAGCAATAGATTTTGTTTTATCTCCTTTAGAGGCAATCGGCTAAAGTCCGCTATCTTATCCAGCGAAAGGACATGATGTTTCAATGTATTTTCAGAATAGTCCGCCAGTTCTATAGATACCAGTTTCTCGCTGGCGTCCAACAGCCGTTTCTCTTTCACGAAGTTTTGATAACTCTCGGTCATGGTCCTGTTCGATAGAGAGCTTACGCTAAGGAAGAAAAAGAACATCAACAAGATTACAAAAAAGGCTATTGTGACATCGAGCATGAATATCTGGCCTTTCAAAACCATCTTCTCACCCCAGCGACCTCGAGACTAGTAATGCCACTTATGTTCGAAAGGCACCTAGAGGTAAGATTGGCGCCGTTTTCCTCAGAGATTATCGTATTGCCGGAAGTCTTGAGGTTCGGCAGACTGAAAGAGAAGCTGAAATTAGCAGTCTTCCAGTTGAAATAGATCAGATTGCAGGCCGATGCCATCTTCTCGAGATCCATTTTTGTCTTGGTCTGGTTCACTTTTTTGCCAATCTCTTTCAGGCTGTTCTCCTGGCTCCCCATCAAAAATTGCACTATCAAAATCATGGTCAGAAAGGCGATCAAGAACTCCAGGAAAATATGACCCCTCATCCTATCACCGTGCCCTCGGGAATCAGAACCTTGAAATTTGTGTTATGGACCTTCCCCTCGAACATGAACGCTATCCTGTATCCAACCAGGCTGTAAGGAAAACTGATCAAATCCTCATCTTTCAGTACTATTTTTTTCTCCTTCAAGTCAACGTGCAGGAAGTTAAGGCACGGCTCTATCTCGCTGGTGATGTTCGGGGCTTTGGAATAGTCTGTAGGGTCGATATAGCCGATATAGAGAGAATAACCGGGATAATTCGTGAACCAATCCATGATTTTCTGGCAGACATATTCTCGAGCAACCATCTCCCCTTTTTTGGAATGGGGCACTTTCGGCAGGCTCTCGAGCGCTTCTTTTACGGTCAGCCTAAAGCCGTTTTCCAAATCATACCTCTCTTCGTTAATCCTCTGAGCCAAGTCGATATCATTCTTCATCTCCTGGATTCCGGTATAGACCTGGTTATAGATTTTCATGTCCTTGGCGAGGAAGAGAACCATAGCCATTACCAAGACTATCGAAAGAAAGCCGCGCATGATAGGATTCCAATCCAATCGCTTATTACTTTTTTGCGACAATGGTCAGTGAATTGGAGTTAGATTTTTAAATAGGCTGCGCGTAATCAACTCATGAAAGAAATTTCAAACTCTTCTCTCATAAAACTCATTTTTTTACTTCTCTTAGTCGTAATTGTAATCTGGTTGGTGCAGTTTTTTACTTCCCCAGGTTTAGATGGAAAAGACGCTACTTTTTGGCCATGCCAGCGAGCAGCGACTACCTGTAAAACTACTTTGGCGCAGGTTCCAGGCGATGAATGTACTATTTGTGACACTAACTGCGTTTACCAAAACGACACTGAGATTTTTGACAGCGCGATAAAGTGCTGCAAACTTGGAAAGCCGGAACTGATTTATCGCGGTTCGCCTGGCTGCCACTAGCTAAAACAACAAACTTTTAAATAGAATTTGTATATATCTAATGATGGAAACGAGAAAAAAGTTCAAATATGGGTTAGTTGTTCTAGTTTTTCTTTTGACCATAGCAATCATTATTTTTTTTATAATACCTTCCACACAATTACCCCCCAAATTCTCATGTAAAGAGACTAACATAGCAAATTTATCCACAGATGTTTTCTCAGTTGCCGTAGGAGACGCCAATAACAACAACAAGAAGGACATAGTCGTCGGGAAATATTACTACTTTTTAAGTCCAGTTTCAAATGGAGTTAGACTATATGAATATGATAAAGAAAAATTTATGGAAACTAATATATCTGATGTGCCAACTGGAGTTTTTTCAGTTGCATCGGGTGATGCTAACAATGATGGTAAGAACGATGTAGTAATAGGAATGCTTCATGCACCAGTTGATTATGCTTTGAGACTTTATGAGAACACACAAAACAAATGGGTTGAAAAGAATATATCTAATTCAACAAGCACAGTCCATTCAATTTCTATCAGCGATGCCGACAATGACGGAAATAATGAAATTCTTATTGGTAGAAGTCTAATCAGAAACCCGCTTAGAATGTACAAATACTTAGGAGGAAAATGGGAAGAAACTAATATTTCAAATGTTTATGACGGTGTTTGGAGTGTTGCCGTAGGAGACGCGGATAATGATGGCAAAAATGAAATAATCGTGGGTATGGACGATTCTCACAAAGTCAGTATGTATAAATATACCTCGGGAGGTTGGCTAGAAAGTGATCTAGCTGTTCTACCTGCTCCCGTATGGAAAGTTGCAATAGGCGATGCTAACAATGATGGGAAGAATGAGGTGGTTGTAGGAACAGGCGTTGTTAATGAATTAAGAATGTATGCTTATATTTCTAATAAGTGGGTTGAGACTAATGTATCAGACTTTCCTTCTTCCGTGCTTTCAATCGCTATAGGGGATGCCAACAACGATGGGAAGAATGAGATAGTTGCGGGAGGAGACCCCAAATCAGGAATTAAAATGTACAATTTAAATTCAACCAAATGGATAGAAACCGACATAGCGACTTTAAATAAAACTATTTATTCCATTGCTATTGATGATATAGACGGTAATGATCTTAAAGACATAATCATAAGTACGTCCTATAATTTTTATCTCCCATATGAAGTCAAGATGTACACGTGCCGCTAATTTTTGTATATCTTACTAAAAAACCACAAACTTTTAAATATGGGAGACATCAATAAATCATGCCCATTTTTGAGAAGAAAGAAGAGAGGCTCAAGACTAGAGAGGTCTTGGACATTATTTTTGATATGCTCTCTAGCGACGTGCCTGAGGCCAAGATACTCTCGATGCTCGAAGAGATGGGCATGGGCGATGAAGAGGCCCGACAGACTCTTTCTGCGGCGAAGTCGAAATACGAGGCGTTAGTACAATCTTCACTCTCCGCAGCCGTCGATAAACTCCTTTCGAAAGAGAAAGAGGAACTCATGGAGCGCGTAGACTCAAAGGTCGAATCGCTCAGGAAAGACTTGCTACTAAAGGTAGATATCAACTCGCCAGAACAGCGAAAGTACACGGAAGACAGGATAGCGGAAGTGAACCAAGAAGTGAACGCCTTGAAGAGCGATCTGTTCGGCACGAAAGTGGAAGTCAACACCCGGCTAAAGGCGGTGGAAGAGCAGGCTGGCGTCGGGAAGAAGAGGACTGGAGAAGTGCTGATCTCGGTGGTGTTCATGATTGCTGGCATAATCGTCCTGTTCTACGGTCTGAGCCAAGTGCAGCAGCTCACGATGTCGTTCGATGTTCAGAAACTGATGGATATATTCCTCTACCTGATAGTGGTCTTGATAGGACTGGTAATCTCTATAATCGGGTGGAAGAAATACCCGCATGAGATAAAGGAGTATAAGCCGGCTGGAATGGAGTATGTGAAGTAGGGATAGGATGGAAGAACTCAGGGAAAAGAGAGACAAGCTAAATTCTAAGGTCAAAGAGCTGAATGACGAGAAAAGACGGCTAATCGAAGATATAACGAAGCTGAACTCTGTCGTCAGGGAAGAGCGCCAGCAAAGAGACAAGGCCAACGAAGAGGTTAAAGGTCTAAAAGAGAAGAGGATAACGTCTTTTGAGGAAATTAAGAAAATCAAGATAGAGCTGGACGAGCTGATGAAGGTTTTGGAGCGCTTCAAGGACTCCATGGGCGGCTCTTATCGCCGGCTAAAGGAAGAGCTAAATCAAATGGAGTGGGAGTACCAGACTGAAGTCCACTCGATCAAGAAAGAGAAAGAGATGGTCAAGGAGATGGACACGATAGAAAAGGAGATAGCCAAATCCGAGCTGCTCTACG
>Ga0315282_10015440_pt1 | contig 11263 bp, 10 predicted proteins | sample YL17G07_20_MG_FD_203693 | JGI IMG/M metagenome (GOLD analysis project Ga0315282, IMG submission 203693) | Sediment microbial communities from Yellowstone Lake, YNP, Wyoming, USA - YL17G07_20 | ecosystem: Environmental > Aquatic > Freshwater > Lake > Sediment | place: USA: Wyoming | collected...
ACGAACTGTTCGGCTTCGGCTACGACTTCCGCAACAAGCTCGAAGGCATCTACGCCAAGGTAACGCCCGCCGACGTTGCGGCCGTGGGAAAGAAATACCTCTCCGGCGGCTACTTCACCGTGGTGACCACGCCGCAGCCCCAACTGCTGGAGAAGGCTGAGGAAACGAAATGACTGACGATCAAAAGCAGCCCGACCTGCTTTCGATGACGGTTCGGCAGTTCGTGGCCGCCACGGCCGGCAAGACCCCGACGCCCGGCGGCGGCAGCGTTGCCGGAGTCGTCGGTGCGCTGGCGGTGGCGCTGGGCGAGATGGCGCTGAACTTCTCGATCGGCAAGAAGAAGTTCGCCGATCGCGCCGGCGAGCACCAGCATCTGCTGTCGCGTTTCGCCCGGGCCAGGGAGATGTTCCAGCAGCTCGTCGCCGACGACATCGCGGCGTTCACCACCTACCAGGAGGCGTCGCGCCTGGCGGACGGCCCGGAAAAGGACCAGGCGATGGAGATCGCCACCGCCGCGGCAATCGACGTGCCCCGCGAGGCCGCCAAGCTCGCCCTGGCCGTGCTGGGCGACCTGGAAACGCTGGCGAAAATGTGCAACCAGCACCTCATAAGCGACCTCGTCGCCGGGGCCGCCCTGTGCGAGGCCGTCAGCAGGCTGTGCGACTACAACGTCCGGATCAACGTCGTTAACGTCCGCGACCGCGGCGCGGCCGAGCAACTCCGCTCCGGCAGCGCGAGCGACCTTGCCGCCGCGGCCGCGTGCCGCAAACGAATCGAAGAGTCCATCAGGGAAGTGCTTCCGTAACCCATGGCCAAGGAATACAACATAACCCGCGCCTCCGGCCGATGCGCCGTCTGCCGGCGGGAGCTTGGCGCCCGGCAGGACTTCGTGGCCACGGTCCGCGAGATCGCCGGACAGGGCGACGAGGATGAACTGGTCCGCCAGGATTACTGCCTCAACTGCTGGGAGCCCGCCCGCGAGGCGACAACGGCGGACAAGTCGGTCTTCGGCATCTGGCACGCCCGCGTGCCGACGCCCAGGGAGAAGAAGAAGACCTTCGTGGACGACGAACTGCTGGTGAGCTTCTTCGACCGGCTCGAAGAGGCCGCCGAGCCGGCGAAGGTGCAGTTCCGCTTCGTGCTGGCGCTTATCCTCATGCGAAAGAAACTCCTGGCCTACGACGGAACCGGGCCGGGGCAAGGCGATGGGCCCTGGCTGATGCACTTCCGCGGATCGGGGCGAAAGTGCAAGGTCGTCGACCCCCATATGGACGAGGACAAGATCGCCGAGGTCAGCCGGCAACTCGGCGACGTGCTGGAGGGGGACCTTTGATGAAAGAAGAATATCTCAACGCAGCCCGAAGGGCCCTGCGGGAGAGTGCAGAGACCTTGGCGCGGGCTTTGCCCGCAACCCAAAGAAGAACTCAACGCAGAGCACGCAGAGCCCTTCGGGCTGCGTTGAAATCTTCTTTGCCGCTTTTGCTGGCGGCCTTGTTGGCCTTGGCCGGCTGCTGCGCCGCGCCGTGCCCGGAGAAGCTCGCGAGCATCGACCAGATCGTCGCGGCCCACAACGCCAACGCCGCGTCCGTGCCCCGGCTCTGGGCGCGAGTGGAGATGGACGTGACGATCAAGCCCAAGAACGCGCCGCAGTTCACATGGCGGTCCGGCTATCCAAGCTCCCTGCTGATCTACCGCCGCGGCGAGAATCCTAACGGCCCGCATGATTTTGTGCTGGTCGGCAGGGAGATGGCCGCCATCGAGCTCTTCCGCCTGGGCTCGAGCACCGCGCAGGGCTTCTATTACTTCCGGTACAACTTCGGCGACCAGGCGGGCGCGTGGTATGGCCGGCTCGCGCTGGCCGGGGCGCCCGGCGTCATGCAGATGCCAATCGACCCCATGCAGCTTCTGGGCATTCTTGGCATAACCCCCCTTCCCGCCGAGCCCGGCCAACTGCCCGCCGCGGTGCTCAGCATGAACAACACGCCGGGCGACTGCGCGTACGTCGTGTCCGTCATCGACCGTCAACCGGTCAGCAACCGCGTGCTGTTCAGGCGAGAGATCATCCTGCCGTGGAACAAAGATGAGGCGCCCCGGCCGGCGCGAGTGAATATCCTCGACGGCGCCGGGCGGCGGGTGATGACGGCCGCCCTGTCAAACTACAAGCCCATCGACGTATCGTCGCTGGACGACCCGCCGGCGAAATCGCCAGTGATGCCTACCGACGTGGACATCGTCTGCAACGAGTTGCCCGGCGTGGATGCGTTTATCCAAAGGATCCACCTGCGGATCTCGGAGATGACCGCCGACGAGCAAAAGGCGGAGCACGCCGAGGCGGCCAAGTTCACCCCCCCGCCGGGGACCATGCCCGTGCTCGTTGATGAGGCCCTCACCAAGCCGCCCGCCGGTCGCCCGACAAGCCAACCCGCGACCCAACCGGCACGTCCGGCCGGCAGACCGGCGGGCAAGACCGCAAAGCGAGGTGAAAAGTGACCGGACGCCTGGCGCACGCGGCCGCCGCATTGGCGGCGATCCTGCTGGCCGCCGGGCCATGCCCGGGCGGGGAGCCCAGGTTCCTCCTGGCCGGGTCGGACAGCGCCGTCTGGCTCGTCCGGACCGACGACGACGAACACACCTTTGACATCGCCCTTCGCGAGAAGGGCGGCAACTGGAAGTGGCTCTTCCAGCAACTCACGGGCCGGCCCAACCAGGCCGTCGCCGGCACGCAAAAGTTGCACGTGCTGTTTGTCTCGCCCCTGGCGGAACTGGTCTTCGACGAGTCCGGCACGCAGGCGCCTGCCCTGACGCCGCATGATCCACTCTGGCCCGCGGACACTGCGCCGCTTGCGATGTGCCAATGGCAGGGCGCCGATTCCGGCCAGTTCGTCGGCATCGTGGCCGTCGTGCCCCGCGCGCCCGGGCCGACATCCGCCTCCGCGCCGACAACCGCCGGCGCCGAGGCGGCGATACCCGATCTGCACTCAAGACCCGCCGTCCAAGCCGCGCGCGGCGAGCGGACCGTCACCCTGGGCATATTCCAACGACTCGGCGCGCATTGGACGCACCTGGCCGACCTGCCCGAGGCAACGATCAGCGACTCATCCCGCATCCTGGCGACGGCCGCCATGGGCCGGTTGTACCTCATGATCTCCGAGCCCGGGCGCGGGCTTAACCGGATGCTGGAGTTCGCCGACGGGCAATGGCGGACCGTCCCGCTGGCCGGGGCCTTGGCCCACGATGCGCCGCTGGCAATGGCCTCTGTCGCAAGGCGGGTGGTGGTGGCGCTGGCCGGCAGCGCCGACAAGGCCGGCAGCCGCGAAATAACGCTGGCGGAGATGGCCACAGCCGCCGACGGCTTCTCCGTCCAGAAAATGCTGCTCGGCGACAAGCCCTTCACCTTCAAGGTCGGCACGATGCCGGAGATCACCCGGATGGGCGACCAGTTGGCCATGCTCTGGCAGGACGCCAACGCCCTGGCTTTCGGCACCTGCCAGCCGCGGCTGGGCCAACTCGTCCCGGCCGGGAACGTCGACGTGTTCAACCACGCGCCGGAAGGTGATGCCGCACAGGAACTGCTGACGACAATCACCTGGATCATCGTCGTTGGAATCTTCGTCATCACGATGCTCTACCGCCCCCAAGGCGCCGCCGAGCCGTTCATCCTGCCTGCCGGCGCCAGGCCGGGCAATATCGGCAAGAGACTGCTGGCGCTGCTGATCGACCTTGCCCCCTGCTACCTGCTGACCGGCCTGGCCTGGGGGGCCTGGATGCTGGGCACCAAGACCATGAGCGAGGCGCAAATGACCGACATGGTTCAGCGGGCGGTCAGGGCCATCCAGGACGACAAGCTGCCGGATTTTCCGATCAGCGTCGCCATCCTGGGCATCGCCTTGATGGCGGTCTTCGTGATATACAGCCTGGTCATGGAGGCCCGGTACGGCGCCACGCTGGGCAAGATGGTCTTCAAGCTCCGAGTCGTCGGAAACGGCGGCCGGCGGGCGGACCTTCGGCAGTGCGTGATCCGAAACCTCATGAAGATCCTCGAGCTGAGCGTGATGTCCCCGCTGATGATGCTTATCCTCGTCTCGATGGTCATGATCGTCACGCGCTACAACCAGCGGTTTGGCGACCTGCTGGCGCGCACGGCCGTTATCGACGCCTCCGGCGGGCCCCTGGGACAAACCCAGAGCGGCGACAACCAGCCCCCGGCCTCAGGATCCTCTCCGCCGCCGCTGCCGCCGCCGCACCCGAAACCGGACAAGGATGATGAACCAGGCCGAGGCGCGGGCCGGCAGTAGTCCCCGCGCCGGGCGGATCGGTCATCTTGACCGGCGTTCTCGCGGCGATTATGATCCCGGATCGGCAGAGCGGTCTTGATGTCCTTTGTTTAAGGGCCGGGCATGGAACTCGTTCATGATGCGCTGAAGTTCATGCAGGACTTCCTTCAGCAGGGGGACTACGCCAAGTCCGTAATCAAGTCCTACCAGGTGTGGATATACGCGGTGCTCTTCCTGATCATCTTCTGCGAGACGGGGCTGGTGGTAACGCCGTTCCTGCCGGGCGACTCGCTTCTCTTCGCGGCCGGAACGTTCACGAGCATGGGCCTGTTCGACCTGGCCGTCATATGCGTGCTGCTGAGCGCGGCGGCGATCCTCGGCGACACGGTGAACTACTGGATCGGCAGCCTGGTGGGGCCCAAGATATTCCACAAGGAGAACGTCCGGCTGCTGAACAAGGAACACCTTCACCGGGCGCATCGCTTCTACGAGAAATACGGGGGCATCACGATCGTGTTGGCGCGGTTCATGCCGATCATCCGCACGTTCGCCCCGTTCGTGGCGGGCATCGGCAAGATGACATACTGGCGTTTTTTGGTCTACAACGCGGCCGGCGGGGTGGCGTGGATCCTCACCTTCACGCTCATGGGTTTTTTCTTCGGCAGCCAGGAGTACGTGAAGAAGAACTTTTCGCTGGTGATCCTCGCGATCATCGTCATATCAGTAATGCCGGGAGTGATTGAATACCTGCGTCAGAGGCGCAAGGCCCGCAGGGACCGCCGGGCGGCGTAGTTGGCGGCGCGCGGATGCGGGTCTGTGAAGAGGCCGCGGGTAATCGGGTTTTGGCGCGGGGAAGCCACTGGGACAAACGGGCCGCAAATTTCGCTTTTGCCGGAACTTGTGCGGTGCCGGCGCGGCCGGCGGAAGGCGGCGTGTCGAACCTTTTGCATCAAGGAAATTCCGGGGGCGGCCGATAACAAACGTGTGCGGCATTTGCCGGACAACTATTGGCGGTAATGCTCACCGCGGCTTTAGCCGAAGGTGCGGGAATTGTGACCGTCCGCCGCCATGCACGGCGCAAATTACGGCGCAGGTGATGTTAATGTTACACCGGCCAAGGATGTCCGGTTCCGCTCGCCCGGCGGCGTGAGCGGAGTTGACGACCAGTGGCGGACGTTGAGCCTGGTTGCGTTTCGCAACAGGAGATACCCATGGACATTGCAACCATCTTCGGGGTGCTGGCGGGCCTGTTCTGCATGGTGGTGGCCGTCATGGCCGACGGCGGCAACTTCGGGCTGTTCTTCCATATCCCCGCTATCGTGGTGGTGCTCGGCGGAACCATCGCGGCCACCTGCGTGCACTTCACCGTTGGTCACGTGTTCCAGATCGCCTCGGTGGTCAAGAAGACCATCTTCTACAAGATGCCTCAGGACGTGCACGTGATCGAGCGCCTCTGCGAACTGGCCGGCGTCTCGCGGCGGCAGGGTGTGCTGGCGCTGCAATCTCATCTGGGCAAGATAGGCGACACGTTTCTGGACAAGGCCGTCCGGATGGTGATCGACGGGCAGCCGGAAGACGTGGTCAAGCAGCAACTGTCCCACGAGATCCAGTACCTCCAGGAGCGCCACGCGGAGGGCAAGAAGATGCTGGAGTTCATGGGGGCCGGCTGCCCGGCCTTCGGGATGGTCGGCACCCTGATCGGGCTGGTCCAGATGTTCAGCCACATGGAGTCGCCCGAGAAGATTGGCGCAGGCATGGCCGTCGCCCTGGTCTGCACGTTCTATGGGGCGTTCCTGGCCAACCTGTTCTTCCTCCCGCTGGCCGGCAAACTGGGCATCCGCTCCAAGCGTGAAATCGCCTTGCGCCAGATGATTGTCGAGGGGATCATCGGGATCATGCGGGGAGAAAGCCCGATGAGCATACGGGACCGCATGCACCCGTTTGTGTCCCCCAAGCGGCGCAAAGAGTACCAGCCGAAGGCCGCCTGATGAGCCCGGACAAGACACATCCCGAGCAGCCCGAGGACGTTGGCGAGCCATCCGGGCGCGTCGCAGCCGAACATGAGGCCAATTCGCCCCAGCCTGCCCAAGGCGCAACGGGCCATGGCGCAAAGCACCACGGCGGACCGGATCACGGCGCAACGGACCACGGCTCTACGGGCCACGGCGGCTCGCACGGCGTGGGCCATGGCGGCGAAGAGGAGGGCGGCGGCCACAGCGTCGGGCTGTGGTACGTCAGCTTCAGCGACATGATCACGCTGCTGCTGTCGTTCTTCGTCATGCTCGCGACCTTCTCTTCGTACAGCAAAGACGCGGGCAAGAAATTCGCCGGAGTCTGCGAGGCCATCTCCAGCTACTCCATCATGGGCGCTCGCCAGGAAACCTCCAGCCTCCTGCCTCCCGAGCCGCTCGAACAGGAATGGACCCGACGGGGCAGCGAGATGCCGACGCACTCGGAAAACAAGGACGTGACCAACCCGCGCCCCCCGTCGCCCCCGGCGGGATCACACGCATACGATCCGGTCCAGTTGGTTCGAATCCCGGCTTCGCGTTTGTTCTGGGGGAACGGAACGCAACTGACCCCTGCCGGCAAGGACCTGCTCCATTTGTTCGGGCAGCATGCCAGAGACCTGTCCTGCCTGATCGTCATCCGGCAGTTGGACGTGCCCGGCGCGGATCCCGCCCGCGGCATGGACCGCGCCGCCGCCGTCATGGATCGCCTGACCGGCTCGCTGAAGATTCCGGCCGGGCGGTGCTCGATTTCCGTGGCCGGGCAAACGCCCGTTGAGCCCGCGATCGAAATGACCATTATCCTCGGGAGCCTGTCCAAATGAGCGAGGAAGGCGGCGGCGAGAAGGTCCCGTTGTGGATCATATCCTTCGCGGACATGATCACGCTGCTGCTGTCGTTCTTCGTGATGCTTCAGACGATGTCGCACGCCCGCGACGCCACGTTGTTCGGCGTGGCGCAGGACTCGTTTAGGCGGGCCATCTCGGGGCTTGGAATCCCCGACCTGCTCTTCGGCAAGCAGGTGTGCCCCCTCATGGACTACCGCAAGCTGAAGTACCCGATGGAGGAATCCGAAGCGCAAGAGCCGACCCGCGAACGGGTCATCGACGCGGAAGATGAGAACATCCGCCGCATGTTCGCGCAGTTGGAGGCGCAGGCGGAAGTCACCACCTCCTCCCAGGCCAAGACGCAAAGCTCGTTCTCATTGCCGATCCGTTTTGCGCCCGGCCGGGCGGACCTGGACGCCGGGGCACAGGCACAGTTGAAGGCCTTTGCCGTCGATCTGCGGTCCGCGACAAAGGGGCCGGCCGTCCACCTGTATGTCGTCGGCCAGGCGCCCGATGAGCAAACGTCCGTCGATCGGGCCAAACTGGCGGCGCGCCGGGCCCGGGCCGTCGAGCAATCCCTGACCGCCGAGTTGGGCAGCCAGGTCATGAACGGCTGGACGGTCCGTTCACTCGGGGCCGCCGATTCAGGCTTCATCTCCCGCGGCGCCGACGGACAGGCCGGGGCGCACATCGTGGTACTGGTCCGCCGGGAGCAGGCCGCTCCCTGACCCGCCCGCCCGCGGCGCCCGGTGCGGCGACACGGAATTGACGGGCCCAGGTCATGCGTCGTCAGGACAGCAGGCGCGCCAGCCAGGCGATGGTCTGGGCATGGATGGTCTCGTAGAGGCACGGGATGATTCCCAGCAGGACCACCGCGACCGACAGGATGCCCACGGTCAGGCCCAGCGGCTGGCGGACCGGCAGGCGGACGGCGCCCTCGTACACGGGCTCGATGTACATCTGCCGCACGATTCTCAGGTAGTAGTAAAGCGAGATCGTGGAGTTGACGCCCGCCACCGCGACCAGCCAGTGGCAGCCGGCGCGGGATGCGATGCTGAACAGGAAGAACTTCCCGACGAACCCGGACAGCGGGGGAATTCCGGCCAGGCTGAACAGGCCCACCATCATCGCAAGGGCCATCAGCGGGTTGGTGCGGGACAGCCCGCGGTACTCGGAGATCTGCTCGCGCCCCGTCTCGTTGCCGTACCAGACTATGCAGGCGAAGACGGCCATGTTGGTCACGAGGTACACCACGAAGTAGAACAGCATGGCCGGCACCGCCTCTTTTGCCGGGCCGAGGAAACCGAGGATCAGGTACCCGGCCTGGGAGATGGCGCTGAAGGCCATGAACCGCTTGATGTTCTGCTGGACGATGGCGACGACGTTGCCGAGGGTCATTGTGGCGGCGGCGAACAGGGCGACGGTCAGTTCCCACCCGGCGAGTTGGCCGCCGAGCATCCGCAGCAGGACCTGGAACATCAGGGCCAGCCCGGCCGCCTTGGACGCCACCGAAAGATACGCGGTGACGGGGGTCGGGGCGCCCTCGTAGACGTCGGCGGCCCACATGTGGAACGGGACGATGGTCAGCTTGAAGCCCGCCCCCGCCACCGTCAGCGTCGCCGCCAGCAGCATCGCCGGCGAGGTGGGCGCGGCCCGCAGGGCCCGGCCGATGCCGTCCAGGGACATCGTGCCCGTCAGGCCGTAGAAGATGCCAAGGCCGTAGAGGATCATCGCCGACGCCATCGCGCCGATGATGACGTACTTCAAACCCGCCTCGCCGGACCGCGAATCGCCTCGGTGCCACGCGGCCAGGGCAAACACGGGGATCGTCGCCAACTCAAGGCTGACGTAGAGCGTCAACAGGTCGCGGGCCGCGATCAGGTACATCATGCCGCTGACGCTCAGCAGCAGGACCGCGTAATACTCGCCCGGGTATCCCACCGGCCTGAGGGGCGCGGCGACGCGGCCGCTCAGCATGTCGCTCGACAGCACCACCGTCAGCAGACCCGCCAGGACGAACACCAGGCGGAACCACCAGGCGACTTCATCCACGCTGAACTGCCCGCCCAGCATGTTGCCTGGCCGGTTAGCCCCCAGCAGCAGCGCGCCCGCCGCGGCGGCCAGGCCCGCGATGACCGGGCCGCTCAGCCGGGCGCGGGACCGCTCGGTGAGGAACATGTCCGCCACAAGCACCGCCACGGCGGTCACGACAACGATGATTTCCGGAAGCATCAACATGTCTGGCACACGCTACTCCTGGCGGTCAGTGGACGGCGGCGGCTCCGACGGCGTGCAGGCGGTTGACCAGCGGCATCAGGGGGCCTTCGACGAGGTCGATCATGAACCGGGGCAAGAGCCCCACGAAGAACATCGTCCCGATCAGGACGCCGGTGGAGATCTTCTCCGAAAGGTCCGCGTCGGTAAGGTGCTCGAAATGGGGATCGGCGATCGGCCCCTGGAAGACCTTCGCCAGACCCCGCAGGACGTAGACCGCCGTCACCACGATCGACATCGTGGCGACGATCGTCAGCGTGATGGTCACGGCCTGGCTGGTCCACTGGTTCCCGAAGAACCCGCCGAAGAACACGTGCGTCTCGGCCACGAACCCCGAAAGCCCCGGCAGCCCCAGGCTGGCCAGGCCCGCGATGTAGAACGACGCCGCCAGCCAGGGCATCTTCCGGGCCAGACCGCCCATCTCCGGAATCATGCGGGTGTGAGTCCGCCCGTAAACCATGCCGATGAGGCCGAAGAACAGGCCCGTCATGATCCCGTGACTGAACATCTGGATGACGGCGCCCTTGAAAGCCACCAGGTTCAGCGCCGCCACGCCGAACAGCACGAAGCCGCAGTGGCTGACCGACGAGTAGGCGGTGAAGTACTTCAGGTCCTTCTGCATGACGGCCCCAAACGAGCCGTAAAGGATGTTGACGGTCGTCAGGACCATGAAGACCGTCCCCCATGCGATCGCGCCCGCGGGCAGCAGGTACACCGCGATCCGCAGCGCCCCATAGCCGCCGAGCTTCATCAGCACGCCGGCGTGGAGCATGGACACCGCCGTCGGGGCCGAACTGTGCCCGTCAGGCGACCACGTGTGCAGCGGGTACAAAGCCCCGATCACGCCGAAGCCGACGAAGATCATCGGGAAGACCCACTTCTGGAACGCGCCGCTGAAGTTCGCCTTGGCCAGTTGCTGGAGGTCGAAGGTGTGCATCCCGCTGGCGTGGTAGAGCGCCAGGAAACCCACCAGCAAAAAGGCGCTGCCGATCAGCAGCATGAGCGTGAGCTTCATGGCCGAGTATTCCTTCGGCCCGGTGCCCCAGATGCCGATCAGCAGGTACATCGGCAGCACCGCCAGTTCGTAGAACATGAAGAACAGGAACAGGTCGAAGCTCAGGAACACGCCGAACACGCCCGTCACGAGTATCAGCAGTAGGGCGAAGAACTCCTTGGCCCGGGTCTCCACGTGCCAGCTCGCCAGCACGCCGCAGAAGATGACCAGGCTGGTCAGGATCACCATCGCCATGCTTATGCCGTCGACGCCGACAAAGTACTGGATGCCCAGCGACGGGAACCACGCCGCCCGCTGGACCAGGTAAAGCCTGGTGAGCACTTCGGACTTCATCGCCGCCAGGTCCGGCGAGGCCGCCTGCCAATAAAGCAATGTCACCCACGCCGTCAGCAGCAGGTGCAGCCCGCAGCCGGTCGCCGCGATCCACCGGATGCGTTTCCACCGGCTCGCCGGCGTGGCGACCACCGCCGCGGCGGTCAGCAGGGGAATCAGGATCAGCCAGGTCACTAAACCCATGTCATGTCTCGCTTCACGAAGTTCCCGCTCTCAGGGGGCCGGGGGCGTCGGCCCGTCATTTCATCGCCGCCCAGACGATCAGAAGCACCAGCAGCACCCCGCCGGCAAACCAGGTGGCGTAGGTCTGCACCTGTCCGGTCTGGGTGCGCCTCAGCACGCCGCCGGTCGCCCTGGTGATTGCGGCCGACAGGTTGACCGCCCCGTCCACCACGTGCCGGTCGAACCACGCGATCGGCCGGGCCACAAACGCGAAGATGATCCGGTGGGTAACGAACAAGTAGACTTCATCGACGTAGAACTTGTCCCGCACTATGCGGTAGACTGCGCCGAAGGCGGCGGCGGCCCGTT
>Ga0315282_10015441_pt1 | contig 11262 bp, 10 predicted proteins | sample YL17G07_20_MG_FD_203693 | JGI IMG/M metagenome (GOLD analysis project Ga0315282, IMG submission 203693) | Sediment microbial communities from Yellowstone Lake, YNP, Wyoming, USA - YL17G07_20 | ecosystem: Environmental > Aquatic > Freshwater > Lake > Sediment | place: USA: Wyoming | collected...
TTAATTGCGTGTTGACCAAGACTTCCACGGCACCGATCGTGGCCAGACCAAACCAGGCAAAAAGAAATTCCGGGCAGTTGGGGAGCATAATGGCCACCCGGTCCCCGGCCTTGATACCCAGAGAAAGGAAAGCATGAGCCGTTTGATTAATCAACCGGTCCATTTGGGCGTAGGTATAGGTCTTGTCCCTGAAGAAAATGAAAATTTTTTCGGGCTTACTATGCACCCGGTCTTGAATCAACCAGCGTAAATTCATGCGCATTCCTCGCCCTGCAAAATGGGTGGCTGGCCCCTATCCGAGATAGGCTCGTTTGACGATTTCGCTGCCTAAGAGATTGCGGCCAGTATCCGTCAGGACGATACGGCCAGTTTCCAGAACATAGCCGCGTTCCGCAAGCCGCAGAGCCATGCGGGCATTCTGTTCGACCAGCAGGATGGTGATCTTTTGTCCCTTGATTTCCTGGATGATACGCGCCATTTCCTGCACGATCAAGGGCGCCAGGCCGAGGGACGGTTCATCCATTAGAAGAAGTTTGGGGGCCGTCATCAACCCCCGGGAGATGGCCAGCATCTGCTGCTCGCCGCCCGAAAGAGTCCCTCCTAATTGCATCCTTCTTTCCTTTAGGATGGGGAACCAGTTAAAGGCTTTTTCCATGCCTTCGCTGATGATCCTCTGTTCCTTAATGACATGGGCCCCCAGCCGCAGGTTTTCCTCGACGGTCATGTCGGGGAAGATCTTTCGGCCCTCTGGAATTTGGGCGATGCCCAGGGAAAGGATTTTGTGCGGCGCCATGCGGTCAATCCTTCTGTCCAAGAATATTAATTCCCCCGAGGAGAGCCGCACCAGCCCGGAGATGGTGTTCAGGATGGTGGATTTTCCGGCCCCATTTGCGCCGATGAGGGTGACGATCTCCCCCTGTTCCACGGAGACGGAGACCTTTTTCAGGGCATGGATGTGGCCATAGTAGACTTCTATATCCTTAAGGCTCAGCATGAGGTGGCATCCTCGACTTCCTCTCCCAGATATACTTTGATCACTTCTTCGTTATTCTGAACCTGGCCGGGGGTTCCCTCGGCGATCTTTTTCCCATAATTCAAAACCACGATCTTTTCGCAGATCCCCATCACCAGTTGCATGTGGTGTTCAACGAGCAGGATGGTAATCCCCTGGTCCTGGACCCTCTTGATGACCCTCATGAGTCCTGTGGTCTCTTCGGGGTTCAGGCCGGCGGCTGGTTCATCTAAGAGCAGAAGCTTTGGCTGGGAAGAAAGGGCAATGGCAATTTCCAGTTTCCGCTGATCTCCGTAAGATAAATTCTGGGCCAGAAAATCCGCTGCCCAGGTCATTTCCAGGAACTTCAAGATTTCTTGAATCCGGCCGTTCGTTTCCGCTCTTTCTTCCCTGTGGGGCCTGGTCCGGAAGAGAACGGACCAGAACCCCGGCTGGCCTCGCCGGTGATGTCCGATGGCAATATTCTGGGCAACGGTAAGCGCCGGGAAAATGCTGGTCTTTTGGTACGTACGGATAATTCCCAAGGAGGCAACTTCGTAGGGGGCCAGTTCGGAAATGACGCGGTCTTCATATAGAATACGGCCTCTGGAAGGCTTGATAAAGCCGGTGACCACATTGAAGAGAGTGGTTTTCCCCGCCCCATTGGGCCCGATCAGGCCTACAATCTCTCCCTGGGCAACAGCAAAGTTCACGTCATGGAGGGCCGCTACGCCCCCGAACAATTTGGAAATGTTCTCAACCCCGAGAAGAGCCAAGGCTACTTTCTCCTGGGCAAACGCCCCCGGATGTCGGTTATTAACCCATTCAACCCCTGAGGCATGAAGATAATTCCGAGAAGCATGATAACCCCGAAGAGAACCAGGCGCATGGTCTTGGCCGCCCGGAGATACTCCGGGACGGCCGTAAAGAGAATCGCTCCCAGGACCGGCCCCAGAAGGGTCCCACGACCCCCAATGATCACCATGGCAAAAGTGGTGGTAATGTAATAGAAGCCGACCAAGTCAGGACTGACGATATTGTAGTAATGGGCATACACACATCCGGCCATTCCCCCCATCATGGCCCCCACGACAAAGGCCATCATCTTCCATTTAAAAGTATGAACACCCACGGCCTCGGCCAGGTCTTCGTTCTCGCGGATGGCCAGCCAGGCCTCGCCCACATAAGAGCGGACCAGGCTGCGGTTGACCAGCAGATAGAAGGCGCAGATTGCGGCTACTAAGTAATACCACTTGAGTTCCTGATTGAAGGTGAAATCGATCAGCCCCGGGATCACAATTTTGGGGGAGGGAATCCCCGGAATGCCCATGGAGCCGCGGGTGAAGGAAACCCAGTTGTTAAGGATCAAGCCGACGATTTCGGCAAAGGCCAGGGTCACGATGGCAAAATAGGGTCCACGCAAACGCAGGGAGGGGTAGCCAATTAGAAATCCGAAGATTCCCGCGAGGACCGGGGCGGCGATCAAACCATGCCAGAAATTGGTCCCCAAGTAGGTAAAGCCGATGGCCGTCGTGTACGCCCCTAAACCAAAGAAAACCGGGTATCCGAAGGGAGTCTGGCCAGTGTAACCCATGGTCAAATTCAGGCCTAAGCAAAGAAGGGTAAAGATTCCAGAGGAGACGAGAATATGTCGGGCATAGGTAGATGAAAAAATCAAGGGAAGGGCAAGGATTAGAATGCCAAGGATAACATGGAATACGTATCTCCTCCTGTTCAACGAAGACCCCCCTTGCCCAGCAACCCCTGGGGCCGGAACAGTAAGACGAGGATCATGATGATCAGGCCGAAGGCATCCTTGTAGTCCACGTCGATATAGCCCGCTCCCATGCTTTCAGCCACGCCTAAGATCAGCCCGCAATAGAAGGCGCCGGTAATGTTGCCCATCCCCCCCATGATGACCACGATGAAGGCTTTGATCAGGGTTAAGTGTCCCATGAGAGGCTCGATGTCAAAGATCGGTCCCAGAAGAACCCCGGCCGCTGCCGAAAGAGCCGCTCCCAGGCCAAACGTTATGATAAAGACCCGGTTCACATCGATACCCATCAGGGCCGCTGTATTCTGGTCCGTGGCCACGGCGCGCATGGCCCGGCCAATACGCGAAGCCTTGATGAACCGCCTGACCAAAAAAATCATGACGGCCGCGCAAACGAAGAGAAAGATTTTCTGCCGGGTTAGGAAAACCCCCAATAGAACTACGGGCTCGGGGGAGAAAGGGCTGGCTAGCTGCCTCGCGGTGGCCCCCCAGATGGACAGAGCCAGGTTCTCCAGCATCACCATGAGCCCCATGGTGGAAAGGAGAAAAACAATCGCATGCTGACCCCGCAACGTCCTCACCGAAGAGCGTTCGACCAGGATCCCGATGATTCCGGTTATGACCATCGCCAGGGGAATCGAAAGAAAATAGCTGATTCCAAAATACTTGGTCAGGAAGTAGGCGGCAAAAGCCCCGATCATGAAGAAAGTCCCCTGGGTCATGTTGATGATGTCGAAGATTCCGTAGATGACCGTGAGGCCGATAGCCACGAGCGAATAGATGATCCCGATCACTAAGCCATTGACAAGTTGTTGGAGAAAAAGTTCCATGAGCCATCAGTCCAGAAAAATTTCGAGGACGCAACCCTTCCCCCGGCGGTCCCATCCCTGGCCTGCGTCCTCGAATACAGAATTATTTTAAGAGAACTTGCTTTCCGCTGCGCACCTGTACGATGTACACACTAATCGTCCCCTGTCCTTTCGCATCGAAGGAAAGGGGGCCCGCAGGCGCGTCCCACTTCATTTTTCGGATCGTTTCTCCGATCTTTTTGGGGTCCTTGTCTGTACCCGCCTTGTCGATCCCCATGGCTGCAACCATCAGCCCTGTATAACCCCAGCAGCAAAAGTCGTCCTCGGGCAATTTCCCGTATTTCGCTTTGAAGGCGTCGAGAAACTTCTTGGCTGCAGGAGTTGTCAACTCGTTGGACCAATTGACAACTCCATAGGCCCCTTCAACATTCTTCCCTGCCGCCTGGACGCAATCATCGGCCACCAAATTAGCCGGGCCAAAAAGCTTGGGTTTGAATCCCAGCTCGGCCATCTGGTTCAGGATCTGGGCATTCTGGGGGAAACGGGCGATCAAGTAAAGAGCTTCCGGCTTGAGGCCCTTCATCTTGGTGATGGGAGCGGAAAAATCTCGATCCTTGAATTCGAAATACCCTTCAAAAAATACTTTGGGGCTGCCCAATTTTTCAACAATCTTTTTGGTCTGCTCCACCAGGCCACGCCCATAGTCATCATTGATGGAGTAAAAAGCTATGTTCTTTATCTTGAATTCCTGGGCAATCTTATAGGCCATACCATCCGCCAGGATCTTGTTCGTTGTGCAGGTCCGAAAAAGAAGCGGATTGCCCATCTCGGTGATCGAGTCAGCATAAGAAATGGAGACAATATGAACCACGCCCGCTTCTTTCGTAATGGGAACATCCGCAATCGTGGCTGAAGAACACATGGCTGCCAGGATGACCTTCAGGTTGTCCTGGTGAATCAGCTTCTTGGTAGCTGCCACGGATTGGGCGGGGATGCATTGATCATCCTCCACAACGGCCTCAACCTTCCGGCCTCCAAGGATTCCCCCTTCTTTATTGATGATTTCCACTGCCAGATTCATCCCCTCCAACCAGCTTTTGGCTACGTTGGCCCCTTGCCCGGTAACAGGTTGCACAACCCCGATCTTAACGGGAGGCTTATCCGCCGCCCAGGTTGCCGGGGTAAGGAGAAAAAACGACAAACATACGGCTGCCCAAAGAATAGTTCCCTTTTTCACGATCTTACCTCCTCTATGGTTTGAATTTCTCCTCCTCATCTCTCCATGGATCGTAAAGCACCCTTTTGAAGTCCAAGGGCTTCATTTTTCGAGAAGTTTCTTAGGATTTTCCCGGACCATACGAGCAATTTCGTTTTCATGAAAGCCACACGATAGCATCTGTCGGATGAACTCTCTTAATCCTTCTACGGGTAAAGGGTTCACGGTCTGACCGAAGTCCGTAGACATAACGCAATATTCGACCCCAACGGATCGAATCTGGAAGGCGATCTCATCCAAGGAGGTCTTTCCCCTCGCGGCAAACGATTCCGTCGTGGCCACCAAGCTGTGTTCGATATAGGCCCCGAGGCGAACCGCGTCCAACTGATCGTCCACGGACATATCGATCAGCTTCATGGAAGCATGCGTAATGAGAATACGCTGTACCCCGGCCTCTTTCGCTGCCCTTAAAAGAATCATAATCTCTGGGGGCGACAAATGGCCGGTCCCCAGGAGGACATCTGCTTGAGCAAGCAGCCGCAATGTTTCCTGGGCTTCGGGAAATAATTTCCCCGAAGCGTCCACGGGCGAAATCCCTTGAGAATTAGGCAGGAAAGGATAGCTTGAGGAACCGGAACCCTTTCCCCATCGGGAAACATGGTTCCGGGCCGCGTAGGTCGGCATGAAAACCTGCCGGCATCCGAGCCGTATCGCTGCCTCTGCGGCGGCCGGATTGACTCCCCCGACCGTGTCGTTCAACGTGATGGCGCCGTAGACTCTGAAATCAGGATATATTCTGTTGAGGATATACGCCCGGTCGGAAGTGAGGGTAACATGGTCTTTGATTAAGACCCCGGCCATGCCTTTTCTGCGGGCTTCTTCTACGAGTTGCAAACAATCGGTTTTACGGCTCTGAATATCCGGGGCCGCATGTACATGCGCATCAATCGCCCCCTGCAGGAGGGCAGAAGCCTGTTCTCCGCTCGCCCGGCTTCCTTCCAGATTGACCATATAAAAAACCCTCCCTTTATAAGAAAAGAAGAATAGGTACCGAATGCTGTCCTTGAAAGGGAGCCATAATTTTGATTGAAGAAATATTATTTTTAAATATTCTACAAAAATCAAGATAAATTTTGGGATGGGGAAAATGCCGATTTCCCATCCATCATGATCCTTCCATCAGGAACTCATAGGTTCAATAGCTGGCTCGGATTACCCGTCAGCATTTTCCTTATTGATTTTTCTTCAATGCCCTCGGCCAGCAAATGTCCAACAAAAGACGCCATCCCGTCGACCGGGCTGCCATTCCCGAGCTGGCCGTAATCCGAACTGAGAATCAATTTTTCCGGCCCGAGGGCTTTAATATATCCGGCAATATCCCTCAGGGGAATGCAATAGAGTTTGGAAGCAGGCACGGAGGTCACGGCCGTAAATTCAATATAAGCACCCAGAGCGCGCCAGGCTTTCATGTCTTCAAGGGTGGCGTCTATCATGTAATAAGGATGGTCGACCAGGATGCGTTTCAGACCGATACTGGCGGCTTTCCGGATGATCGCGTCGATTTCATCTCGATTCCCGTGGCCGGTAGCTAATACGACCTCGGGATGTTCGGCCATTACCTCCAGCACCTTTATGGCCTCCGGGATCAGGCTGCCATGGGCATCGAAATAACGCAGAGGCTCTTCCCGGACGGTCAATGGCTGCTTCAGAGCTGGGAATTTTAGCCCGTGGCCACTGTGTTTATCGATGTGGTTCTGGCAGGATACGGTCGACATCCAGACCACTTTGGCCCCAAAGCCGATGGCTACCTCTACCGCCTTGGGATTGAGGCCACCCACCGGGCTGTTCAGGGCGATACTGCCAAAGACCTTCAGCTTTGTTCCGCTCAGATGATCCTGGACGATTCTTACCGCCCCCACGCTGGGCAGGTGATGGTCTTTGATTACAATGGCCGCAAGATTCCCTTTAACCGCCTCCTGGGCCATTTCCCAGGCATCCACTTGCCGGGCCATAAGGGAAGGACCGGCGTGGACATGCACATCAACAAAGCCATGTAAAAGTTCATGGGCCTTCACCATCGAACCATCCCCTTTCCTTCAGCAAAATTAGCAGAAACGAGCCACAGGCCAATGAATCGCGCCAGCAATGTCCGACAAGAGACACGTCAAAATATAACTCCCACGGCACCCTGTCAAGCACAGGGACGGGCGGTATTATTTTTTTTGCCCTATGTCATCATCAAATCCTAAAAGGTTACTGAAAAACTGAAAAAGGAGGCTTTGAGCGCGAATTATATTTTTTTCGGTAACAGCGCTTGGCGAAGCGCAGCGAGTCCAGAGCGCTGTCGAAAAAAATATCCTGAGCGGCGAAAAGCCGACTTTTTCAGCAACCTGCTAAAAATCTGACCTCTCCTGTCGCGCAGTTTCTCAGGGGCGGTCATGGAAGTTTGCCCAGCCTGTCAGCCACACCGTACTCCTTCACCAAGGCCATGACCTGGTCCCATGTCTCGCCCTCTATCTCAATTCCACTCCAGCCCCGCTCCTTCCTGCTCTTGGCCTCCTTCTCTCCGGGGTACATTATATAATCAAAGCCCTCTGCCGGGGGTGTATCCTTCACGTAGCCGACCATTTTGTCGACCTCGGACCTTATTGCGGCCAACGGCGCGAACCGCTCGACGTCTATCGTCACGATGAACGAACTGTTGCTGAACTGCTTTCCAGGGGCACCCGCGAAACCGTCCCGTGAAAGGATGCCGCCGAATAGGTCAGCCATGAAAGCCAGGCAGAAGCCTTTGTGCCCGACCGAGCCGCCAACAGGCAGTATGGCGCCACCCGCGTAAAAGTCGCCTGGGTCGTTGCTGGCGAGGCCTTCCTTGTTAAGTATCCAGCCTTCCGGGAGCCTGTATCCGCGCGCGCGGTACACCCTTATCTTGCCCTCGGCCGCGACGCTCGTGGCGAAGTCCGCGAGGATCCACCCCTCTTTCTCGCTGGGGAAGGCCATCGCGATAGGATTGGTGCCCAGCTTCCGTTTAGAACCGCCGAATGGGGCCTGAGCAATCGCATGACCGCCCGTAGAGCAATACAGGATTGCCGCGCAGCCCGCCTTTGCCGCCATCTCGGCGTAGGCCCCCAGCCGGCCCAGATGGCCCAGGCGGCGAACGGTAACACAGCTCACGCCCTGCTTTTTCGCCTTTTCTATTGCCAGCTCGGTGGAGAACGTAGCCGCAACCTGACCAAAGCCATAATGACCATCAACCTGTGCCGTCCCTGCAGACTCGCTGACAATCTCAGGCCCGGCCGCAGGGATGAGCAGCCCCTCTTTGATCTGATGGATGTACTGGATGACTCGTATGAAGCCGTGGGAATCGTGCCCTGCCAGATTGTTATCGGCTAAGTGTTGGGCCACTATCCGGCTATGCGCCTCTGAGGCGCCGGCGGCGCAGAAGATATGAAAAGAGATCTTCTCTAACTGCTCCCATTTGAGTGTAGGCATCCGTATCCTCCCGGCTGAAAGAAGTCAGTCCTTGATATCCATAAAACTGTCCGGGAAATGCTTAACGCCCATCTTCCTTTCTTATCATCATAAGTCCTTCTTCAGCCAGGGAAAAGAAAATTATTACTCTGAAAGTCGGCCCGCCCATGGAGTCCCCCTGCTGCATCATTCCCCAGTACGGGTCCACCCCTTTACGGCCATTTGCAGATTTGTATGCTATACTCGCCAAATTACTAAGGAGTCCACAATTGACCGGACATATTCTTTCAAAATCTCCTCTACCCCCTCTTTTCCAAATCCCGCGAAACGCGGGACTCCCTTTTGTAAAGGGAGGGAAGGAGGGATTTAATCCTCGATTTCTACATAATTATGGACTGACTAATGAGTGCACCTCTATTACAGGATTCTTATTGGCTCTCTATTTGAATCGTAATAGAAGCAAAACATTAAAGGAGGCAATGGAAATGGCGGAAAAGGGGCAGGAATACGTAAACCAGATGTTCAAGGAGCGCGGCTATATCCTTGATTTTCACAGAGTGCTGGCCGCCGAGGATTTAGATTTCCTCAAGGCCTATAATGAGATGGTCGCGGCAAGCTACACGGACCGGCGCAGTCTCGACCCCAAGACCAAGGAACTGATTTATTGCGTCATGCTGACCTGTGTCCGGGCGAGTGTTGACCAGATAAAACTCCACGTGCAGGGCGCTCTAAAGCACGGTGCCACCAAGACGGAAGTCCTCCAGGCGCTGGAGCTCTGCATTACCGCCGCCGGGGTGCCCGCCTTCATGATTGGCTTCGAAGGGTGGAAGCAGGTGGTCGGCCCCAGCAAGTTTGACCCCGAGGGTTCCTAATCCTTATCTGGATTCAAGATGAGGGAGGGAATCCCTCCCTCCATGTACATTAGTAGAACGATTCCCAAATATCGTTGCAATTAAATGTAGAAGCGGCATCTTGCCCGACCCCGGTCAAAGTCACGCCTGGAAGGCGCTCCTGCGCATATCGGGTCAATTTCATTTCTTACTCACTCTGCTTTGCTCGACCCGAAGACTGAAGTGGCTTCCCGGGAGGAAGCGCGGATGGAAGGAGACCTCAGGGGTTAACCAGGATATTGGGCCGTTTCATTTCAAATATATCCATTGTCCGGCAATAGAGATCCTCTCCAAGCCGGCCGATCGCTTTTACCTTATGCCCCTTAATCACACCATCCACCCATACCTCGTCTTTCACATGGACCCGAAGGATTTCGCCGATGATAAAATTATTGATTCTCGGCGCCCCGCCAAACTCCAGGATTTGCACCAGCCGGCACTCCATGTTAACCGGCGATTCGGCAACCCTCGGCGGCCTGACCAGATCACTGCTAACTGGGGTGAGGCCGGCCTCCTTAAATTCATCCACATCGCGGGGGTATTCCCCCGAGGCCTGATTCATGGCCTTCGCCATAGCTTCCGTGACCATATTGATGACGAAATCCCCGGAAGCCTCGACATTTAAAAGCGTATCTTTCTTCTGCCCACCCCGTTTCCGTGCGATTCCGAACCCCAAAATAGCAGGCTCGGATGACATCACCGTGAAATAACTGAAAGGGGCCACATTGTAGACTCCGTCCTCGCCGATAGTGGAGACAAAGGCGATCGGGCGCGGCACAACAGCGCCCACCAATAGGTCATGGGCGTCCTTTAAGGCCAAATTGGCCGGGTCAATTTTCACCTCCACACCTCCCGAGCTCTCGTTTCTTAGTGTCCATTAAAAAATATAACAAAAAATCCGGTCTGCTTCACGAAAAATCTTCAAGAATGTTTCGCCCCCCGCTCCTCCCCACCGAGGTCTCCTTCCCCCACAGAAATCCGCCTGAGGACGGTTCCTACGAAAGGACCAACCACCCATCACAATTTTTTTGTTGTAAATTCCCCCCGAATAGTTTTCAATGAATCCGTACGTTTCGCCCACCCTCAGTTTCAATCAGAGGTATCAGGCCGGGATGCCGGGTCGAGGACTAAAATTGAGGATGGGCGCGGTCCGTATTTCGAGAACCAATCCATACTATCTCAGGAGGTGGGCCATGGGAATTCGTTCAGTGGAAGAATACAAGGCAAGCTTGCGGGACGGCAGAAAGGTTTATGTTCGCGGAGAAAGGGTGGAAGACGTCACGACCCATCCCATCCTAAAAGTTTCCGTCGATACAGTGGCCCAGGGTTTTGCCCTCACGGCTTCCGGGGACCCGGAGGTCAGGAACCTGTTCACGGCTCCACACCCCAAAACCGGGGAGCTGATCAACCGATATTTTGTCACGCCCAAGAACGCTGAAGATCTCGCGCTCCGAACCAAGATGATTCAACGGTCGATCGAGCTGACCGGCGGCCTTCCCTTTGGCAAGGATATTGGTACGGACTGCCTGAACGCGGCTTTCGTGGTAGCCGGGCAGATGGGGAAGAAAGAATATCAGGAGAATGCCCTCAATTTTCTTGAGCATGTGCGCAAGAATGATTTAGCCATGTGCGGAGCGGTCACTTGTGTCAAGGGCGACCGGTCCAAAGAACCTTCCAGACAGAAGCATCCGGATTATTACTTACACGTGGTAGATAAAAATAAAGAAGGGATCGTCGTAAAAGGGGCCAAGGTCCATATCACCAGCGCCCCCGTGGCCAACGAGATCATCGTGGTGCCCACCCGGCAGATGCGCGACCATGAGGCAGATTATGCGGTCAGCTTTGCCATACCCGCTAACACGAAGGGAATCGTCTTCATCTGCCGGGGCGGCCGGGGGCAATGGACAGACCACGAGTTTCCTCCCGATCACCCGGTCCGCGAGTTGACCGAAGCCATGATCGTTTTTGACAATGTATTTGTACCCTGGGAACGTGTCTTCATGTGCGGGGAATGGCCGCAATCCATGCTGCTGGCTTATACTTTTGCGACCTTCCACCGGTTTACGGCCATCAGCTATAAGGTTCCCGCGGTCGAAGCCATGGCCGGCTGC
>Ga0315282_10015442_pt1 | contig 11262 bp, 9 predicted proteins | sample YL17G07_20_MG_FD_203693 | JGI IMG/M metagenome (GOLD analysis project Ga0315282, IMG submission 203693) | Sediment microbial communities from Yellowstone Lake, YNP, Wyoming, USA - YL17G07_20 | ecosystem: Environmental > Aquatic > Freshwater > Lake > Sediment | place: USA: Wyoming | collected...
GCGCGGGCGATCCGGTTGGCGGCGCAAGAGATCCACGCCAAGTACGTGAAGCCGCCGCACACCACCGACTTCGCCATCATGTTCCTGGCCACCGAGGGGCTCTACGCCGAGGTCGCCCGGCAGCCGGGACTCGTCGACGAGCTGCAGCATCGCTACCGCATCGTTGTCGCGGGGCCCTCCATCTTGGCGGCGCTGCTGAGCAGTCTGCGCATGGGCTTCCAGACGCTGGCCATCGAGCAGCAGGCGGTCGAAGTCTGGCGCGTGCTGGGCGCCGTCAAGACCGAGTTCGCCAAGTTCGGCGACGTGCTCGACAAGGTCAAGCGGCAGCTCGACACAGCCAGTCGCACCATCGAACAGACCGGTGTGCGCACCCGCGCGATGCAGCGCAAGCTGCGCTCCGTCGAGCAGTTGCCCGAGGCCGAGGCCGAGGGTGTCCTCGACCTGACGGCAACCGTCGACGAGGTCGACTCTGAAGTCGCCGAGGTCGACTCTGAAGTCGCCGAGGTCGACTCTGAAGTCGCCGAGGTCGACTCTGAAGTCGCCGAGGTCGACTCTGAAAGCTCACTTGCCGCGCTCGACGAGAACCGCGAGATCACCACATAACCGGCCTGGCGGGCGCGGCGTGGTGGGCGGGCCGCCACCGGCCCGCCCTCATCCTCAGCCCCGACGTCTTCAACGAACGCCGGAGCGCTGGGGCACGGTGATCGCGGTCGCGCCGACGCGTCAGCCCCAACGAGCCGGTTTCCCTCTGGCCTTGGAGCTGGGCCCCACGTAGCTCCGCAAGCCATCGTGCATCAAGATCAATGAGATCCGGACGCTGTCGGTGCAGCGCGTGGGTCGCGAGCTCGGAACGGTCTCAGCCGAGGTAATGGCGCCGGTCATCGCGGGGCTCGATGAGATCTTGGGGGCCTGACCGGCGGTAGCAGGGTCCGCGATGGGGTCGTCCAGCGTTCGCCTGAGGATCTCGGTCGGTAGTCGTGGCCGGGAGCACCGACCGCGCCGACACCCGCGTCGCTGTTCTCTCTGCCGCGCCCGCCGGCGCCGGCCGGCCGGTCCCTCCTCAAGGGCGTCCACTCGGTGACACGATGGCGGCGGCACAGGCGCTGCACGAGGCTGACGACCACGGCCGTCACGAGCGCACCCCACGGAAGCAGGTGCGCTCGCCAGCCGAAGGGGATCGTGAGGATGAACCCGCCGGCGGCGTAGAAGACGAACACGGCGATGAGGGCGGCGTTGAGGCTGTCGATCACGCTGTCGGCATCGGCGAGCCGCCAGCCGAACCACGCGACGGCGCCCACCAGCGCGAGGGCGAACAAACCGATCGCGAGGCGGTCGGGCACGGTGAGCACGACGCACACGACCACGTAGGCGGCGAAGACTGCCGCGACGGCCACGGCTTTCGCGAGCGTGCCCAGCCAACTGCCCTCGAGCGGCTCGGGCTCGTGGTAGGTCGGCTGCGAGCCGCCTCTGACCTGCCAGGGGAACTGGGCCGCGACCCGGTCCCACGTGCCACGCCTTCTACGCACGGCGCCCCCATTCTGGCGACTCGGCACGCGCTCGGTGCCGGGCCGCCTCGCGGCTGACGACGCTTGCATCATGCGCCGGGAGCCTCAGCCGCGCAACGCCGTGCGCCGGCACGGTGGCGGATCTTCAGGCCGAAGCGATGCGGGGGGACGCCCGGCCTGCCTACGCGGTATGCTTACCGGGGGCCAGACCGACAAGGGGGAATCCGTGGAGGCAAGGCAGGAACCGTCGGCAGGGCAGAAGTCGGCGGCATCGGTGCGCGGTGATGGGCGCGCGCTCACGCGCGCGCCCATCATGCCGCTCGAGCCGCGGGTGAGGGTCGAGTTCCACAGCAAGGAGTCGCTCGATCGGCTGCAGAAGGCAACGCTCGACGTCCTCGAGAAGGTCGGCGTCAAGTTCCCTTCAGACAAGGCGATCGACATCCTCGGTGAGCACGGCGCCCACATCGACCGGGCGACGCAGATCGTCAAGTTCCCGCCCGACCTGGTCATGAAGGCGATGGCGTCGGCGCCGCGGTCGTTCGTCTTCGGCGCCCGCGACCCCTCGTGCGACCTGCTCCTCGACGGCCGTCGCACCTACTCCTGCACCGACGGCTCCGGCGTCGAGGTGGTCGACTGGGAGACGCGGCAGCGCCACGTCTCGACCAAGCGCGACCTCGCCGCCATCTCGCGGCTCGTCGACTACCTGCCCGGGCTCAGCTTCTGGTGGCCGACGGTCAGCGCCGGCGACCACGGCAAGACGGCCCAGCTCCACGAGCTCGACGCGGGCTGGAACAACACGGTCAAGCACCTCCAGGGGATGGTCATGGGTGAGCGCGAGGCACGCTACGCCGTCGAGATGGCGACCGTGGTGGCCGGCGGCGGCGAGGAGTTGCGTCGCCGGCCGGTGCTCTCCGACCTGATCGGGACGATCTCGCCGCTGCTGCAGGACAAGGCGGGCATCGAGGCCGCACTCGTGTTCGCCGAGGCGGGCGTGCCGATCTGCTTCGTCACCATGCCGACCATGGGCACGACGGCGCCGGCGACCGACGCCGGCGCCTACATCGTCGGGTCGGCCGAGATGGTGAGCGCCACGGTGCTCGTGCAGCTCGCCTTCCCGGGGGCGCCCGTGCAGCACGCGATGTTCGAGACCAAGGCCGACCCGCGCAACGGTCGCGTGATGACGGCGCCGCTGAACGATCACAGTCCCTTCATGGGGACGGCACTGGCACACCACTGGGGCGTGCCTTCGATGGGCGGCTTCGGCGGCACCGACGCCGAGGCCGCGGCCGACTGGCAGGGCGCCGTTGAGATGACGCAAGCGCTGGTGCTGGCGGCGTTCGACGGCTGCGAGACCATGACCGGGTTCGGGTTGCGCAACGTCTACACGCTCTTCTGGCCCGAGGGGATGCTGCTCGACGAAGACCTCTACGAGCGCGTGGCCTGGCGCCTGCGCGACATCGCCATCGACGAGGAGGCCCTGGCGCTCGACGTCATCGGCGCCGTCGGGCCGGGCGGGCACTACCTCGGCCAGGCGCACACGCGGGCGCACATGCGCGAGGCGGCCATGCCGGCGATCACGCAGCAGCTCGCCGCCGACGGGCACTATCGCGACGCGGTCGAGGTGGCGCGCGAGCGCGCCGAGCGCATCCTGCGCGAGTACGAGCCGGAGCCGCTCGCAGACGACAAGCGAGCCGAGCTCACGCGCATCCTCGCTGCCGCCGACGCGGAGCTGCGCGGGTAAGCCGCGCGGGTAAGCTGCGCGGGTAAGCTGCGCGGGTAAGCTGCGCGGGTAAGCTGCGCGGGTAAGCTGCGCGGGTAGCCTTACGTCACCGCGGCGCGCTGCCGCCGGTCGGCGCGTCTGGTTGCCGCTCGTGGCCCGCCCCCGTGGCGCCCGCATCGACGGGGGTGTCTCGGCATGGGTTTGTGCCGCTCACCGCGGCCGCGTATCCTAGCGCGTGGACGTGGCGCTGCGAGGCTGATTCCCAGCGCATGAACGTCTCGCCGCGACCGGCGGCCGGCCGACAAGCGAGCGGCGCAACACGAAGACAGGCGGGTCCGCATGGGTTCTCGACAGAAGGCAGCGCGACAGAAGGCGGCGCGGCAGAAGGCGGCGCGGCAGCAACAGCACGGTTTCCCGCTGCTCCTGAGCTTCATCGCTCCGGGGGTTGTGCTGCTGGCCGTCGCCAGGACGATCGGGACGGCGACCCACAGCAGCGAGACCTTCTATTTCGCGACGATGGTGATCTCGGTGGTTACTCTGGCCACAGTGCGCATCATGCGCTTGCGGGCGCGCCACGCAAAGAAGGCGGCCGAGACGGCCCTGCCGGCCGAGGCGGGCAAGCGCTCCCCGAAGCAGAAGTCGGCCAAAGCCGCAGCGAGCCGAGGCGCAGCCGGCGAGTGGACCCCCGAGCGCATGCGCGTGTGGCGCGTCTTCGTCGCCGGGTTGCCCTGCACCACCATCGCCATGATCCACTACGGTCTCCTCTTCTTCGGCTTCTGAGCCGGTCTCGGCAACGCACGCCTCTGCGGCCGACCCTCTGCGCCGGTCTCCTCGCACGTCTGCGTGGCTGATGCGCTTCGTCGAGTGGATCCTCGTCGGCGACAAGCGCTTCGCGTGCGACGCATTCAGTTGCGAGCGGGCGCTCGAGGCCGGCGTCGTGAGCTTTCAGGCGCTGGGCCCCGGTAGAGCGCGCGTGGCTGTCTCGTTCGACTACGAGCCCGCCGAGGCGGGCGACGGCAAGCATGGGCAACTGAAGGCGCAGATGCAGCGCGACTTGGTGCGCTTCAAGGAGTTGGTAGAGGTCGAGGGCGCCGGCCGACACCGGCACAGTGAGCAGGAGCACGTTGCCATGAGCGCCGCGGAGATCGTCGCGCACTCCAATGCACCGCACGAGAACGCGGGGCGCGACATCGACGGGCTCTCTCGCCGGCGCATCTTCAACCAGTAGGCTCGCGCAGGCCTCCGTCAATCGCCGAACTCGTCGATCTCCCACTGCTGCACGGTATAGGCCTCGCCGGGCTCGCCGCCGACCGCCAGCAGCACTGTGCCGGGCTCGTTCGCCCAGGCGCCGCGCTCGACCTCCGGGTCGCGCACGAAGACCATGGTGCCGGCCGGCGCATCGACCTTCTCGCCGCCCACCGAGAAGAGGGCTTCGCCCTGGGCCACGTAGAAGAGCTCCTCGTGACCCGTGTCGGTCTCGGTGTGGACGTGGGTAAGCAGGTCGCCCGCATCGCGAGCGCGGAAGAGGTTCACACCGAACGCACCCACGTGGAAGTAGTGGCGGATCGGCTTCCACTCTGCCGAGGTGTCGTCCTGCGGCTGCGACGGGATGTGGTCGATGTGGGCGATCGTGTACTTGGCGAGGGCTGCCATGCTGCTCCTTTCGTGCGCGAAACGAACCGAGAGGGTTGCCGACAGTCTATCGCGAAGGCGGTCAAGGCGAAGCCGTTGCGCTGCCCGGACGGGGCGGCGAGTCAGGGAGTGTGTGCGTGGGCGGCAGGCGGACCAGCGAGTGCCCGTGCGGGCGCGGGGACCCGGCTGCGGTCAGCCGACGGAGACGGGCTCCTGCACATGGACGAACACCCGGCACACGCGGGTGCACAGGGCGCAGCCGGTGCACTTCTCCGCGTCGATGGTCGGAGCCGAGCCGCCCAAGCCGAGCCGCCCAAGCCGAGCCGCCGAAGACGCCCCGCCGGCCGAGCGCGGAGGCTCGGGGGATGGACGCCGGTTACTTCGCCGGGCCCGCCTCGCCGGCCAGGCGGTCCTTGCGGCTGAGCTCTTCGTGGCCCTCGTGCTGGCCGAGGCGCGAGCCCGTCATGAGGGCCGGGAGGATCGCCAGCAACGCCGCCAGCGCCGCGGCGTAGAACGGCCATTTGAACGAGTTGGCGATGTTCTGGCGATAGATGGCGCCGATCGTGGCGCTGAGCTGCCGCCGCTGGGTCGCCTGCGGTGAACCGGTAGCGACCCGCTGTCCGCCGGCCAGCGGGTCTTTAAAGCTCGCGGCGCCGGCGCCGGTGGCCTTGGCCTTCTTGGCGTTGGCGATCAGGCCCGCGGCGATCTGCGCCTTGGCCTGCGCCGGGATCTGCGGCTGGCTGTTGACGAAAGCGATCGACTGCCGGGTGGCCTTCTGGGCGTTGGTGGCCACGCTGTGCGAGAAGATCGACACGAGAACGGCCACACCGAGCGTGAACCCCACCTGGCGCATCGTGTTCAGAGCGCCCGAGCCGACGCCGCGCACCTGGGGCGGCAGCGATGCCATCGAGGCGGCCGAGAGCGTGGGCATGGCGAAGCCCATGCCCGCGCCGATGAAGACGACTCGCCAGAGCACGTCGACCAGGCGCGTCCCGCCCCCGAGCTGCGCGAGAAGCACGAGCCCTACGGTGAAGAGGGCGGCGCCCAGCGTCGCCGGCGAGCGCGGCCCGATACGGTCGACCAGGCGGCCCGAGTTGGGGGCGATAGCGAGCGCGGTCAGCGGCATCACGGTCAACGCCAGCGCGGCGCGCAGCTCCGAGTAGCCCAGCACCGAGACCAGGAAGATGACCACCATGAGGAACGTGCCGCCCATGGCCATGCCGATGAACGTCATGGCGCTGTTGGCTGCCGTGAACGAGCGGATGCGCAACAGCTTGAAGTCGAACATGGGGTGGCGCGTGCGCACCTCCCACCAGGTGAAGAGCGGGAAGCTGGCCACGGCGGCGATGAAGAGCGCCACGATGCGTGCGGACGTCCATCCCCAGGAGTTGCCCTGGATGAGCGCCAGGGTGAGCAGGAAGAGCCCGGCCGTCGAGACCGCGATGCCGGGGACGTCGATGCCTCCCTCGGCTGCTCCGCCCCGGTGCTCGGGGATAACCGAGAGGGCGAAGACCGTGGCGCCGATGCCGATCGGTACGTTGACGAAGAAGATCCAGTGCCAGCTCTCGTAGGTGACCAGCAGGCCGCCGAGCGTCGGGCCCACGGCCGCCGCCGCCGTGCCCAGGGCTCCCCAGAGGCCCACCGCCATGCCCTGTCGCCGCTTGGGGAAGGCGCCGAGCACGATCGCCAGCGAGACGGTCGACAGGGCCGCGCCACCGATGCCCTGACCGGCCCTGAAGGCGATCAGCCAGCCGATGGTGGGCGCGAGGCCGCAGAGGAGCGAGAAGAGCGTGAAGGCGACCAGGCCGAAGACGAAGACGCGCTTCTGACCGAAGCGGTCGGAGATGCGTCCCATCGAAAGGAAGAAGGCTGCCAAAACGAGGCTGTAGGCGTTCAGCACCCACGAGACGTGCGTCACGGTGGTGCGCAGGTCGCCGATGAGCGCCGGGATGGCGATGTTCACGATGGTCACGTCGAGCAAGGCCATGAACATGCCCAGCGACACGGCGGCGAGGATCAGCCAGCGCTTCGGGTGGCCCTGGTCGGCGAGCACGGCTTGTGCCGCGTCGGTCATGCGGTCTCCTTAGGGGGATACGTCGGCAAGCGTGGTCACAACGTCGGGATGATACCCAGTTGGTCGCGTTTCGTCGCGCGGCACGCTCGCCTCTCGTCGCGCGACGCGCTCGTGCCCGCCCACGTCGCGTGCCGGCCGCGCGCTGCGCAAAGCCCGGCGGCCGGCTGGTTCGAGCATACTCGGGTCTAGCGCAGCAGCGCGGGTAGCCCCGCCGCGCGCCTGTCGCGCAGTTCGTCAGGCGCCGGCACGGCGTGGGCACGCAGCAGGTCGACGAAGGCGCCCATCTCGCCGGTCTGCGTGCCGCAGGCCGCCGTGATCTTGCCGCCCTTCACGTAGAAGACGGTGAAGTCGCGGGCGGCGATGTCGCCGGTCACGATGATCTCGTCCCAGCCACGCGTGTAGCCGGCGTAGTTGAGCTGCACGGCGAAGTGCTGCGTCCAGAAGAACGGCACTCCCGTGAAGGGTTCCCCGCTTCCGGCCATCGAGAAAGCCGCCGCACGGCCGTGCTGCTGGGCCAGTCGCCAGTGCTCGACGCGAGCGCGCACGCCGGTGTGCGCTTCGGGATAGGTGGCCACGTCGCCGGCCGCCCATACGTCGGGAGCGACGCGGAGCTGCTCGTCGACCAGGAGGCCGCCGTCGTCGGCTTTGTGGGCGCCCTCGACGAAGCCGGTGACGGGGCGTACGCCGATGCCCACCACCACGAGGTCGGCCTTGAGTTCGGCGCCGTCGTCGAGCTCTACAGTCTCGACTGCCGTCTCGCCGGTGAAGCGCACGACGCGGCGTCCGAGCGCGAACCTCGTGCCGTTCTCTTCGTGCAGTTCCTTGAGCATGCGGCCGACCGGCTCGCCGAGCACGCGCTCGAAGGGCACGGCCTGGGGTCCGACCACGGTGACGTCGAGCCCGCGCTGCACGAGCGCGGCCGCGCTCTCCATGCCGATGAAGCTCGAACCCACGACGACGGCTTTCGTGGCCGACTGCGCGGCGGCGATGACCGCCTCGGCGTCGTCCCAGGTGCGCAGGGTGAACACATTGGGTAGCTCTTCGCCGGGCACGTGCAGCTTGTGCGGTGTACCGCCGGTGGCGATGAGCACGGCGTCGGCGGTCATCGAGGCACCGTCGTCGAGCAGCATCGTGCGCGTCTTGACGTCGAAGGCGACGACCCGCTTGTGGATGCGCTCGACCCCGTGCTCCTCGTAGAACCGCGGCGCGCGCAGAGGAAGCCACTTGGCCTCCATCGTGCCGGCGAGGAAGTCCTTGCTCAGGTTGGGGCGGTCGTAGGGCCAGCGGTCTTCTTTGCTCAGCACGACGATGCGGCCTGCGTAGCAGGCTTCGCGCAGCGCCTCGACCGCCGTCGCGGCCGCCGCACCGCCGCCGATGACGGTGAACACCCGGTCGTCGTTCTCGGGCCGGCAGGCGCACACGGGCATCTCGACGTGGCTCGGTGCGTCGTCGGGACGGTCGACGAACACGTCGTCGCCGTCGATGCGTACCGCGAACGTGGGGACGGCGTCGAGTGACGGCGGCTCGAGCACGTGTCCGCTGCGCACGTCGAACGTGCTCTCGTGCAGTGGGCACGAGACGCGGCCCTCGTGGAACGTGCCCTTGGTGAGGGAGCCTCCCCAGTGCGGGCAGCGCGCGCCGAGCGCGTGGAACTCTCCGGAGATCTTGCAGAGGAGGACCTTCTTCCCGCCGACCAGGACCTGCTTCATCTCGCCGTCACGCAGGTCGTTGACGCTGGCGACCCTCTCTTCCATGTCTGCACTCTCCCGCGATCGTGACAGCGGCCGCGAGGGCCGGTGTCGATGAGCACGTGCGGCGGCCGGAGTCCGCTGGGGGCCGGCCGCTGCACTGGGCCGCAACCCGGCGCGGCCGAGTGCGGCGCGACCGAGTGCGGCGCCGTCGCGTCCGATGGGATCCGTGTCCGCGTTTCAAGCCTATACCAAGCGCGGGCAAGGCGCCGTTGAGAGGTCGGGTCGCCAGGCGGCGTCGCCTGTGACGCAGCGCACGTGCCGCCGGCCACGCCGCACCGCACGCGCAGGGTACGCCCGATTTGAGATCCCTTCAGTCCTCGGGCGGTGGGGCGCGCCGCTCGCGCTTCAGGCGCGAGCGGCGCGCCTTCGCCTCGAGGCGCTCCTCGACGGCGCCACGCGAAACCCGGGTCGGCACGCGGGGCGTGGCCTCCTCGTTGAGCTTGGCGATGCGCTCGCGCAGGCGACGCAGGCAGGTCTGCTTGTTCTGGTATTGGCTACGCTGGGCGCGGCACGTGACGACGATGCCGGTCGGCCGGTGGCGCAGTCGCACGGCGCTGTCGGTCTTGTTCTGGTACTGGCCCCCGGGGCCGCCGGCGCGGAACGTGGAGACGTCGCACTGCGCGAGCAGCGCCTCGTCGGATTCGGGAAGTTCGATCGGTTCCACGCGAGTAGTCTCTCAGCCGGGCGGCCGGTCGGACAAGCGGCGACGCGCTCGTGCTCGCCTCGCTGCCCGCCTGACCGGCGAGTCCGCGTGCGGGGCGTGGCCGCCTGCGAGTAGACTGCTTGCGCGACGGCGAGCGGTGACGATGAGCGGTGACGGCGACGGCGACGGCGAGCGGTGACGGCGAGCGGCGATGATGAACGGCGACGGCGACACGCATGCGGGTGGGGCGCCCTCGGCCCGCGTAGACGGTGACCGGCTGACGCATACCGGCGCCGACGAGAGGGCGCGCGCGGCGGCCGCTCAGGCGGCGGTAGAGCGCTGCCTGCGGCCAGGCATGACGATCGGCCTCGGTTCGGGCCGGGCGGTGGCGGCGGTGATCGATGCCGTGGCGCGGCGCTGGCCCGACGGCGGTGGCCTGCGGGCGGTGACGGCCTCGCCGCGCACGGCCGAGCTGGCGGCGCAGGCGGCCGTCGAGCTCATCGAGCTCGACGGCCGCCTGCGCCTCGACCTCGCCATCGACGGGGCCGACGAGGTCGACACCCACCTCGACCTGCTGAAGGGCGGCGGCGGCGCGCTGCTGCGCGAGAAGATCATCGCGCACGCAGCAGCGCGCTTCGTGGTGGTGGCCGAAGAGACGAAGTTGGTGCGCCGGCTCGGCGCCCGGCGGGCGCTGCCGGTCGAGGTCGTGCGCTTCGGTTGGCGGCAGACGCGGCGGCGGCTGCTCGACCTGCTGCCCGACGCGGCCCTGCGTGTCGATGCGGCCGGCGAGCCGCTGCTCACGGATGAGGGCCACTACATCCTCGAGTGCCCCCTGCCCGACACCGGTGACCTGCGCGTGCTCGCCGACGCGATCAAGCTGGTCACGGGGGTCGTGGAGCACGGCCTCTTCTTGAGTACGGCCGACGAGGCTTTCCTCGGCCGGCGCGACGGGAGCATCGAGGTGCTGCGCCGCACGACGGAGTAGAGCGCCGTCTTCCGCCGGTCGCCGTCTTCCGCCGGTGGCGATGCTTGGCCGGTCGCCGTCTCAGCCGGCGTCGCCGCGGACGGGGTAGACGAGGCGTTCGTCGAGGCCTGTGATCACCTGGATGTAGCCCGAAAGCTCGCGATCGAGATCTTCGTCGCCGGTGTCGACCAGCAGAGGCTTGCTGTCGAGCGTGAGGAGCTTGTTGCGCGTGGCGATCACAAGGATGTTCCCGGTTCCCACGGCGCGGACGACGCGCGGGCTGAACTGCTGGTTGCCGCGTCCGAAGATGTGGCCCTGACCGCCGATCGCGGTCACGACGATCCTCGTGCTCGCGCCGGCCTCCTCGATGCAGCGCAGCAGGTCGGTCTCGTTGGCGTCGGCGGCGACCAAGGCGCGGTCGCGCACGACGTCGACGCCGAGCAAGGTGTGCGGCAGGCCGAGCAAGTCGAGCACGGCGCGCGTCGTCGTGCCAGGGCCGATCAGGTAGGTCACGCCGGCGCTCATCCCGTTCACGACGTCGTTGGCGATGCCGTTCAGGGCTGCGTCGTCGCCGCCCGGGTTGCCGGCCTTGGCGCTCTGTAGCAGGGCGCGCTGGTAAGGGACGAGCAGGTAGCCGTAGAGCCGCGCCGACACGCGGTCGGCGCGGAAGGCCTCTTCGTCGATGTCCATGACCTCGGCTTCGCGTAGCCTGATGCGACCCGAGCCGGGGCCGAAGTAACGAACCACGAGGTCGCCGGCGGCGGCGGGGGTGTTGGCGTAGACGGCGGAGTGGATCTTGACGCCCGCCGGGACGCCGACGACCGGCAGCTTGGCGCCGACGGCGTCGAACACGTTGCGCGCCGTGCCGTCGCCGCCCGCGAAGAGGAGGAGGTCGACGCCGAGGTCGGCCATGGCGCGGGCGGCGTTCTCGGTGTCGGCGGCGGTGGTGAGCGGCGTGCCGTCGGCCAGGCGC
>Ga0315282_10015443_pt1 | contig 11262 bp, 7 predicted proteins | sample YL17G07_20_MG_FD_203693 | JGI IMG/M metagenome (GOLD analysis project Ga0315282, IMG submission 203693) | Sediment microbial communities from Yellowstone Lake, YNP, Wyoming, USA - YL17G07_20 | ecosystem: Environmental > Aquatic > Freshwater > Lake > Sediment | place: USA: Wyoming | collected...
CATGCAATCGCAACTGGCAACTGGGTAAGGGGAAGAATTGGGATAACCCAACTTCTTGATAGAACGAACTTCTCATCGACTCTAAGTCACCTGAGACGCCTCCAATCACCACTTAGCAGAAGTCAACCTAACTTGGAAGCACGTGATCTCCACTCCACCCACTGGGGCAGACTCTGTCCAAATGAGACTCCAGAAGGATCCAACTGTGGACTCGTGAAGAACCTAGCACTGTCGTCTGAAATATCTGTTGGATCTTCACCGGAGGAAATGGTTGAGAAACTGAAGAAAATGAATGTAGTCTCGCTTGAGGAAGCAGACAAGAAACTCAGGCTGACAGGTGCCAAGGTAATAGTTGACGGCATAATCGCAGGATACTGTAAGGATCCAAAAGGATTAGCCAAAGAGATACGGAAGCAGCGGAGAGATGGCAAACTTGGATCACAGGTGAACGTGGCTTATTATCCACCACTCTTTGAGGAAGCCAAAGAAGAACTGTACGTGAATTGTGATCGAGGAAGAGTGTTAAGACCTCTCATCCTAGTGGAAGATGGAAAATCCAAGCTTACTCCTGAACATATTGAGAAAGTAGCTAGAGGAGAGCTGCGTTGGGAAGACCTAGTCAAAGACGGGGTTGTAGAGTACCTGGATGCAGATGAGGAAGAGAACGCGATTATAGCGCTTGAACCTGAAAAGATAAACAGCAACGCCACGCACTTGGAGATCTCACCTTACGCGATGATGGGCATCTGTGCTTCGCTAATACCATACGCTGAACACAACCAATCGCCCCGAAATGCTTACGAATCTGCGATGATAAAACAGGCACTGGGAGTCTTCTCCAGCAACTTCTTCAACAGAGTCGACTCCAGATCCCATCTCCTCCACTATCCACAGAGTCCAATCGTCAACACGAAGGCTGCGGAGATTGTGGGTTACAACAACAGGCCTTCAGGACAGAACTGCATCGTAGCCATCCTATCCTATCAAGGCTACAATATGGAAGACGCCATAATCATTAACAAGTCTTCAGTTGACAGAGGTCTTTTCAGATCTACGTTCTTCCGATCCTACGAGGGAGAATGCAGACAATATCTCGGTGGACTCAGAGACAAGTTCGAGATACCGGAACCTGGAATCAGAGGATACCGGGGTGACAGATACTATAGGCTGCTGGAAGAAGATGGAATCATTTCAATCGAGGCACCGGTAGGAGGCAACGCCGTCTTGATAGGTAGAACTAGCCCACCAAGGTTCCTTGAAGAATACCGAGAGTTCGAGGTGCGAGGCCCTACCAAGAGAGACTCCTCCGTGTGCATGAGACCCTCCGAGACAGGTGTAGTTGACTCAGTCTTCATGAGCGAATCTATAGAGGGAAGTAAACTTGTTAAGGTGAAGGTCAGAGACCTTCGCATACCAGAACTTGGAGACAAGTTTGCTTCAAGACATGGCCAGAAAGGCGTAATTGGGTTACTTGTACCATCGCACGACATGCCATTTACCGAGGACGGAATCATGCCTGACGTAATAATCAACCCCCACGCGATTCCGTCAAGGATGACTGTAGGTCAATTCGTGGAGATGATCGGGGGCAAGGTCGCTTCCATAGAAGGAAAGTCTCTAGATGGAACTCCCTTCACAAATGTTGGCCCTGAAAGCCTAAGAGAAATTCTTCTGAAACTAGGCTACCAGTTCAATGGAAGAGAAGTTCTATACAGTGGGATACAGGGCCAAAAACTAGCTGCGGACGTCTTCGTAGGACTCGCATACTATCAGAAACTCCATCATATGGTCTCCGACAAAATGCACGCTAGAGCACGTGGACAGGTTCAAATGTTAACTAGACAACCGACCGAGGGCAGGGCTAGAGGGGGAGGTCTCAGATTTGGAGAGATGGAGCGAGACTGCCTAATAGGACATGGAGCATCCGCTTTGCTCAGAGATCGTTTACTCGAGGAATCCGACAAGGCTGTAGTGATGATCTGCGAGAACTGTGGACTGTTAGCTTACCACGACATGAAACAGAACAAGTACGTCTGCCGACTATGCGGCGAGAAAGCCGTCGTCTCACCTGTTGCATTATCTTACGCGTTCAAACTGCTCGTTCAAGAGTTGATGGCTTTGGGCGTTGCGCCTAGACTCAGAGTTGAGGAGAGAGCTTAATGTTAACTTTGAATGAAGAAGCCTACAAATCGGTTGGGAGTGTAGCGTTTTCACTTCTCTCACCGAACGATATTAGAAAACTCTCGGTCGTTGAAGTTCAGACAGCGGACACATACGATGAAGATGGTGTACCAATAGTCTCTGGCCTGATGGATGGGAGACTCGGCACTCTAGAGCCGAGACAGAAGTGCAAGACGTGTGGAAACTCAGCCTCTACATGTCCAGGCCACTTCGGTCACATCGAACTAGCAGAACCGGTAGTTCACGTATCCTTCTCAAAGATCATCCATAGGTTACTCTCAGTAACCTGCAGAAACTGTGGAAGAATACTTCTATCCCCAGAAAAGATTGAACGATATGGAACCCGATTGGAAGAAGAGAGGCAGAGGATGAGTGTCGTCCCGGACGCCGTGTATGATGAGATCTTCAAAGAAGCGAAGAAGATAATGGAGTGCCCACATTGTGGCACGAGACAACACCCGATAGAACATGTAAAACCAACCGGGTACCATGAACTGATTGAAGGGGGAGCTGTGAAACTTGCACCCAGCGTCGTCAGAGAACGTCTCGAGAGGATAACTGACGATGACCTGCGCCTATTGGGTATGGATCCGAAAGCCGCTAGACCAGAATGGACGATACTTCAGGTGCTCCCGGTTGCACCAGTAACTGTCAGACCCTCGATAACACTTGAGTCTGGTATAAGATCTGAAGATGATCTGACTCACAAACTGGTGGACATTATCAGAATAAACCAGAAACTGAAAGACGCACTTGAATCTGGCGTTCCTGTGAACATAATTCAGGAACTTCATGAACTTCTCCAGTATCATGTCACAACTTACTTTGACAATGAAGTTTCAGGGCTTCCACCTGCAAGACACAGATCTGGAAGGGCTTTGAAAACAATCTGCCAGAGGCTCAAGGGTAAAGAGGGAAGGTTCAGAGGAAACCTTTCTGGAAAACGCGTAGACTTCTCAGCTAGAACCGTAGTATCTCCAGACCCCAACCTAGACATAAACGAAGTTGGAGTCCCAGCAGATATAGCATCTAGACTTACAATCCCCGAGAGAGTTACGCAGTGGAACATTGAAGAGATGAAGAAACTCATAGAGAATGGACCGGACATCTATCCAGGGGCATTGTATGTCGTCAGACCAGACGAGAGAAGGGTCAGATTAGAGTTCGTAACTGAACGTAAAGTCTTGGCCGACGCGATACAACCGGGTTTCATAGTTGAGAGACACCTTCGCGACGGCGACATAGTTCTCTTCAACCGGCAGCCATCACTGCATAGAATGTCGATTATGGCACATAGAGTCAAGGTCTTACCCTACAAGACATTCAGACTGAACCCGTGTGTCTGCCCACCTTACAACGCAGACTTCGATGGAGACGAGATGAACCTACATGTTCCACAAGGTGAAGAGGCGAGGACTGAAGCTCGACTACTCATGCAAGTTCAAGATCAGATACTTTCACCTAGATATGGAGGCCCAATAATCGGCGCCATAAGAGACCTCCTCAGCGCATCATTCATCCTAACAAACAAGTCAACTATGCTAACGAAGGAATGGCTGGGACGACTCCTAACTGCGTCAGGGTATGAGGGGCCTCTTCCAGAACCAGCTGTAAAGAAGCCCGTTCCAATGTGGACGGGAAAGCAGGTGTTCAGTCTCTTCATACCGAAAGGAGTGACCTATGTAGCCAAATCGAACCTCTGCAACGTCTTCAAATGCGCCAACTGCCTGAAAGAAAAATGTGAGCATGACGCTTATGTAATCATTAAAGACGGCATCCTAGAACAAGGTGTTATCGACAAGAGCTCGATCGGAGCAGAAAAGTCTGAAAGCCTCTTCCACAGGATCGTAAAAGACTATGGACCAAAGGCCGGTAGAGAATTCTTAGACTCTATCGTCAAGTTACTGGACCGATTTATAACACTGAGAGGCTTCACATACGCAGTGGATGGACTGGACATACCTCAACCGGTAAGAGAGAGGGTTCAGAACGCCATCAGCAAAGCCGAGGAGAAGGTGAACTCTCTCATAAACGACTACAAAGCCGGCGTCTTAGAGAGGCTTCCAGGCCAAACTCTCGAAGAATCCCTTGAGATATACATAATGAACGAACTCTCAAGAGCTAGAGACTTGGCCGGAGAATACGTGGATGAATACTTCCCAATGAATAATGACGGCGTAATCATGACGAGATCCGGAGCAAGGGGTTCAATGCTAAACATAGGCCAAATGGCGGCATGCGTTGGACAACAATCAATACGTGGAAAACGGATCCTACGTGGATACCGGAACAGAACCCTATCCTTCTTCGAGCCGGGAGACGCCAAAGCCGAAGCGAGAGGCTTTGTATACGCATCATACCGAGACGGCTTAACCCCCGTAGAATTCTTCTTCCACGCCATGGGTGGAAGAGAAGGCCTTGTAGACACGGCTGTAAGAACACAGCAAAGCGGTTACATGCAGAGACGTTTGATCAACGCCATGGAACACCTGAGAGTAGAGTACGATGGAACGGTCAGAGACTCCAGGGGAAATGTCATACAGTTCAAATATGGAGAGGACGGCGTGGACGCAGCGAAGAGCGATCATGGAAAAGCGGTGAACATAGAAAGACTCGTAGATAGGATAAAGATCTCGATGGCAAAGGGAACCGCAGCGAGCAAGAGATACATTGAAGACAAGATCCATGAAAGAGAAAATGAATTACCCCCGAGCTTGGCGGCCACTCTGAGAAAGAAACTTTCAGGATCAAAACTAACGAAAAAAACAGTTGATGAAGTAGTAGACCAAGCCATACTAAACTACAAACGTTCACTTATAGAACCTGGCGAAGCCGCTGGAATAGTCTCAGCCCAGTCAATAGGTGAACCAGGAACCCAGATGACTCTCAGAACATTCCACTTCGCAGGTGTCAGAGAACAGAACGTCACGCTCGGTCTTCCCCGTCTAATCGAGATAGTGGACGCTAGAAAGATTCCCTCAACTCCCATGATGATCATTTACCTTGACAAGAAGCATAGAGCATCTAGAGAGAAAGCTGAAGAAGTAGCAACTCAGATAACCCATTCAACCCTAGGCGACATAGCCAACAGCATAGAATCCGACATAACTCGAATGAAGATAACGGTAACCCTCAACCCACAAGCGATGAAGGAACGAAGCATAACAACACAAGACGTTAGAGACGCTGTTAAACCATCAAGATGCAAAGTCACAATCGAAAGGTACGTCATCGACATAAAACCAGAGGATATGGAGATCCCCCAGTTCAAGAGGCTTTCATCAAAACTTCCGTCACTTCACATAAAAGGAATACCGGCGGTAAAGAGAACTCTCGTAATGGAAGAAAAAGGTGAGTGGATCATAAGAACCGAGGGATCAGACCTCGACCTAGCGCTAAAGACACTGGGAGTCGATCAAACTAGAACAGTAACGAACAATGTCTACGAAGTAGCAACGGTTCTAGGAATCGAAGCAGCCAGAAACGTGCTAATCAAGGAAGCGCAAGGCGTCCTCGAAGAACAAGGCTTAGACGTAGATATTCGACATGTCATGCTGGTCGCGGATACTATGACATCCTCAGGAAGCGTTCTCCAAGTCGGACGCCACGGCGTCAGCGGAGCAAAATCCAGCACCCTTGCAAAAGCCGCCTTCGAGATTACAATACCCACCATCGTGGACGCAGCCCTGAAGGGCATATCAGATTCGCTTACAGGTGTTGCGGAAAACGTTATAGTAGGGCAACAGATACCTATGGGGACTGGTCTAATAGAAGTCTACATGGCCATGCCAGAGAAAAGGAAGACAAACTGATGATTGACATCAACAAACACCTGAGAATCACCGTCAAATCAGGCACGATAGGGTTCGGCGCCAAGGAAGCTCTAGAAGCATCAAAATCGGGAAAAGCGAAACTTCTCATAATTTCTTCAAACTGCCCAGAACGCTATAGAAACGAGATCACTTCAAACGCAAAGTTGACAGGTATCCCAGTCCACATCTACTCTGGAACCAGCCTCGATCTAGGGGTTGCATGCGAGAAACCCTTCGTTGTATCAGCGCTTTCCGTGAAAAAGGAAGGCAACTCTGAGATACTCAAACTAGCTGAGACCGAGAATGTTAGCGCATAAGATAAAACTAACGAGTGACGAGATGCGTTATATCGCCCTATTCGAAAGCATAACAGGAGCCACTGCAAACGACTGTGTCATAGATGAAGAGAATGGCAGAATCATTTTTGTTACGAAACAGGGAGATATGGGCCTAGCGATAGGAAAAGGCGGCAAGAACATCAACAGTCTACGAAAAATGGTTGGAAGATTCGTTGAGGTTGTAGAATATGGCGACACAGCCGACCAACTTATTAGAAACTCGCTGGCCCCTGCTCGCATAAGAGAAATAAGAATCACCGAGAAACCTGAAAAGAAAATTGTCGTTATAGAAGTCGAACCCAGAGATAAGGCTCTAGCCATCGGAAAGAACGGCAGAACCATAGACAAGACCCGAATGCTCGCCAAGAGATACTTCCAAATCGACAATGTTCTCATAACGTAGAAGCTATGAGCTTCGGCGCCTGCTTGTAGACCTGAATAGACCATCTTCTATCTCCATTCGTTAACCAAATTGGAGAATCACACGAAAACCTGATTTTTCAGATCAGAAGAGTCCACTGGACTTCACGATACAAAACTGTTCGATGGACACATGGGCACCATGCGACTTCAACAATTCGGCAGACGTGGTTCAGATTCCAAGAATCATGAAGAAAGAAGCAGAGAACTTCAGCTTCTCGCAAACCAAGTGATAGAATGTACGATGTGCCCTCGACTTGTCAAGCATCGGCAGAGAGTAGCTCAACAAAAGAAAAGAGAGTTCCATAACTGGAAATATTGGGGGAGACCCGTTTCAGGTTTCGGTGACCCCAACGCCAAAATCATAATAATCGGATTAGCTCCAGCTGCACATGGCGCCAATAGAACTGGACGCATGTTCACAGGAGACAGCTCAGGAAATTTCTTGATGAGAACTCTATACGAAGCAGGACTTGCCAACATGCCAACATCAGAAAGAGCTGACGACGGCCTCAGTTTAAATGGCACCTATCTAACTGCGGCTCTTCGATGCGCTCCACCTGAGAATAAACCAACCCGCACAGAGCTGATGAACTGCAGACATTTTCTGTGCCGTGAACTGAACATTCTAGGAAACGCGAAGGCAGTTCTTACATTGGGCAGAGTGGCGTTTGAGGCTTACAGATACTATCTCAGGGAGAGCGGAATGAATGTGAAAGAACTTGCGTTTGGTCACGCAGCGTCCTACGAGGTTGGGAAAGGTTTTCCACGCATTTTTGTGTCATATCATCCTAGCAGACAGAACACTCAAACAAGAAGGTTAACTGCCGGTATGCTCTCCATGGTCGTCATGGAAATGAAGAAGAAGATTGAGAATCTACATTGAAAAAATCGAAACCCTTATTTTGAATTGATGACTAATATTATACTGGTAATTGTCATGGCAGCCTGCTATCCTACGACTCAATATCAGCAAGGCGGAAGATTCGTTGCATTTTTCCCATCACCACAGCAACGTCTCTATAGACCCCCTCCTCAAACATACCTGTACCAGCCTGCGCCTCAACAGTGCGTCTATCAACCTCCATCTCAGCCTTACCTCTATCAACCGCCTCCGGACTATGTCTACTACCCTCTTCCGAAGGAATATGTTTGCCAACCTCCGCCTCGCAGACATTTGTACCGACCTCCACCAGAAACGTACCTCTATCAACCTCCCCCCCAAACATGCGTCTACCAGCCACCGCTTCAGGAATACTATGTGCTGCCTCCAGCTCAACGCCTTGTTTACACTCCGCCACCAGTGCGGCTAGGCAAAACACTGCCCGCTCTTCCTCCATTCTGATGGCCACCCTATTCTAAGATTGGAGTTCAGGAAATAGACTCATTCTATCTTATTTTCGAATTTGGAAAAAAGGCAAGGCCATTCCAGATCGGAGTTTTGAGACCAAACTAACCTTAACTGTATGTTGATCACGCCAGCGCGCCATCCTAGTTACAGCGGCATCCCTATTGATAATGAATAGTCTGCAAAATTTTTATAGTGATTCATGACTAATTTTGGTTCGGGGAGCTGGGTGAACCCAGCTGAGAGGATGGCGCGAAGTCATCGACCCTCTGAACCTGATCCAGATAATACTGGCGAAGGGAATGGAGAATTCTCAGCTGTATTAACCTCTCCCAAGAGGAGAGAATGAAACCGACCACGAGAATCCTTAGTGAAGCAGCCGTTGCGATTGCCCTCGCAGGAGCTCTCAACTTCGTGAAGATCTATACTCTGCCTCAGGGAGGCTCGATTACGGCAGGGGCAATGATTCCTATTTTCTGGTTCGCGCTTCGACGTGGGCTTAGATGGGGCATCTTCGCTGGCGTAGTATTTGGATTTGTTGTTATGCTAAACCCCGTGGATTTCTACGTTGTACATCCGGCACAACTCTTGCTTGACTACCCGATCGCATTCGGAGCGCTCGGATTGGCTGGCGCGTTCAAAAGGCATCCAATAGTAGGCGTGGGATTAGGCATCCTTGGAAGATTCATCGCACACTTCTTTTCCGGCGTAATCTTCTTTGGAATGTTCGCACCTGCAGGTACAAGTCCATTCCTCTACTCTGCGATATACAATGGAAGTTACCTGATTGGCGAATTCTTGATATCAGTCCTGATGATGTTCCTGTTAGTCAAGAGGAAAGCGCTAGAGTTGTACCTTTAGTCTCTTCAAACCATCAACCCTCTTAGAAGTCTATCCCTAGAGTTCAACTCTAAAATTGTTGAATAGAATCAAGAATTCGAAAGACTGATAGACCAAGCTTCGAATTGGAGCTGCGTATGATTTTGTAGAAGAATCATGCTAGTGCTTGATATGAGTCAGTGAATATTAGAAAACGAGGAATGCCTTTGGGAAAGATGGCTCAAGAAGATTTGGAAGATCTGCTGAGGTGCATCCGGACGTCTCCCGACGTTTTGGTGCCACCCCTGCGCGGCTTTGACTGCGGTGTTCATAAACTCGGAAGAGATCGATGTGTCGTGATATCTACTGATCCGTGCTTGAATGTTCCAATCGAACATTTCGGCTGGCTTCTCTTCCACTTCTCTGCATCAGATGTTTCAGTATTTGGAGCGTCACCACACTATTGTACAGTTGAATTGCTAGGTCCTCCTAACACTGGCCCCACAGTCTTCAAAAAAGTTATGAAACAGTTCTGCAAATCCGCCAACGATCTAGGTACCGTTATTATTACGGGTCACACTGGAACCTATGATGGACTGAACACATTTCTTGGTGTTTGTACGGCCTATGGAATTATTCGTAGGAGAGACTTAGTTACTCCAGCAGGAGCTAGACCAGGCGACCTAATCCTCTGCACCAAGCCCATAGGCTCTGAGGTCTTAACCAATTTAGTGTTTTGTAAGAGGAGACTGGCGGCAAAACTTTTCGGAGATAGGGCACGTTACCTCGCGAAACAGGTTCGTATGCAATCCTGCTTTGAAGAAGCGCGCCTGCTCGCCAAAAGTGGAGAGGTATCTGCAATGCATGACGTTACTGAGGGGGGGCTCGTCGCGTGTTTGAATGAGATCGCTGATGCATCCAATGTTGGATTCGTTTTGAACTATCACAGCCTTCAGATCTTACCTGAGCTGAGCATTCTGTCAAAGCATTTCAAGCTCTCAAGAGACCAAATTCTATCCATATCATCAACAGGCACATTATTAGCAGCAATCTCACCTGACCATGAGAGAGAAGTTCTGGAAAGACTGGGTCGAAGAGGAATCGATTCTCGCATAGTGGGAATCTTCACCAAAAACAGGAAGCGTCTTCTCAAGCATGATGATCGAGAAACAAAGTTTCCAGAAAGATCCAGTGATCCCTACGCTGAGATAATCGGAACCGATCCTAATTGACACACTCATGCCAGCAGCAGTGGTTTCTTACACGTTATCTGACAGGATTCTTGATCAGTCTGACTGGAAATCGCTAATTACCCCCGACAATTCGTGTTTAACGAGTTATTCTAGTCTACATCATTATGTAAGTTGCATCAAGTTAGCGAACAAGAGATCTTGAAGGTTGCAAGAAATCGAACCGGTCTATTTCCAACTCCATTGGTTCATATCATTGCTTCAGCAATCTATGATGGAAGTGATCAAGAGTCGATAATTATAAGAAGCCGGTGACAGAGTAACTTTGGCGGAACAACAAGGGCACAGGGTTTGAATGATTTGAATAGATTCTTCACGATATGCGCGTTAGTTTTGATTCTGGCTGCATCGGCGACTGCGCCGAAAGTGAATGCACAATTTACCATTAGTGTCTGGACAGATTCAGGTGTGTATGGAGTTGGCGATCCGGTAAGAGTCTCTTTTGAGACTCCAGGTTCTGGACTGTCGGCTAGCGTAACGATATATACTTACGGACCTTTCAGCGCGACTTGGGGACCTGTGGATATAACCACTGGGACAATCTACACAGCCACATTGCCGGGAGTTACACAGTATCCGGGATACTACACAGTGAAGGTGAGGTTGGGCACGGCAATGGACATTTATGAAGGGTCCACGTCATTTCAAGTTATTCAAAGGACCCCATTCGATTTTAGTTTGACAGTTTCTCCATCTACTCTTACTGTTAAGAGGGGAGAGACGGCTAGGTATAGTATAAGCGTAACCTACAGCGATCCTTACTATCAGGGCACCACGGTAAAGATAACGGATGTCTCGGGTATACCAGGCATAACCTGGACTTTGACGCCAGGCCTTACTGGAACGCTAAACGTAAAAACTTCCGACTCGACGCCGCCTGGGACATATACACTTACGGTTACGGGATACGCCGAAGGCGTCTCGCGTTCAGCCACCGCAACTCTGATAGTTGAAGCTACATTCGATTACTCTTTGACTATTTCACCATCTACACAGACAGTGAACATTGGCGAGAAAATAGCGTATACAGTAACGGTTGCTTTGGTGAGCGGCACGCCACAAATGGTTTCACTAAACTTAGGAGGGCTACCAGG
>Ga0315282_10015444_pt1 | contig 11262 bp, 10 predicted proteins | sample YL17G07_20_MG_FD_203693 | JGI IMG/M metagenome (GOLD analysis project Ga0315282, IMG submission 203693) | Sediment microbial communities from Yellowstone Lake, YNP, Wyoming, USA - YL17G07_20 | ecosystem: Environmental > Aquatic > Freshwater > Lake > Sediment | place: USA: Wyoming | collected...
CGCCGTCGTCTGTGGACTAGACGTCCACAAGGAAACCACCTACGCAACGGTACTTGACCCCAGAGGCCAAGTACTCGTCCAGAGAAAACTCCAGAACGAGGACATACCCGCCTTCCTCGACATGACGAAGCCAGAGAAGCTCGCCATGGAGGCATCAACCTACATCATCCCACTATACAGGAAACTCACGGAGCAGGGGTACGACGTCACCGTCAGCCACCCCCGCAAGACACGACTCATCGCCGAGGCAAGAATCAAAAGCGATCGAGTCGACTCAAGGGCATTGGCGGAGCTGCTGAGGCTGGACAGCTTGCCCACGAGCTACATACCACCGAGGGAGATCGCGGCGATCCGTGAGAAGGTCAGACGCAGGGCCTTCATGGTCCGCCAGGTCACGAAGCTCAAGGTCAAGATCCGCGACGTCCTCGCCGCGGAGGGAGTGAAGACCCCGGAGGGCCACGGCCTCTTCACGGCTAAGGGTGTCGAGTGGCTGCGGAGCCTCAACCTCGAGCCGGTTGACTGCTACCTACGCCTCATCGAACCACTCAAGGAGGAGGTCAAGCTCGTATCCCGAGACCCCAAGCGAAGCGCCGGCAAGGATGATGATGTCCAACTCCTCATGACGATACCCGGGGTCGGCTACTACGTGGCTCTCCTCGTGAAGGCGGAGATCGGGGACGTGAGGCGGTTCAGCAGCGGGGACCACCTCGCCAGCTACGCTGGTCTCGTGCCGAGTACCAGGAGCAGCGGCGGGGTTGAGAGGCACGGCGGCATCACCCGTGAAGGATCTCGTTGGCTCAGGTGGGCGATGGTGGAGGCCGCGATGGTTCACGTCCGGTTCGACACCCCCGTGACTAGGTTCTACCACGGCGTCGCTGAGAGGAGGGGCAAGAGGGCCGCATTGGTGGCTGCGGCGAGGAAACTGACGGAGGTTTGCTTCTCGGTGCTGGTGCACGGTCGGCCGTACTTCAACCCGTTGGATGCTCAGGCGTAGATATGTCTCGCCGTGAAGGCGCTGGCTCCGGGTCGGTGGCCGTGCGCGCGATTGGCGGTGCCTGGTGGCGTAGTGTCATTTTGCCCCGAGGTTCGTGGGCGGATAGGCGCATGCAGATGGTTCACGGCGGGAGAACGAGACGAGGAGGATACTGATAAATACGACTTCATATAGGCGCCTCAAAATATTGACTCGAAAAACAGATAATTCGCCGAGCGCTGGCACCGAGCCGAAATCAGGGGTCTAGAGGCTTAGCATGACATCTCGACGAGGACCAAAGGGGACCGGGATTCCGCCGTAGAAAGTATCAGAGCTAGAGGAGATTTCGGATTTGAATATGCTCAGGTTCTCCGCGATAGAGCTTATGAATGCGGGTCCAGATAAACTTCCTTACAGTATTAGACGTCGACTGCGCCGGCTGGGTCTTATCGAGGACATCGGCGGTGGGCTCCATCTCACCGAGCAAGGGAGAGATCTTCTCGACGAGCTAGCTCGAGGCCGCGCACACGCGATTTACCCCCTGAGAAGAGCCTTGAAACGGCCTCTCTGGCCTCAACGTAGAAGGCTAGCCCAACCCGACCCTCAGGTCGATCTCTGTGTGAGACTCTCCAGATCTCCCTTGGAGACCCAGCCGGTGAAGCCTCGTCGCCACTTCTCCTCAATGAAGTTCTCTTTTTTCAGCTTGGCGACTATCTTCTCAACCTCCGATCTCTCGATACCGGTAATACTGGAGAGCTTCGTTATGCTGTAGCCCGTTGGATTCTGAGCCGCTTACCATACTTTAACTACGTTTTCAGGTTCCATGAATCATAACCCCTCAACTGCATAAAGGAAGATGAGGTATAAAAATGATTTCGATAATGTGAATAAGCAGCAGCATATAAGAAAATGAATAAAATAAGCTATTTGAGGTCCTTGCTGTTACGGGGCCGGGCCCTGACGTCCAAGGCTGTCCCCTCCTCCCTCATCCTCTTCTCTCTGTCCTCCCACGCCTCCCTCAGTTCCTCGTCGGGGACGGTCTTCCTTTCAACTTCTTCCCAGACCGCAGGAGCGACCTCTTTCAGGACCCGGTATTTGTTAACCAGCTGGACAGCGATATCTCTAATATACTCCACCTCTTTTCTGAGCGCGTCGACCTCGCCCTGTAGGTCCTGAGCCTTGGTCTTCATCTCCAAGTCCTGGACCCTGAGCTCGTCGACCCTCTGTTTGAAGTCCGTGTTTTCCCCCACCAGGTTCACCATCGAGGCCTCGAGCTTGGAGATCTGGGCCATGGCCTCGGGCGGCAGTAGTTTGGGGTTCTTCTCCTCGGTCTCCTCCTTGCTGGTTTTCTCTATCTTGAGAAGGTACTCGTAGTTGCCGTAGAGCTCGCGCAGCTCCTCGACGGGCATGTTGAGGTAGGCTCTCTTCTCGGCGCCTATGTCGTGGCCCATGAAGAACTCGATCAGGGTGTCCGACATCTTCCCCGTGAGCCTGCTCCTGAAGGCGGACCTCAGGCTGTGCGGCCTCACGGAGGTGTAGCCGTTCACCCCATCGTCGTCGGGCAGGAACGGGAGCTTGGGGGCGAGGCGCCTCAGCTTCATCTCGAAGGCCGTAATTGTAACCCGCTTAGAGGTCCCCAGCTTCGTGAACACTGGGTCCCCGTCCTCCAGCGGGATCCTTGACTTGAGGTATTCGCCGAGGAGCTTAACGGCGTCGCGGCCTATGAAGGTTCGATAGTCGACCCCCGTCTTCTGCCTGTACAGGTGGATCATGAGGGGCTGCTTCCCGGCCTCGAGCTCACGCCTGACGTCGCCGTAGTTGAGGCCCACGGCGTCGCCTATGCTTAGACCCGACTGGAAGATCAGCGCCACCATGGCCTTGTCCCTCATGGTGTCCTGGACGTCAACAAATATTTTCATCTCCTCGAGGGTCCACTCGTGCTTGGCGTTCACCTCCATGGGATTTGCGGGCGGGAGCTTTATGAAGCTCCAGCTCAGGCTTATCCCGTAATACTTGAGGAAGTTCTGGAGGGCGCTCATGCTCTGCCGCGTGGCCTTCGGAGCGTAGCCGTTCTCCTCGTGCCACCTGACGAAGGCCCTGGCCACGTCCTCACCTGGGCGGACCCTATCGACCAGGGGTCTGCTGGCGTTCTCACGGATCTGGCTCTCGATCAGGGTAATGTAGGCGCCCAGGCCCTCCGGGGAGAAGAAGGTGAACCGCTTCAGGCAGTTCTTGTAGGCTCTCCTCGTCTTCTCTCCCTTACTCTCAAGGAATTTCATCGCCGATTTGTCTAGGGTAACCCACTTTAGATCCACCTTCCCCTTTGGCAAAGATCTAGTCCTCTAGTAGGGAATCCTCCAAAGTAGAATATAAATCTAACTTCAGATTAAGTAACACGGATTTGATAACTGGTAGGAAGGTCTATCTCCCACTCGGTTCAACGGCGAATAAACATGGACGAGTGATCGGTGACAATGTCACCGGAGGGAATTCTAGATTCCCCGGCGTGACCTTGACCGCGGTTTTCAAGGTTCTGGACTTCAATGTGGGTAAAACGGGTTTAAGTGAAAGAGAGGCTCGGGAGATTGGCTTCGATACGGTGACCGCGATGGCGCCGAGGACCGACTGCAGCGACTATTACCCGAAGAATAAGCCGTTCATAGTCAAGTTGATAGCGGATAGGAGGGACCTCAAGTTATTAGGGTGTCAGGCTCTTGGCCCCGGCGAGGCTGTTAAGAGGATAGACGTGGTCTCCGCTTGCCTCAGGTTCGGCGGAACGATTAGCGACCTCGCTGATCTTGATCTTGGCTACGCCCCGCCCTACTCCACCGCCATAGACGCCGTCGCCCACGCTGCGAATGTCATAAGAAACAAGACTCAGGGTCTCGCACACGGGATGTCAGCCGCTGAACTCGTGAAAAAAATGGCGGGGAGTGAGGACTTTATCATCCTAGATGTTAGATCGAGGCAGGAGGTTAAGATACTCCCATTTAATGATCCCCGAGTCGTAAGCATCCCCATCGACGAACTGAGATATAGAATCGATGAGTTGCCAGGAAAGGAGATTGTGATTCTCTGTAAAACGGCTGTACGCGCATACGATGCGGAGAGGATGTTGAGGGGGGCAGGATTCAAGAATGTGAAGTTCTTAGATGGAGGCTTCAATGCGTGGCCCTATTAAATAAATGAAGAACGTGTCAAATTTTCTTAACAAAAAGGCTCTTAAATGGCTGGTCGAATTCGCGCGCGCTGTCACACTCTTTTGAAGAGATTCGCAAGAGACTAGCCCATGAGGACCCTCGTCATCGACGTAGGCAACCTCCTCTGGACAGATGACGGGATAAGAATTCATGTAATCAATTTCCCAAGAAGCTCTTCCCAGAGATTGATACCCGCGCGCGCTTACTCGTCCTGTGGATAGATCAGCCTGTATTTTTTATGAGGATGTCTAGCCCTAAACTCCTTGATGGCGTCTGCCTCGGACTCTGCCTCGATCGTGAGGGTTACGTAACCTGAGTCTAGGCCGGACCAGTACTCAAAATCGTACCTATTAACCGTGCTCCACCCACATCCTATTTACTTTGATACAGCATAACTATATTTTACTAACCTTATGAGACATGTGGCAGCTGGATCCGTTGCGTCTAGATTCTTCTCATCATCTGCTGAACCCTCCTGATCATCGAGTATTACACTTCCACTGCAATCGCTCGCGCGTGGTTTAGGTGGCCCTCAATTTAGGAGCTTATTAGCATGATAATTAATATAATATTCCGCTAACTAGAACCTCGAGGAGTAATTGATGTGTGCAAAGGTTTCTGAGAAGGATCCGCGCCTAGATGTTGAGAACATAAAGTACCCCGGAGAAACTGGCGACGTTCTTGCACATTATGCTAAACCCAAAGGATCACGTAAACTACCCGGTGTGGTCGTCATACACGAAGTTTTTGGGCTTAACTCACACATCGAGGATGTTGCAAGGTGCATCGCTCTGGAGGGTTTTATGGCGATTGCCCCAGACGCATTATCTCCGGTGGGGGGAAGTCCCGATAATGATGATGAGGCTAGGTCGATGATGCAGAAGCTCGACAGCCAGAAGACTATCAAGAACTTCGTCGCGGCGGTGAAGTACTTGAAGACGCGTCCCCTGTCGACTGGCAAGGTGGGGGTCACAGGTTTCTGCTGGGGAGGAGGGTTAACTAACCAGGTTGCCGTCAACTCAGACGTGCAGGCCGCGGTTCCCTTCTATGGCATGCAACCCTCACCCGAAGATGTCCTAAAGATCAAGGCGCCGATGCTCATACACTACGCTGAGGACGACGAACGGATAAACGCTGGAATACCCGCCTTCGAGGCGGCGCTAAAGAAGGCGGGTGTAGACTACAGGATATACATGTACAAAGGTGCCAAGCACGGCTTCTTCAACGACACAAGCCCTCCCCGGTACAACGAGGCTGCCTCCAAGTTGGCGTGGGAGCGGACAGTAGGCTTCTTCAACGAGAGGCTAAAAACCTAAGCAGATGTTTAGTCCACTATTTTATTGCGTATTCTTTTGTTGATTCCACAGTGCAGCCACCTCTGAGACGAAGGGCTTGCAATGTGTGAAGAACCGTTTGTAGCCCTCACACAGGTAGTTTAGCCCCGGTTCTCCATCAGGTGTCGATATTATGTGGTTCTTGGGGCACTCTCCGTTGCACATGTCCCTGACTAGGCATTCTTTGCAAGTACGTGGTAGATTCAGCAGCTTAGCCTTCCCGAACATCTCTAGTTTTGGATCCTCGAGTAGCTTAGCCAATGAGGTCTCCCTGAGGTTCCCTAGGAGATGATAGGCGTCGACGAAGTGGTCGCATGAGTAAAAGTCGCCGTTGTGTTCGAGGACGGGGACTTCTCCGCAGGTTGGCCTGAAGATGCAGAGCGAGTGCTCCTGCTTGAAAGCCGTTCTAAGTGCCTCTTCGAATATCTGCACCTTAACCTTCCCAATATCGTCTTCAATCCACTCGTCGAAGATTGTGCAGAGGAATCGTCCCCAAGCCTCAGCTGATACGCTGATGCTGCTGACGCCGTTCAGGGTACCAGGTTGTGGCTCGACGAGTGGCAGGAAGGTGATGTACTTGGCTTTTAACTGTTTGAAGAATCGGTAGACCTGGTGGGGAAACTGCACATTATACGCGTTCACAACGCATAGAATCTCTGTATCTACTCGATGCTTCTGTAGGAGATTATAGCCTCTGATTGCTTCATTGTAGGTGGGTTTTTTATCCTTGGTCAAGCGGTACAGGTCGTGGATCTCCTGGGGGCCATCTAGGCTGAGCCCAATGTAGAACCCCTGTTCCGCGAAGAATTGGCACCACTCCCCGTCGAGGAGGGTGCCGTTTGTCTGGATACCGTTCACGATTCTTCTTTTTTGTGGGTTATGTTTTCGCTGTAATTCGACTATGTTGCGGAAGTAATTTATCCCGAGGATGGTTGGCTCGCCTCCGTGCCATGAGAAGTTGATGGCTTCCCCTGGATAGGCTTCGATGTGTTGTGCGATGTAGTTCTCTAGGACGTCGATGGGCATTCGAAATGTCTCGCCTATTGGGTAGAGGCGTTCTTTGTCAAGGTAGTAGCAGTACTGACAGTTCAGGTTGCAGATAGAGCCCGTGGGCTTAACAAATATCTGAAATTCGTGGGAGACTGCGGGCATTTATTTAATGATGGTATTCAGTTTGGATAAAATATTCGAATATTCAGAATATTCTATGTAGAGACGCGTGCGTATACGATACCGAGAGGGTGTTAGGTGGCGCAGGATTCAAGTATATGAAGTTCTTAGATGGAGGCTTTACCGCATTGCCCTATTAAATAAAGGAAGAATATGTCGAATTTTACTTCTTGAGGAAATTGGGGTTGGTGGAGTCGTACTTGTCAGCATCCCCCGGTCTCCCCGTGATGCCCTTCAGCCACTTGTCAGCACCGTCGCGCTTCCAGTCCCCCGCCTTGGTGTGTGCGTTGACGTAGTTAGCGGGCATGGGGTGAGTCCCGACCTTGACGGGTAGGCCGACGACGTTCTCTATGTACTTCTTATGGTCCTCGATGTAGGGACATATCGGGTACCCAGCCAGATAACAGCTTGCGAGGTAGATGACCTCGGCCCCGTACTTCTTCATGTCAGCAGGCGCGACCTCGAGGCGCTCCCCAGGGCAACCCCCGCATGCCATCCAACCGACTACTTCTATTGGCTCGTCCTTCGGGTACTCGGCGAAGGCGCCGTCCCTCTCGATGACCGACTTGAAGCACTTGTTACCGGTGCAGGTGCGGTTTCTGTCGCAGATCATGATGCCGACTTTTACCATAGGTATCGTAATCCTCCTTTACCCTATCCTAAATACGTTTAGGCATATCAACTAGGTTTTATGTCGATCCGTCTACTCTCCGACAGCGCTGTTGCTGTCTTCCGACGAGCCTCTTGTAGAAGCCTCCAGATAGTCCCTCTACTAACACCCATACTAGCGCCAGCCTCCTCCTGGCTTAAGCCTTCCAGGTCGACCAGCCTCATTGCCTCCATCTCGGCGCCGTTTAGCACAACCGGCGCTCCTAATTGTGGGGTGTCCGGTGTGAAGCTGCCCTCTGGCACCTGTTTTTGTATGGAGACAGGGGTGGGTATCCTCCCCTTTGGCCCCCTACGGTTTCTCGCCCTCCTCTGCATATTTACCTGTTAGGGCATGGGAACCCTTATATCTTTCTGTGCATAGACACGTAATTGATTCTGTGCACTGTCACAGAAAAGGAGATGGTGAGAAAAATGGGTTATAGAGGTAATAGTAGGCACTACCCCGGAAACGGGCCGTTCAGGGACCTGCCTCCATGTCAGAGACCCGGTTGGAACTACGGAGCAGGAGCAGGTGTGATGGCGGCAACCGATCCCTATGCTTGCCAGAGGTTCCCGTGGCTGCCAAGAAGATGGTGGGCTTATACCGACGCGAAGTTGGGGGAGACGTCAATACCCTCCGCTGAGCAGTCGAAGCAGATCATCGAAAAGCAGATCGCTGCAGCTGAGAGCCACGTCGCCAAACTGCGGAAAAGGCTTGTTGAACTGGAGCCCGTGGAGAAGAAGGAGTAGTGGGATGGCGGTCACCGTGAGGGTTGCAATACCGACGAAGGTCCCCGGGGGACTAAGGGGAGAGGTAGATGAGGTCTTCAGCCGCGCCCCAGTTTTCACAATCGTCGATTTGAATGATGGTGAACCTGGGAATGTCACTGTAATTGAGAACGCCGCGGCCTCGTATTCACACGGGGCTGGCCCAGTCTCGGTGAAGATCCTCAGTGATAACCATGTTGAGCTCCTGCTTGCTCCGGAGATTGGCGTTGGCACATCTACCCTGCTTGATGAGCTTGGGATTAGATATGTAAAGGTGGAAAAAGGTGTGAAGGTCTCGAAGCTCTTAAATGAAATGACTAAGAGTAAACGGTAGTCTCTAATCACCGAAGCTAAGTGAAAGCAATATTCAGGTGTTCGATGCATACGCTCGGCATATTTAATAATATATTTATTGATATAATATTGAAACCTATCTCGGAGTATTGAAAATGTCCCGAAGCATAGGATTAGGTATTAAGAATATTGATGTGCACACGCTTGCACAAATCTATAGGTTGTGACCCATTGCCTAAAAGAGACCTGAAAGTTAAAATTGACGAATTCTCCTCACCGGTGGGGAAATTCAAAGGCTTAGAGATAGAGATCGGGAGGATCTACCCCGAGGACTGGGACGAAGCCATGGGACCTACACCGTGGCCATCCATTGGCACTCTACGAGAATGGGACAGGAAGCTGCTAAAAAGATACAAGCCATTCTACATGCCCGACTGTGACCTATGTTGTCTATGTACATTCGGCAAATGTGACCTAAGCGGCGACAAGAGAGGCGCATGCGGCCTTAACATGGCCGCCCAGCAATCGAGGATTGTCCTCATCGCCGCCTTCATAGGCGCTTCGACCCACACAGCACACGCCCGCCACATGCTGAATCACCTCATCGAGGAATACGGGAGGGACATCCCTATTGAAGCCGCAATTAACACAAACGTTGAAGCCCCAAATATACGCCTCGTTTGCGGTATCCGCCCAAAGACCCTGAAGGACCTAGACGATGTTCTAGATTACGTTGAGTCTCAGCTGGTTCAACTAGTGGCCACAGCTCATACAGGGCAAGAGGGTGACAACATCGACTTCGAGTCGAAGGCGTTCCACGCCGGTATGCTGGACCACGTGGCAATGGAGGTAGCCGACATCTCCCAGGTCTCCGCCCTCGGGATGCCTAAGGGGGAGCCGGAGACAAGCCTCACCGAAGTAGGCTACGGCGCAATTGACTCATCGAAGCCGGTGATCATGTGCATAGGCCACAACGTGCTCCCCAGCGTCGACATCATCGATTACCTGATGGATCACGATCTATTCGGCCAGGTCGAGGTCGGGGGACTATGTTGTACAGCCCTCGACACGAGTCGATACAATGATAGGGCGAAGATTGTTGGCCCCATCTCTTGGCAGCTTAGATTCATCCGGTCGGGGATACCCGATCTCATTGTGGTCGATGAGCAGTGCATCAGGACTGATGTACTACAGGAGGCAAAGGCCATCGGTGTCCCGGTAATCGCCACCAGCGAGAAGAGCTGCTTAGGCCTCCCAGATAGGACGAGTGACAGCCCCGAGAGGGTTATCGAAGATCTCTCTGCGGGGAAAAACGACGGCGTACTTATCCTCGATCCGAGAAAGGTTGGGGAAGTCTCAGTTAAGACAGTTATGAATGTATGGAAGCGGCGGGGTGGCAAAAAGGGATTCAAAATCGAAGAAATCTCGGAGCTGGCTAGGAACTGTAGAAGCTGCAGCGCCTGTGTTCAGGCTTGCCCAAATAACCTCTCCATCGACGTAGCGATTAACGCTGCTAGAGAGAAAAATTATGAGCCTTTGATCTCTTTATATGATCTCTGCGTCGGGTGTGGACGGTGTGAGAGCGCCTGTCCAGTTGATCTACCGATTATTTCTATGATAACTAAGGCTAACGAGAAGGCCACTATCCTCGAGAAGTATCCGATTAGAGTCGGGCGTGGAGCCATTCAGGATGTCGAGATCAGGGAGGTTGGCCAACCAATAGTATTCGGTGAGATACCAGGCGTCATCGCAATGGTTGGATGCGCTAACTACCCGGCGGGAGGAGGCGAGGTAGCTAGAATAGCTGAGGAGTTCCTCAAGAGGCGGTTCATAGTCGTCGCCTCGGGGTGCTCAGCTATGAACATAGCGATGACGCGTGACGAGGATGGCCTGAACCTTTACCAGAAGTACCCGGGTAACTTTGACGCGGGTGGCCTCGTCAACGTGGGAAGCTGCGTCGCAAACTCGCACATTACTGGGGCTGCTATTAAGATTGCGAATATATTCGCAAAGCGGCCTCTGAGGGGTAACTATGAGGAGATAGCTGACTATATTTACAATCGTGTAGGGGCGGTCGGTGTAGCGTGGGGGGCGATGTCGCAGAAGGCCGCCTCCATAGCTGCTGGGTGCTGGAGGCTTGGGATACCTGTTGTCGTTGGACCCCACGGTGCCAAGTACAGACGCATGCTCCTGGGGAGGAAGGAGAATGAGGAGGATTGGAAGGTCTACAACGCCAGGGATGGGAAGGAGGTGTACGTAGGGCCAGCGCCTGAACACCTCTTCTACGCGGCGGAGACCATGGAGGAGGCTATCGTGATGATCTCGAAACTGGCAATGCGCCCCAATGACACCAATAAGGGAAGGGCTGTAAAGCTGAGCCACTACATCGATCTACATCAGAAATATTACGGCTCCATGCCAGATGACCTTTACCTCTATGTCCGGAGAACTCAGGATATCCCCTTCACTATGAGGGACGAGGTTGTAAAAATCTTACATGAGCAAAACTGGGTTGAGGATAAGATCGCTTCTCCTGATCCTACTCTGCTGGATAGGCTTGTTAGGAAACGAGAGTGATGCCAGGAAAAGAGTCATGCTAGGGAAAATGATAACGGGTCATGTCGGATAGTTCTCGCACGCTAACTCAGGTTCATCGAGAACCTCTACAAGAGCACCTGTGGGGAGATGCCGGTTTTGGTCCTAAAAAGCTGGGGCTCCATGTTCGAGTAGTTCCTCGCTTAACTGGATAACCTAGTCAAAAAGATCGAGGAGCGAAACAATGAGTAAAAACGAGGAGATTAGGGTCGGAGTATTCGTCTGCAGATGCGGCCTCAACGTGGCGAAGTCGATCGACACGACGAGTCTCATGGAGTAC
>Ga0315282_10015445_pt1 | contig 11261 bp, 13 predicted proteins | sample YL17G07_20_MG_FD_203693 | JGI IMG/M metagenome (GOLD analysis project Ga0315282, IMG submission 203693) | Sediment microbial communities from Yellowstone Lake, YNP, Wyoming, USA - YL17G07_20 | ecosystem: Environmental > Aquatic > Freshwater > Lake > Sediment | place: USA: Wyoming | collected...
TCCTCCATTTCGCACCCATCTTCAATGGAAGAGTGGTTTTCAACATCTCTTTCTGGCCGTAAATCCAAACAAAGGAGACCTCTGTATCTTTAGCAATATTGGTCGCCTCCAGGAAGCAGTAAACCTTTTCTATGGAGGCTGGAAAGGTTTCTGCTGTACCTACGGGTTCACTTTTTTCTACTCCCGTTCCAACTACCAAACGGGCAATGGTAAAACCGCCTGCTTCTTTTGATTTTTCCTGTCCGAAGGCTTGAAAAGCAAAGACCCATAGGACGCTGAAGATTAAAATAAGAACGAACCTTAAACCTTTTTGCCTTTTCATATCGTCTCCCCTTTCTCCGTCTCCCTTTTTTATGACCTTAGGGGATCAAGGCATAGACCTGCGCCTTTTTGGTCCATTCGCTATTCGGATAATCTTTTTGCAGTACTTCCAATCCCAGCTTCAATTCCTTTGGATCATGGCTCGCCTTGTATTTAGCAACTCCTAAATAGTATTGAGCCTCAGGCGCCGCATCTGCCTTGGGATAACGAACCAAAATCTCCTGGAAACACTGTATGGCCTGTTCAAAGCGATCAAGATCAAATTCAACCTTGCCCTTACCGAGGACGATCTGGGGGATAAAATCCTCAGGAGGCAAATATCCGACGAAGCGGTGATGCTCTTCACCATCTTGATCTAAGATCACAATCGTCGGAGTCCATTTAATGCTATATCGTTTTACCAGAGCCTTGTTTTTGTTGAAATCAATTTGAAGGGGAACGAAGTTACTCTCTACAGAAAAACAGACATTGGAATCGGGGTAAGTAACAGCTGCCAGCTGTTGGCATCCAATTCAGAGATTGTTATAGTAGTCCATTAAGATTAACTTCTTTTCCTTCTTCGCCTTTGCCTTGGCCGTGGTAAGAGAGGTCTCCCACTGAATTTGCTTTCCCATAACGAATCCTCCTTTCGTTGAATTTTTTTTCTAACTCATGAAGGCATCAGTTTCTGCCGCGATGGTTTGCTTGATCTGGAATCCGTCTTGGAGAATCAATCCTTGACGAACCTGAAGCAATCGTCTCGGAAACAACATTGGAATTGATCGCAATAGTCCTTAGCCGTTCCAAAACAGTCAAAATTTCCTTCAGCCTTCTGAACTCTTCGAATCAGCTCTCCCTTTGGCAAACCGAAGGTGTTCTTTAATCCCAAGGCCTTTGCCTTCGCTCTTACTTCCTGTATTTTCATTTCGACCCCCACCGTTTCAAAACCTCTGAAACATCAAAAGTTACATGTAATATTCTTTTCCGATTTTAGTCGTTTGTCAAGAACAACCTGGCCACATCAAATGCTAAAATGTTCACGGACTGTTCAAAAACTCATAAATGATGCAGAATGTCATGCTGAGCTGGTTTCAGTATCTAATAAAATCATAATGTTAGGAGACTCTGAACCAAGTTCAGGGTTACAACGAAGGACTTTTTCAACAACCTGTTCATATTTGAACAAAAGCCTTTTTAGACCGATTCTGTTATAATTCGGCAAAATGGTCCTCAAAAGAAAGATTGCCTTTATTGATCTGAAAAAAGTCTTAGTCAAAACTGCCCCGGTCTCTTTAGACCTGAGAAAAAACTTGTGGGAAAGGGGAAGGAATCATCGATACAGAAAAATCAGCCATTCGCATCTATAAAAATGATCTGAAGCAAAATTATAAGATTGTTGCGGCATTCGATGTCGATCCTCTAAAAGTAATCGGGAGGGTCTCAGAAAAGTTGGGCCAGCCCGTGGAAATCCTTCACACCAACCGGATTAAAAAAGTAGCTAAGGAGAGGAATATCGAAATTGGGCTTATCACAACCCCTTCCTCAGAAGCTCAAAATGTAGCAGATATGCTGGTGGAGGCAGAGGTAAGGGAAATTCTTAACTTTGCGCCAACGCAGATTACAGTCCCTAAAGGATATGTGTTGAAGAATATCTTCTTCACAACGGTCCTGGATAATTTGGCCTACCTTCTATCGAATAGTTAAAACAAGAAATTCCCTTTTCGTAGGAAACCCATTCCTAATTCCTACTACCCTTTTTGAGATTTTAAAACGTAAGATTTCAGGTGGTCATCGATAAAATGAGGATACATATCTGGGGACCCGTTGTTGACGTATAGAAAAAATTATGATAAATTTCATAATGTGGGTAGGGGAATTACTATTTAATCTTAGCGATTGGTAAAATATAACAAGTTTGGAATTCTTACATGAATAGAAAACCCATCCAAATTTTTCTGGTTATAGCAATTTTATTTGCTATCCCCGTATCTTCAACTTACGTCTGTTACTATACTGTGGCAGCAGCCGATTTTCTTTCTCCCAATCTAAATTTTGAAACTTTCGATCAGGAATTTTTGTTTTCCGCTTATGGGAGCCAATTGAAAGTATTTGAATCAAGTAACTTTTTTAATGGGTTTCAGTTGGAAACCTATCTATTCAAGCAGTCTTTCCATCTCTTTTCCCAAATACATTCTCTCGATCAGAAAACCTTAGTCCTTCGTTGTTAAGAAGACCCAATTACCTTTGATTCCTTAATTAACCTTTCATGCTTTAATTCATATATTAAATAGCGTGGTGGGGATCATCTCCAACAAAGTTATATCAACATGAAGTAAGGGGTTAGATTAATTTGGGAAATGTCCCCATAAAAGGAGGAGAAAAATGGGAAGTGTTGGAATGCCGGAATTGATAATCATTTTAGTCATTGCTTTAGTCGTTTTCGGTGCTGGCAAACTTCCTCAGATTGGTGAAAATTTAGGGAAAGCGATCCGAAACTTCAAAAGTGCGACTGAGAAAGATAAGCTTGATGTGACCATCAAAAAACCTGAAGAGATTTCAGGAGAGAGTAAACAGTAGAAAGTTTTTTGTATCCTCCGTCATTTGAATTGTTTCTCTTGGAAATTTAGAAGGGAGGGTTTGTGCTTGCAGGGCCAGATTTGCTGGTTATTTTGGTGATTGCCTTGATTGTTTTTGGGCCTAAAAAACTCCCGGAGTTAGCTAAGACCATTGGCAAGGCATTGGGGGAGTTTAAGAAAACAACTGAAGAGGTGAAGGAGAGTATCGGAATTAAAGATTTGGAAGAGATGAGAAGCAACTTGACCGGAATGGATTTTTTAACCAATTTGGCTGAAAAAACATCCAAATACATGGCTTTGTCGGATAGCACCCAAGACGCATCATTGCCTAAAGAGGAGCCTGTTTCTAATAAAACAATATCTCTAACTTCCGTGTCTGTTGGAAATGGGGAAGAGGGAAAGAATGAGAAATTGGGGGGCGTAAAGGATGGATGAGAAGAAAGCCCCTCTTACAACTTATCTCCAAGAGATAAGGAAACGATTAATTCTTTCGTTTATTGGCGTGGGAGTGGGTTTCGTAATTTGCTATAGTTTTTCCGATTCCATTTTCGACATCCTTACTGCCCCTCTTATTAAAATTATGCCTGCTGAGAATACTTTGATTTTTCGTACCGTGGCTGAAGCTTTCTTTACCTATATGAAGGTAGGCTTCATTGCAGGTCTTATGTTGGCCTCTCCCTTTGTTCTTTATCAAATCTGGGGATTTGTGAGCCGCCGCCTGGATCAGGATAAGAAGAGATATGTCCTACCTTTTATCCTCGCCGGTTCCTTCTTCTTCGCACTGGGTATTCTTTTTGGATACTTTGTTGCTCTTCCTTTCGGTTGTAAATTTCTTCTGAAGTATGCCACTAAATCTATCAGGCCCCTCATGGATATGAATGCTTACCTCTCCTTTAGTGCTAGATTTCTATTGGTTTTCGGCCTGGTCTTCGAGTTTCCCGTGCTCTTACTGGTTTTGGCAAGGATCGGAGCAATCAATGCTAAAATGTTGGCCCAGAAAAGAAGATATGCCATTCTTCTGATCTTTATCTTCGCTTTGGTCATCGCTCCACCCGATTTCATCTCTCAGGTGCTCATGGCTCTCCCTCTGATGGGGCTCTATGAGGTGAGCATTCTGCTCTGTAAAATATTCGAGAAAAAACCTGGGCGGATTCTTACCGGGTGAGACTAAATGAGATATTGGCAAGCTGGGTGGATGGATTAAATCTCGGTTTATGAAATTATCATTCCAATCAAAAATGAAGTGGGGAGGAGTCATTTGCTTCATAGGACTCTTTGCCTTTATTATTTATCGATATAATTCTCAGTTATGGATTCTAGCCGTTAGACTTTGGGATATCTTTGAGGATCACCACCGATTAAAAGAATTCATCTTCTCTTTTGGGATCTATTCTCCTCTGGCTTTTATCCTGCTTCAAGTTATCCAAGTGATCGTTGCCCCCATTCCTGGAGGGGCTATAGAATTCTTAGGAGGTTACCTGTTTGGGGTGTGGGCCGGGATGTTCTATTCCATGATCGGTCTTATATTGGGTTCCTGGTTAGCTTTTACCTTGGCGAGGATTTTTGAAAAGTGGGTAGTTGAAAAATTTGTTTCACCCAAAACGATGAAAAAATTCGATTATTTGATTGGCCATGAGGGCGTCATCCTCAGTTTTCTTCTCTTTTTAATTCCCGGCTTTCCAAAAGACGCTCTGTGCTATATCTTGGGTCTGACACCGATGCATTTAGGTATTTTTCTGATCATCTCCACCATTGGAAGGATACCCGGGACATTGATGGCGACCCTGCAAGGAGCGAAGGCTTTTGAGCATCAATACATACTCTTTTTGATTCTGTTGGGGGTATCTGCATTGATCATTTTAGTCTTTTATATCTACCACGAGGAAATTCACCAATCTATTAAAAAACTTAAGAACAATATATAGGAAGGGATTCTTTTCAGATATTCTGATAACAAAAATTTATCGGGTTTTAGCATTCTTGGAAATTTTAGAGATAATCAAGGTGGGATTCATGGAATTAATTAAAGCTTTTATTGGAATCATGATGCATCTTGATACACATCTCGATTTGGTCATTCGGAGCTATGGTGTTTGGACGTATGGCATTCTCTTTCTCATCATCTTTTTGGAAACTGGATTAGTGGTCACTCCCTTCCTCCCAGGAGATTCCCTGCTTTTTGCTGGAGGTAGCTTTGCTGCCCTTGGCTCATTAGATGCTAAGTGGTTAACCATTTTTCTGTCCATTGCTGCCATTGCAGGGGATACAGTGAATTATTGGATTGGGTACACTATTGGTCCAAAAGTGTTCAATAAAGAGAAATCGCGTTTCCTGAACAAAAAATACCTATACCGCACTCACCGGTTCTATGAAAAATATGGGGGAAAGACGATTATTCTCGCCCGATTCATTCCCATTATACGTACTTTTGCACCCTTCGTGGCTGGTATCGGGAGTATGACTTACAAACGTTTCCTTGTCTACAATATTTCAGGGGGGATTACTTGGGTTGTAATTTTTGTTCTCGGGGGCTATATGTTTGGGAACATACCTGTCGTCAAACATAATTTTTCACTGGTTATCTTTGCAATTATTTTTCTTTCTATTCTTCCTGGTATTATCGAATTCCTTCGTCACCGAAATCAATCCTTATAATCCAACCGGTACATTATTTCATTATTAACAGCAATTTGCTGGCTTCCTGCAATCCACATCTCTTTTCTTTAACACTGCTGATTTACACAGTGGTGCCTTTTTTAAAATGGATGGGGGTAATCTGAGGAAGACTATCTTTTTTTGATAAGTGGTCCGAAGTGATGTATAGGTTGGAATCAAATCTATAACTGGTTGTGAGTGATTACAAAGGGATTCATTATTTAAGGAGCAGCGATTTCCAGACCGATTCTGTTATAATAAACCCATTCTTTTAAATCACATAAAAGAAAGATAATGATTCCACTCATCATTCCAAGAACCAAACATCTGATTTCAAGAAGGATGATAGATGAAGAGGCTCTAAAGGTTCTTTACCGCCTTCATCGACATGGATTTTTATCTTATCTTGTGGGAGGAAGCGTTCGGGATCTTCTCCTGGGAAAGATCCCAAAAGATTTCGATGTGGCCACCAATGCTCACCCCCATGAGATCAATGCCCTTTTTAAAAACAGCCGGATCATCGGCCGCCGATTTAGACTGGTCCATATATTTTTTAAAGGGGGAAAGATCATCGAAGTATCCACTTTTCGGAGTCAGTCAGAATTTGAAGAGGTTCAAACGGATGAAGGGGATATTATCCGAATAGACAGTTTTGGAACACCTGAAGAAGATGCCCTGCGACGAGACATCACGATTAATGGCCTTCTCTACAATATTGCAGATTTCTCCATCATAGACTATGTCGGCGGAATGGCTGACCTTGAGCGACGGGTCATCCGAACCATTGGTAATCCGGATGAAAGGTTTCAGCAAGATCCTGTCCGAATGATTCGGGTCATCCGCCATGCCGCCCGAACTGGATTCTCCATTAAAGACCAGACCTATCAGGCCATACTCCAGCATCGGGAAGAGATACGAAAATGTTCTCCCTCTCGACTTCGAGATGAATTTCTCCGGGAGCTGAAAGAAGGTGTGGCAGGACCCTCTCTCCAACTGATGCTCCAAACAGGGCTACTCTTTTCTCTTTTCCCCGATCTCAAAAGGGCTCTTGGAGATCGAAGCCTTTCGGTGAAAAAGACTCAGGAATTTTTTCTATCCCTCTTCGATCTTGTGGATCAACTGATCAAAACAGGGAGACGGATATCAGAATCGATTCTTCTCGCCCTCTTTCTAACCCCTTTTCTTCAAGCCGTCACCCCTCAGCATCCCTTTCTTGGAAAAAGAGAAAAATACCTTTACTTGACACAGACCATCCATTGGGCCGTTCATCAAATCCTCACTCCATTCTCTTTTCCGAGAGGGTCTAAGGAGATGGCTTACCAGATTTTAATGGCCCAGTCGAATATCAAGAAAGCAATACAAAAGGGAGTGATCTCTAAGAAGCTGAGGATGAAGAAATATTTTAAAGAAGCTGTTTTACTATTTGGGATCGACGCTCAAGCAAAGGTGGAAAAGGTCCCTCGTGTTCTCCGAAATACAGTCCCCTCTGATTTATTACCTTGGTGGCCAAAAGAATTGAAAAGAAGGCGCCATTCACTACAAAGGAGTAGTGAGTAGCCATGGACCTCACATGGGCCAAGACACACAACCTGCCCTCAGGAGTAACCTTTCTACCTTACTGGCATTAATAGATCTGGAAGGAAAGTAGCGAGCTCTGGGAAAAAGAACAACAAAGCCCCACCCACCACAAGACTGATTAAAAACGGATAGACACCCTTGTAAATCACACCGAATGGAACTTTGGTAATATTCTTTACCACAAAGACATTGATGGCTACAGGTGGGATGACCACACCGATCATTACAGTAATGGCAATGATCATGCCAAACCATAGTGGATCAAAACCCAGTTTAATGATGACAGGATAGAAGATGGGAGTGGCAAGGATCATAAAAGCCAAGTCGTCGATAAAAGAACCCCCGGTCTGATAGATCAAACTGATAATGATCATAATAAGGTATTTGTTTAAAGGAAGCCCCACAACCCAATCAGCTGCGATCATGGGGATCTTTGTCACAGCGAGAAAGTGGCCCAGGACGGTGGAGCCTGCAATGAGCATCAGAACCATACAAGCGGTGCGAAGAGATTCTACGACCGATTTAAGGAACCCCTTGAAATTGATGTCCCTTCTTATAATGGACATAAGGAGGACAGCCGCGGTCCCAACGCTACCTGCCTCTGTGGGAGTGAACATCCCCTTCATCAGTCCCACGATCATTAGCAAAAAGATAATAACAACCAATGCAAACTCTGGGAGAGAAGCTATCCTTTCCTTCCAGGTTGACTTTTCTCCTTTTGGCCCTATTTTGGGGTTGATCTTACACCATCCATAAATGACGACGATAAAAAAGAAGGCAATAATCAACCCAGGAATGATTCCTGCCAGAAACAACCTACCAATGGATAGTTCTGTAATGATGCCGAATACAATGAGGGTGACACTGGGTGGGATGAGGATCCCGAGTGTTCCAACCGTGGCTACAATTCCAGTAGATAGTTTTTTATCATAACCATATCTGTCCATTTCAGGAACAGCTACGCTGGCAAAGGTAGCTGCTGTAGCCGGTGAGGATCCGCAGATGGCTTTAAAGGCCGTAGCTCCTGCCACTGTGGCCATGGCCATTCCACCTGGAACATGGCCAATAAATCGATAGGCGGTATTGTACAACCTTTTTGCAATGCCCGCATTGAATGCGACCTGGCCCATGAGGACAAAGAGGGGAATGACGGTGAAACCATAAGATGAGAAGACATCAAAGAAATCCTTCGCCATTAAGTTCAATCCGGCCTCGAAAGACACGATGAAACTAAACCCTAAGAAACCGATTAAAGCCATGGCAAAACCTAATTCGATACCTGTAAGGAATAAGACTAACACGACTGCCAGACCGATAAGTCCAATCATCACCTCATTCATCGTATTTCCCTCCGGATATCTTCACAATATCGCATACCAGTACTAAGCACTGGACGAAACAGCATACTCCCACTCCATAAGCAACTGGGTAGAACGGCATTTGTAAGGTAAGGGAGACCTCTCCTGATTTTTGCAAATCCATTGCATACTTAATCATATTCCAACCAATCAAGAAAAATAATAGAATCACCAGACATCTCGTTCCAATATTGAAAATATCCCTCACCTTTTGGGAAAACTTTAAAATTAAAAAATCAACAAAAATATGTCCCCTCAACCATGAGGTCAGAGGCATGGAAAATCCAATAACCACTGCCCCTGCAAGAGCCACCACTTCATAAGTACCAGGAACAGGCCTTTTAAAGCCTCTTAAAATAACATCGGCTATGGTCAAAAGCATGAGGAACGTTAGGCTAATTCCCGCAATGGCATTGAGGAACCGACTTATTCCATTTATCGTTTTTAAAAATCCTTCCATGGATCACTCCCCTTTATAGTTTGATTCTGCTTACGATAAAAAAGGGGAAGGGATGCCCCCTCCCCTTTCCCATATTTTACTTCTGATATTTATAAATGGTCTCCAAATAGAAACTCAGTACTTCTTCTCCGGGTAGGCCCTTATCTTTCATATTCTTCTTGTATTCGTCAAGAAGGGGTTTGACCGCCTTTTGCCATTTCCAATCCTCTTCCTGTGAAAGAGGAACAATTTTATTGCCCAATTTGATGGTATAATCTTTTCCTGCTTTATCAATCTCATCCCAAAGCTTTCCCTGTTTCTCAATATATTCCTCATTGACTTTTTCGATAATTTGCTGAATATCTGGAGGTAATGCATTCCACTTGCCCTTATTCATAACAACAAACATGCCTGTGCTGTAGGAAGAACCAAAGTCTTCAGTGGTAAACCTTACAACTTCTCCCCACTTCCAACCTTGTAGGGCTTCATAGGGAGCCATCGAACCATCGACCACCCCTCTGCTCAAGGCATCATAAGTCTCACCCATTGGCATGGCCACTGGAGTTGCTCCAAGGGCTGCTGCTATTTTTGCAGCCATACCCGTGCAGCGAATCTTCATCCCTTTAAGGTCCTCAAGTGTTTTGACTTCTTGCAGCCTTTTGGTATGGATAATTCCAGGGCCATGGCCATGAAGGTACATGATCTTCACTTCATCTAATTCCTTGGGTTTAAATTTTTTGTAATAATCATTGATTACTTTTGAAGCTACCAAACCACTTTTAATGCCTAAGGGTAAGTCAGAAACTTCTGTCAAGGGGAATTTCCCTCTGGTGTAAGCAAGGACTGAAAAGCCGATATCTGAAATTCCTTTCACCACACCGTCATAACACTTATCAGCAGGGGTGAGTGTGCCACCTGGGAACATGGTGATCTGAACCCTTCCGTTTGTCCTCTTCTCAATCTCCTTTGCCCACTCAGTGGAAATCACTGTATTCTTATGCGGAGCAGGGAAGAAGATCGAGTAGTTGAGCTTTATCTGTGCAAATGCAGGAGAAGTAAAAATCATCAATCCAATCACTGATAGGCCTAAACATAAAGATAACCATTTCCAACGTCTCATTTTCCTAACCTCCTTTTGGAATCAAATACATATTGAAATTAAATAGTTACAATTAATATTTTTACCCCCTTAAATTCGCTAACCACCTCCTTCCTAACATTTTTGACGTAAAAAGTCCAAATTAAATTCAAAACGAGTAGTCAGAATTTCTCAAAATAATATAGGGGATAAGTCCTAACTTTCCCCTTTTTTATCTTGCGAATTTTTTAACAAGTATATTAATATATTAAGAATAAAAATTTTGTCAAGCAAAATCGGATGGAAAAATTCTAAAGGAGAATCAATTAGATAGGAGGAATTTATTTGAAAATGGAAGAGGTTATCGCATCAACTCTCAATCGTTTCAAAGTTTCGCGATGTTGTTCCAAGGTGGATTCTATCCCTGCTTTCAACTTCAAAGGCAATATCTTATCCTTCGGTAATTCCTTCTCGAGACCTGACAGGGTGGCAACCAAACATTCTACAATACCCTTAGTAAAATCTTTTACTCCAACCTCCCCTGTAAATTGGATCGCCCCCTCTCGATAGTCAAATTCTCCGGCAAATGGATCGAGAAAGGTAAATTCTTCTGATTTTTCCATAAGGGATTCTTTAAATATTTTATTAAATAGCCCTTTTTTTCTTGAGGCTCCATCCACCAATTTTTCCGCCTGGGATAGGATTTGTTGGAGGATTGGGATGAGTTCTTTCAGTTCTTCGCCTCGTCCTGGAACTTTTTTTTCTTTTACTTCTTTAACTTCTTTTATTTCTTTCTTTAAAATTTTACCCTGACTCCTGTAAACATCAAAAATAGCTCCTTGTTTGATGGCATTTTCTACAAATATTGGAATCGATTTCCGACCAAACACGGAGGGGCCGGATTCAGGAGTGGTGAACATTTCCACCGGTTCTCCTCCTTCAAGGAAAAGAACGCCCATGGCTTGATGCTCTTTTGTCAGAACCTCTATGAAACCATTATGCTTATCCTCCCTCAACTTCAGGAGAAGCCGATCCAAACGGGTAAAATCCGTGGAGAGCCCTTCAAAGAGGACCTCGTGCTGAAGGTTGCTGGCCACAATGGCCACTCGTTCGGGGGATAATCGGTAGATGTTAATCACCCCATCCTTTTGATTGGAGAGGGTCATAAGAGTCTGAATAGCCTCTTGGCCAATAATCCTTTTTGAATCGGCTCCGATCTTGGCCTCTCCATTGATGATTTCCCCCGAGTCAACAAAGATGACCCCTTTATTTTCAGG
>Ga0315282_10015446_pt1 | contig 11261 bp, 6 predicted proteins | sample YL17G07_20_MG_FD_203693 | JGI IMG/M metagenome (GOLD analysis project Ga0315282, IMG submission 203693) | Sediment microbial communities from Yellowstone Lake, YNP, Wyoming, USA - YL17G07_20 | ecosystem: Environmental > Aquatic > Freshwater > Lake > Sediment | place: USA: Wyoming | collected...
CAATCACTCGACTACTCATGCGGACCTTCCGTCGTCTCCGGACCCGCCGGCCCTGTCGTATCCACGCGGGACGGGAACAGCGTCCTCACGACGACGTACAGGACGGGAATGATCGCAAGGTTGAGCAGCGTGGAGACGAGCATCCCACCGGCCACCGAGGTGCCGACCGAGTGCCGGGCGTTGCGCCCCGCACCGGTGGCCAGCACCAGCGGCATGACGCCGAGGATGAACGCGAACGACGTCATCAGGATCGGGCGCAGCCGGATGCGCGCCGCCTGGATCGCCGCCTCCTGGATGCCCAGGCCGCGCCGCCGCAGCTGCTCGGCGAACTCGACGACGAGGATGCCGTTCTTGGCGGCGAGCCCGATCAGCATCACGAGGCCGATCTGCGCGTACACGTCGTTGATGAGCCCCCGCGCCCACTGCGCGCTCAGCGCGCCGAGAACCGCGAGCGGCACCGACAGCAGGATGATGAACGGCAGCACCACGCTCTCGTACTGGCCGGCCAGCGTCAGGTAAACGAGCACGAGGCCCAGGGCAAAGATGAAGATGCCCTCCGAGCCGGACTGGATTTCCTCCAGCGACAGCCCCGACCACGCGTAGCTCATGCCCTGCGGCAACGTCCGCTTCGCCAGGTCCTCCATCGTCGTCAACGCCTGCCCGGAGCTGTAACCGGGCGCCGCGTTGCCGTTGATCTCGGCCGAGCGGAACAGGTTGTAGTGGTTGATCACCTGCGGCGCCGTCGTCTGTTCCACCTTGACCAGTGAATCGAGGCGCACCATGCGGCCGGTCGCGGTGCGGAGGTAATAGCGGCCGATGTCGCGCGGCTGCATGCGGAACTGCGGGTTCGCCTGGATATAGACCCGGTACGACCGGTTGTTGAAGTCGAAGTCGTTGACGTAGATCGACCCCATGAACGTCTGCAGCGTCGAGGCGATGTCGCCGAACTGCAGCTTGAGCGCCTCCTGCGCCTGCCGGTCGACGGTGACCACCAGCTGGGGATCGTTCGCGGTGAAGCCGGAGAACAGGCCGGTCAGCCCCGGCGTGCGGTTCCCGGTGCCGACCAGCGTATCGGTGGCGGCGGCCAGGCGCTCGATCGGCCCGCCCGACTCGTCCAGCACCTCGAACTGGAATCCGCCGAAGCGGCCGATGCCCTGCACGGACGGAGGCAGGAACGGCAGCACGACGCCACCGCTGATGGCGCCGAAGCGCCGGTAAAGACGCTGGATCACGTTCATCGCCGAGTGCTGTTCGCCGGGCCGCTGGTCGAACGGCTTGAGCCGGACGAACAGCATTGCGCGGTTGGAGCCGGCGCCGAGGAAGCTGAAGCCGTTGACCGTGAAGATGGTGCTGACCTCGGGGATCGACTTCAGGATCCGCTCGGCCTGGCTGGTGACCTCGGAGGTGTATTCGAGCGACGCCCCGCTCGGTCCCTGCTCGGTGACGTAGAAGAAGCCGGCGTCCTCGTCGGGCACGAACCCGGTCGGCACCCGCTCGATCACCCACCAGGTCAGGGCGAGGGCGCCGATGAAGACGACGATCACGACCGCGCGCCACGCGAGCAGCCGATGCAGCGAGGCGACGAAGACGCGCGTGCCGCCGTCGATCACCCGGTTGACCATGCGGAAGAAGACGCCCTTCTTCCGTTCGCCACGCAGCAGGAGCGCGGACAGGGCGGGCGTCAGCGTCAGCGCGTTGAACGCGGAAATGAGGACCGAGCAGGCGATGGTCAGCGCGAACTGCTGGTAGAGCCGCCCCGTCGTGCCGGGAAACAGCCCGACCGGGACGAACACCGCCGTGAGGACCAGCGCGGTCGCGATGACCGGCCCGACGACCTCCGCCATCGCCTCCGACGCCGCCCGGCGCGGCGGCGTGCGGTACTCGTGGATGTGCCGCTGCACGTTCTCCACCACAACGATGGCATCGTCCACCACCAGGCCCGTGGCGAGGGTGATGCCGAACAGCGTCAGCGTGTTGATCGAGAAGTTGAACGCGCGCACGAAGGCGAAGGTGCCGACCAGCGAGACCGGGATCGTGATGCCGGGAATGATCGTGGAGCGCCAGTCCTGCAGGAACAGGAACATGACGAGGACGACGAGGCCGATGGCCTCGAGCAGCGTGAAGACGACCTCGCGGATCGACTCGGTGACGAGCGTCGTGTTGTCGAACGCGAGCTCGTACTTCATGCCCGGGGGAAACGATTGCGAGAGGCGCCGAAGCTCGGCCGTCGCGTCGCGGTAGACGGCCAGCGCGTTGGCGTTCGAGAGCTGGACGACGGCGAGGCCGATGGCATCGCGGCCGTTGAAGCGCAGCTGCGAGCTGTAGTTCTCCGCGCCCAGCTGCGCGCCGCCGACGTCGCGCAGGCGCACGAGTTCGCCGTTCGCGCCCGTCTTGAGCACGATGTCGTCGAACTCGGCGGGATCCGTCATGCGGCCGATCGCGCGGACGCTGATCTGAAACGCCTGCCCCGGCGGCGCGGGCGGCTGCCCCACCTGCCCGGCCGCCACCTGCACGTTCTGGTCGCGCAGCGCGTTGACCACGTCCGCGGCGGTGAGGTTGCGCGCGGCAAGCCGATCGGGGTCGAGCCAGAGGCGCATCGCGTAGCGGCGTTCGCCGAAGATGATGATGTCGGCGACGCCGTCGATGCGCTTCAGCGCGTCGCGCAGGAAGACGTCGGCGTAGTTGCTGAGGAAGAGCGAATCGTACTGGCCCTTGTCGGCGTAGATCGCCGCCGCGAACACGAAGCCGCTCGACGACTTCGTGACGCTGATGCCGATCGACTTCACCTCGTTGGGCAGCTGGCCCAGCGCCTGGTTGACGCGGTTCTGCACGTCCACCGCGGCCAGGTCGGGATCGCGCGTCACGTCGAAGGTGATCGTGATGCTGCAGGTGCCGTCGTTGCCGCTCGTCGACGTCATGTAGGTCATCCCCTCGACGCCGTTGATCGCCTCCTCGAGCGGCCGCGTGACCGTCGTCTCGACCACCTGCGCGCTGGCGCCGATGTAGACGGTGCTGACCTGGACCTGCGGCGGGGCGAGCTGCGGGTACTGCGCGATCGGCAGCGAGGGGATGCTGATGGCGCCAGCGAGGACGATGACGACCGCGATGACGCTGGCGAGAATCGGGCGCCGGATGAAGACGTCTACGAACATACGGGGGACACGGGTGCTCTGTGCTGTGTGCTATGTGCTACGTGCGTGGTGCTATGTGCTTGGTGCTGCGTGCTCGAAGCCACGTGCCGCGTGCACGCGCCGGCGTTCAGCACGAGGCACCCGGCACCGCACATGGCACGAAGCACCGAGCACCCAGCACTCGTGGCGTTCACGCCGGCCTTATCGGCGCGCCGTTCATCAGCCGCTGCACGCCGGAGACGACCACCTGTTCGTCGGGCTGCAGGCCGCTGACCACGCGGTAGTTGTTGCCGATGATCTCGCCCACCTGGATCGGGCGCTGGCGCGCCACCAGGCGGCCGTGATCCTGCTCGGCGATGAACACGAACGGCTGACCGTTGATGCGCAGCACCGAGAGCACGGGGACGACCAGGCCGCCGGAGGTTCTCCAGACGATCCGGGCGCGGACGAACTGCAGCGCGCGCAGGTTGCCGTGGCCGGTCAGCCGGCCCTTCACCAGCACCGACTGCGTCTGATCGTCCACGGTGGGCGACACGAACGAGACGGTCGTGTCGACCAGGCGCGCGCCCGTCGTGCCGTCGTAGAGCTGGAGCGGCAGCCCCGTCTTCAGATCGCCGCTCCGGTCCAGCGGCACCTGCACGTACACCTCGAGATCCTGGTTGCGGTCGACGCTGGTCAGCACCGTGTCCGTCGTCACGCGCATGCCGACGCGAATCGGGACGTCGCCGACGATGCCGGCGGCGGGCGCCCGGACTTCGTAGTACTGCAGGTTCACCTGCTCCTGCTGCGCGCGCGCATTGAGCGACGAGAGTTGCCGCTCTGCCGCCTCCGCGTTCGCGCGCGCCTGGTCGAAATCCTGCTGGCTGATGGCGCCCACCGACAGCAGCGTCTTGGCGCGCTCGAACTGCTGCCGGGCGTTGGCGGCGACCGCTTCCTGCGCGTCGCGCGCCGCGTCCTGGCTCGACACCGCCGCCCGTTGGGCGCGCGGGTCGATCTGCACCAGCGGGGTGCCCACCTCCACGCGCTCCCCCGACCGGACGAGGATGCGCACCACGTCGCCCGCCACCTGCGGCTTGATGGACGTCGACGACAACGATTGCAGCGACGCCAGGTAGACGGAGGCGTCTTCGATCGGAACTTCGCGGATCGCGCTCAGGTGAACGGGTGCGGGCGGCGGACCGGACCGCTGCGGCCGGGCTGAACTGTCGTTGCACGCGACCAACGCGAGGCCGGCAAGCAGGACAACGGCGAGGCGAGACGTTCGTCCCGCATGTCTGGGGGCCATCGTCTGATTATATGGGAATGGCCGCGGCGGACAAAACGCGCGGCCGAACGGGGCCCTCAGGTGCTGACTGCTGGGTGCTTGGTGCTGAGTGCGGTGCTTGGTGCTCAGTGCTGGTGCTGGTGCCCACGCGGCACCGCACTCAGCACCCAGCACGGCACTTGGCACTCAGCACCGCACTTAGCACTCAGCACCAAGCACGAGCTTCAGCCCCCGTCATTCTGTGCGTAGCGCCACCAGTGGATCCACGTGCGTCGCCCGGCGGGCCGGGATGTAGCTGGCAAGAAAGGCGGCGCCGAGAAGTCCCGCAATCATCACGGCAAACGTCGAGGGATCGAACGGATCCACGCCGTAGAGCTGGCTCGTCAGCAGGCGGCTGCTCGCCAGCGAGGCGACGACTCCAACGAGGACGCCGATGACGGCCAGCGACATCCCTTGCGAGACGATGAGCCGGAGCACCTGGCCACGCTGCGCGCCCAGCGCCAGGCGCACCCCGATCTCCGCGGTGCGTTGGGCGACTGCATAGCTGATGACGGCGTACAGCCCGAGCGCCGCCATGAAGAGCGCCACCGCCGCGAAGAACGCCAGCAGGCGCATGGCGAACCGGCGCGGCGCCAACGAGGCCGACACCTGATCCGCCATCGACGTGATCGAGTGCACGGGGAGCGCGGGATCGATCGCGTGAACCGCCGCCCGAATGGCGGCCGGCGCACTCGACCGATCGGCCGCCTTGACGACGAGCGAACCGAAGGGAACGGAGTGCTGCAACAGCGAGTAGTAATAGGTGCCTTTGTCCCCGTCGGCGGCGAGATCGGAATGCTTCACGTGGCCGACGACGCCGACGATGGTCGCCCAGGGCGCGTTCGACCCGTTCCGCAGCCGCTTGCCGACGGGATTCTCCCCCGGCCAGTACTGCCGCGCCAGGTTCTCGTCGACGACGACCACGGCTTCGGTATCCGGGCGATCCTGGTCGGTGAGGAACCGGCCGTTCTTGAGCGGAATGTCGAGCGCGGCGCGGTAGCCGGGCGTCACGAACCGCACGTTCCCGTGAGGCCCGGGATCGCCGGGACCGAGCGTCCTGCCTTCGATCGTGAAAGACGCGGATGCGCCGTCGCCGCTGAACGGCAGCGGCCCGCCGGCGCCCGCCGCGACGATGCCTGGCATACCGGCCAGATGCTCGGTGAGCGCGCGGAAGAACGCGATCTGCTTTGCCTGGGCACCGTATTGCGCTGGCGGCAGCGACAGCCGCGCTGTCGTGACGCCGCGGGGATCGAAGCCGGGATTCACCTGTTCGAGACGCGCCAGGCTGCGCAGCAACAGGCCGGCGCCGACGAGGAGAACCAAAGCGAGCGCCGTCTGTGAAATCACCAGGCCGGCTCGCAGCCGCTGCCGCGCCCGGCCGCCAATCGCCGACCGGCCGCCGGTCCTGATGTGATCGTAGGGTTCGAGGCGCGCTGCCTGCCACGCCGGCGCCGCGGCGGCGAGCACCGCGGACACCGCACCAGCCACGAGGGTGAACAGCAGCACCGGCACGTCCAGCACGACAGCGAGGCCGATGGTGGCGTTCTCCGGCGCCGCCAGCAGCAGCAGCTGCGTGCCGCCGTAGGCGAGCAACAGGCCCAGCGCAGCGCCGGCTGACGAGAGCACCACGCTCTCGCCGAGCATCTGGCGCATCTGTCGCCAGACGCTGGCGCCGAGCGCCGCCCGGACGGCGATTTCGTGGGCGCGGCTGGCCGCCCTCGCCACCATCAGGCCGGCCACGTTCGCGCACGCGATCAGCAGCACGAAGCCGACCGCGGCGACCAGCACCAGCAGAGGCATCTTCCGATCGGCGGCGAGGAAATCGGTCATCGGCACCACGAACATGCCCCACCGGGAGTCGCGCGCGTAGGTCCCGTCCTCGCCACGGCTGTTCTTCACGCGATCGGCGGCGAGACGAACGAAGGCGTCCGCCTGCGCGAACGACACGCCCGGCCTGACGCGCGCGACCGCCGTCAGTCCCTCGTTGAAGCGGTTGTCGTCGCTGAACGCGGCGGCCGGCAACCCGAGCGGCACCCAGACGTCCACCTGGCTGGGCCACCTGAAATCCGGTTTCATCACCCCGACAATCCTGTATGGCATCCCGTTGAGCGGAAAGGTGCGACCGACGACCGAGGGATCGCCGCCAAACAGGCGTCTCCACGACGCGTACGAAAGCACGGCGACGGTGTTGGCCTTCGGCTGATCCTCTTCGGCGCGGAACGTGCGGCCCAGGTGCGCCGTTGCGCCGAACACGTCGAACCACCGCCACGACACCGCCGCGCCCTGCAGCCGTTCCGGAACCTCGCCGCCGGTGTAATTGAAGTCGCTCTCGTTGAGAATGGCCGCGCACTCGAACACCCGGGTGCCCTGCTGCACGTCGCGGAAGTCGGGCGCGGACACGGGAATGCTGGCCAGGTTCAGCTTGTCGTACTTCGCCCGTATCGAAACCACCCGCTCGGGGTTCGCGATGCCGGGCGGGCGCAGCAGGACCTGGTTCACCAGGCCGAAGATCGCGGTGTTGGCGCCGATGCCGAGCGCCAGCACGGCGATGGTCGTGAGCGTAAACGCCGGTGTTCTGGCAAGGGTGCGGACGGCCAGGCGGAAATCGCGAAGCATGCAGGATTAGACGAGTACTGCGGCGTGAAAGGTTTCGGGCGACATCCAAATGGCAGGGTTATTCCCGATTCCTGAATCCTGGCATCGATTCACTTCAGGAAGGGCTGAACGTTGGCGAGCGTCGGCGCGAAATTCGCGTTCGAGGCTCCGGTGCTGTCGTACCCGTCGAACAAGGTGCCGTTCACGACAACGGCGGGGACGGCGAGGATCGAGCTCTGGCTGGCGCTGCCCACCCTCTGCGTGCCGTCCGGCAGCAGGTAAGTGGCTCCAAGCGCGTTGTTCGCGACAGCGATGAGGCCAGCGTCCAGTGCGGCATTTCCGACGCAGGCATTGATGACCGACTGCGACATGCCTAATCCCAGCATCAGGCGCTCTACGGCGGTTGTGGGATCCGTCCCACCGAGCCAGGACCCCTGATTCCTGAAAATCGTGTCAACGGCATCGAAAAAGCGTGCGTTGCCTGCGCATCGCGGCAACTCTACGGCCGCCCCGACTTCGCCCGTGACAAACAGGTTCCTGAAGATGATCTGCGCCTTGCTGGTGTCGGCGTACTGGCTTTTCAACTGTGGAAATACTTGCAGATGGAAAGTCGCTGAATCTGTCTGCGAGAACGACACGTACTCGATGATCGTATTCGACCCGCTGCCCAGCGTCTTCTCCGACAGCATCTCGCCGATCGACGGCAGCGTCGTGATCGTGGGCACCGTCGGCGTGAGCGGGCTGGGGGCCATGCTGCCGCTGCACGCGGCCATGGCAACGGCGACGGCGACACCGCCGACGAGGAAGAGCGTGGCCGCGCGGGGACGTGTCGGTTGCCGCATTGGAACGCCTCGTTTCACTTCAGGTACGGTATGAAGTCCGACAGGTACTTGAATCCATCGGGCACGAGCCTGGTGTCGTCGACGATGAATGCCGGCACGCCGCTATACTGCCAACGTTGGCGACCGTCCTGCTGCATCTGCAGGATTCCGTTTCTCAACGCCGTGGACGCTTCGCACGCGTCGATAACACCCTGCGACATGCCGAAATTGCGCATGACGTCGCCGAGCGCCCGAATCTGGTCACTGGCGCCCGCCCACGACGACTGGTTGGCGAACAGCGTGTCGACCGCCTCGAAGTATCGGTCGCCGGCGCAGCGCGCCAGCATCGCGGCAGTTAAATCGACGGCATAGAGCGGGGAATCCCGAAATACGAATTTGACGAGCCCCGGATCGATATACGTGCTCTTGAGCTGGACGAAGGTCGTGTCGTGGAAGTCTTTGCAGTACGGACACTCGAAGGACGAGTACTCGATGATTGTGTGCGTCGCAGTCGCCCTTCCAACAGTCTTCTCCGAAAGCATCAGATCCATGCTTGGCAAAAGACTCGGATCGATCTTCGGCGACGTCGGACTTCCGCCGCAGGCGGCGAAAACAACGGTGAGGGCGGACACACCCAACAGGACAAGCACGCCCCGCGGCGTACGTGGAAACCGGCGCATGTGGACCTCTACGGGGGAGCGGGGGACGGGGTGCCTTTCCGATTATATAGTCCCTGGTCCCTCGTCCCTAGTCCCTGGTTCCGCGCCAGGGACCGGGGACCAGGGACTTTGGTCGGCATTTGCACGATAATCGAGGAAACGGAGACACACGATGATCTGCAAGATGGGCGTCGTCGGCCTTGGTGTGATGGGCGGCAACCTGGCGCTGAACATGGAGCGCCGCGGTTTTCCGGTCGCCGGCTACGACCTGAACGCCGCCAGGGTGCGCGCGTTTCTCGACGGCCCCGCCGCCGGCAGGCAGATTGCCGGCGTCGACTCGCCCGCCGCGCTGATGGCCGCGCTCGAAAAACCGCGGCGCGTCCTGATGATGGTGCCCGCCGGCCCGCCGGTCGACAGCGCAATCGCGCACCTCAGGCCCGAGATGCAGCCGGGCGACATCCTGATCGACGGCGGCAACTCCTGGTTCCTCGACACCGAACGGCGCAACCGCGAGCTGGCCGCCGACGCATTCAACTTCGTCGGCATGGGCGTGTCGGGCGGCGAGGAGGGAGCGCTCCGGGGGCCGAGCATCATGCCGGGCGGCCAGCGCGAGGCCTACGATGCGCTGGCGCCGATCCTGCGCGCGATCGCCGCGAGAGCGGAGGATGGGCAGCCGTGCGTCGAGTACATGGGACCGGGCGGCGCGGGCCATTACGTGAAGATGGTGCACAACGGGATCGAGTACGGCGACATGCAGCTCATCGCCGAGAGCTACGATCTGCTGACGCGCGGTCTCGGGCTGGCCGCGCCCGACCTGCACGAGGCGTTCGCCGCGTGGAACGCCGGCGAGATGGCATCCTACCTGCTCGAGATCACCGCGGCGATTTTCGTGAAGGTCGACCCGGAGACCGGAAAGCCGCTGGTCGACGTCATCCTGGACGAGGCCGCGCAGAAGGGCACCGGCAAGTGGACCAGCCAGAATGCGCTGGATGTCGGTGCGCCGATCCCGACGATCGACGCGGCCGTCGCCAGCCGCATCATCTCGGCTCTCAAGCCGCAACGCGTGGAGGCGAGCCGGTTGCTGCGCGGACCGTCATCCCGGTTCTCGGGCAGCCGCGAGCACCTGATCGGCGCCGTCCGGGATGCCCTGTACGCGAGCAGGATCACCACCTACGCGCAGGGAATGGCGCTGCTCGCCATGGCGTCCGACGAGTACAGGTACGACTTCAGGCCGGGGCAAATCGCGAAGATCTGGCGCGCCGGCTGCATCATCCGCGCGGCGCTGCTCGACGACATCATGGCCGCGTTCACGCGCGACGCGCAGTTGCTCAACCTGCTGCTCGACGCGCAATTCCGCGACGCGATCGACCGTCGCCAGGCGTCCTGGCGCTTCGTCATCCAGACCGCCGTCGAACTCGGTGTCCCGGTGCCGGCCATGAGCGCGTCGCTCGCCTATTACGACGCGTATCGGAGCGCGCGGCTGCCGGCAAACCTCACCCAGGCGCAGCGCGACTACTTCGGCGCGCACACCTACCGCCGCCTCGACAAGCCGGGCGTGTTCCACACCGACTGGACGTCGTGACTGGCTCGCTAAGCGGAAAACGATTCGGAATCCGCGATTGTCTTGCGGGTCCTGGCCGGTTGACCGCGTCCTGTGGGCTCCGCCGGCCACCTGTCGCCCGCCTCGACGCGCGGTTAAACGCTCGCGACCGCTGCGACCGCCTCCGCTATGCTTCAACGGAACTACGGCGTGGCAGGCGCGTAGCGTCGCTGGTGATTCCCGCTTGCTCGGCGGCCGGCTTCGCCCCCAGGGCGCGGCCAACCGGCCACCCGCCTGACGATTCCGAATCGCACGTTCCAATTCAGAAGCCTTGGCCTACTGACGCCGCTCCCGCACAGAGAGCGCGATTCGCACTCGTAAGGCGGGGAACGGGTGCGTCGCCGACCGAGCCATGCGGAGCAGCCCGCGGTCGGTGACGGAAACCGACGAGCGTTGCGCAGTTTTTCCCGGCGCAGCGCGTCGGCGGGGCCCCCAACGCGGTGGCACGACGGGCTCCGCGCCCTTCGACGATGCTCAGGGCGCCTTGAGCGACAGTCGAAAGGCGTTGCGGGAGCCGTCGCGCCAGCCGGACGGTCAATCCGAAAAACGGAGCAACGCGAGGAGGTTTCCCGGGCTGCGGAGCTGGCTCGGTGGCGACGTACCCGACCCCCGCCCGCGGGTGCGCGGATCCTATTCGCGCGGAAGGATGGTGTCGATCAACGCGTCGATCTCGGCGCGGGCGGCTGACAGCGGCCTGCCCTCTTTGCGGCAGCGCGCGCGCAGATCGGCCAGCTTGTCGAGGATCGCCGCGTACTCCGGGCCGAGATCGCGCTCGAGCTTCCGGCGCAGGCGCGCGGCGAAGGCCGGGCTGGCGCCGGCGGTCGAGATCCCCACGGTGAGATGGCCGCGGCGGACGACGGCGGGCATGAGGAAATCACAGAGGGCCGGTTCGTCCGCAACGTTCAGCCAGACGCCCTGCGCGTCGGCCTCTTCGCGCGCCACGCGGTTCGCCTCGCCGTCGCCGGTAGCGGCGAAGGCGACGCGCGCTCCACGCAGATCGCCCGTCCTGTAGCGACGCCGGTCCAGATGGATCCGGCCCGCCGATGCCCATCTCTCGATATCGGGGGTGACCTCGGGGCTGACGACCGTCACCCGCGCGCCCGCCTCGAGCAGCGCGTCGATTCTGCGTTGAGCGATGGGCCCGCCGCCCAG
>Ga0315282_10015447_pt1 | contig 11259 bp, 5 predicted proteins | sample YL17G07_20_MG_FD_203693 | JGI IMG/M metagenome (GOLD analysis project Ga0315282, IMG submission 203693) | Sediment microbial communities from Yellowstone Lake, YNP, Wyoming, USA - YL17G07_20 | ecosystem: Environmental > Aquatic > Freshwater > Lake > Sediment | place: USA: Wyoming | collected...
GAACTCCTCGCAAGAATCTGCGTCTACAACCTCAGACAACTAACCTACCTCAAATACACACGCAACATCCAACCAAAATTCGACACCGCAACACACAACTAGGAAAAGTGTCCCAAAGCCATGTCAGTGACAATCCTTAAATAGATAAAGAGAACAGCCGTGCAGTACGATCTTGGATGAACACTAAAGCTATCGGTAGAAATGCTGCAGCCCTGATCGTGATAGCAATAGTCTTGGGGGCAGGACTTACGGGAACAGTATATTACTACTCATCACAAGGGCCAAATAGAACAACTGTGCCAACCGTGCCCACTCCAGGCTTCGTATCATCTTCGACCTACGTCACAGAGAGTTCTGACCGATTTCAATGGCTTGATCCTGCGGTCTCCTACTATACGTACGACTGGGAGATCCTCAACAATCAGTATGAGAAACTGCTTTGGTTTAATGGCAATAGCGCCACGGAGATAATTCCGTGGCTCGCAGAGAGTTACACGCAGGTTTCACCAACACAATACCAATTCAAGTTGCGACAGGGTATCACGTTCCAAGATGGAACACCCTTCAATGCTCAGGCTGTGTGGTTTAGCCTGAACAGACTTCTGATTATTGACGGAACCTCAGCCACGAATGATCACGGCACTCAGGCTGCATGGATCGTTGAGCAATTACTGGACACAAGCCCGAACACTTTCAGCTATTTCGGCGCGACCCCAGCATATGATGCGGCTTGGGTTCAGAAGGTTCTAGGCTTTAACTTTGTTCAGATCGTCGATCCGTATACAATCAACATAAACATCCAGATCCCGACCACGCAGTTCCCCTTCCTACTCTCTAACGAATGGGCGGACATTGTTTCGCCATCGTTCGTTGTATCCCATGACTTTCCGTCAGCCTGCAAGACGCCTGATTGCCCCTCAGACAGCATCGACTACACCGCGTACTTCAACCACATCGCTGGTGACGGCTCGCTAAACGACAACTACCTAAACCTGCCAACGTCAGGTTCGAAAGCAGGAACAGGTCCCTATTACGTTGACAGTGTCAACCCGACAACCTACGCGATCGTCATGAAAGCGAACGCCAACTACTGGGGTGGACCAAAGAACTGGAGTGGTCCTCCGATATCGGTCTCCATAAAGACTCTTGACTTCTTGTACGTTCCAGATCTATCAACACGTATACTCGACGCCAAAGGGGGGAAGGCAACAGCCATATCGGTAAGTTCGGCTGATGTCTACTCGGTGGCTGACAGAGATCAGTGGCTTACTAACGGGAAACTGGTATCGATCGAGCCGGCACTGACGCTTTACGGGCCGCTCCCGATACTTGAAACCTATTGGTTCAGCTTTATCACGAACGTAACCGACTCTGTCGGCCAAATCCGTAAGTTCCAACCTTTCGCGGATCTGCGGTGGAGATTGGCTGTCGCTGATTCTGTGAACATGACAGATGCTCAGATCAACATAAACAACCGGCTGGGACAGGTTGCGACCAGCCTCATACCTCCAGGCACAGCTCCTGAAGGAGCCTACGACCCCAGCGTACAGCTCGTTCAAACCTTTGACTTAGCCAAGATGACCCAATTGATCGCGGACGCATGCCAAAACCCACTCACTGGTTTCGTAGACGTGCACGGGCATCCGTATCCTACCGGAACCATCGACAATTCATGCTCCCCCAGCAATCCGCAATCTATCGAGATGTACGTTGCTGTTGGTGAGATCGTGCCACAGAGGATTCTGTCAATAATGGCTGGAAATCTTAACAAGGTCTCCACGAAGCTAGGCGTGTCGTTCACAATTTCTCCCGTGCCTTCTAATCAATACTACGCGTTAGCGTCTAGGCACCAGATCTATATGTACCGGAGCGTCTGGATCGCTGATTACAACTACGTAATCGATTGGTTAGGCCCAGGGTTTTCCGCGTCCGGTTTATACCCTGGTTGGAACAACCTGAACTACACCGTGCTGAACCAGCTTTACACGCAGGCAACTGCAGACGACGCGAAGGGCGACATACCAGGTTTGCTCGCTACGAGTAGGCAAATGCAGCAATACGCGAACAACGCCGTCCTTTACATGTATTTTGACTATCCTATACTCTATGAGGTGAGATCATCGTTCCTGCGGGGGTTCTACTGGAACGAGGCGACAACTGTATTCTATTACGCAACGTGCTCTTACGCAACTTCCGTATCATAGCGGTCTGCTTTGACCGCTCTTTTTCCCCTTTTTCTCGATACCGTCACTGTAACCAGACGGGATCTTTGATTAATCTCATAGCTCAATTCATGCATAGGCTGATATTTCCCCCTTAGATGGAGTTCAGTGGGCATCGAGGCGGCACCAATGCATGCACATGTCAACGGTCCCTGGTCACAGAGAGAGCCCCATGAGGTTCGCGAGAAGCATGTGAGCAAATTGGAGAAAAGAAAGCCCGGGCAGTTTACAGCCGATTACCTATTGAATAAAGCAAAAGAGCAATACGAAAAAGGAGAAGCCAGTTTCAAGGTCAATCCAAAAAAGGCTGCATTAATCGTAGTTGATATGCTCGAGGAATTCACCAAACCCAACTGGACCCCCGCCTGGGTTCCCGAAGCTACGAATCAGATTCCGAAGATTAGGGACCTGTTAAACACTTGCAGAGAAGTTGGTTGCCCTGTCATTTACACTTACTACGCATTTCGCTCTGACTATCTAGACATGGCGACGCCTTTCCGTGAAGCGCGGACACCCCTTGATAAGCTCGACGATTATGACGGTCCACTGCTGTTCCAGAAGGAAAGTGTGGACCCAGCATTGAAGCCTGACTATCAGAAGGACATATTGATACCGAAACCTTGGTACGGGTCCTTCACGGGAACGACACTGGACTATGTGCTGAAGAACCTGAAGGTCGATACGGTGATAATCTGCGGGACAATGACCAACTATTGCTGCGGCACGACAGCACGCGAGGCTCATGCACGTGGGTATAAAGTCGTCTTCGGGTCTGACATAAACTCCTCAGATGACCCGCAGATTCAAGAGGCTGAACTTAAGACCTTGAGACGAGGCTTTGCTCTTGTACTTGCCAAGGACCAGATAAAAGACGCACTACACGGCAAAGGTCCGTATGCGGAGACTTGTGGAGTGTCATGATCGCACTCTTGTCTTTCGGGTGGCGTATACCACCTTTTTTCTCGCCAACGGTTCGTCATCTTTCGTGTTGATTCTTGCGGGGGTAATCGCCCTCCAGAATGCTCGCTTTCCTGAAACGCAACATCTGTCAGTCACTTTCCTCAATCTCTAGCTCAATTTGCTAAGGGGCTCGACTAAGTTCGCTCGGAAATCACCCATCTGCCCAATGGTCTCAAAACTCACCGGTCTGCCTTGCCCATCCATTACCAGTGCCGCCTCGTAGGAGGCGTTTCTTCTAGTGTCTTTTATCGCGTAGACGCGTAAGACTTTGTCGTTACTTTGTTTCTTCTCGATGTCGTCCTTCCTTTCAACACTCAACTTGGCTTCGATGATTTCGAACTCAGGGTCCATCTCGAATCTTATCATGGGAAATGCTGTTTCTTGTCCGACCTCAAGCGAGCTAATCCTGTTGTTGACAGCAACGTACGTCGAGATTAGAGGGCAGCCAAGAATAGTATCTTCCGCGACATCCTTTTCCAGATTAATCTCTGCCTGCTCCGGCATTTTCGCTGTTATCTCAATAGTTCGCATATTCTTCCGCAGCATTTGGGCCCTTCCTCGCCCCTCCAACCTATCGCTTTCGAACTTGAGGGGTTCACCCCCAGATTCACTTAGGTCCAATCGCATTGAGAAAACGTCGAGACGTGGAGGAGCATTTACAATGCTCCGTGAAAAAATCACCAGCTTACCGCTTGTTTTCTTTTCCAGATTGAAACGTTCTTCTCCGATGATTGTGTTTGATAGCCTCAGTTGATATCGTCCGGCGATGATGTGTTGTCCTTCGCTCGGCAGAGGAGGCATGTTACCAAGTTTCTTCTCTGTCATTGGATAGGTCGCCACAAGTTCATCCAGCATGTTTTGGAGTTGCATTTCGGTGAACCATTGACCGCGTAGCATAACTCCGATAGGATGCGAGAGATTAGAGACGTCTTCCAAGGGGTTGCCGTTCACTAGAATTAAATCGGCTCTTTTGCCAACCTCTATTGTCCCGAATTCCTGTATTGCGTTCAAGAACTGAGCAGCGTCACAAGTACCCGCTTTTATTGCTTCAAATGGCGTCAGTCCAGCCTGCACGAGGTTTCGCAGTTCTTCGTGGATTGAAAATCCCTGAACCACGAACGGGTTCGGTGTATCAGTGCCTAGAAGAACATGTGCTCCTGCGTCATGCAGTGCTTTTGTGAGTCTCAGCCTTAGCTTGTCTCCTTTTCTTACTTTCTCGAAGTCTGACGCTGTCATTGTCTTCAAACGGAAGTCTTTGGAAGGATCCCAACTTGCAAGGTCCAAAGGGGAAGCGTACTTCATCTCCGGGCGTCGGAGTATCTGAGGGGTTTCCTGACTTGGGATGAACTTTTGATTGACTATCAGAGTAACGCAGTTCCAAGTTCCTGCTCTACTTGTGTCCATTACAACCTGTGAGATCTTGGCTTCGTCTACGTAGTCAGGCGCTCCATATCGCGACTGGGGATCGTGTTTACCTTTGAATGGAGAGTCATCTGCTTCGATGGCAGCGAAGTACCCCGTAAGATGTTCGATAGAGTTTTGTCCTGCTTTGAGCGCGTGCTCTAATCCAACTGCGTAAGGTACGTGGCCAGTCACTTGCATTCGATATTTATTTGCGGCAGCTATGATTGCGTCGTAGACCTCTAGCGATAAACCGTTATACACCTTGATGAAATCATACCCTGCCTTATTCTCGCGAGCAACCTCTTGCTCAGCCTCCTCCGTGGTCTCGATTACCTTTGAACCGTTCCAGATTGGTGGTTTACCATCGAGCAAAGGTCCAGCTGTGTATATTGTTGGGCCAAGCAGTTGACCTTTGGCAATTTTGTTGCGCCAAACAAGCTGACGACTTGTACCCCACATGTTTCTTATTGTTGTGACTCCGTTCGCGAGGAAGAGCAAGAGATCACCCTGACCCCATTGATGGACATGCATATCCGTGAGACCCGGCAGAAGGTAGCGGCTCTTTCCGTCTATCCGAAGCGCGTCGTCAGGTATCCTGATGCCTGCAGTCTCGCCAATATCGACGATACGGCCATTTGAGACCATGACTGTCCGTTTCTCTAGTATTTCAATCTGATTCATTGGAGCTACATTTACATCAACAAATGCGACTGTTCTTGCCTCAGTCATTTGATGTCATCGCGGAATAATTTGGTGACCTTTCTTAACGAGTCTCCTGATGAGAATACTTGGATTCCGGTCCGCGTATCCAGACTAATCGCTCTCTGCCGGAGACTAATTAGTGTGGCGAAGTAAACCCAAAAATCTCGTTGCGGCGTTTGCCTGAAAACGTAGCATACAATCGCTCGGGCCAGGAATTAATGTGCAGGGTATGTTATTGTGGTCGACTTCAATGATCACTTCATTAAACTCGCGGAAGAACAGAAAGCGAGTTATGATAGTGTGGCGGATAGAAAAGGCGTAAAGAAGCCATCAAGAACGTTCACAACTATCGTGACGAAGACTTCCTCTGTGGAAGAGTTTGCGCGTCTTGTGACATGGCATTTCCGTCGAAGATGTTTGCGGGTCTCACTTCGTGCCTGTCTGAGTTGGTAAATGGAGTACCGTGTGGATGAAGATTCTATGACCGCTTTGACATTCTCATCGGATTGGAAGAAGTTTATGAGTTCATCTCTTCATCTCTCTTGAGTATGCTTTTGTGATCCATGATGCACGTGCAAGGAATCAAGCCCTATGGCTCCTGGAAATCGCCAATCACCTCAGACTTGGCTAGCTCCGCAACTCAGCTTATGGAAGTGGCACTGGATGCTGACCAGGTCTACTGGATAGAACTGCACCCAGAGGAAGCCGGCAGATACACCCTAATGCGTCGGAATCCTGATGGGCAAATAACGGAAATTGTTGCAGCACCATTCAGCGCTAGAACATTAGTTCACGAGTACGGCGGCGGCGCCTTCGTCGTTGCAGACGCCACTGTTTACTTCTCAAACTTCGCCGATCAACGGGTCTACCGGCAGGACCCAGGCTCTAGACCGCGCCCAATTACTCCCGAAGGGGATATGCGGTATGCCGACGGAGTGATCGACCGCGAGCGACGTCGTCTCATTTGTGTTCGAGAAGATCACACGGCTACACGGCGCGAACCCGTGAACAGTCTGGTGAGCCTAGACAGTGAGGGTAACCAAAGCGCCAACGTGCTTGTCTCTGGAAATGACTTTTACTCGTCACCTCGTATAAGCCCGGATGGAACTCATCTCGCATGGTTGACATGGAATCATCCCACCATGCCGTGGGACGGAACCGAACTTTGGGTTGGCGAGTTAAGGGCGAATGGTTCGGTAGGCAGAGCTGAGCAAGTTGCGGGAGGCCTTGAGGAATCTATATTGCAGCCCGAATGGTCGCCTGATGGTATCCTGCACTTCGTCTCTGATCGGACTGGATGGTGGAATCTTCACCGATGGATCAACAGACGAATTGAGTGTCTCTGTGATATGTCTGCAGAGTTTGCACGCCCTCCTTGGTGGTTCGGATTATCTTCATATGCGTTCGAGTCGGCACGGCGAATCATTTGTGCCTACACGCTGCTGGGAACTTGGCGCCTGGCGGAACTCGACGTTGCAACTCGAGAGCTCCAGTCGATCGAGAACCGTTACTCCGACATATCGTATATTCGTGCCGCACCTGGTCGTTCAGTCTTCGTCGGAGGATCACCAACTGAGGGCGAGTGCATTGTTCAGTTCGACTTTGTCACAAGACAAATCCAGGTTCTACAGTCTTCATCGTCCTCGATCGATTCCGGATATTTGTCAAGTCCACAAGCAGTTGAGTTTCCCACCTCAAATGACCAGACGGCTCATGCTTTCTTCTATGCTCCAAAGAACCGCGACTTCACTCCTCCCACTGGTGAGCTTCCACCTTTACTAGTAATGGTCCACGGCGGTCCTACATCGTCCACCCGGACGACACTCAATCCAGCTATTCAATACTGGACGAGTAGAGGTCTCGCTGTCCTCGATGTGAACTATGGTGGCAGTACCGGTTACGGACGGGCTTACCGGCGGCGATTGTACGGGCATTGGGGTGTGGTGGACATCAATGACTGCCTGAATGGTGCAATGTACTTGGTGAGGCGTGGTGAGGTTGATGGCAACCGGCTTGCGATTCGGGGAGGTAGCGCCGGCGGCTACACGACACTGTGCGCAATCACCTTTCGAAATGTCTTCAAAGCTGGCGCCAGCTACTATGGAATAAGCGATCTCGAAATCTTCGACACAGAGACTCATAAGTTCGAGGCCAAGTATAATCTGGCGCTTATAGGTCCCTATCCAGAGAGACGTGACCTCTACAGAGAACGTTCTCCGGTTCATTTCATAGGTGACGTTTCATGCCCGGTTATACTATTTCAAGGACTTGAAGACAAGATTGTTCCACCCCGCCAAGCAGAGTTGATGGTGAGAGAGCTGCGCGCGAAGCAATTACCTTTTTCATACGTGCCATTCGAGGGGGAGCAACACGGTTTCCGCCATAAAGAGAACATCAAGCGTGCGTTGGATGCGGAACTCTACTTCTACTCAAAGATACTCGGCTTCGACTTGGCCGATCCAATACACCCAGTACCAATCGAGAACCTCAAGTTATCCGAATAGAGAGGGAGATGCCATCGTGCTCACATTCAAGGTCATACTTGTTGAGCAGGTTGCCAATACGGTTCTCAACCCTGCTCTGTTCCTAGGTTATGTTCACGCTGTGGCTTGGCAACGCTCTGGACAATCTCAAATTTCTCGTGGGCACAGCGGTCCGCTGTCAGATGCAGCTCAAGGCAAAACCTCACTCAGCGGTCCAGACCTCAAATGACAGAAAAATCAAGATGTCAACAGACCCACAGAAGAAGAACGCCAGATACTTTCACGCGTCTACATAGGTGTGGGCTTCTTCTACAACGAAGCGATGAACGTGGAATACTATGGTACGTGGATCTATACCACGTCGCTAACCTAGAGGGCAAGCAAACCCTCCTTTTTTGAAACGGTGACTGGTTTAGATACCGCCATTCACTGCTCGTATCCGACCTTTTCGCATCACGTGAAGTATGTTACGTGGTGAAAGATTTTCTGGGTCCTCGATTGGGTTTCCCTTTGCAATTACAAGGTCGGCATCATATCCTGGCTTAACCAAACCAGAATTTTCGAGTCCTAGGCAATCCGCCGCCCTTGATGTTGCCGCGATTAGCGCTTCTTTATTTCCGAGGTGCTTGGCTAGATTGACTATCTCGCGGTAGTTCTCTCCGTGGGGCTCTGTGTCACATCCTACGTAGTCTGTGCCAGCTACCACTTTAAGGTGGAATTGTTTTGCGATATTCATGTCCTCGGTAAGGTGTCTCTTTGTAAGCCTGTTTCGTTCTTGGTTCGTTGTAGGTTTCATGGCTAGGTAGGCGCTGAGGGTTGGCACATAGAAAATTCCCTTATCGTGAATCCTTTTTCCCAGCTCAGGTGTGAGTCCGATCCCATGTTCGATCGAGTCTACGCCTGCCTCGATTGAGTTGGCCAGAGCTTCTTCTCCGTAAGCGTGGGCTGCAACACTTATCCCTGCAGAATGCGCTTCCTCTACGATCGCCTTGAGTTCTTCCACTGTAAATTGGCGGCCGACCTTGCTTCCTTGAGCGAAGCTCCCGGACGCGTAAACCTTCACCAAGTCTCCACCATCTCGTACGACCTCTCTAACTGCTTTGCGGCATTCCCACGGCCCGTCGCAGTAGTAGGAATAAGAGAGTCGTTCAGCTATATCTAGAGGAAGGATGGATGCGTCATCATTTCCTCCCGTTTGTGACAGAGACTTGGCCGCTGATACTATTCTCGGCCCTTCGATTATCCCCTCTTCGACGGCTCGTTTCAGAAATGTGCTTGCTTTGCTGCCCAAGTCTCTCACCGTGGTGAATCCGGCGTTCAAGAGTCGGCGCATATCTGCTACGGATCTCAGAGCGACAAGGGTTTCCGGTGTCGTCACCCACTCCATCAAATCATATCTCTTTGATCCGAAGAAGTGCATGTGCGCGTCAATAAGCCCAGGAAGAATTGTTGAGCCCTGAATGTCTATCAGGCGAGCATCCTGCGGTTCATTCACCTCGCCTTTTCGCCCCACCTCTACGATTACGCCCTGAGACTGATCTACGACAACGCATCCAGCCTCGATGAAATCGTCGCCAGTGAAAATCGAGCCACGCAGAACTAAACTTGCCATGGCTCCTTTCTTTCTACAAGAGAAGTTAAACCCTTGCAGACAATGATAAATGCGCAATTCGGCCGTCCCTAATCAAAGGTGAGATTGCGACAGCGAACGGGTCTGGAGCACATGTTGGAGAAGCCATCGGTTTGCATCAAAAAAGCTCGGTAACCAGTTGTGTATATCCCTCGATGATAGCAATTTGTTCGAATCCAGTCCATATATACTAAATGTATTGAACAAGCCAAGATTGCGACCCAAACCCAAACCAATTATACCGAACCCGATCAGACTTTTCCGAAAAGACATGACGAAACTATCGATTCCTAAGCTGACAGCTTTCGTGATCCTCTTCCTGTTGATGCTTGCACAGGGGACCTCTACAGGCTTTGCGCGCACATCTCCACTTCAGCAAACAAGTACTACGACGACCCTGCATGTTGCGTTGACAATTGAACCCGACACATTCAACGTTTACACATCTACGCTGGCGATTGAAGACGTTTTCATAAACGTGTTCTACGACACGCTGTACGTTGAAGGATTAGATTACGCGATGCATCCGAAATTGGCTACGGGCTATACGATTAGCCCCAATGGGACGGTTTGGACGGTCAGCATCGTCCACAATGCCACTTTTTCGGACAATACACCCGTGACAGCAGAAGACGTCAAGTATTCCTATGACCTTGCAGGAATGTCTGAAATCGATCATATGCAAGTGGTCGACAATTACACATTACAGTTCTACTTCAAAGCTCCGTATGTCGAAGACTACGTTCTGAGAAGCATCTTTGCAAACTATTACGGAAAGGTGCTGCCTGAGCACGTATGGTCCAAAGTGAGCGATCCATACTCATACAGAAACAAGGAGGCCATCGGCAGCGGGCCCTGGATACTAGACACTTGGGTCGAAGGGCAATACCTCAAGATGAAAGCCAACCCGAACTACTGGGGTGGAAGACCAAAACTTGACTACGTGATCTTCAATTTCATCCCAAGTTTGGACACCCAAGTACTCTCTCTTGAGAGCGGAAGTTCTGACATGATCTACGTGGATCCATCATACGTAGCAACGCTGATCGGAGTACCAAACATTAACGTGACTATTACCCCTCAGTTAAGAAACAATTACATATCGTTCAACCTAAACCGATACCCAATCAACGTCAAAGATTTCAGGCATGCTTTAGCTTACGCGCTTGACCCGAATACTCTCGTCCACAACGCTCTGTTCGGGTTCGGGATACCCGGGCAACAAGGCTGGGCCACTCCAGGCGACCCTGTATTTTACAATCCGAACATCACACAATACCCATACAACCTCACAATGGCCAATCAAATTCTTGACAACCTCGGATGGAAAATGGGCGCTGATGGAGTACGTTCCACGACCAACGGAACGAAACTCGCATTTGACCTCCTAACCCCTTCAGATACCCCAATAACTATTCGGATAGGCGAGTTCATACGAGATCAGTTTGCGAAGATCGGAGTGAAGCTAAACGTTGTGGCCATGACAACAAAAACAATCATCTCCCAAGAGTTCAAAGGGCAATACTCACTTGCTATGGTGGGATGGTTCAGCATATCGGTCGAGCCCTCAGTCGATATGAGATGGCACTTCCTCCCCGGTGCATTCTTCAACGTCTACGGATATGACAGCCCAGAATTCAATACGCTGTTTGCCGATTACAAAGTTGCACCAACCTTTGCAGACTATCGGAACAAAATCATCCAGATGCAACAGGTACTCTCCGACGACCTGCCAATCTTGACCTACTCATTCACACCATCCATAAGCGCCTATAGAACTGACAAATTCCAGGGATGGATCACTCCAGTTATGTCCGACGATACACTTCAAGGCATCTTGAATTGGTATAGTCTGCAA
>Ga0315282_10015448_pt1 | contig 11258 bp, 7 predicted proteins | sample YL17G07_20_MG_FD_203693 | JGI IMG/M metagenome (GOLD analysis project Ga0315282, IMG submission 203693) | Sediment microbial communities from Yellowstone Lake, YNP, Wyoming, USA - YL17G07_20 | ecosystem: Environmental > Aquatic > Freshwater > Lake > Sediment | place: USA: Wyoming | collected...
ACTTGATAAGTTCTCAGTTATTCCGAATGGTGTTGACTTCAATATGTCATTCTTTCAATCTTCATCTAATTCAAAAGAAAGAGATGAATCAGATTCTATTTGTTACTGTGGAAGACTGACATGGGTCAAAGGAGTTACATTCCTCATTAAAGCTTTTTCCATCCTTACTAAAAATGTCGGTGATGTGAATTTGAAAATCATCGGAGGTGGACCTATGGGCAGGCATCTAAAGAGAATTGTATCTGATGCTAGCATGGGTAATAATGTTCACTTTCTAGGCAATGTTTCCAGGGAAAAGGCTATTCAAGAGATGCGCAACTCAAGTTTCTTTGTTCTTCCCAGCCTTAACGAGAATGGTCCTGTGGTTGCTTACGAAGCAATGGCTTTGGGAAAGCCTGTCGTTGCCTTTGATTTTTCTTTTGCCCGCGAATTTATTCGTAATAACTATAATGGCCTGCTCGCCAAACCTTTCGATGTGGAGGATCTTTCTGATAAGATGTTAACTTTGTCTACTGCCAAAGATATCACCGCGAAACTTGGCAAAAATGCGTATGCATATGCAATAAAGAACCACAATTGGTTCACTAACGTAAAGAAGTATATGAGTATATACCGGAAACTTGCTGAATTGCAGTGAAATTTGCGGAAAGGTTTTTTGAATTGAATAAATCTAAGATTTTGAAGCTAATACTAATAGGTGTAATAGTAATTCTAATTGGCAACGCTATAGCAATTTCCAGGGACTATCAAGACAGTTGGATTCTTGAAGGATTAGAAATTCCTTTCGTTTTATTCGTAGTAACCTATGCGTTGGCTTTCTTCTCTGAAAAGAGTGCGTTATCGTTGGTCGCGCTTGCCGTGATAGGACGAGCCGTATTTCTCTTGATTCCGAATTTGAAATATGTTTGGTTCCAAGGAACAGCGATAGATCAAAATCAACAATATGCTTTGGCCAACTACGTGTATAATCAAGGGTATATTGCAACTCAAGGTCCTTCTCTTGTCTTCTTTTATATTAGATCGCCACTTATTCATCTTACTTTTGCCACTTTTTCGATTGTTTCAAGCATACCTGTTGTAGAATCAGTCAAGTACATACCAGTTCTTCTGTCTCCGATTTTTCCGTTATTAACCTATGTAATAGTGAAAAACCTGTTTCCACGCGAAACTCCCATGCTAAAATATGCCCTATTTATTTCGTCTATACCCATTACAGTGGAAAAATATGCCGTCACGGGGAGTCAATTTGGGGTATTGCTAATGTTTTTCATTTTGACCAGTATTGTGATGCTTCTGCAGAAAAATGACCGACGCCATTGGTCTGTCTTCGTATTTTTCACTTTAGTTTTGCCAATAGCGCACTCTGTTTCATCTTTGCTGACTGCCATGTTACTTTTAGCGATTATGTTGTTTCAGAAGATCCCTTATTCTCGGCTGAAACCGTATCTGAGACCCTCCGTGGCACTATTGGCTATCGTGTCATGCACAGCATGGCTCACGTTTTCAGCAACATCCGCACTTGAAAATTTGGTGGACGTAATCGTCAGAGGTGTAGTGATGGGTGTGAGCCCAGCGCCAGTAGAAAATTTACCTTCTCGGTTCTTTGAATTAGCTCACGTAAGCATTTTGGAAGCTGCTAAAGTACTTCTGGCGCTTAATGGTGGGGAGATTCTTTTGTTGCTTCTAACGATAGGAGGGTTCGTAATCTTATTGAGAATGCGAAGACAGTTAAATGATACTTCAAGATATTTTCTTTTAATCAGTTTTTTGATGCTTGCATTTATACCAATTGGAGTCTTGATAAAGGTAGGTGTGTTCCGAGCATTGCATTTTGTAAGCCCTCTTTTTCCAATTTTCTCTAGCATATTCATTCTACACTTAACTAAGAGAAGAATATGGTTGCGTGCAGTTATACTTTCATCAATAGTACTTTTGGTCATTCTGCAACTTTATAGATGTCAGCCACTTATACCCTCTGCGAACGTTCTATCAAAGGATTTACCCGCAAACGAACCAATTGTTTACGCAAGTCAGGTGAATTCTATCTATCAAAGGCGAATGATAAAATTCGCTGAGCATTATACTATTGGTCAAATCGCTTGTGACGATGTTACAAGAAGCCAAATAATAGGTCTGACAGATTTGAATTTCTCTGCTACCCGTCTTGCGTGGTATTATCCTCTTGACAAACACCAGTTGGAGAAAAAATATGATTACTTCTTGATTCATCTCCCCGGTGCCAGTGGACGGATTGATGAGCAAGCTGAAATACGAACAAGAGATTTGATACTCGGAGCTATATATAATTCAAGTATTATCTACACCAATGGCGAATCATATGTGCTTGCTCATACCCCTACTCAACCATAAGCATTTGCGCTACGATACGCTTATTTCAGTCTTCTCATATGCTTATCACAAAATTCCTCCCCAAAACTTGAAATTCTTCTTACCTACTATGTCTATGGAGCAGTGCGTGCTGAATGAGCACTAGATACTATATTTCTATTGATTGCCAACAGGAGCCGAAACATGTACAAACAAGCAATAGACTTTGCCCTGACAAGACTACACTTATGTATAAACGCAATAATCAAGGATATATATCATTGTCCTTGCTAATTTGCCATTAGAGATTCCTTATCAGTATGATGCCTGTATAATTTTCCATCGTGATTACTGAAATTAGTTTGCCATCAAGAGTCCTAAATGTTCCTTGTAGATCAACAGTGAAAGAATCTGAAGTGGGATTAACTAGGACCTTAACGTTACTGAAGTCTCTGGCATAGACGTGTGTGTTTGCAATTATGTAATAGTCGTTGATCGGAGTGCCTACATTAATGTCGAATAATGGTTGAATGACGTTGGTAGCAAAATCTACGTCTTCAGTAGATAACTCAAAATAGTTTTGGTTGGTTTTTGTGCCTAACATGGTTGAAGCAAAAGCATATGTTGCCATCTTCTCTTTGGAACAGTTTGTTGGAAGTGGAAGATCTAGTATACATGTGGGTCCGTATATTCTATTCGTGTTATTTTTAAGAAAGTTGTCTTGAACGAAAACGAGGAGTTTGAGGCTGTCAAGCCATTCTGTTTCACTCATCCAAGCTCCATCTCCACCGTACCAAAGAAACTCGCTTCCAAATCCATCAAATGGAGAATTTAGCAAAAATTCCATATATTCACTGTATCTTCTCCAGAAATGGTAGCCCTCATTTATTCCATTGCAAAATAGTATCCTAGAGCCAATGGCGTTCTTAATTTCAGTGTGAATTTGAATAAGCGCTTGTCTGACTTCTTCGTTTGTCCAAGTTGTTCCTGTCCTCGGATTTATTGGTTGAGTTGAGGCTGTCCAAAAAATGTCATCTGCTCGTGTGTATAGACTGTTGTCAGCCATAACTCCGTCAAACCCATACTGGTCAATGTTATCTTTAATCCAGTTCGCAACCCATTTTTGATATTGTTGATTGGCAATGTCAACAAGATAATGATTTGGATAACTCACGTCATAAACTAGCTTACCATTACTATCTTTCAATAACCAATTGCCATCTAAAGCCATTTGCCATTCATCGCTCTGATAAGTGATAGCTTTTATACAGCGATAAAGCAACGCCTTGAAATCTGGCCTTGTTTGACGAACTTGTTGTATTTTTTGGGCATCCCAACTCCAAGCTTGACACATATCAAAGAGGCGAGCAAGTGTCGTTGCATTCATTGTTTGAATGTTAGTGGATGCGCAGCGTTTTAAGATAATAGATTGCGTTGAATAGGTGATTGTACCATAAGAACTAATGCTTTTGCTTGTTGGCAATGCTTGAACTGTGATTAAAAGACTAAGAAGAACTAGTAAACTGTATGCCAGTAGCGCACGTGTCCTCATAAAGGATCACCCGTATATTATGTCATGCGATATAATAAACATTTCTTTTGGGCATCAATAACACGCTTCAATAACCATGCATAAAAGATACGGAAATGAAATAGAAAACAAGATAACTCTAAAGGCAATTTGGTTATCAATAAAATGCGAGTTATCGACATCCTAACCCCAATTTCGGCAGTAACACGATACTTTCAAATAAGGTAACGTTCTATCACAAGTGATTATTACCGAAAAATTAAGGAAAAGAAAACAAATGCTATCCTATCTTTCTCAAGTTGGTCATCTCATCAAATTCGGCTTAGCCAGTCCAAAGATGAGACTTGAAGAAGGCATGCTGGTAATGTCTGTTGACGTTGATGTAGGTAACAAAGAATTGGGAATAGTCAACAAGGGTAAGAGTGACCGTAATGTCAACAAAAATCTCAGTGAATATTCGATAGGAGTTATTGAGGAAATGGCTTTACCAATGTTTCTGAGTCTTCTTGAAAGATTTGAGATTCCAGTAACCTTTGCCATCAGGGGACAATGGTTAGAAATTCCAAATTATACATTAGATTGTCTTCTAGAATCGTCAGTCAAGCATGACATAGGGGGACATGGATACTATCATAGGAAATTCGAATATCTATCTCGAGTAGAAGCTGACTCTGAATTAGCAATGATACATGCAATGATGAATCGTTCGAATCTTACCCCAACAAGTTTTGTGTTTCCAGGCAATAGCATAGCGCATTTAGATTTGCTGTCAAAATACGGATTCAAATGTTACAGAGAACATGGAGGCCTCTTGAAGGATGGTATGTATATCCGGCGTTATTCCCAATTATGGGACGTTCATCCAAGTCTCTATGTTGACCAATGCTCAGACTTTCTAGTTTTTAAAAAAATTCTTGATTTATGCTCCCGCAGAAAACTGCCTTTTCACATATGGTTTCACCTTTGGAATTTTGGGAAAACAGAAAACGCGATACAAAAATGCTTGAAGAATTTATTCTTTCCATTGCTGCGATACGCAAAACATCAAGCCAAGGATGGAAGATTGACTTTTGAAACTATGGTCTCAGCAGTACGCAAAATAGAAACCGAAAACTAAATTTATTTAATGCTTCAGCAAGTTGTAAAGGAAACCAACAGAAAGCAAAGATTATGAACTTTTTCTAACTGCCAAAATTTGCCCAGAAAAAATTTGAAATCTAGACCAGAGAGTCATATTTTACTTGAGCATCAAGAGGGAAAAGTATGTTCGTGGAGGAGTTAAGAAATAATAGTGAATGGGAAAGCTTCTTGCAAGCCTCTCCAGATGGAACATTTTACCATAGTCTAAAATGGAAAGAAGTAATCCAAAGATCATTTCCTCATTCTGCTCTCTATCTAACAATAAGAGACGAAAATGGTAGACCTGTTGGGATATGTCCAGGGTTCATCACTGATCTAATGCATATGAAAGTCTATCATTCAACACCATATTCAGACTATGGAGGCCCATTGATAAAAGAACTCTGTATCGAGCAAGCTTCTTTGTCTTTACAAAATTTTCTTCAAAGAATTTGTCCCAAAAAAGGCATGGCCTATGCTAAGATTTGTTTTATGGATAGCAAATTGGTGCAATTTTTCAAGTCGCCATCAAGCTATGAGGATGGAAGTGTGGGTATAATGGAAATTGACCTCAAGGCTACACCATCAGATTTCATATGGAACAAAATATTTTCCAAAAATCTACGACACAATATAAGACGCTTTGAACGAGATGGCTTTCAAGCTCAAGAAGCTCAAACAAAATCTGATCTGAGAGATTTCTACGATCTATACTATGAGAACATGAAATACATTGGTGGTTCACTTTATCCGTATGAATTCATGGAGAACATGTGGAAAATACTTTATCCCGATAACCTTCGCATCTGGCTGGTTGGTAAAGAAAAAAGAATTGGGGGAATTGCTGTCTTCAAATACGGACAAAAAACATATTGGGTTTACGCAGGAATTGACAGGAGTCAAAACTACTCACAATATTCAGTGGTCCCTTATCTGCTTTGGAAAGAAATCAAGAAAGCGGAAGAGGAAGGCTACAGGTATATATCCTTGGGAGCAACATCAAGTGATCCGAGGAATCCAAAGTATCTTCAAAAAATGAGCCTAGGAGGTTCATTCCATCAACAAAAAGTATTATGGCATCCCTTTAGTTTCACGGGACGCATTCTACTTCAGACCAGAGCTAACGTTATTTCCTTTTGGAAAACCACTAGGAACTTTCTACCACACAATCTTAAACGCTTTTTGGAAAGTAAACTTTCAAAATTTTGACTTCGAAACTTTGCCATGATCAACAAGATGTTTACCGTTCAAAAACTTTCGTTCAAGACTTTTATCAAGTCACATATCGCAATTTAAGTGCCCTACGTCTGGAATGCTCATGTAAATTATGCTAATCAGCAAGTATCTGGTTGTAATACTAGTCGGTGAGTGAAGTGAAAGCTTCGGTTTGTGTGATTTCAGATTCCAATAAACTGCATGAAATCGAGGGTACATGGAATCAGTTAATAGGCAGGTGTAGCAAAAATCCATTTCTTCTAAGCGGATTCATCAAGCAATTTATGGAGTTCAACCGTTCAAAGAGATGGGTTCCGCTTGTTCTAGTTATTTCAGTTGATAACAAGATCGTAGGTATATCACCCTTGAAGATAAAGAGGAAGTTTGGAGTTCGATTCGCCAAGTTTCTTCTAAACCCATGGTTTTCTCCAGATTTCATTGGTGACGATCAATACCGAGAAATCTGCTTGGCATACACTCTTGACTTCTTATTCAAGACCTTACGGTGTCAATTTGTCGACCTTACTTTACCAGCCAATTCCCATAATCTTCGAATTATTAAGCAAAAATGTAAAACCAGCAAAATTTATTTTTACATAAAACAAGAGACGGGACACCGTATCCTTCCCGTCCAATGCACTTGGGCTGAATTCGAAACACTTAAAGGGAGAAACTTTAGGCGGAAGTTCAAGAGGATAGAGCGAAATTTGGATCGCCTTGGTCCATGGAGAATCACGTGCGCTGAAAATGGAAAACAAGAATTTGACGTTATTAAGAAAATTCTTGAAATTGATAAAATGAGCTGGAAAGAAGAGCTACGAACTCAAAGAGGAATAAAAATAGATTCGGACCTGATGATGATTTGGAATGGAGCACAGTATATGGCTCAAAATGAACCTGATTTCAAGTGGAGTGTTTGGTTCCTAGAACTCAATGACCAAAAGTTAGCGCATATTTTGATCTTTCACTACCAAAATGTAGCCTATTTTGCTAAAACATCTTATGACGAACGATATAAGAAATTTGCCCCAGGCCTATATGTCCAAAATGCAGCCATTCGTGACCTTTTCAATAAGAGCCAAGTTAGAAGAATCGATTTTCTCACGGCACTTCCCTATCATGAAACTTGGACTTCTCTATGCCTACCTAGAGTTAGAATCATAATATCGCATAAGAGTGTCTTACCAACTATGATCAAGTTTGCGCTTTTAAGCAAACCCGTAAAAGGCATTCTTACCTTACTGTCAAAAAGGTCACCGTCGATACCTGATCTTATTGGCTTATGAATTGTCCTCAAATATATTTTTGTGAAAATTATTGAGCTATGTCTATTTAATGTAATTTTCTTGCTATGGTCATAATCGTAAGACTAGATCAAACATAGACAACGTTGCTAAAGAAGGCTCTTCAGATGGATTACTATTCGCACTTGAAATGCGTAATTACTGCGAAAGATTTAGAGCTTTGAAGGATCCTAATAAGATAAATCTGGCCACATTGGGATGAGATGTATGGAACACATGATGCTTCTTGCGGAAGCAACAGGCGATGTAAAGCCCACGGATGATATCGAAAGACACGCCTATTTTTGTAATGATCTTAACAAAAAAGAATAAAGAAAAAACTTAAGGAGATGTCAGTCAGTTAGGAGATGTCTTTCATGGCAGCTAATTCCACAAGCATGAATTTGATTCTGGAAGAACTCGAAAAAGAGATAGCAAAGTACATTGGAACACGGTATGCAGTTCTGTGTTCTTCTGGAAGAACGGCCATTCGTCTTTCTCTTTTGGCCCTTGGAATAGGACATAGTGATGAAGTAGTAATTCCTGATTTCGCTTGCCAAATTCTACCCATTACAGTTTTCTGCGCTGGAGCAGTTCCCAAATTTTGTGATATAGATAGACACACACTCGCCTTATCTCCAACGTATCTTCCAGAAGTTCTAGGACCAAATACGAAAGCAGTAATTTTTGTCCCTCTTTTCGGTTTACCAGTAGATCCATCCCCAATACTAGAAATCGCCAATAAAAGGGGAATAGCATTCATTGACGACGCTGCACAGGCGCTTGGAGCCAGCACGAAAGGCAAAAAGGCTGGTTCATTCGGGAATGTTGGAATCCTAACTTTTAACAAATCTTTAAATGTAGACCTAGGCGCAGCTGTGACAACAAACGATGGAGAACTCACAACAAAGATAAAGCTAATTAGGGAAAAATATGAAAGCAAATCATTTTTCGCTACAATAGGCTATCGCATGATTGAATTTTCCCGACTAAAATCGAGAAAAATCATGAAAACGGTTTTTCAAGGCGACAAATATCTCCAAAAATTGCTAAATATCACCCTCGCAAAGAAACACTTTCAAATTATCAATGGTTGGGTAGAAGGTAATCCCCATGTTCTTAAATTATGGCGCTCCAATGCACTCACAACCGATATAACAAACCAACTTATGTCCTATGGCAGAACATATACGCATAGACGAAAACTGGAAAAAGCGGAAATCCTGTATCTCAAACACGAGTTTGAAAATTTTGAGAAGTGTCTACAAGACCGAAGAAGAATAGCCAAAATGTATGACGAACTCATCATGGAGAGGAATCTCAGCAAAATTATTGTTCCAACGAATTCTGCTTCTTCTTACTTAAGATACCCAATTCTCTTCTCTGATAAAAATAAGCTTTTAAAGTGTATTAAAGAGCTGATTCAGGCAGGTTTCCATGTGGACGGCAGATACGAACCATTGCACGTGTCACCATTTTTTGATTTGATAAACAAGAAGAATTTCAACTTCAAGGAAAGCATTTATGTTTCAGAGCATATTCTTCCACTTCCTGTCAAGAATCTCAATGCGGCAGACCCTAAAAAAATAGAGAAAGTGGCATCAATAGTGAATCTCAACTCATCCAAGTGATGACGCATGCATCAATACATTGTGAATCATCAACAACTTGGAAGTGTACAATCGATAACCTCATTGGAATTGAGCTTCACGTAGTGAACTTGGTTTACTTGTACGCTGTAGTAATAACAGATAAATATGAATGCAAATAAATATGACTGAGTGAAGACCATAAAAAGTTAAGGAAAGTGAATCATAATGAAAAAGAGAATTAGTGTAAGCCTAGTACTAATGTTGCTGTTCATAAGCATGTTGACTGTTTCGTGGAAACTATCAGTAAGAGCTGATTCAAGTTCAATTTACATCAAACCTGACGGATCTATAGACCCACCCAGCACGCCTATTCAACGCATAGGAGATCGGTATACTTTCATGAACAACATCACTGGTTTCATCTTTGTGCAGAGAGACAATATATTCATAGATGGCAATGGCTTCTGGCTTCAAGGGAATGGAGATGGTTACGGATTTGACTTGACTAGTCGAAGTAATGTAACCATAACTAATTGCACTATCGCGAGTTTCTTGATTGGTGTTCATGTATATTTTTCCTCCGACGTGTTTCTATTAAACAACCATATCAAGTCAAATGTGAACGGTCTTCAAATTATAAATTCCAACGGGAGTTACGTGCTTGATAATAGTTTTACACATAACGGAGGCGACGCTGTCTGGTTGGACTGGTCGACTAGGAACAACATCTCAGGAAATTTCGTGACAGATAATCATGCTGGCGTTATGATAATTGCTTCATCTGTCATTATGAAGAATAATAGCATCAGCAGAAACAATTATAACTTTGGCGTTGATGGGGAAAAACTCTCGCATTTCATAATTGACGTAGACACATCGAACACTGTTAACAACAAGCCTATTTACTATTGGGTGAACAAACAAGACATGGAAGTCCCGTTTGATGCAGGATACGTCGCGGTTATTAACTCGACGAACATAACTGTTAAGAACCTCACTTTGGCGAATAACTACGACGGCGTCTTATCCTGTTTCAATTCCAACTTAACGATACAAAATGTTTCATTGTTCTATAACAATTATGGTATTATATCTTGGAAGTCATCGAATAGTAGTATTACAGGTTGTGATACAGAAGCTGGGTATTGCGGTATATGGCTTCAAGATTCTTCTAACAGCAGCATTACGAGAAGCAGAATAATCAATAATCGCTATGGTATCAAGCTCATAAGATCATCAGACAACCGAATATATCATAACAATTTCCTCAATAACGTGAAACAAGCCGACACAGATGCCGAAAGTATAAGCGCTTGGGATGATGGCTACCCTAGTGGTGGCAATTATTGGAGCAACTATACGGGTGTGGATTTGAATAGTGGGCTTTATCAGAACGTTACTGGTAGTGATGGAATAGGAGATACGCCTTACCCCATCAATGCAGATAACAAGGATAACTATCCATTAATGGAACCGTGGAGCCCACCTGAAGATAAGACAGCACCAACAATTGAAACTCCGTCCTGCACACCTAGCGGAGATGTTCCACTAAACCAAGAAGTAACTGTCACCGTCAATGTGACGGATACAGAGAGTAGAGTAAAAAACGTAACACTATCATACAAGCTAGGCAACACCACCTCTTGGACTAGTCTTCCAATGAGCTACAACACAACAACCGGCCTATATGAGACTATAATTCCTGGTCAGCTAAATACAACATCAGTGTCCTTTAAGATAACGGCTTTCGACAACGCTGGAAACATGGCGACAGAAGACAACGCAGGAGAATACTACGTCTACAACGTGATTCCAGAATTTACGTTAATAGCTTTGCTATCATTTATTATCATCTTGACTCTGATTATTGTATACGCAAAAAGGAAGTCGGTTGGCACAAAATCCCCGTCTGCGCTGGTCAGAAAATGCGCGTAGCGCGCGCTTCAGGGACTAGAGAAGGCAGGCATCATAAAGAGCTCCGTATACAGCCAGAATGACAAGCCAATACAAACGTGGAAGACATAAGCGATTAAGAAGACTTGGTAGCGAACAGAGCAAAAAACCACAGAAACCTCAAGCTTCATCACATACTCCAAATCACCAAAGCAGACGCAGCAAAATAGGAGGACACAAAGTGCGGATAGAAATCGATTTTGCACAAGCACCGGGCATCATAATGCTCATACTGGG
>Ga0315282_10015450_pt1 | contig 11257 bp, 11 predicted proteins | sample YL17G07_20_MG_FD_203693 | JGI IMG/M metagenome (GOLD analysis project Ga0315282, IMG submission 203693) | Sediment microbial communities from Yellowstone Lake, YNP, Wyoming, USA - YL17G07_20 | ecosystem: Environmental > Aquatic > Freshwater > Lake > Sediment | place: USA: Wyoming | collected...
CCATAATATTGTCAGGGAGCTTCATCATTCCAAAACCGGGTATCATCTTTGCTATCGAGCTCATGCCACCCATCTTCCCCATGCTTTCTATCTGCTCAAGGAAATCCTGCAGAGTGAATTTACCTTCAACAATCTTTTCCACAGACTCTTTCTTTATGTCTGCCTCTTTCGCTTTTTCCAGCAGTGTCTCCAAATCACCCAGTCCAAGCAGCCGAGAAACAAACCTCTTCGGATCATACAATTCAAACTCGTCAATCTTTTCACCAGTTCCGATGAATTTCACTTTCGCTCCTGTTATGCTCGTAGCAGCCAAAGCGCCACCAGCTTTTGCCGTACCATCCATCTTTGTTATTATCACTCCTGTCACGCCGACAAGCTTGTGGAACTCTTCACTTTGCACCCTTGCCACCTTTCCCAAATCAGCAGGCAAAACAAGTATAGCCTCGTCGGGCTTTATAATCTCGGCAAGTTTTTTCAACTCTTCCGCAAGCTCTTTATCCAGCGCATTCCTTCCTGCAGTGTCGAAAATAGTGACATCATAATTTTTAAACTTCTCCACACCCACTTCTGCTGATCTCAAAGGGTCTTTATGAAAAAGAACTGGCACGTTGATTTGCTTTCCTAGCTGCAACAACTGCTCATTAGCGGCAGGCCTGTGAAAGTCACATCCAACTATTGCCGGCTTCAAGCCCTGTTTTTGAAAATATTTTGCCAATTTCGCAACAGTTGTAGTTTTTCCTGACCCGAACAGCCCGACGAGCATTATCCTCTTCTTTTCTGCCAGTCCGTATGCTTTCTCACCAAGCAGCTTTACAAGCTCGTCATAAATGGTTTTCAAAACATGCTCTCTTAATGTCAAGCCAGCAGGCATCTTCTCCTCAAGACATTTTTTCCTTATGTTTATTACAAGTTCGTTTGCCAGCTTCGAATCTACGTCAGACTGGAGAAGTATCTTCTCCATATCGCGCAGCACTTCTTCTACTGCTTTCTTGTCTATAGTCGTGCCAGTGGTTATCTTCCTTATCAGTCCACTCAGGCCTTTGCTTAGGTTGTCGAACATATTCAAGCCTTAATATATTCATACCAAAACTCTTTTATATTTAAGTATTAATTTAATTTGATATGACTAGGTCATTGGAATACAGAAGGCAAGAACTTTCAATGGCAGGGCAATGGTTAGTTGACGATCGATTTACTAATCGCGAAAGAATAGATTTAACTTGGGCGCTTTATCGGAAAGCAAGAGATAGCTTTCACGAAAATAAAAATCACTTAAAAAACAATTACCCAGTGGCACTCTGCCTTTATAAATCTCATTTATCAAGCCTTGGAAGAACTTGTGGTCGTCTCCAACTTCTCAGACCATTTGTTAGTCCTGGTCCAATAGAACACGTGACAATAGAGCGTGAGCTTGAACCACTTATTGCATATGCTATGGAAGATATTTTAGGAATTATATCTGCTTATGACATTGTTTTGAATGGCATACCTTCAAGAAAATAAATTGCTCACAAACTTTTCCTTCTCAAACTTCTCAAACTCTTCATATTTCTGACCAATGCCAAGGAAAAGTATTGGCTTCTTCAACCTACGAATAAAAATAAAAATTGTAACCACTTCCTGTTAGTGGGAATATTTATATACTTCCATATACGTATATATAAGTATGAAGAAAATGAAGCTTACTCTGTCAATAAATTCCAAATTATTGAGTGAATACAAGGAACATTGCAAAAGAGAAGGTTTGATATTGTCTCGTCAAGTCGAAAAATTCATGGAAGAGCAACTTAAGAAAAAGCGATAGGAATGGCAAGAAGCTTAGAAATACATATTAAAGATCTGGCTCAGTTTTCCTATTTAGGAATAGGAGTAAACAAAGAATTTGGAGACGAAATAAAAGACAAACTTAAGAGAAAGTTTGGTAGCATAGCTACTGTTTCTAAACTTGCCGCAATACCAACTTTTACGATTAGTCAAATAGGAAGACGTAATACTCGTCAATACATCTGGATAAAAATATTGAAGCTACTAAAACTTTCATTAGAAGATCTAGAACCAAATATTGTGAGTATTTGTGACAAGTTTGTTTATCATATTAAATTTCCACATGATATTACTCCCTTGCACATCAGACTCATTTCGCATATTTTGGGAGACGGGTGCTATTGTCAAGGATCTTCTTATTGGATTCAAAAAAATGTTGAACCTCTGATAGCATTAGAAAAGAGACTTTTGGGCATTTCGGGAAAGAAGGTAGAATATGACACAGCAGATCATGTATCTATTCCGGCTTTTTATACCAAACTTGTTTGTAGTTTTTTGAAAGTTAAAAGGAGTAAATTAAGGTCAAAGCGATTTTTTGATAAAATAATACAATTGCCGAAATCCTTTAGAGTTGAACTTATAGCTGCAATTTTGGAAGACGAAGCGAGAATATTACCTCATACAGGAAGCATAAGGATTTCTATGAAAAGCAGAGTAGTTTTGGAAGGATTAGCTAAAGTATTTGATAGCTTAAATTACAATAGAAGTGAAATTAAGAAAGTTCCAAATAAAAGTTCCTATGGAGAGTCGTTTTTATATCAACTCTTTCTAAGAGTTCTAGGTTCAAATAGGTTTCATCAAGATCTTCAAGAATCAGTTTCGAAATATGGTGAATCAGCAGATTTATGGAGCAAAAAGAATGTTTTTGAAACACTTATTTCTAGAAATAATGGAAAAAAGGCTGAAGGGAGGGAATTAAATTGGTTATTGGCAACGAAAGTTATTTCTGTTTTTTCTGGTAATAAAATTATAACTGCCAAAAAATTGGTGAAAGTACTAAAAGTTGATAGACCTCGTGCTGACAGAGTAATTAGGAGATTAACTAATGAAAACTTAATCAAACAAAAAAGCAGAGGTATGTATTTACTCAACCTAAAAGAGCATTAATAATTTTCTGCGAATCATATTTTTCTAGGTTATCATAATCTTGTCCATTACTTAGGAAAAGTATAGGTTTTTTCAAGATATGTGTCGCAGATAATATATTTCCTCCTTTTTCATTAACATCAATTTTAGTGAATATTATAGCATCTATATTAACTGCATCATTAAAAAATTTACTTTGGTATATAATGTCATTTCCAGTCAGACTGTCTAAAACTAATATTTTCATATCTGGATTATTAACTTTACATATTTTCTTTAGTTGGTCAATTAAATTTTTGTTTGTATGAGCTCTGCCGGCGCTATCAACAAGTACGAAATCTATCCCGTTCGCTTTAGCGTGGGCGATTGCATCGAAAGCAACTGCAGCAGGATCAGCACCGTACTTGTGCTTGATTACCTTGACGCCGATCTTCTTCGCATGCTCTTCTAACTGCTCCAAAGATCCAGCGCGGAAAGTGTCAGCAGCTGCAAAAACACAGGAATATCCTTTGCCAACCAAAAATTTGCCTACCTTTGCAAGCGATGTTGTCTTGCCAGAGCCGTTGAATCCCAAAAACAGCAAAACAAGAGGTTTCTTCTGCTTTGCCAATTCTTCCAAATCTATTGCAGATACTGTCAATATTTTTAACAAACTGTTTCGCAACGCTTCAACAACAACTTCCTTCTCCTTCCCTCTTTTTATATCACTGTTTACAAGGCTTGACATCATGTCGCTCTTTATTTTTTCAGCGACATCATAAGCAACATCAGACTCTATCAATCCACTTTTCAGTTCTTCCAATATCGGTTCAACATCTTCCACGCTCAGCTTTTTCTCAACAACTTTTTTTACAAACTTTTCAGCAATTTTCTTGAAAAATCCTTTCTTCGGCTTTTCTTTAACTTCTTCTTTATATTTTTCCTTCACTTCAACCATTATTGGTTTTGTCTCTTTCACCTCTTCCAAAACTTCTGATTTTATTTCTTCGAGAACTTTGAGTTCTTCACCAACTTCTACAACCTTCTCTTCGATTTTTTCTTCTTTCTCTATAGGAGTCTCAACTTTAGGTAAAACTTGCTCAACAATTTCTTCCTTCTTCTCTATCTTTTCAGAAATAGACTTGACAACCTTTTTGAGTTTGTCCTTCAGAAAGCCGAACATAAATTTACTCCATCTGCGACTGTATTTCCGGGCCTAACTGTTCTAAGCCAGCAGAAATGTTGTTTATGTTGTTCTGCAGCTCCTGCAAAGCCTGCTCCATCTCCACTTTCCTAGCAGCAAGGGTTTCTTTCGCCTCAGCAACAGTTTTTTCAATAACAATTCCCGCACCAATAGTTATCATTACATTCTTCTTGTCAACTATTTTGCCAATAGTATAAGCGTCCAAGCCGACAGGGAACATTATCTCGTTGCTTTTCTCTATCTGGTCGATGCTGTCTATCGTCGACTGTAGTTCCATAGTTCGAGAAGCTATAAAGTCCCTCTGCTTTACTAATGCCTCTAACCTTGACTCTAACATGCGATAAGCCATTACTTTCTCCTGAAGCTCTTTCTCTTCCATATTTTCACTTGATTTTATGATAGTTATATGTTTAATTAAATTAAAAGTCTTTGTGAAAATGATTAAAATCAAGTTAAATTTAGTGGCGTACTCTACGTAATAAAGACCACGGTTTCTTGCGTAGATTTAATAAATTCAGGAATTTCAATATGATTATGATAAATGCAGTGTTTTTTGATTTGGGTGGAGTTATTTTGGATAACATAACATTTATCGAGAACCATGGGATAGAACTAGACGTAAAGCTTCTGAAAGATATTGGTTACACTTTCACTAAAAAAGAGGTAGGAAAAGCCTTGAAAAAAACTTCAGACTCTTTGGAGATAAAATACAGGGGGAGCACGGAAAAATACAAAGAGGGGCTATTCTTCTTCCTCATGTGTAAGTTTCTTGGGGTTGATATATGTATGGAGCTGGCCAAGAAGAAAGATTTCGAGTTCTATGAAACACGTCTGAAACATTCCAAGCTCTTGCCTTATGCTATAGAACTGCTTAAGTTGCTTAGAAAAAGAAAATTAAAATTGGCATTAATAACAAACGATTCGATAAAAGCATACCTAGGATATGATAGAATATACCGCTTTAAAAAATATTTTGATTTGGTTGTGGTGTCGGAAGAAATTGGGGCTGAAAAATCCGCATTGGTTCCGCTTAAACATGCTCTAATGAAATTGAAATTAGATCCAAAAGAAGTTGTCATGGTCGGCGACAGGATGGACGAGGATATCATAGCCGGAAAAAAACTTGAGATGAAAACAGTTAGAGTAGATTGGAAATTTTCCCGCAAATTCAAATATGTGGATTATTCAGAGGCAGATTATGTCATCAGAAACTTGAGAGAATTGAAGCCGATAATTGAATCCATGCAAAATCATAATTAGAGCATGGAAAATTTTGCTTCAATATTTTTTTATGTCGGACTCCTAAATACAGATAAAAATTTAGTAGTTAAAAAACAAGGTATAAAACTAGAATAATTGTATTTCACCTTTCAATAAAGAATCTTTCATGTTAGTAATTTTTTTTATCTCTTCTTCTATCACTTCAATCATATCTACATCTTTCACTTCATTGTTTTCTGCAGAAACAATAATCTTCCACGGATCTAGCAAGTCCCGTCCACTTTGGCTAACCAAGAAAACCTCCACATAACCACGTGTTATCTCATGCAATTTTTGTGCGATATTTGCAGCAGCTATGTTATATAACTTTCCAACATGATATACTGGATTCTTGCCACATGCACCTTCAATACTCATCGGCTTCAAAGGTGTAATAAGACCGTTGATACGGTTTCCCCTTCCCACTAATCCTTCGTCCCCAGTTTCTATAGAAGATCCTATAGCAGTTAAATAAAACTCATTTTTTTTGTAATCGTCGCGTGTATTAACATGCAATGAGATACTGATATTAGAATCTATTTTTTTGATAAACTCTAATATATCCAACTTAACAATTTCTAGATTATTTTTATATGACCGCGCATCAGGCACGTGATTGGCAATCAAAGGCAATGCAAGTGTCATGTCCAATAAATCTTCTAACATTGAAGCCATAATTTTTATGTCAGTGCCAAGCCATGGATGACTTTTCTTGTATTCGGGCGAATTTAAATATCTCTCAATTTTTAAGACGATATTTTCCGTCAAACTCAGCGGTGCGTAAGAACAACCCAGTGATGTGTCATTTGAAAATAAATTGACCAGTTCAGGCAAATCTTCAAAGTTTCGAGGTTCAAACCAATATTTTCGGGTGTTGTCCTTAACCAAACTATTCTCGGTATTTCCTGGACTGCTAGAGTTACTTAAATTAAAATGAATCTCTATATCCTTTCCCGCGTCTATAAGGGGGAAAAAATTAACCAAAAACCTTTTGGCGGCACCTTCCAACAATTCTTTTACTGGTATTGGAGTGTTTCCAAAACATATAGATGCTCTACCATTTAATAAAACGCGTATTGGGCTGGTCAGTCGACCTTCACCGAATTTTACAGACGATTTTCCACCAAGCAATCCAACTTTATCGAAATTGTGATGTAGAATAGTGCCAAACTTTGAAATTGTATAGTTTGAATAAACCCTAGAAAGTTCTTCTGCCAAAGCGTCTGCCAAAGTATCGGGATGACCAATACCCTTTCTTTCCACGAATTCAAATTTCGAATGTTCATAATTTTTCTTTTTTATCAAAATTATATTTTTATTATTCATAATAACTCTCCGTAATATCATATAGAATTTAAAACAGTGTGCCCTATGTCAAATAACCTTTCTGAAAGCATCTTTCTGTTTTCAGACAGGTTATGTATTCTACCTTTGAATTCCTCACGTACGTCATCTATAGGTCTATCTGTAACCACACCTATGCTTATACCAGGTATATTTTTCATTTGACACACAATCATTAAAGCGGAAGTCTCCATATCAACATTTTTCACACCCAATTTCGAGAATGATAATATTTTTTCGTTAGATTCCACAAAACGCCCATCTGTCGTCCAAGTAATTCCATTATGCACGGTAAGCCCCCTTTCGGCTAGCTTAGTGGAAATATTCTTAACGTGTTCAGGAGGAGACATAGCAGGAAAATATTTTGGAATGTATTGGTCTGATGTTCCTTCGTCTCTTATAGCTGCCGTAGAGATAACTACGTCGCCAAAATTTATGTTGGATTGCAATGCACCACATGTGCCTATTCTGTATACTTTTTTGGCGGATCTCTTTTTCATTTCCTCGACATAACAGCCTGTGGGAGCAGAACCATGTGCCTGTAAAAATGCATATTTTATGCCATTTCTTTCAATCAGATAGATATCTCTGTCGATAGAGAAGCAATAAATCAACTCTCCATCTTCAAAATTGTCTGCTATATAATCAACCATCCAATTTTGTTCCAGAATAACTCCTACATCAACAGTTTCGTTGTAATCCAGGCATTCTTTTTTCATATCATCAATTAACTTGTAAAAGAATTTAAACGTTTGCTAATGTCTGAACATTCCCTTAATAGTTTATAGGTAGGATTATGAATTATGAGCATAGTAAGTTTGGAGCAGACCATAGAAAGCCTTTATGGAATACAAATAGATAGCATAACAAATGTTCGGTCTGGATACACCAATAGAAATTTTTTGATTAGATCATGCGGGAGGACATACATCGCAAGAATAACCCAAGAGCATAGAGTTTCTCACATACCTTTCGAATCTTATATATTGGAATTTTTAAGTCATGAAAGATTGGGTTTTGCGATACCAAGAAAGATAAAAGCAAAATCTGAGAGAGATTTTGTCCGAATAGGCGATGAAGATGTAATTACGCTATTCGATTTTATTCCTGGCTATCAAGCATCTGATTTGTGGCGGCATCCCTTTCATTCAACGGGATTTACAGAAGAGTTGGGCTCTAAAATAGGAGTTCTTCATTCGGCATTGTCTCGAATACAAACACATACTACTTTACATACACTCGAAAATTTAGTAGAGTCGTATCTAAAAAAATTTGAACAGTATGAGAACGAAGTCTCGCAAATTGAAAAAATGCTTCCATGGCAGCGTATGTTCTTAAACAATATAGACATGTTCAGAGAGGAAATAACAAGTTATATTGGCTATCCGCAGCCAAAACATAAAGAAGTAGCGCATACAGATCTTAGGCTACAAAATATTTTAATTAACAGAAACAGAACAATTGTTGGAATAATAGATTTTGATGATGCAGTTGTTGGATATCATGCATATGATTTGGCAAAGATACTTGTTGAAGTTTATACAAATCGTGAACATGTTATAAAAAATGTGCAAGAGCTTGTCGATGTGCGAGGATTCGCAGAATTTATTAACAAATATATTAAAAAGAGAGGGATAAAAAACGAAGAAATTATCCCCAGAACATTAGACTTGCTGAAATTGCCTGCTATACACAATTTATCTATTGTTGGAAGAGACCCAAATTTTGATGAAGATGAAAGGCTAAAAAACATGGAGTGGAACTCTAATATTATTCAACTATTTAGAGACGAAAGTAACATAAGATGGATTGCGGAGGAGTTAAAAAATTATGAAAAATAAAACAATGATTGAATATCCTCTAAATCCAGAACCGATTCGTGTTGAAATAGAACCAACTAATATATGCAATGCGAATTGCATTTTTTGTCCACGTTGGAACGTTAGAAAGCCTAAAGGATTTTTAAATCTGAAAAATTTTTCACAATTTTTGGATAGATTGAACGAATACAGAAATAAAATGTGGATTAACCGATTGAGCTATTTGAAAAAATACCCGCGTATAATTTTCGCTGGCATGGGAGAGCCCACATTGCATCCTAGAATTGTTGACATTGTAAAGGAAGGGAGTAGACGAGGTTTTGACACAGAACTTGTTACAAATGGTGCCAAGCTAACTGGAAAATTGGCAAGCAAACTTGCAAAAGCTGGTTTGTACAGACTTTCTTTAAGTTTGCATTCACTTAATCCTGACATTTACTACTACCTTATGAGATTGGAATTGACTGAAATGCTTCCTAGAATAGAAGAGGCATTAAAGGCGCTTGATGAAACCAATGTAGATGTGGAAATATGGAAAATATGCACATCCGAAAGCTATAATGATGTCAAAAATGCAGAGGATGAAAAATCATTTCGAGAGTTCTTATCGCATTTCAAAAAAAAAATTAGGATGCTTGGACCCACGCCTGCTTGGAACAGAGGTGGGCAAATGCCAGCATACAAAAACTGGGCAAATGTGCATGATAATGATAAAATATGGTGCGAACTCTTGTATTTTACATTAAATATTGCGTGGGACGGGACTACAACTATGTGTTGCTGTGATTTTCCTTCAATCACAGTGCCCCTTGGAGATGCATGGAAAGAAAATATAGATGTTCTACAAAAAAGAAGAAATGAGATATTTAATCGGCCTTTGTCCAAACCAATCTGCAAAAACTGCAGACGACCAAAAGACCAAACATATGAAGAATTATATTGCGCCCTGAAAAAAAACTACGAGCTGAACACTAATTTGTATGAGTCTGAATAAGCATCTTAGACATTCAACTTTTTTGCAAAAGTTACAATACCACCATTTATAATGAAGTTGAATTTACCTCCTCTCAAAAAGGATGGCAAATATAATCTCGGATGTGAGTCGTAATAGTGTGACACTACTTCCATGCCGGCAATATCAAGCGCTCTTTCTAAATAACTTAATGTGAGTCCCCGTTCCCACCCATATTTCCATTTGCAAAAGATATTTTTTGCCGCTCTTTTAATTTGATACAAATTATAAGCATAAGGGACACCTATAACGAGTATCCCTTCATCCTTCAAGACTCTCCTCTGTTCTGTTAGTGGTTTACACAAGTTTTTGTAATGTTCCATTACCCCATTGCTGAATACAACATCAAAATACCTATCAGGAAAAGGTATATTTTCAAGGTCTGTCATAATAAGATGCGCATCTAAATCAACATCATCAAAATTTTTTCTGGTGATTTTTAAAGCTTCTCTAGAAAAATCCAAACAGTAATTTTCAGTTCCATAATTTCTATGCAGAGCAGCAGAATCCACACCACTTCCGCACCCAACTTCGAGAAACTTCATTCCTTCCAATTTTCCAGCTAGTTCTTCAACTTTTCTAAATTGTTTGAAATGTATTGTACTTCTTTTAACACCTTTGCTCCAAACACTTTCCCATACATATTTCATAATTAGAAGCAAATATTCAGTTATTTAAGCGTTTAAAAAATTGAATTAAAGTTTTTAAGGTTACGATAAAATAAAATTTACATGAATGAAGCATTAAGTAGATTGGCAAAGCTAATTGAAAACTCCAACATGTATAGTATAAACTCCTATCGTTATTTTGTCTTCCCGTTGAAAGGCCTTTCTCCAATAGACACAAATCTTTTGAAAGAAGTTGTAGAATTGATGAAAAAGGATTTGTCTGTAGGCGATTATAAAATTTTTACTTTTATGGTAGATGGAATGATTGTCGCACTTCCACTTGCCCTTGCCGTTGAAAAACCTTTGGTAATTACGCGTGATTTTCATTATAATATGCCGCATATCAGGTCATTCAACCAAAAAACGAACTATTATGAAAGAAAAATGTATTTTGGTGGTCTTGAGAAATATAATAAAGTGGAGATTGTGGATTGTATTGTTTCTTCAGGTGGGACGATTTTGAATGCTATAAATGAAATAGAAAAAATTGGTTGCGATATTTTGGGTGTCCACACAGTTATAGATAAAGTCGACTACGGCGGATCCGAGAAAATAAGAGATATGGGTTATAAATTTACTTCTCTATTAGATGTAAGTATAATAGGCGATAAAATTCATATTTCACCTTCTATAGTATAATACAAATAGTTAAATTTAGTTGTAGAGTTAATAATAAATATGAGGTACGAGCTGCTCGCTTTTTTGCTGCTTTTGTTTTTGCTAGTTCCGTTTGTTTTCGCAGTAAGCCCAGGAACGATAATGATCAGCCTCAACAGCAGCAACATCTGGTGGAATGATGCTTTGAATGCGAGCGGCACTGCAAAATATCCAAACCAGATTGGCATAGCTTCAGGAACTGTGACAGCCGCGATAGCAGGAAAAACTTATGACTGCCCTGCTACAACTTCCACAGGTAATTGGTACTGTGTCTTCAACGCTCCAAAAGAGCTTGGCAGTTACACTTTGACGATAACAGTGGCAAATGCAACTGAGACATTTGAGAATACGACAACTGTCAATGTAAAGCCTTCCTACGGGGCAACGGCGGAAGGAATAGGCA
>Ga0315282_10015451_pt1 | contig 11256 bp, 10 predicted proteins | sample YL17G07_20_MG_FD_203693 | JGI IMG/M metagenome (GOLD analysis project Ga0315282, IMG submission 203693) | Sediment microbial communities from Yellowstone Lake, YNP, Wyoming, USA - YL17G07_20 | ecosystem: Environmental > Aquatic > Freshwater > Lake > Sediment | place: USA: Wyoming | collected...
TGACAAAGGCCTCCATACTCCGTCGAAGCATACTGATGACCTTTTCCGCCATTTTGGGGGTGAATATCAGCGGTCTGATGAGCGGTTCGCCGCCGAGTATAATCACAATCTTGGCAATTCCCTCGGCATAATCCCCTATGCGTTCCAGCTCGGTGATAATGTTCAGAACCGCTATGATTTCGCGCAAATCGGTGGCGACCGGCTGCTGCGTGGCAATGCAATCGATGCACTTCTCCTCAATATCCCATCGCTTCTTGTTAATAAGCATATCATCAGCAATGATACGCTCGGCCTCATCAGCATTGAGGATTTTGAGGGCTTCTACTGAGCGGTTGATGGCAGCAATGACCATTTCGCCCATTTCTGTAACTTCTTTTTCAAGTTCCTTGATATACTTAATAAAGCTTTCTCTGACCATAATTAGCTCCAATAAAATTAGCCGAAGCGGCCGCTTATATAGTTTTCGGTAAGTTTTTCTTTCGGGTTAGTAAAAACCTGCCTTGTATCTCCAAATTCAATAAGCTGCCCCAGATACATAAACCCCGTGTAATCCGAGACCCTGGCAGCCTGCTGCATGTTATGAGTTACAATTACCAGTGTATATTCCTGTTTCAATACCCGCAACAAATCCTCGATTTTAAGTGTCGAGACAGGGTCCAGCGCCGAGCAGGGTTCATCGAGCAGGATTATCTCAGGCTTTAAAATCAGCACCCTGGCAATACACAGCCGCTGCTGCTGTTCAAGAGTAAGCGTGCGGGCATTTTTTCTAAGCTTATCTTTGAGCTCCTGCCAAAGCCCAACATGCTCGAGGCCGTTCTGAATGGCCTGCATAATTTTGTCTTTTTTATTCAGCATGCGATGTATGCGCAGGCCAAATCTAAGATTATTGTAGATTGACAGGTCAAAGACGTTAGGTCTTTGAAAGACCATTCCAACTTTTCTGCGCAGGAAAATTAAATCGGTATTCGGGTCAAGGATATTACGGCCGTCAATAACTATCCTGCCCTGAACTTTTGTGTGTTCGATAAGGTCATTCATTTTGTTAAAGCAGCGCAGCAGCGTGGATTTGCCACAGCCGGAAGGGCCAATTATAGCGGTAATATTCTGCGCCGGAATCTTTATGTTTATGTCTTGCAGCGACAGAAAATCGCCATAGTAGAAATTCAGACCAACTGTTTCGATTTTTGGTACAAATTCCATAATTACCCAAATCTGCCGGTTATATAATCGTCTGTGCGTTTGTCGCTTGGATTAGTGAAAAGCTCAGCCGTTTCACCGATTTCAATCAGCTCTCCCATCAAAAAGAAAGCACATCGCTCACTTACCCGTGCTGCCTGCTTGGTGTTATTTGTCACCAGTATCTGCGTATAGTCTTTCTTCAATTGCTGCATAGCATCTTCAATTTTTGCCGTTGAGATAGGGTCAAGCCCTGAGCAGTGTTCGTCATAGAGAACCACATCTGGTCCGACGGCGAGCGTCCTTGCTATGCAGAGCCGCTGCTGCTGCCCGCCGGACAGTTTCACCGCCGGCTCGTTGAGGCGGTCCTTGACCTCGTCCCAAAGATATGCTTTTTTCAAAGCGTCTTCAACAATCTGATTGACCGTGTCTTTGTCGGTAATGCCGTGAACTTTGGGGCCGTATGCAATATTGTTATAAATGCTTACAGGCAGCACCTGAGGCAGGGCAAAAATAATGCCAATCTTCTTTCGCAGAATACTATCATTTATGCTTTTGAGATTCTGGCTTGCGAGAAAAATTTCGCCGCTTTGGGAATATGAGGCGTTGAGATAATTAAGCCGGTTTAACGCCCGTAAAAAAGTCGTTTTCCCGCTGTTGGCAGGCCCAATAATCCCAAAAATCTCGTTTCGGCAGATTTCCAGGTTTAGATTTTTCAAGACCTGTAGCGCGCCAAAATAGCAATTTAAGTTCACAGTTTTTATTATCGTCTCTTTTACCATAGTTTCTTTTTTCTAAAGTGTGCGCGAAGGATTATGCTTACCAAATTCATCAGGAACACCAGTGCTATAAGGACAAAGCAGGTAGCAAAACTAAGTGCCGCCGGTATATTCGGCACCTGCGTGGCAATTACGTAAAGATGGTATGGCAGCGCCATAACCTGGTCGAAAACCGAACGCGGCAGACGAGGTAAATAAAACGCAGCAACGGTAAAGAGGATTGGGGCTGTTTCTCCCGCCGCCCTGCTCAAACTTAAAACAGTACCGGTGAGAATGCCGGGTATCGCATAAGGCAATACGCAGTACCGCACGGTCTGCCACTTCGTGGCTCCCAGGGACAGACTAATTTCTCTAAAGCTTACTGGTACCGACTCGAGCGCCTCTTTGGTAGCGGTAATAATGACAGGCAAACTCATTATGGCAAGCGTCAATGAGCCGGCCAGTATCGACGTGCCTAACTTCAAGAACAGCACAAACAGCGTAAATCCGAAAAGACCATACACAATGGATGGAATCCCCGAAAGATTTACAACGGACAGCTTAACCAAACGTGTGAAAAAATTATCTTTGGCATATTCGACAAGATAAATCGCGGATAGCACGCCCAAAGGCAAAGAAAACAGCATTGTGCCGACTATCAGCACAATGGTGCCGACTATTGCTGGAAAGATGCCGCCTTCTTTCATTCCGTTGCGCGGTGCTTGTGTGATGAATTCCCAGCCAATAGCGCCGATGCTGTTCCTGACTATGTAGAAGATTATCATTAAAATTGGTATTACGACAAGCAGCGTAACCAATCCGAGGACAGAGAAGGCAATTTTTTCGCGAATCTTCGCAGCGTTCATTTTCTTGCCCTCCGCAGGAAACTATCTGCTATGAAATTTATTATGAAAGTTATTATAAACAACACCAGACCAACGGCAAAAAGGGCGAAATAATGCTCTGAGCCGCTGACGGTTTCACCCATTTCACCGGCAATCGTGGCCGTAAGCGTCCTCAACGGCTGCAGGATAGATACCGGCACAACAGGCGAATTGCCGGTAACCATCATTACGACCATCGTTTCTCCGATGACCCTGCCGATTCCCAGCATTACCGCCGCAATAATGCCGGGCGAAGCCGCAGGCAGGACGATTCGCCATAGTGCCTGCCACCTCGTAGCGCCGAGGCCGAATGCCGCCTCCTTATAAGCTCTCGGCACACCAACCAGGGCGTCCTCGGATATGCTGATAATCGTTGGTAGTGCCATAAAAGCCAATAGCAAACTTCCGGTCAGTCCACACATACCGGTAGGCAGTGCAAAGGTATGCTTCAAAAAGGGGCTTAGCCACACAATCCCGATGAATCCTAATACTACGCTCGGAATCGCAGCTAAAATCTCGACCAGCGATTTTAGGATATGCTTTATAGATGGCGGCGCAACCTCCGCAATAAACATTGCCGCCGCAACGCCGACAGGCACACAGATAACGATGGCCCCTACCGTAACGTATATGGAACCAAGCAAAAGCGGCACAATACCGAACCTGGGCGGCTCAGAAATGGGCAGCCAATTCCTGCCGAACAAAAATTCCCCCACTCGATATGCACTGAATAAAGATAGAGAATCCCGCAGCAGAAATAGAAATATCAAAAATACGAAAATAATGACCACAAAGCCGCTTAGCTTGATGAGCGATTCTATAACGTATTCGCTAATCTTTCTGCGCAACTGTAGCTCCCACCGGCACAAAGCCGGTCTCTATGAATTGTTGCTGCCCTTTTTGGCTTAAAGTGAAATCAATAAACAGCTTGGTGACCCCGTTCGGCTCACCATTGGTATAAAAATAAAGCCCCCTCGAAAGCGGATACGCCTTCTTGATTACATTTTCGACATCAGGAGGATAAAATTGGCCTCCCTTAGCCACTAATAGTGCTTTCGTCCGCTCTGAGACATAGCCCATACCTAAATACCCAATCGCAGCTTCATTCGCCGCGACCTCTTCGACTATTGCCTGTGAGGAAGTCAAAAGCAGCGTCTGCGGAGAAAATTCTTCGTGGCTGTCTTTTTTGCCAAGCCGGACCACTTCTTCCTTGAAATATATATGCGTGCCGGAGCTAACCTCGCGTGATAGCGTTACGATAGGAAGGTCCTTGCCGCCGAATTCTTTCCAGTTGGTGGCCTTTCCGGTAAATATTTTGTGCAAATCCTCAATCGTCAGTTTATCAACAGGGTTGTCCTTGTTCACGATTACCGCAACACCATCGTGTGCAACTGTAAATTCCTTGGGAAAGACGCCTCGTTTTTCAGCCAATTCTATTTCCTTGGGCTTCATTTCGCGGGAGGCTGTAGCCACATCGCAGGTTTTGCTTATCAGCGACGCAATCCCGACGCCGCTGCCGCCGCCGGTTACCGCAACAAAAACGTGGGGATAATCCTTCATAAATTCTTCAGCGGTTTTCTGTGCAGCGTTAACAATGGTATCAGACCCTTTGACCTGTATAAAGCCCGCCGGCTCATTCGGGTCAACATCTTCGCTGCACCCGACCACGAAAAGCATCGCCGACAATATCAATGTAGATTTCAACCAGATACTCATAGAGCAGGAATTTTAACAGCTATCCTTTTTTTTGCAAAGCGTTTTGTCAAATTCTCCTTATCTTGCCTGCACGTCATAATTGAGTATGGCTTGCTCCATCAATTCCGCCCAATCCGCCTTCGCTAATGCTTCGACAGACAAGTCCGAAAGCCTGCCTTTTGAATCCGCCTTCGCCAAGGCTATGGCGGACAAGATTGGGTTTGATTGGGTTTGTTTTTCGGAGTTCGAAGGCGAGGTTTATTTTCATAATCCTTTGTCGAATAGAAGTTTAATTTCATTTCGGCTTTTTGGAAATTGGGTTTGTTTTGCATAATCGTTCATTGTTGATTGATCGGAGTTTCCGCCTTCGCCGAGGCTTCCGTCTTCGCTAAAGCTACGCCGGACAAGACGGCGGACAGGCATTGATCGTGGTTTCCGCCCGAGGCGGACAATCATTGTTAATTGTTCATGGTTCATAGTTCTTAGTTTCGGGTAAAAAGACCTTCCCACGCTGTGGCTTACAGATATGCAATCTGATTATCTCCGCCTCCGGGCGGTTTAGCGTCTGCTTTCTTGCAAAGGGAAGGGTATTATAACATATTTTCGAAAAAAAATCAACACTAAATTTCTTGTTGCTCTTACCACAACGCCAGCATAAAATCAGTCCAAACTTGTGCCTAAGGTATCGTGTTGATTACTATGTTCCCCTAAAAGAATATCATCATGATTAATAAGAGATGGAATAACCTATATATCTTCATCGCTACAGCGGTGTCTATGTGTTGTTTGCTGTTAACCATACCTATGATTGCGACAAACTTCAGGAGTTCCGACGGCCTTGTAAATGAGACAATAGCAAGGAAAATCGCCTATTGTGCATGGCTTGACTCTTCTCTATCTGCAGTTCACTACCCCGTTAATATCATGGTTGTTATCCTCGTCTGCTGGGTACCAGCTGCCTTGGCGCTCGGCGTTTCTCTTAGAATCGGGTACCCCAAGTGGTATATTCCGATCTTTTTTGTCACGACTTGTATCACCGGCACTTTGCTATTTACGCCCCAATTGTTGACGCATTATCATTTCCGAGTACCGAGCACTAACTATTTTATCCGCAACATCAGCGTAAGTGCCGTATTCTCTGCTGTGACTGTTGGGATAGTCTTCCTGTATCACTTGATAACTGCAAAAGAGCGCCCGAGCAAGATGTTGATTGCATGCTCTTATCTCTGGATTCTGGTTGCGTTTCACTGCGTCGCATCTTTTTTTTATATTTTTAGACTTTTTACGCCGGTAGAATAAGGTTGTCTAACAAAGACATTCCAATTGAAATCGCAATAAACTCCAGACGTTCCGCCTCGAATTGCCCCCGACTCGTTCGTTTGTCTATAAGTTGTTGTTCAGCTTTTTCATTTCGCGAAGCGTTTCGGCGGCTGCTTTTCTAAAAAGAAGTTAAGAACGAAACCGAATGGGCTCGGACTTCAACGCAAGGGTTAGAGTTGACATTTTACTCCGGCAGGCAGTATAGTAGCCATATTATGAGCACTGTTTATACCGAAGCCCTGAATAGGCTGATAGAAGAACTTGGCAAGCTGCCGGGAGTTGGGCCTAAAACGGCGGAACGGCTTGCTTTTTATATACTAAAAGCTGAACCGGCTGAAGCTATGGCACTTGCCGATGCGATAAAAGATGTCAAAACCAGGATTAAACGCTGTAAAATCTGCTATAATCTCTCGGAAGAAGCTACTTGCCAAATCTGCTCCGATACGCGGCGGGATAAAGAACTGATTTGCGTTGTCGAACAGCCAAAAGATGTAATAGCCCTTGAGAAGACGGGCACCTGCAAATGGGTCTATCATGTTCTCGGCGGCCACATCGCGCCGCTCGACGGGGTTGAGCCGGGCGATTTAACTATCGATAAGCTCATCGAACGGGTTCGCAAAGGCGGAGTCAAAGAAATAATAATGGCGACCAATCCCAATATGGCCGGTGACGGCACATCCCTTTATATAAGCTCGCTATTAAAAGATACCGGAGTAAGAATCACCCGCCTGGCAAGGGGGCTGCCAACGGGGAGCACTATCGAATATGCAAGCGGTAAAATGCTTACTGACGCTATAATCGGCAGACAGCAATTATAGCAATTCTTGTCCGGCGTAGCGAAAGCAAAGACGGATCCATCTCCTAAAAGTTTTGAATTGCCCCCAAATATTGCCTGAATTTTTTGGCAAATTTATGATATAATAAACATAGCTGAAGACTTTCTAAGCGGCCAAGCCGTTAAGGCCACAATTGTGTATACTTTATATATGGGGAAGCGCGGCACCTCGTAATACACCAGATGCGGGAAAAGGAGTTTTGGGTGAACTTATGAAATTTGGAATGGAAGCACAAATGCGGGCGGAGCAGCAAATGAAGCTCGCTCCCCGTATGATTCAGTCGATGGAGATTCTCCAGCTTCCACTCCTTGCCCTTCAGGAGAGAATAGAACAGGAGCTTAACAGCAATCCTGTTTTGGAAATGGAGGAACCGTCGAATCCCGAGGATGCCGGCGCTGTTGACCAGCAGTCTCAGGATGATATTGGCGAAAAAGATTTAGTTGTTGACCCTGACAACAATAAAGTTCAGGACTTTGAACGCCTTGATAGTCTTGACGATGATTACAGCGACTATATGGGCCGGGGCGAGGTCTTCCGCCGCCGAACCAGTCCTGATGAACACGACAGAAAACTCGAGGCGATAAATAATACCGCTGCGCCGCCTCAATCGCTGCACGAACACCTGGCAGGGCAATGGCAGATGGTCGAGGCGGAAGACGGAGTAAAAAAAGCCGGCAGCGCCATCATAGATTATATCGATGAAAGAGGGTATCTGACTGTAAGACTGGAGCAGTTATACAGCAAAGACAGGGCCGATTTTACCCTCGATGATTTGAAACAGGCTCTGCAGCTTGTGCAAAAGCTGGAGCCGCCGGGCGTCGGCGCACGCGACCTGAGGGAATGCCTGCTTATCCAGCTTGTCCGGCGTAGCGAAAGCGAAGACGGAATGGCACAAAGCGGCGAAGATATGAGCTTTGAGCAGCGTCTGGTTTCCGAGCATATGGACGAACTGCTTGAAAATCGCCTCCCCTGTATCGCCAGGAAAATGAATTGCAGCGTTGAAGACATTAATCGGGCCATTGAGCGTATGAGTAAGCTTGACACCTCGCCCGGTCTGCAAATCGGAATAGACCGCAATAATCCTATTACCGCTGACGTAATAGTGCAATCTGCGGATGATTCGGACGACTACTCTGTGCGATTGGCTGATTCTGATTTGCCGACCTTGAGAGTGAACAGCTACTATGCAAAAATGGCAAAAGACGCCAAGGTTAATGAAAAAACAAAACAATTTCTGCAAAATAATATCCGCTCCGCTCAATGGGTTATAGATGCAATCGAGCAGCGAAAGAACACATTACTCAAAGTTGCACGGTCGATAGTCAAATACCAGCGGGATTTTTTTGACAAGGGCCAGCTATATCTTAAGCCCCTGCCGATGTCGAAAATTGCCGATGAGGTCGGCGTGCATCTGGCAACTGTATCTCGTGCTGTGGCAGGTAAATACGTTCAGTGCTCGTGGGGGATACTGCCGCTGCGAAAATTCTTTAGCGGCGGCACCGAAGATACGCAGGGCCAGGAACATAGCTGGGAAGCTATAAGGGCCCAACTCCAGCAGATTATAGACGCTGAAGATAAATGTAAACCCTTAAGCGACGACCAGATACGTAACAAATTAGCTGAAGCGGGGATTAATAATCTGGCCAGACGAACCATCGCAAAGTATCGCAAACTGCTCAATATCCCCACCGCAAGATTCAGAAAAAAATACTAACTTTACGTCTTAAAAGCACATCGATAAGGCAAATCCCGTTAAGTTCCTGTAACAAAAGGACTTAGGCACTAAAGAGACGGCGTTTAGCGAGGGGCAGGTATTTTCGTAAAATGCGTCGAAAGAGGTCAACGGCGCGGTTATAAGAGTATGTGGTCAAAAGTTGTGGAAAAAGTGAGAAAAATTGCGAAAAATGTATAGAAACGGTCAAAATTTGTATAGAAACCGTCAAAAAAAGTATGAAAACGGTCAAAAATTTCGGAAAATTTTTGACACGTGGTTCGTGAAGCGTGAAGCGTATCTCGCTGGAGGAATTCTTTTGGTGCAGGTTGCCTAAGTTAACAGATTTTTTTGACGCTGATTGCGCTGGTTACGCAGAGATTTTAGACACGGATTGACACTGATTTTTTTGCAGCGGAGGGCACTGCGATGGATAAAAAATGATTTTTGCACTTGACCGGAAAATTTGTTTTTGGTAACATTTCGATAGTTATAAAACTATGAAATTAAGGACATGTTATGAGCAAAAAATTTGCCGATTTAACCAAAATTTTCAAGGCACTTTCCGACAAGAGCCGACTGGAGATATTATCACGGATTTACAAGGGCGAATTAAAATGTAAATGCGATGAAGAAGAACGCCGTGATGCAACTTGTATTAAAGATTTGTCCAAATCTCTCAATATTGCGCTGCCTACCGTTTCGCACCATATCAAGGAGCTTATTAATGCAGGACTTATCACAACAAGAAAGGAAGGGAGATGGGTTTATTGTCAAATAAATAAAAAGGTTCCTGAACGAGCTTGTGAATTTTTAAGTAAATTTTTGAAGGAACAGCTATATGAAAAAAATAGTTAGCTGGTTTGGAGTCATCGGAGGGGTAATTTTTTCGGCGGCAGGAATAATCGCTTCTACCTGTGTGACTTGTGCCACTGTATGCGGACCTGTATGTTGTGCCGGTCCGGTAATTGCAGTTTCAGGCCTTCTTGTCGGAATTTTAGGAGTCGGTTTATCAAGATTTTTGCACGATTACAGCCTGGTATTTATCGTTTTAGGAGCGATTCTTCTGGCATACGGGATATATCTAATAATGCGAGGAAGAAAATCCAAAAGAAAAAGGGACAATATGGACGGAGAAAAAATTCAAAATATCGTAAGAGAGGCATACGGTGAAATTGCTCAAGGGCAAAAGGGGTGCGGTTGCAGCACCTGCGGACCAGATACTAAAACATTCGCCAAATCAATCGGCTACTCAGAAGATGAATTGAAAACCGCCCCAGATGAATCAAATCTGGCTTTAGGATGCGGAAATCCAACGGCCTTAGCCAGCCTTAAAGCTAATGAGGTGGTGCTGGATTTAGGCTCAGGCGCCGGGTTTGATTGTTTTCTGGCTGCAGCCAAGGTCAGGCCAAAAGGTAAAGTCATCGGCGTGGATATGACGCCCGAAATGATTGAAAAAGCAGAAGAAAACGCAAGAAAGAACAGGATTGAAAATGTTGAGTTCCGGCTCGGCGAAATTGAAAACCTGCCGGTAGAGGACAACTCAGTTGATGTGGTCATCAGCAATTGCGTGGTCAACTTATCGGAAAATAAACCAAAGGTTTTTCGAGAAGTCTATAGAGTATTAAAGCCGCACGGCAGAATTGCTATTTCCGATATTGCCCTTCTTAAAGAGCTTCCCAAAAAAATACAGGAAAGTATCAGGGCTTATGTAGGCTGCGTTGCAGGAGGAATGCTTATTGATGAGTATAAAAAAATAGTCGAAGCAGCAGGATTAAAAGGCGTTAAAGTTACCGTCAAAGGCTCCTCTTCCTGCATAGACCCAAACACAAAAGACCCGATAGGCAAGGCGTTTCTGAACGGTCTGGAGGAAGAAGAATCGCTCGCAGAATACGCTGTCAGCATTTATGTAGAGGGCCATAAATAATAAACTTGCTGCCTTTTCAATAACTAATCTGCCTCTCAGTGTTAAAAGCCATACTACGAAGAGCAGGTTCCCTAAGTTCCTTCGACAGGCTCAGGACAGGCCGGTGGACTAACCGGAAAATTTTTTGATTTTAGTTGAACTATATATTACTATATGAGTATATAGTCATATAGTTATTAAAAGACTCTAACAAAAAGAGGTTTAAGCCACAGAGTTAATGTGTGTTTTTAGCCACAGAGAACACAGAGGACACAGAGAATACAAAGTAAAAACTGTGTTTAAAACAGTGCCTTTTTCATTATGTTAGACGCTTTAAGATTTTGAGGTCGATTTATGTTAAACAAGCAGAAAAAGATGTTGTTTGAAAAGCAGGCGGAGATTGCAAAGGCGATAGCACATCCCCTGCGGATAGCGATTCTGGATTTTCTAAAAGATGGGGAGCAGTGCGTCTGTGATATCGCCGAATTCGTTGGCTCTGAAAGGTCGAATGTTTCGCGGCACCTTTCGGTTATGGTCAAGGCGGGCGTGCTGGACTGCCACAAAGAAGGTCTGAAGGTCATTTATGAAGTGAAGACGCCTTGTATTCTCGATTGTTTTTCGTGCATAACGGCCTGTTTGAAGCAACAGGCAAAAGAGAACGAAAAGTTTATGGCTATGCTTTAGTTGGTGTTTATTAAGGAGATTGTTTTTATGAAAAGGGAACTAAAAATCTTCGCTGCACTTGCGGGCATCTTCCTTGTTGCGTATTTCCTGCCGTTGAGCAATCCCAAGATTCAGGAGGCGATACAGGAGGCATTTCGTCTGCTTCAGTGGTATGCACGCAATCATACGCTGGCCTGTGTTGTGCCTGCATTATTCATAGCGGGAGCGATTATCACTTTCCTGTCGCAGGCCTCTGTGATGCGCTATCTTGGCCCGAATGCCAATAAACCACTGGCCTACGCTGTAG
>Ga0315282_10015452_pt1 | contig 11256 bp, 5 predicted proteins | sample YL17G07_20_MG_FD_203693 | JGI IMG/M metagenome (GOLD analysis project Ga0315282, IMG submission 203693) | Sediment microbial communities from Yellowstone Lake, YNP, Wyoming, USA - YL17G07_20 | ecosystem: Environmental > Aquatic > Freshwater > Lake > Sediment | place: USA: Wyoming | collected...
CGTGTCCACGGGTGGCCGCCGCGGCTGAAGTGGGTGGTGCGCAGCGTGATCGCCCCCGTTTCCCGGTGTTTGTGGATGGCGTACTCCGCGTTATTGACCAGGTTGAGGACGACCTGTACCAGTTGCTGGAAGTCGCCCAGGACACAGGGCAGGCCGTCGTCGAGTTCGGTTACCACCTCGATGTTGGAGACCCGCAACTCGTATCCGCGGAGGTCCAGGGCGCTGCCCGCGACGCCGTTGAGGCTGACCGGTTCTCGTTCCGGCTCCTTCTGCCGGGCGAAGACGAGGAGGTTGCCGACGATACCGGAGGCCCGCGCCGCCTGCTCGGCGATGTGCTCCAGGTATCCGGCGAGTTCGCCTTCGACGCGCAGCTCCTGGGCCAGTTCAGCGTAGCCGAGGACGGCGGTGAGGGGGTTATTGAGTTCGTGCGTGATGCCACTGATGAGTTCACCGAGAGCCGTCAGTTTCTCGCTCTGGATGAGTTGCTGCTCCAACTGCTTCTGCTGGGTGACGTCCACCCCGTTGACCAGGACAGCGGGTTGACCCTCGAAGTCGATGCGGGTGGCGCTGAACTGCACCCACCGTGTGTCACCGGCTTTGGTCACGACGCGGAGTTCAACCCCCTCAACCGTCTCCCCAAGGGTGGCCTGTTCTATCGCCTTCTGGGCCCGTGCTCGTTCTTCCGGGTAGATGAAGTCAAAGGCAGGCTTGGCGCCCAATTCCTCGAGGGTATAGCCGAAAGCCCGGGCCGTGGCGGGGTTGGCGTAGCGAACGCGCCCACCCTGGAGGGTGAGGATGAAGGCTGGCGACTGTTCGCTCAGCGCCCGGTAGCGTTCCTCGCTTTCCCGCAGGGCCTTGACGGCCGCGATCCGGTCACTGATGTCCCTGGCGTAAACGTTCACGTAGCCGGTTTCCACGATGGGTGCGAAAGTCATGATGAAGGTGCGATCTCCAAGCGTCGCCTCGAGATCGCTCCTCATGCCCGAGGCAACGGTCTCCAGGACCTGGGAGCGATAGGGTTCGGGGAGGGGTTCGCCCGACCTGCTCCCCATCATGTCCAAGAGCGCTTGTGCAGGTCCGTTGCCGTAGATGACCACGCCGTCGCCGGTTACGCACAAAATGGGATGCGGGTTCTCGTCGGGGAAACGGGCCAGGCTGATGATCTCCCGCTCGGTCCGCTTCTGTTCGGTGACGTCTTCCAGGCAGACCAGCACCATCTGTCCGACCGGCCCCTGGATGGAAGCGGTGGAGACGAGCAGGTGCCGCTCGTCGGGTCCCTGCAGTCGTTGGAAAGGAAGGGTGACCTCCTCGCTCTCCGTGCCGGCGCCCGTGTGGAGGGTGTCCAGCACCGCCTGCCTGAGGCCACAGGTCTGGCAGGCTTCGCCGAACCCGCAGCCTTCGGGGTTCGCCAGGGCGTTCAGGCAGCCCAAGGCCGAACCCGGGCGAAGGCCGACCATGTCGGTGACGGGTTGACCGCTGAAAGCGGCAGCTGCCTTATTGGCGTTTACCAGCCGGCGCTCGGCGTCAACGACGACCATGGCGACGGGAGCGCCGTTGAAGATGGCCAGGAGTTCCTCCTCACTTTGTCGAAGGACGGCCTCAGCTCGCTTCCGCTCGGAGATGTCAACATTGACCTCGGCGACCAGCCATTCCCCCCGCTCGTCCTGGAAGGGGATGGTTGTGACCTGGATGGGTCTTGCGCCCTCCTTGACCAGGATTTCCTCAGTCACGGCCGGCTGTTTCATCCGGAGGGCCAGCGCCACGCCGCAGTTCGGGCACGGCTCACTTCGGTCCATGAAGTACTGGTAGCACTTCTTGCCCTGGGGGTCCCCGTAGACCTTCTGCCACTCGGGGTCGATGAAGCGGATGTTGAAGTCCGAGTCGATGATGTCCAGGCCGGTTTTGGTCGCTCCCAGGGCGAACTCCATCTGCTTCTTCAGCGTGGCGACGTTCTCCTCGGCCCGCCTGTGCTTGGCCTCCGCTTCCAGGGTGTGGAGGGCGAAGGCGATGTCGCCGCTCACCTCGGCCACCAGGGATTGCTCCTCTGCTGTCGGTTCCACGTGGGCCGGCAACGTGAGTCCCATCACGCCGAACAAACGGCCCTGGTAGAGGAGTGGCGCCACTTGGGCGGAAGAGCCGGGCTCCAAGTGCTCCAGAGCGCAGTCCCGGCACGACACCCGAGGCGGACTCAGTATCTGCTGGCTCCTTTCCCGAAGGCATCGGCGGACGCAGTCGGGGTAGTCGCCACGTCGGAGACGGTCGAGGAAGGGCGCCGACCGCTCGCCCAGGCCGGCCTCGGCCGCAGCCACGAACCGGCCATCGCCGTCCACGAGCAGCATCCAGGCCGAGCGGTAACCGAGGGTGCTGGCGAGCAGGACGCAGGACCGTTCGAGGAGGTGGTCGCGATTCCTCTCGCGAGTGATGAGCTGGTTGACGTTGCGGACGGCGTTCAGCGCGGCGTTCAGGTGCTCAGCCCGCTGCTGGGCTCGCCGGAGCGTCCGGTAGGTGAGCAGGACCGCTGCGTAAATAACAACCGCTGTCAGGATGACCCTGGCCGCTGAGAAGAGCTCAAGGGCGGCCGGGTTTCGAATCAGGATGGGAAGGAGCCGGTAGAAGAGTAAGACCCAGGCGAGGGCCACCAATACGTACGCCCCGGTCACCTTCAGGGCGAAGCGACCACCCCCGCCTCTGAGCGATCTGTTGCGCGACCCAGGTCTGACATCCATGTCGAGGCCCTTTCGGAACCTCAGGCCGGAGACCTCGTCGTCAGCACTCAGCGGGGCGGCTACCTGACAGTGGCAGCGTGCTGCATGCCCATCACGGGGCACGTTCCACAGGTTTCTTCGGCAAAAGGCCAGGGGGTCTTCAGGAGAATCGCAGGCAGATGTTGTGAGGTGGCGGAGAGTCGGGAGTCACGAAGAACTGCTCCCACCCCTCCAGCAGCAAATGTCCGAAGGAGAACAGCGCGCGCACGGCACATGCTCTCTCCCCCACGCAGGCGCTCCCCTGTCCACACGTCTTGCCTATGTTGATAACTTAACCAAGAAAACCGCCTTTGTCAAGGAAATTTCTTGTGGAAACTCGACAGGCGCTCTCTCCCGCCCTTACCTTTGACCGCCACACTGAGCGGCGGAGGACTGGGGTGGGCCTATCACGGCTGTGCAGGCTTGCACGCGGCCAACCTCCTGCTATGGTGATGGAGTTCTTGTGGGCAGTCGAGGAGGCAGCTTCTGAAGGGGAGGGAGGGTATCCGTGAAGGTTTCGGTGGAGATGCGTGTCCTGGGGTGCCTGCTGGTTCTTGCTTATGGGGCTTCCACGGGAGGGCCCGCCGGGGCCGCCCCGCAAGGCGAACCGCCGACTTCAGCAAGGTCGGTGGAGTCGCGCCCGGCGCTGGAACTCTACCCCACGTTTCACTGCCTGGGGGTGCGAGTTTCCGGGGTGGGGGAAGCGATGACGGGAAGCCGGCTGGAATACCGCCCGCAGGGCGAAGCGGCCTGGCGCGAGGGTCATCCTCTGACCGAGCTTTCCGGCGGTCGTCTGGTGGGAAGCATCTTTTTTCTCACGCCGGGCACTGACTACGAAGTGCAGGTCACGCTCCCGGCGCAGGCGGGTAGCCCTGTCGTCCTGACGGGGAAAACCCGCACCCGCGCGGAGCGTTTCCCCGCAGGGTCGGGGCGCACCCTCTACGTTTCTCCCACCGGCCTTCGACCGGCTCAGGCCGCCCTGAGCTCGCCGAAGGGCGGGACGGAGCCGGGGGAGGGCTCAAAGGAGCGACCCTTCCCGACCATTCAGCAGGCTGCCGACAAGGCCGAGCCGGGTGACGTGGTCCTGGTGCTCCCGGGCACCTACCGGGAGCGCGTGGTGGTGAGTCGCTCCGGCCGTCCTGATGCCTACATTACTTTCCGAGCAGAAGGAGAAGTCTTCCTGACGGGGACCTTCGCTGAGTTGGAACAGAAAGGCCAGGACCGGTGGCAGGCAGCCCAAGAAGGCCTGTACATCACTCCGTTTCCGGGCACCACCGGTTTCGTGGCTGCGGACGGCCGACGTCTGTACCACTACCCTGCCCAGGCGGAGCTAGAGAAACTGGCCAACGGTGAGCCCGGGGGCTGGTACTTGAGCCCCGACACCAAGGAACTCTATGTGAAGCTCGCCGACGGCTCCGCTCCCGAAGACCACGTGCTCCAGGTGGGGGAGCGGGACGGGGCCTTCCTCCTCGGCGGGGTCCAGCGCGTCATCGTCGAAGGCTTCCGCATGGGGTACTTCGGGAGCGGTCCCTATGGCGCGGCCGTGACCCTGGAAGATTCCTCTCACTGCGTGGTCCGCAAGAACACCATCTTCTGCGTTCGTACAGGCATTTCCATCGACGGCCCGCGGGCCTCGGACAACCTCGTGGAGGAGAATGAGGTCTCGGACAACTCCATCTTCGGCTGGCCCTGGAAGGCCAACAAGGCCCACGACACCGAAGGCGCGGGCATCTCGGTGCGCGGCTGCCGCGGGAATGTGGTCCGCCGAAACCGCGTCCACGGCCCCTTCAATGCCATCGCTTCTTCCATGTGGGGCGACCTGGACAACGAGGAGCGGAACGCCGACCTCGACGTCTACGACAACGAGACCTGGGAGATCGGTGACGATTGCTTCGAGCCGGAAGGGGCCTGCATCAACAACCGTTTCTGGGGGAACCTCATGCACGATTGTCTCATGGGGGTTTCGCTCGCCCCCATCCGCGTGGGACCGACCTACGTGCTCCGGAGCGTCGTCCACCGCTACCAGTCCAGCGGCATCAAGTACTCGGTGGGTTCTTTCGGCGTCTGTTACATCTACCACAACGTCTGCTACACGGACTCACCCGACCAGAACGCCCTTTCCGCCTGGGGCCCGTGGGGCAATCACCACTACCGCAACAACATCTTCCGGGGCACGCGCTACGTCCTGGAGGACACGACGACGCGCGAACACCGCGCCACCTGGGACTACGACTGCCTCTTCACCACGGACCCTAACGTCTGGCTGAAGTGGACCAACGTCCGCTATGGCAGCCGGGAGGAGTGGGTGAAGGCGTTGGGCTTCGAGGCGCACGGCATCGCCCGGGAGCCGGGGCTGGTCGACCCGGCCGGGGGAGACTTTCACCTTCGGCCCGAGAGCCCCTGCATCGACGCCGGTGTCCGCATCCCCAACATCAACGACGACTTTGCTGGCACGGCCCCGGACATCGGCTGCTTCGAGTATCGCGGCCCGTAGCCCTGACGGTGGCGCCGGACGCCAAGGCGGGCGAGGCGAGCACCGGCCGTCTGCGCCGCAGTCGGCCGGGGGACTGCCTGTGCCACCTGCTCAAGCGGACGAGTCCCGCTGCGCAAGGCGAAGCAGGGGATGGGCGCGGGCGGGCGGCTTTGCGGTTGACGCGACAGCCCTCGTGCTGCAGAATAGGTTTACCTCGCCTTGCTTGGAAGTTCCGTTAACCGCTACGTCGGAAGGGGACCGCCATGGACGTAACCTTCAAGGTCGCTGGTGAAGCAGGACAGGGCTTGCAGACCATTGGCGAGATCCTGGCTCACGCCTTCGCCCGGGCCGGCCGACACCTCTTTGCCCACCAGGACTACATGTCGCGCGTCCGCGGCGGCCACAACTTCTTCCAGGTGCGGGTGGCCGACGTCCCCGTGTGCGCGTCGCGGCGCGACGTGAACGTCCTGGTGGCGCTGAGCGACCAGGCCATCGTGGAGCACCGGAGCGAGGTCGTGGAAGGCGGGGCCATCATCTACGACGGGGAGCGGCGAAAGGTCACCTGCTCCGGGCGGGAGTGCTTCTCCGTGCCGCTCCAGCGGCTGGCGGAGGAGGTCGGCTCGCGCGTGATGATGAACTCGGTGGCGGTGGGGGCCGTCTGGGGGCTCTTCCGGGCCGATTTCCGGTTCCTGGAGGAGGAACTGACCGAGCATTTCCGCGACAAGGGCGCCGACGTCATCTCGGCCAACGCCAAGGCCGGCCGAGCCGGCTACGAGTTCGCCTTGAAGAACTACCAGGGCGCCTGCTGCTATCCCTTCGAGCCGCTCACCGGGCGACGGTTGGTGCTCAAGGGGAATGAAGCCCTCGCCTTGGGGGCCTTGGCCGCAGGCTGCCGATTCATGAGCGCCTACCCCATGACCCCTTCCACGAGCATCACCGAGTTCATCGCGGCCGAGGCCGAGCGCTTCAACTTGGTGATGGAGCAGGCCGAGGACGAGATCGCGGCCATCAACCTCGCGCTCGGCGCCGCGTTCGCCGGCGTGCGCTCCCTGGTGGCCACCTCGGGTGGCGGCTTCTGTCTCATGGTGGAAGCCCTGGGGTTAGCGGGGGCGACGGAGACGCCCATCGTCATCATCAACGGCCAGCGCCCCGGCCCTTCCACCGGCCTCCCCACGCGCACGGCGCAGGGCGACCTCCTCTTCGTGCTCCACGCCTCCCAGGGTGATTTCCCCAGGGTGGTGCTGGCTCCGGGTGATGCCGAGGAAGCCTTTTACCTGGCGGCCAAGGCCTTCAACATCGCCGAGCGGTACCAGCTGCCCGTCATCCTGCTCAGCGACCAGCACCTCGCCGACTCCTACGTGACCCTGGAGCCTTTCGACCTGAGCCGGGTGACCATAGACCGTGGCCTCACCCTTTCGGCTGAGGAGGGCGACCGCCTCGGTGGGAACTACAAGCGCCATCTGCTGACCGACTCGGGCGTTTCTCCCCGGGCCTTTCCCGGTCTCGGCCGGGCTCTGGTGGTCACCGCTGGCGACGAACATGACGAGGAGGGGCACCTCATCGAGGATGGGGCAACCCGGAACCAGCAGATGGACAAGCGGATGCGCAAGTTGGAGGTCTTGCGCGCGGAGATGGCCGGGCCGAAGACCTTTGGCGACGCTTCCGCGGCCGTGGCTCTCTTCTCGTGGGGTTCCACGCTGGGAGCGGTGCGGGAGGCGGTAGAACTCTTGAACGGGCGCGGTCAGCCCGTTCGGGGCGTCCACCTGAGCGAACTCTGGCCGTTCCCGAGGGAGAAGGTATCTGAAGCCCTCAGCGGGGCCAAGCAGGTTATCGGCGTCGAAGCCAACTACGGCGGGCAGGGCGCCCGCCTGCTGAGGATGGAGACGGGCGTCGCCTGTACCGGCTCCATCCGGAAGTACGACGGGCGCTGCTTCACCCCCGACGAGATCGTCGAGGGCCTGGGAAAGGCGGTGCGCTGATGGTAACGAGCGAAGACTTCGGCAAGTTCGAGACCGCCTGGTGCCCGGGCTGCGGGAACTTCGCCATCCTGGACGCGGTGAAGGCGGCGCTGGTCGCCTGCGACCTGGCTCCTCACCAGGTGCTCCTCGTCAGTGGCATCGGGCAGAGTTCCAAGTTGCCTCACTACCTGCGCTGCAACTGCTTCAACGTCATTCACGGCCGGGCGCTCCCCGCGGCCACGGGGGCCAAACTGGCGAACTCCACACTCCCCGTCATCGCCGTGGGCGGCGACGGTGACGGCTACGCCGAGGGCGGAAACCATTTCCTCCACGCGCTCCGCCGGAACATCGGCATCACCTACCTGGTGCACGATAACCAGGTCTTCGCCCTGACCAAGGGCCAGGCTTCACCCACCAGCGACACGGGCTTTCACACCGGGACCACACCCTGGGGGCTGCCTCTGCCTCCCTTCAACCCGGTCGCCATCGCCGTCGAGATGAACGTCTCGCTGGTGGCGAGAGGCTACGCCGGCGAGAAGGAGCACCTCGCCGGGCTCATCGCCGAGGGCATCCGTACCCCGGGCTTCGCACTTATCGACATCCTTCAGCCCTGCGTCACCTTCAACAAGGTCAATACGTACCGCTGGTACCGCGAGCGCTGCTACAAGCTCGACCAAAGCCACAATGCTGCTGACCGGGATGCAGCCCTGGCCAAGGCCCGGGAATGGGGCGACCACATCCCCATCGGCATCCTCTACCGGGGAAACCGGCCAGCGTACGAGACCCTGGTGCCTGGGCTGAAGGCCGGGCCGCTCGTTGCGCGCACGCTGGACCCCCGGGCCATCGCCCCGCTCCTGCCCCGGTTCGAGGCGGGCACGGTCGCAGCCTCGTAGGGAGCCCCTCCCGCAGGTTGGGGTTCCCTGGGAAGCCTGCTGCTCGGGCGCGAGGCGCACTTCGGACTCGCCGAGGTCGGGGGAAATGGGTGGCCTCGTTCGCATCCGCGGCTTGCCACCAGACCAAGACGAAGGAAGGTACACAGGCAGGGAAAAGGAGGCGGCATGCCGAGCAACTTTATTGCGGCGCTGCTCCTGTCGCTTCTGGCCGGACTGGCTACGTCGCTCGGGGCGCTCCTGGGTGTCCTCGGTCGGGCGCCCGGCCGCAAGACCCTGGCTGTGAGCATGGGCTTCTCTGCCGGCGTCATGCTCGTGGTGGCTTTTGCCTGCATGCTGGTCGAGGCCCAGGATGTCCTTGGCCAAGGCTGGGGTTTCATCGCCTTCATCACCGGCATGGCGGGCATGTGGGCTCTGGACATAGCGGTGCCCCACGAGTACTTCGCTGAGCGGTATCTTGCGCCGGAGGGGAGGCGAGCCGGGGGGGCGGGTGGGCGGCATCGCCACGGCCGTCCCCTGGTGCCGGGGAGGGAGCAAGTTTTTCGTGCCGGCCTGCTGGTGGCGGCGGGCATCACCATCCACAATTTCCCGGAGGGGATCGCGGTCTTCTCCGGAGGGCTTCATGACATCGGCCTGGGGTGGGCGCTGGCCGGAGCCGTGATGCTTCACAACATTCCGGAGGGCCTGGCGGTGGCCGTACCGGTCTACGGCGCTACCGGCAGCCGACTGCGGGGCTTCTGGTGGGGCACGTTGTCAGGGCTGGCTGAGCCGGTCGGGGCGCTTTTGGCCGGGCTTCTCCTGTACCATTTCCTCAGCCCTGCCGTCGTCGCCTGGACCCTGGCGGCTGCGGCTGGCCTGATGGTGTTCATCTCCCTCGACGAACTGCTGCCGGCCGCCCAGGCTGAGGGCGAGGGGCATCTCGCCCTCGCGGGCGTTATCGCCGGCATGGCCGTCATAGCCGCGGGCCTGTGGTTCATGGGCGCTGTGGGTGCGGGACACCCCCTGGGCTCCCGGTGAGAGTTCAGCCGTGGGCACCGGCGTTCCTCATCCGCGTCGAAACCCTTCGCCACGGCGGAAGCGACGTCGCCGGGTTCCCTTCCTCTGCGTTGGGCAGGTCCGAGTCGGCGGACGGAACAGTTGAAGTTGAGAGGCGCGTCCGTCGGCGATGCTCTCTACCTGCGCCCATCGCCCAGGAGCCACGCGCATGGCGGGACATGGCCTGGAACCCTGACTGGGTTGACGTGGCGCAAGAAAGGACCGGGGACCTCCGGCAGTCCCTGGTCCTTCTTCTTGCTCGTGGAGCCGGTCGCGCCCCGCCTCCGCCGACCGGCCTTCGCTTACTTCTCCAACAGGGTGGTGAAGTAGTCGTCGTGTTGCTCTTCGTCCTTGAGGATGCCTTCGAAGAGGTACTTGGTGGTGACGTCGCCCTCCTCCGCGGCCAGTTTGATGATGCCCTTGTACATGTCAATGGCCTCTTCCTCGGCCTTGATGTTCAACTTGACCATGCTCCGGGCATCGGTGCCCAACTCGATGGGCGAGGGCTTGGTGGTGGGTATGCCGCCGAGGTAGTTCAGCCTTTCGGCGATCGCTTCGGCGTGCTTCATCTCGGTGATGGCGATACTCTTCAGTTCGGGTGAGACCACCGCACCGTCGAAGCCTATGGCAATCACGTGCTGCCACATGTACTGGATGGCCACCTGCAACTCCCGGGCGATGGCCTTGTTCAACAGCTCCACCATCTTCTCGCTGACCGTCTGCTTGGCCATAAACCTCCTCCCTTCCTCTCCGTGAACCCGGCAACTCCGCACCATCACTTTCCCCAAGTATCCGGGGAAAACCCGATGCTGTCAAATAGAAATGTCTCGTCTATTCCAGTGCGGCTCCAGCCTTGACCGACCGGCGCCTCAGGCTATGATAGCGGGGAGGGGAGCCCGCGAGCGCTCTCAGGTGGTGGGGAAGCGAGGTGAAGAGGTGATGAAGGCTCTGTTCGCCCGTGTGTGCGTGTCGGTGCTGCTGGCGGCGTCGCTGGCCGCGGAGCAGTCCTACGAGCAGAAGCTCCTTCAGTCCTTTGAGGCGGCCACGGTCCCTCCCGGCTGGGAAGCCAGTGGGGGCATCTCCGTCGTGGCCGAGCACGCTACGGAGGGGACGCGTGCGCTCAAGGTGGTTCTGGAGAGGGAGGGCGCCAACGTCGGTGCTACGGGGCTCAACTGGAACCTCGCCGGCTATGACAAGGTGAAGTTCGACATCACGAACGACGGTGCCCCCGTGGTGGTGACGCTTCGGGTCAAGGACGGGGCCGGCGCCACCTACCAGTCCTGGTACTACCTCGTCAAGCCCGGCTACAACCGCGTTGAGTACATCATCGATGGCTTCGCCTCCGCGCTCGACATCACCCAGGTTGAGTCCATCAACCTGCGCATCGACCAGGAGACGGCCCAGCCGGCCACCTTCTGCATCGACAACATCCGCGCGACCCGTGGCCCGGACGATGACACCTGGCTCCTCCCCAAGGAAAGGCCGAGCACGCCCCTCGTGGTCGCGGGCAACCTCGTCCAGAACCCCTCCTTTGAGCAGGGCATGGAGCAGTGGGGGAGTTGGGGAGCATGGGACGGGGGCGCCTACATCTTCGGTTCCGGTTCCGGCCCCGATGCGCACACGGGCGGGGCTTCGGCCTCCATCATCTGTCAGAAGCCCGGTCGTGGCGGCATCTACACGGACCCCATTCGGCTCCCGGCGGCGGGCACGTATCAGGTCAGCCTCTTTGTCAAAGGCAAGGACGGGGCCCGCTTCCGCACCTCGGCGGCGAACGGTCAGGTCGTGGGGGCCAGGGAGTTTGAGGTCCCCGGCACCTGGACGGAGGTCACCTACCAGGTCAAGGCGGACGACCCAGCCAAAGAGTTTCGGCTCTACGTCTACAACGTGGGCACCGGCACGCTCTTCGTCGACGACGTGGCCCTCCTTCCCCCCGCAGGTGCTCCACGCCAAACGGAGAAGCGCGCGCAGGTGGCCCGCAAGGCGCCCGCCATCTCCATCGAGGGCGAGGTGATGAAGGTGGACGGGAAGCCCTTCTTCCCCATCGGCATCTACGGCGTGAGCGACCCGAAGGCTCAACTGGCGGGCACCGCCTTCAACCTGGTCACCGGCGGCGCCACCTCTTCCACCGGGGTTTCCTACCTGGACGCCTGCGCCGA
>Ga0315282_10015454_pt1 | contig 11255 bp, 9 predicted proteins | sample YL17G07_20_MG_FD_203693 | JGI IMG/M metagenome (GOLD analysis project Ga0315282, IMG submission 203693) | Sediment microbial communities from Yellowstone Lake, YNP, Wyoming, USA - YL17G07_20 | ecosystem: Environmental > Aquatic > Freshwater > Lake > Sediment | place: USA: Wyoming | collected...
TTATGGCGAGAGTTGAGTCGCTCACGGTGATCCTGCTCGCGTTAGCTTGATGCACTTCTGGGGCCTTGACGATCTCAAACAAGAATAGTTCTTCGCTCTGGAAGATAAGTTTCTGGCCAAGTTGAAGCAACTCTTCGGAGATGTCCCTGTTACACACCGCGTAGCCGAAGTTCTTCTCCATTGCGAAAGCAACCAGTTGTTCTGGATCAGAATATAGGTTATTCAAGGTCTTCACTCTTTCTTGCAGGGCTGATAGTTCTTTGCTTCTGTTTGGGCCTCCAACCAACCTTTCATACATGTGAGGATAATTCAGATTGAAAGCCGTCTTTAGCGTAGATGTCAAATAGTCATTTCTCACTTGGCCGATTGCGTATGAGATTGAATAGGGAGCAAGGATTTTTGCGTCCGTTGGGAGATATCGTTCAATGAATGACAGTAGCTGCACTTGTGGTTGCGTACTTGTTACTTCGTAGACCTTGTAGCTCTTTGTTGCGAGCCTTTCTTTGAGATACGCTCTATTGATTTGAGTCCAATTCTCAGAACTGGGACTTCTCTGCAAAACAATGTATTGGATGAAGAAGTTCTTGAGGAGTCGATTGAGGTTCTCCCCGTTGTGCGAATAGAGTGCTTGGTGGAGTTGCAGGGTTGAGACATAGGTGAGTTCGGGGTGAGTTATGACTTGGGAGTCGAAGTTAGTTGAGGTCAGGTGGTGAAGGTTGTACAGATAGTAGAAAGGTTTCTGTTCTGGTCCTATCACGATCATGCCTGCGTAGGCAGGGCCGACCGCCAACTCAGTGTATCCGGTACCGTAAAGAACCATTCCTCTTTGCGGGTTATTCCCTGAAACGAATCTGTGGATCTCACCTATCTCATCGAATACTTGCGGTCCATGCGTAATGTAGTATCGGGCGGGGTAGTAGGTCAGGCCGAACACGGTCGTAGCGAGGCCGATCAGAATGACGATTAAGCTTACAGATCTTGAGTTTCTGAGCGGGTTGGTCCATACGATCTTTCTTGCGGCACGACAGACATTTGTCAGCCCGATGCCTGAGAGAGGAGCCAGAAAGATCGGAGCTGAGTCTGCTGCCTTCCAGCTGAAAAGCAAGCTGGAGAATGATATTAGGGCAAGGACAACAATGAACCTATTCGCGGCCTTTCCGTCTCTCAATGCACAGAAGATGCCCGGAACGCAGAACAGCAGAAGTGGACCTTGCTTTGTAAGACTTGAGAGCAGTGTCTCGATGATGCCGAGTGAAGGTGTGTATAGAATGTAGGAGAGAGTGAAGGTCAGAACACCGAGAACAACTGCGATGGCGCTGAGCAGCCTCAGCCATATGGAGTCTCCTCCAGCACCGGTTTCCGACCGATCCTTTAGAATGCATGTCACCAATGTCATCAGGATGAGTGCGTTTATTGGGAGAGCTTCTCGATATGTGAAGATAGAGGCGATAGAGAGCAAGAGGAGTGGGGCCACTGAGCTTTTCCATCCGCGAAGTAGGCGAACCGCGCACAATAGCTCTAGGGCTATGAACATGTAAGATAGTTGTTTCGCCTTGAAGGTGTTCGGCAGAGTTTCGAAGATGAATATAGGAGAGGAGAAGAGAGCGAAGGTTGAGATGAGAGCGTTCTCCTTCCCTGAGAGACTCTTGGACACAAAGTATATTGACGTAAGAATTGTGACTGGGAAGATCAGGTTTACTAGGTAGAGGTCAGATGAGGTCAGATTAAGTGAGTTTCTGAGCCATGCGCATAGCAGATGGAATAGTATGGGATAGGAGTATGGTGCTAAGCCAAGGTAATGCCAAAGACTCGTGTAAGACTGCAGAAGCTTTCCATCTGAGACAAGGCTGACAAACCACATATCCACATCAGAGGAGAAAGAGTTCTGATGGATGAAATAGTGAGATAACAATCTCACCCCTATCGCAGAAACCAATATCACGAGAAGACAGCGATGATCTATGAGACGGTAAAGACGGTTCATGACACGATGCTGCAAAGAGGTGCTCCAGCTATAAGTCAAATCAAAACCTCTTTCTCTGAATACCTTCAACCTGTGTTGGTGCAGGGATGCCTAAATGCACACTGGCTTCTTAATCAGAATGACGCTGTTCATGTCTCAGATCTGCGTTTTTGGGTTGGCTCGGAGACATATGCGTGGAGTATGTTATCAGTGAAGACATCTTCTTAGGATCGAAGTGGTGATTCTGACTGCTCAAGCCTTGTCTGGAGAGAACCGGTTGAGAATAGCGTTCATCACGTATGAGTATTTCCCTGTTGCGGGAGGTGTGGAGACGAGAACCTATTTTTTGGCTTCAGAGTTGGCGAAAAGACACTCAGTCACTGTCTACACAAGGAAACTCGAAGAGAGAAGGAGACATCAGTTCAATCACGAGATCGTTGAGGTTGAATACTCTAGGCTTGGAGGTATTAGAGGAATTGATTTCCTTCGAAAGATACGGTCTGACGTGGACGCTAGGGAATTCGATGTCGTCAATGTTGAGCAGTTTGGCGTTCACACATTTGTAGCTAAAGAGAAGAGTGTTAAGCTAGGTGTTATCACTGCGCACGGGAACGATGTTGTCACAGCAAATCTGTTCCTAAGACTTCTTTATCAATCGGTCGTGAAAGATGACAAGGTTAGGATAGTCTCTGTGAGTGACTACATGCGGACTGTTCTGCTGGATAAATTCCATGTGCCGAAAGCGAAAGTGACGGTCATTCCTCATGGCGTAGATCTAGCTCTCTTCAAGCCGGTCTCGAAAAAAAGGAGAAACACCTTCCTCTTCGTGGGCAGATTCGACCGAGAGAAGGACCCTTTATCTTGTATAGAGGCATTTGAGATCTTGCTGAGACGCCACAAAGTGGCTGACGCAGCTTTGAATATGGTTGGGGACGGACCTCTGCTTACTGCGGCGAAGGATCTGGTGAGAGAGAAAGGTTTAGAGTTGCATATCAGACTAGTTGGGAAGATTTCAAACATTGATTTGACAGCTTATTACTCAGAGGCTGTTGCAACCGTTTGCCCAAGAGATGCGGGTTTGGTTCTTCTAGAATCAATGGCTTGTGGAACTCCTCTGATTGCGGGCAAGATAGGCAAGACACCCGAGATGATCAAACCAGAAACAGGTTATCTAGTGGAAGCAAGTAACCCACATGAGATTGCAGAAGCCATGGCTAAGGTCTCGACTCTTAAAGATGAAGAACTGGCAAAGATAAGTTCAGCATGCAGAGAGCACTGTGAACAGTATTCCTGGCAGAAGATTGCGCAGAAATTGGAATCAATGTACAAGCAGGGATTAAATGAAACCACACAGTAGAGAAAACGAACACGCGCCAGAGCTGGCATTAGCCATTGATAGAAGTGAGATAGGATCGCTTCAGAGATTCTTGGGCTCCGATGCGTAGCTACCAGGATTCTGCGAAAGGAACTGAGAAGCATGGTGGTTACAGATAGACCCTCCACCCAGCCGGAAGTAGCGATTGTTGTCGCTCACGGAGCATCGCATATCTTTCTTCTATCGATCTGTACGAATCTGATAACGGTTGGGGCCTTCGCCGTCGTTGCTCGTGTTGTGTCTACCAGTCAGATGGGAGTCATTGGCATACTGATGCTTCTCAACGGAGTGTGCCGTCTCACGGTGGCTCTCGGGACGCCGAGGGCCGTTACAAGGTTCGTGGCAGAGCATTTTGCGAAGGAAGAGGTTGCGGAGGCATCAGCAGTCTTCCGTCAAGCACTCAAGATCGCTTTGACGCTTTCGATTGTGTTGGCCGCGGTGATCTTTCTGACAGCGAGAAGCATATCCGTGGGTTTCTTGGGCGATGAGAGCCACACGGCGTTGTTTCAGATCTTCTCTGTGGACATTTTGGCAGGTGGACTGATATCGATTCTGAATGGCACATTGTTGGGACTGCAGAAGACAAGAGAGTTGTCGTTAATCAATGTTGGCTACCTCTCCATTAGAGCGATATTGACTGCGATATTTGTCCTTGCGATAGACCCCCTTAGAGGACTCATCTCAGCTTGGATTCTCTCGGACCTAGCGGCGACAATTGCACTTTTCATCTTCGCTTCGTCCAGACTGGGCTTTCCAGAATACCCATTTCAGACTGGTCGATTGATACGTTTCTCATTTCCTTTATTTGCTCAGGAAGTGGTGGAGTTTGCGAACGCCTGGGTCGATAGAGCCATGCTCTATTCATACACTTCATTGAGTATCGCAGGAACATATCTTGCAGCGACCACTGCCTTTGGTGTCGCAGCTAACCTTCCGGGGGCCATCAGCACCGTGTTACTCCCAAGCTACTCTACACTTTACAGGAACCGTGGACGCGAAGCGTTGCAGGATGCGATGCGCGGCGCGTCTAGATACGCATGTCTCGCTGCTACTCCTTTGGTGTTTGGACTCTTGGCAGCAGCTCGGCCTGCTTTGACTCTCTTCGTTGGAGAATCTTACGCAGAGGGTAGTGTGCCCTTGATGATCCTTTGCTTCTTCTACGGGATTACTCTTGCATCGATCTCTCTGGGCGTTGTCCCAGTGGTGCTGGGAAGGACCATGCTGTCGCTGAAGCTTGCCGCCTCGAACGTGGTCATTGGAGGAGTTCTCGCTTTGATTCTGATGCCTAGCCTTCAGGCGGTCGGTGCCGCGGTGGCGAAAGGATCTGCAATGATAGGTGGATTTCTCTTGATGGTGATACTTGTAGGGAGGGAAGTTAAGGTATCGATCGACTATGAAGCTTTGACAAAAAGCATTCTGGCAAGTACGGTTATGGCCGTGGTAGTGCTGTTGGCACAGTTGCTCTTCTACAGTAGATTTCTGCTGCCTCTCTACGTCTCACTCGGCGGAGCGACGTATCTCGCTGCGCTGCGGTGTTTACGAGCTATACGCAGTTCGGATATGGAACTTGTTAGGAAATTCGTAGGCCGTAGGCTCGAGTTTATGATAGGACCACTGGAGAAGTTCGTAGTCTCTCGCGCAGTCTAAGGCGCGTGGAGTTTCATGTCTCGTTCTTTCAGTCTCTCTTGGACGTTCTTGTATTGTTCCGGAGTTCCAATGTCGCACCAATATCCGTCTAAAACATAGCCGTAGACTTCTTCGCGTGTATGTAGCCATTGTATGAAACTGCCCATTCGGTCAGCGTCTGTGGATTCAGCCAGATACTGTTTGAGCCTAGGAAACGTTTTTTCCGGCATGATGTAGATGCATGTTCCCGCGAGTGTTGTCCCTGGTCGGGCTGGTTTCTCGACGAAATCTATGATTCTGCCTTGAGAGTCCAAGGTCGCAGTTGAATATTGTTTTGTCAGCTCACGATTCTTGACGTCGTACAGCGCGACTACAGTTGAGCATGTGCGCTTGAAAGTATGGATCATCGGTTTCAGACTGGATGTAAATAAGTTGTCTCCACCAATGATTAGACAATCCTCACTGATTCCTGAAGTTGTTTCCGCTAATGAGCGTATCGCTCCAGGCTTCTTCCCATCAGCGCGAGATCTGTCTGCTACGATCTCGACTTCTTGATGGGAGTTCGCATCACACCAATCTCTGAAGAGCCTTTCGAATTTCAGGTTCGTACTAATGATTGTGCGTTGGACTCCTTCAAGTTCGGTTAGCTTGTCGAAGATATGGTTGAGTACAGGTTTGCCAGCAACTTGTAATAACGGCTTTGGTGAATGGGTTATCGATCGGAGGCGCCTGGCGTAGCCTCCTGCCAGTATTATCGCGATCACTTCGCTTCTCTCGCCATAGGTGCGATTGTTTTCGCTTTGGGCGGACCCACTTCCATGAATATAAATGGTCGACGATTCGGAACAGACAGTCAATCTCGTGCCGTTCAGGCTTTGACGTCCTCTGACGCTGTTTTGTGAAACTGTCTAGAGTGAGAAGCGGGTCATAAGCAGTTTGCCTCGGCTTAATCAAGAGGCGATAAATTTTCTGTTTTGGCACCCACTAGAAAGGTTGTCCTTATTGTCCAGTAGAGGAACTAGGCTGCCGAGAGCTAGCTTTGTGATCGGGAACCAAGCGACGGACACCGACTGGCTGACTGGCGTAGACGTGGAGTACGCCAGGGAATACGACAGCGAACTCGAGTACATCCTCGCGCAGTAGGTGGGCTTCATCTGTTGCCGTGGCGGTTCTCCCGCCAGATGAGAAATAGCGGAAGCTTTCAAGACAACTTTGGCCAGACTGAGCCATCAGCATGATCGATGAGAAAATCAACGAATGAGTCGACGAAGCCTTCGATGTCTGAGTTGAGCTAAACTGAGGATCGGCAGGGACCCGAGCCCGCACAATGGAATGGAACACCTAGTATGCCCTAGGCGATGCTAATGTAATGGACGAATTCACACAGATCTGGCGTTAGACGTTTCAAGCATGCGTAGAATCTGTCGATTTTGATACTTGATTGCCCGAGCAACCTGCGGTTGTTTGAGGCCAGATACAAGAGCAAAGGGATATCGTTCAAGAAGTGAAAATACCTTTCCTCGCTGATCACATTCAAGTATCTGGGAATTTCGTTGATTTGTGCTACGGAAATCTCTTCGTTTCTGGAGCGGCTAAATGATGTCATGGGCAACGAGTTCTCATGCCTCATCCGTATCACTCCGGACATCATTGAGGAAAGGAGAAATCGAATGAGCTTCAGGATTCTTGTGCGGTTTCTGGGCTCATAGATCTGCATCAAGCCTTCCGGTTTGAGAACCCTGAGACATTCTTGAACCGCCTTTTCAAGATTGGGCGCGTGGTGGAGTGAGTGAAATGCGATCAGAGCATCAAAGACTGTGTCAACGAATGGTATGTTGTCAAAATCCGCTTGTACGTATTCGATGCGGCAACGTTTCTGCATAGAGTATTCTTTTGCCAATGTGAGGGCTTCGATGCTCGGGTCCGTTCCTACCACATCAAACCCCTTTCTCCGCGCCTCCAGTGATAGCCAACCGCTACCACATCCAATATCTAGTACTCGTTTTCCTTTTGCGAGAGTAGAGAGATTCTGAAGACATCTTGCATGCTCATCGTTCTGGAATAACCATAAGTGATTTAGCGGCAGCGTTTCCTTCAGTCTAAGTCTCTCATCCCAAGAGAATTTTGCGGAAACGCCGAACCTGTAGAAGGGGGTGAACTGCTCTCTTATGTCGACATAATTCATGATATGCTTATCAAATAGACGTTTGTACATTCTGCCCCAGTATTGGCCGTCTAATAAGGCTGACCTATCTGAGACGTGTCCATGCATCATTCGAGGAACGAAATCTTTGATCATGAATTTGTTTCTACAACTGCCGCATACAATAGTTCCTTCTCTTATTTCGTTTACAGGACCTGTATCATAATCAACAGTCTTCTCCTCCTTCGGAAAAACGGTGACTCCATGCTTTCCACAGGTTGGACAGCAAAGCAGTGTGGCTAGGCTATGGATCATGCGACCAAGATCAAGTGCTACGTCAGTTAAGGTTTTCCTTCCATCCGTACTCGCTATCAACTTAACGAGGGAAGTTACCGCTCACATTCGTATGAGCAAACTCAATTGGCCTAATGGAGCATAAGCCAATGGTGTGCGGTTAGGAGTTTCTCTTTGCCGAGAAGGTTTATGAACGCAACGAAAGTCTATTGGGATTGGATCTGGGAGCCGGTTAGTTGAACCTCTTCGCTAAGAACGCACTAATCTTTATTTCCATTCTATATCTGTTGTCAGCGTCGCTGTACGTACTTTCGTTCGGTATCACGCTTAGATTTAGTAGCTCATTCTTGATCTCGATACCCTTTGCATTTGTATTGACTAGGCTATGGATAGGATGGCGCAGAGGTCCCTCTCTGAAGAATAGTCTTGTTCAGATTGGGAAAAGTGACCTACAGATCATGATTGGTTTGTATTTCTTCGCATTTTTCCTGTTGGCTCTCAAAATGTACTTCTTTGCTTCGCCAGCGACCTATGACGAAATTGTTCATATGGGAATCACAAGAACATTCCTGACTTTCGATTTCTCATCTATTATTGGAGAGTTGAAGATCATCCCTAACCCGCCTCTGCCATACGTGGTTATGGCAGCCGTATTCTCACATTTCGAGCTCACACTGCAATCAGCCCGGATCGCTTCAAGCATTATCTCCTCAGCTGTACCTGTCGTTCTATACTATTGGATGAAGGTTCTACACGATGATCGAGTTCTGGCGATTCAGGTGTCTGCGACCTACATCTTCACTCCGTTGTACCAGAATCTTGCATACCTATATACCTTCGACGGGTTATCTACGCTACTGTTTACGCTTTTGTCCTTCTATTTTGTTAGAGGCATTCAAACGAAGAAAGGTTTGTATTTCATTTTGTCAGGGATTCTCTTCGCTGCATGTGGCCTAACGAAATATCCTCCAGCACTCTGGTTTTTATTATCTTCGATGGCAGTAGTAGCATTGTCCTTCAGGCGAAAATCTCTGAGGCTCAGGAACTTACTCTTCCTTCCAATAGGCTTGACTCCTTTGCTGCTGATTTTCCTGGTAGCTGGACCTCATTTTGCGGTTGCCTACGAATACGGAAGCTATTGGAATGCAACCATGGTTTACGCGGTGATTTCAGACCTTTTCTTCGTGTTGGGTTGGTCTCCATACCTCATTTTCCTGTCTACAGTTCACAGATCTATATTAGAAGGGGTGGACGAAAAGTCAGTTTTCTTCATCCTAGTAATAACATTGGCTTTCTTGACCCCATTCGTCAACCCTTACACCAGAAGGCTGGTGCAGGTAATTCCTGTGTTCTTCATAGCAGTGACGGAACGAGCATTGGAGATTGACCGGCAAGCCTTGGCGCCTCTTGTGTACGCCAACCTTTCGTGGTGGGGGATTCTCTCGCTGCTTTCATACTATCTCTAGAACAACGCGTTCATCAATGTGATTCCGATATCCAACATTAAACGCATGGACCCAAGGGCAAGAGATTTTCAGTATGATTAGTCACGTTGTCATGTATAGTTCTATTAACCAGAGCCAAGGCTTGTTTTGGTGATGAATTTTGCAGCACCCCCTGGTTTCCGTCGTCATAGTGGCGTTCAAAAGGCCTGACCTACTTCTTCGAAACGTGGAGGTTCTGTCGAAGACTGCTTATGAGCCTTATGAGATAATTGTGATTGACAACGGGCTTGGCGTAGATCGTTGTAGCCTTCAAGTCACGGGAGAGGTCCGAGTGGTCAACGTCCCCACGAACGTCGGATTCGCAGAAGGTGCCAACTTGGGAGCCTCTGAGGCGAGGGGAGATTACCTGGCCTTCTTGAACGATGACGTAGAGGTTGATTCTGAGTGGCTTTCTGAGTTGATCGCGTTCATGGAGATGAATCCTAAAGTGGCGGCGTGTCAGTGTTTGCTGTTAAAGCTCCCTGACAGGCATCAGGTCGATTCAGCAGGAGACCTCATTGACGCATATGGATTCGGTTTGAAAGGAGCGTTCGGGCATTGTAACACGTTGAGAGCCCCAAAGGCCATTTTCAGCTTCAGAGGTGCTGCCTCAGTTGTACGGAAAGAAGTTTTCTACGAGGCCGAGATGTTCGACCCTCAGTTCTTTTTCGGGTACGAAGACGTGGACTTGTCTTGGAGGATCCGTCTTCTTGGGTTTGACGTGATGCTATTCCCGAGCTCTGTGGCATATCATTGGGGTGAATCCTCCGGGGAAATGGCTTTCAGAGCTTTTCATTCCACGAAGAACAGGATCAGCATGATCCTGAAGAACTATGAGTTGAGGAGCCTCCTCTCGCACTTCTTCGGCGTGGTTGCGTTAAATGTCGCCTTGATCCTGTATGAGTTGTTGAAAGGTCACAAGTCAATCGGTTTGGCTAGGAGTCGAGGCATTTTGTGGGTGGCTAAGAATTTTTCCCTGATATGGAAGAAGAGGTTAAAGGTGCAGCGACTTCGAGTGCTCCCTGATAGCGCGGTTATGCAACTTTTCCATAAGGGAACAGTCCTAGCACTGTATCTTCGGTTCACTGAAATTGGAGGGGATCGTCGTCTGCCTCCATTGAGGAATTGCTGCTGAGGTCATTGGCGTATCAGGACAGCTGGCGTTTGAGTCGATGATTCATTTCCTTATTAATGGGTGTTTGAGTGTGCCCAGCGCGAAATAGATACTCGCCAAACCTTTGAACATATGCTTTTCTATTGTTTTATCCAACACTCTTCTCGAGGACTGTGTCCTCAGCCTCGCTCTCAGTGTTTCCTTTAGGTGCCTCATGTTCCACAGTATGGCCTTGGTAACATTAGCGGTTTCGATTTTGTCATTGGCTGCGGCAAGCCATGCAATCAAGGCGACCTGAAGCGTCAGGTAGACGGGAAGAAGAAAGTGGAGCTTTTGGAACCCATAGTTCTTGAGAATCGTTCTTAGACGGTTCCTGTGGTAAAGGTATCTGACGAGCCTCCTGTCCTTGATTGACCCCATCCATCTGTGAAGAACCGTGGAGGTTGGTACATAACGGATTCCGTACCCAGCCAACCTGAGCCTCCAAGAGTAGTCTAGGTCTTCCAGGTACATGAAGTAGTCTTGGTCGAAGCCACCCAACGATTCAAAGAGGCTCTTTCTTGTGGCTAGGCATGCGCCCACTGCGTAGAAGCACTCACCCGTGGAGTTATACTGTCCGGTGTCTGTTTCCCCTATCCCTCGGTTCCAGCCGAAACCTAATCGGTCACAGATTCCTCCGCAGGAGTTCAAAATGTTTGAGCCCTTAAGCATCTTGAGCTTTGGAGTGCAGGCACCTACCCCCTCCGTGTTTAGAGCTTCGAGCAACGGCTCGATCCATCCCTTTAGAGCGACTGTGTCGCTGTTCATGAAGACTAGGATTTCGCTTTCAGCCTGTTGGGCTCCAAGGTTGCATGCGTAGGCAAAACCGGTGTTAGTCTTCAAGCTCACGATGTTTCTTTCAGGTAAGAGTGCTTTGATAAGGTCGAGCGAGCCGTCTCGGCTGCCATTATCGACGATGATTATTTCAGTTCCTTTTGGCGATGTATTCAGGAGGGATTTCACGCATTGGAGAAGGTCTTCTCCACCGTTATAGTTCGGAACTATGATGGAAGCAACTGGTCGAGACATCTGCTGAGCCTTGGCAACGCTGACTTATGATCTGAGAGAATATGACGTTTTGCACTCCTCGGCGCGCGCCAGTTTCTTGCGAAATTGGTTTTTAATGGTGTTTATTGGCCTCTGATTATGTGTGGGCAGATGTAGGAGCCGCAGTTCCTTCTCTTTGTCTGGCAGAATCCGCTCTTGTTGTGCTTGCA
>Ga0315282_10015455_pt1 | contig 11255 bp, 9 predicted proteins | sample YL17G07_20_MG_FD_203693 | JGI IMG/M metagenome (GOLD analysis project Ga0315282, IMG submission 203693) | Sediment microbial communities from Yellowstone Lake, YNP, Wyoming, USA - YL17G07_20 | ecosystem: Environmental > Aquatic > Freshwater > Lake > Sediment | place: USA: Wyoming | collected...
CGACGGGGACGCCCCCGCCTTTCTGCCGGCAGCGACAAAGCGCTAAACTCCGGGGCCTGGGGCGGAGCCCCAGGGCGACAGCGTACCTACGCAAGAACCGGATGAGCCATTCTTCTTCTTTCTTTACGGGCAGGCGAGCGACAAAGAAGAAAAAGAATATGCCCTGACGGGCACACTACGAACGCCAGAGGCATCATGAAGGCACGCGGGACGTTCGCGTTCCACGCCCTTGCGCTTTGGGGTTCGTCGGCGGATAAGATACATTTACGGTCCGAGTCGGCACGAACAAGCCTTGCGGCCGAGCGACGGCCGATTCGCTGGTCCTGGAAGGCAACTGCCATGGGCTTATCGCTGGATGACATCCTGGCGTCGCACCGCACGCGGAGGCCGGTGGTGATGGGGATTCTCAACGTCACGCCGGACAGCTTTTCCGACGGCGGGGAGTTTTTCGACCCCGCCGCCGCGGCCGGGCAGGCCAGGCGCATGGCCGACGAGGGCGCGGATATTATCGACGTGGGGGCCGAGTCCACCAGGCCCGGCAGCCGGCGCGTGACGGCGGGCGAGCAGATACGCCGGCTGCGGAAGACCATCCCCGCCGCCGTGGCCTGCGGGGCAGTGGTGAGCGTCGACACCACAATCTCGTCCGTGGCTCGCTTCGCGCTGGACGCGGGGGCCGCGATCATCAATGACATATCCGCCGGTCGGGACGACCCGGCCATGCTGGACCTCGCGGCCGAGCGCCAGGCCCCCATCGTGCTGATGCACATGCTCGGCGAGCCGAAGGACATGCAGGCCGAGCCGCGTTACGACAACGTGGTGGCCGAGGTGAGGGCGTTCCTGGCCGCTCGTGCGGCGGCGGCCGAGGCGGCCGGCGTGCCGCGCCGGCGGATAATCGTGGACCCAGGGATCGGCTTCGGCAAGTTGCTGGAGCACAACCTGGCGCTGCTGGCGGGGATCGGTGAGATTGTTTCGCTTGGCTATGGCGTGCTTGTCGGTGCGTCGCGCAAGCGGTTCATCGGCACCCTGACGGGCCAGGAAGACCCGCACAACCGCACGGCTGGAACCATCGCCGCCTGCCTGGCCGCGTGGTGGCGCGGCGCGACGATGTTCCGCGTCCACGACGTCGGGCCGCTGCGCCAGGCACTGGCCGTCGCGCAGGCAATCGACCGCGCGTAGAAGAAGAGAAGCTCGTCCTTTCGCCCCGGAGGGGCGAAGGAGCGATACGTCGCTCTCTGTATTCTTGCTCCCGCGATTCTCCGCGCCCTTTGCGCGATATGTTTTCTTCCCAGCCGAGCGTTGGCGTAGTATTAGGGTTGTTGCCAAACCCGTCGGCTGCGCCCGCCGATATTAAGGAAATGAGCCCTCATACCATGGAAAGCCAACCCAATTCGACGCCGGCCTGGCGCGACCAGCCGGCTATTCTTCAGCCGGTCTCGCCGCCGGTTCCGCCGCCGCTGTCGCCCGAGCCATTCGTCGGGTCCGCACCGGGTGTGCCAGGAGCCGCGGGCGGACCGCTGACGGTCGAGCACATGCGGCAACTCGCGGCGGCCGATATGCGGGCCAAGAAGCTTCGCTCCGCCGCGGGAGTGGCGAAGTTCAACGGATATATCATCGGCGGGTTCGGCGGCTTGTCTCTGGTGATCGCCGTTTGCGAGTTGGTGGCCGGGGCGTTCGACTGGCTGGGGTTCGCGATGGGCGCCGGCCTGAGCATTGTCGCGTGGAACGAGTTTCGCGGGCGCAGGCTGCTCCAGCAGTTTCAGACGCGAGCCGCTCCCCTGCTGGGCTGGAACCAGATTGGCATGATGATGCTGATCGTCGCATACGCCGCGTGGATGCTCTACCAGACCGCGACGGGGCATACCGATTTTGAGCAGGCGATTCGCCAGCAGGGCTTGGGGGGCGGCGATATCATTGGCAGCATGAGCGCCACAGTCAAGTCGATGTCGGAACTCGTTTACGAATTGCTCATCGGCTTGACGATCGTTTTCCAGGGCGGCAACTCGATCTACTACTTCACCCGCGCCAAACTGCTGCGGGCCTACCTGGCCGAGACGCCGGCGTGGGTGGTCGAACTCCAGCGATGCCAGGCAGGGGCCGTGCGGCAGTCGGTAGCCGGTAGCCGGTAGCCCGTAGCCGCGGCTGTCCGATAATTCAAAACGGTCGGGATCCATCAGCCAATAATCGGCAGGCGCCAACATGCCCAGCCCCGAATAATCGGACACCCTCGGCTCCCGGTTCCGGGTCCCGCCGTTTCTTCCGCCAGGTTCCGCTGTTCTCCTTCTACCGGTTCCGGGTTCCGTTTCTTCCTGACGGGTACCGCCTTTTCGCTTTTCCCGGCTACTGGCTCCCGGCTACCGGCTGCCATTTGCTCTGCAAAGGCCCGCCAGCGTCCTGACGTGTGCCGCAACCGCGGATGAGAGCCCTTCCAGGCGGTAGCCGCCCTCGATTGTCGACACAACCCGGCCGCGGGCGTGCCGGCGAGCTATGTCCATCACCAGCGCCGTCATGTCGGCGAAGTCCTCGTCGGTCAGCAGGAACTGTCCGAGCGGGTCTCCGGCCCGGCTGTCGAACCCGGCGGAGATCAGCACGATGTCCGGCCCAAACGCGTCGGCGGCGGGCACGAGTCTTTCGACCATCGCGCCGAGGATTTCCTCGCGACCGGACCCGGCGGGCAGGGGGCAGTTGATCGTCGCGCCCGTGCCCGCCCCGCGGCCCGTCTCGCCGGAGAGGCCCGAGCCGGGGTACAACGGCCATTGGTGAGTCGAGAAGAACAGCACCGACGGGTCCTCGTAGAAGATGTCCTGCGTGCCGTTGCCGTGGTGCACGTCCCAGTCGACGATCAGCACCTTGGCCAGGGCGTGTGCCCGCTGGGCCCGGCGCGCGGCGACGGCGACGTTGTTGAACACGCAGAAGCCCATGCCGCCCCCGGCCGAGGCGTGATGGCCCGGCGGGCGCACGGCGCAGAACCCGTTGGCGACGACGCCGGCGGCCACGGCGTCCACGGCGGCGCATACTCCCCCCGCCGCCCGCAGCGCCGCGGCGTAGCTGTGCAGGCCGATGGCGGTGTCGCCGGTGCTCAGGCCCGAGAGCCCCGCGGCCACCTCGTCGCGGACGGTCCGGACATAGCCGGCGTCGTGCACGGCGAGCAGTTCGTCGCGCGTCGCGTCGCGGGCCTCGATGCGGACGATCCGCCCGGCCAGCGGAGGCGCCAGCAGGCCGGCGAGCATCGCGTCGCATCGCTGGGGGCGCTCGGGATGGCCCTGGGGAGTCTCGTGAAGCCGGTAGAGATCATCGAACACCAGGCCCGTCGGCAGGCGCCCGCCGCGCGATTGCGGTTTTCCAGCGTCCATCGGGATTTCGATGACGTCACCCGCCCAGGGCGGCGAGCTTCTCTTTGGCGGTTTTCGCGGCCGCGGTCTGAGGATACTTCCTGACGAGTTCCTCGTATTTGACAATGGCCTTGTCTTTCATGTTGGCCTGGAGAAAGCTATCCGCGAATAGCAGCATCTTGTTTGCCTCGGCCTCGGGGTCCACGGCTGGGGCGCGTGCGGCGGCCGGGGCCGCGCGGGCCGGCGCGGCGGGCGCCGCGGAGGCGATTGGCTCATTGGTCTTGATCGCCGCCGCCGGGGCCGGGGCGGCGCCGGTCAACAGGGCCGCCGTCCTGGCGTCCGGGTCCTTTACCGTGACGGCCAGGCCGTCGACGGGCGGCTTGGCGGGGACGCCGGCTATTATGTCTTTCAGCGTCCTGGTGCCCACGAGCCTTCCCAGCACGGGGACCTGAACCGATACCGCCACCACACCGTTGCCTTGTGACATTTCTGATGGTACTCGCCCTGAGTACGTGCATAGGCCGCCGCCTCAGCCATACGACATGGGAGTGTCAGAGAGCACCGTCCGACCCTCCAACAGCAGCACGTGAGGCAGGCCCGGGCCGCCGCTGAAGTCGAAGGTGTACTCCTCGTTGCTGGCCCCGTAGACGTTGACTGCCGGGCTGACCGACACCATGCCCTTGTCGTAGCTGGCGTGGAAAGACAACCACACGGGCGCGCCGATCCGCAGCGTGTTGATCTTCCCGGCCTGGACCTCGTAGGCGGGGCATTTTCCCGTCGGCTTGATGACCGCGAAGTTCGACCCGTCGGCCAGCACGCCGTAGATGAACTTGTAGCTGCCGGCCGGGATGCCCGTCCGCCCGCTTGCGGTCAGGTCGTAGCTGTTGCCCTGGCTGTCGACCACCGCCAGGACCTTCAGGCCGTGCTTGAAGGACGTTTCCACAATGCCGAGAACCGGGCTGCTTACCGGCGTGACCGTGACCGTCGAGCCGTCCTTGGCCACTTCCAGCGAGCAGTGCCGGTTTCCGACCTGGTGAAACTTCCACAGCGGGATAGCAGCGCCGCCCCGGCCGACCATTATGGCGTCCTTGCCGTCCTGGGTTATCGCGCCGTCGAGGTTGTCGTCGAAGATGCGGATGGGCGTGCCCTCGTAGAGGCCCTGGTAGAAGCCGCAGACGATGTAACCGCCCGCGACGTACGCGATCCCGACGGCCGGAGGCTGCTTGAGCGCCGCGCGCATGTTGGCGATGCGGACGATGTGCTTCTTGTCGCCGACCTTGACCTGCTGGAACGTGGCCGAGCCGGAAAGGGTGAGCTGGCACCACTCGCTGTCCTCCAGCGTGCCGTTGCCGTTGAGGTCCAGGCCGGCAAAGAATACCTGGAGCCCCTGGTGCCAGCGCATGGCGAACTTGACGGGCGAACCGGCCACGTCAAGCGTCCCGGTGTCACTGTCCATATGGAAAATCTTCCCGCCGGTCAGTGCCTTGGCGGGCGTGAAGGCCGCGAGGGCCTCCGCGTTGCTCTGGTAGGTCAGTTGCACCTGTTTGCCGGCCGATTCCTGCGCCGTCGCCGCTAAAGGCGCGGCCATCACGGATGCGATCAGGGCAAGAGCAAAAGTCCACGCCGCCGGCAGTGAGTTCCTTGGCCTTCGCATGGTATGCAAAACCTCCGGCCCTTTCGCCTCATCAGTCCCGTTTTCGCCCTGGGCCCTCTGCCGCCGCGAGCAAGCAGCCGCCCCGACGCGACTTCGATGAGATGACCTTGGTAAGAGTCTACCACCGATAATCGGTTATCACAACAAATAATATACAGAAAAACGCCCGGCCAGCCGCGGTTATCGCGGATTTCCGCGTATCTCGTCCGCCCACAAAATCCCGCTGACGCCGGGGGTTTTCCCTTGACGGCAACGCCGGCTGCGCGTCACAATCTCTCGAGTCATGGGCGGGCGGCGACTGTTCCCCCCATTTTTGGGAGTTTTGGGCAAACGTATGCATTGTCTTTGAGTAAATCCTGAACTTGCCTCGCAAGGCGCGAGGCAGGCGGCGCTGCACCCGGCTCAGCATGAGACAAGGGCGGTCCATCCCGCGATCCCGCGCCGTCGCCGAGACCCGGCGGCCAGGTTCGCTCCGCGCGCAGCGTAGTTCGCTTCATACCTCAGGGGCCAGACTCCAGTTATCGCAACCGATCCCCCCCACCTGCGCCCTGCCTTCGCTGACGCCTCGGTTCCCCTGCTCGCTGAAGCGATCAGGCCTCAAGAGCAGGACCAACGGGTTCCCCGAGGCCATTGCGGGTTCCCGGTTCCGCCATTGCGGGTTCCCCTCTGTCATTGCGGGTTCCAGGTTCCGCCATTGCGGGTTCCAAGTTCCTGGTTCCGCGTTATCCCGGGTTCCAGGTTCCGCCATTGCGGGTTCCAAGTTCCTGGTTCCGCGTTATCCCGGGTTCCAGGTTCCGGGTTCCGCTTCTTCTTATCCCCGACTACCGACTACCAAGAAAGGACTTAGGCACATGAAAGCACTGGAAGGAATTGGGCTTGCGGACGTACAGGCAGTATACGACGGCCCGGAAGGCCGGCTGTGGGAACTCATCATGGGCCAGCAGATCCACATCGGCGGGTTTGCCTCGTCGATGGACCTGGCCGAGAAGGCCGCCATCGGCCGGGACTCCAGCGGCGTGGACCTCTGCTGCTGCACCGGCGCGGGCATGCGGTTCTTGGTGCGGTTTTGCCATGCCCGGCACATGACAGGCGTGGACGCCACCGCCCACGTAATCACCCTCGGCCGCCGGCGCTGCGAGGATGAGGGCCTGGCCGATCGAATCGAGTTCGTCCGGGCCGACGCGTCCGACACGAGACTCCCGGCCGCGGTTGCGGACTTCGTCTGGGGCGAGGATGCGTGGTGCTACGTGGTGGACAAGCCCGCGTTGATCGCCGAGGCCGCCAGGCTTGTCAGACCCGGCGGCACGATCGCCTTTACCGACTGGATCGAGGGTCCGGCCGGGATGGACAGCCGCCAGGCCAAGCGGCTGCTCAAGTTCATGAAGTTCCCCAATATCCAGGACCTGGGCGGCTACCGCCGGCTCCTTGCCAACAGCGGCTGCGATGTGGTCCTGGCCGAGCACACGGGGCGGTTCGCGCCATACGTGGACCTGTACCTGAACATGCTGAACATGCAGCTCACGTACGACGCCCTGAAGATCATCGGCTTCGACGCCGGCCTGATGGGCGCGATGGCGGCCGAGATGCAGTTCATGCAACAGCTCGCCCACGACGGGCGGATCGAGCAGGGGCTGATCGTGGCCCGCAAGAAGTGACCGCCGTTTCCGCCGGCCCGGAGCATCACCGTCGCCGGGCCGGATCGAACCCGTATTGGCACCAGTTGGAAAGAAGGACCAGAACATGAAACCTTATCACGGAGCGATGATCTTGGCGCTGCTGGCGGGCCTGGCCGTCCCAATGCAAGCCGCCCAGGCGGCGCGTCTCGGCGAAGACGAGAAGACGTGGCTGGCGGCACTGGACGCCGCGGCCGCGAAGGAGCCCGCCGCAACCACGGCGGCGGCGGCCGAGGCCCAGGCAAGCCCGGCCAAGGACGCCAACGCCGCAGCGGCTTGCGACAGGAAGTGCGTGCCGCTGCCGTTCCACTGCATCGAGGGCTATTCCGGCGGCGCCATCACGCCGATGGCGTACCTGTGCAACTACTGCAACTGCGGCTGCGGCGGAAAGCACCTGACTTGCCCCACCGTCTCGTACAGTTACATGAACATCAGCACCAAGCACCTGCACACCTTCGCGGTCACGCAGACCTTCTGGAACCGCATCGAGTTGGGCTACGCGATGAACCAGCTCTGGCTCGGCTCGCTGTATGACGACATCCGCAAGATGGGCCTGAATCCCGTGCGGCAGGACGTGATTATGCACAACTTCAACGTCCGCGGCAAACTGCTTGACGAGAACAGTTTCGGCCTGCCGCTGCCCGCCGTCGCCGCGGGCGTGCACTTCAAATACAACTACGGCCTGGAAGACATCAACCACCGTGTCGGCAACGCGTTCGACACGATCGGCTACGACAAGAACTACGGCGTGGACTACACCCTGACGGCCACGAAGATGTTTCCCACGCTCGCCTTCGGCCGGCCCCTGATCGTCACGGGCGGCCTGCGGTTCAGTAAGGCGTCGCAGTTGGGCCTGATGGGCTTCGGCGACACTTATCGCCCGTCGTTTGAGGGCAGCGTGGTGTGCCTGCCGACGGATTGGCTGGTGCTCGGCTACGAGTTCCGCCAGAAGCGCAAAGCGTACGGGAAGATTCCCGGCCTGATCGGCGACGAGGACAACTGGCACGCCCTGTCCGTCAGCGTGCTGGCCAACAAGCACCTGACCATCTCGGCCCTGGCCGGCCTGTGCGGCAACGTCGCCAACGCCAACGCCGACACCACCTGGGGTCTCCAAGTGAAGCACGAGTTCTGATTCCGACGTGCCGGGTGAGGGCTGTTTATGCTCTGCCCGACGAATAATCAGTTAGAATGGACCAATGCCCGCGTCCGATCTGATCGGCGCCGGGCGCTGAACGAGGAGCAAGTCATGAGCGATTGCACCGGAAATCCGAAGAAGCGACCCGCGCCCCGCAAGAAACCCGCCTCGCCCTGCTGCGGCGGCAAGGAACCGGCCGCCAAACCCGCCTCGCCCTGCTGCGGCGGCAAGGAACCGGCCGCCAAGCCGGCCTCGCCGTGTTGCGGCGGCAAGGAACCGGCCGCCAAGCCGGCCTCGCCGTGTTGCGGCGGCGGGGCAAGTCCGGCCGCAGCGGGCGACCCGCAAGCGTGGTTTGCCAACATGATCCCCAACGCCATCGCCTACGCACGCGAGCAGAAGGCCGCCGGCAGGCCCATTGTCGGTATCATGTGCGAGTACACGCCGCGAGAGATCATCCTCGCCGCCGGGGCCGTGCCGGTCTGCCTGTGCGGCGGCGCAGTCGAGACCATCCCGCCGGCAGAGGAGCACCTGCCCGCCAACCTCTGCCCGCTTATCAAGAGCACCTATGGCTACCACGTCACCGGCGCCAATCCCCTGCTGGAGATGTGCGACCTGCTGGTGGCCGAGACCACCTGCGACGGCAAGAAGAAGATGTATGAACTGCTGGCCGACACCAGGGAGATGATCGTGCTGGAACTGCCCCATCGCGCGGAAGACCCAGCCGCCCTGGCCCGCTGGACGCAGGAGCTTCACCGGCTGCGGTCCGCCCTCGAGCGCCGCTTCGGCGTCGGCATAACCGATTGCCGCCTGCGCGAGGCCATCGCCGCTATGAACGAAGAGCGGCACCTGCGCCGCGACCTGGCGGCCCTGATGAAACGCGATGCCCCGCCGCTTACGGGGCGCGGGCTTCTGGACTACCGGAGCGTCATATCCGCCATCCCGGCCGACATAGCGCACTACGCGGCGGCGGTTGAGCGGCTTTCGGCCGCCGAAGGCTGCGCGTCGCTGGCGAGCCGCACGAGGGTGCTGCTTACCGGCGTGCCGGTGGTGCACGGCGCCGAGCGCGTGCTGGACGTCATCGAGGGCGCCGGCGGGCTGATCGTCTGCCAGGAGACCTGCACCGGCCTGCGCCCGATCCTGGAGGACGTGGACGAGCGGGCCGCCAACCCTGTCGCCGCCATCGCCGAAAAGTACTACCACCTGCCCTGCTCGGTGATGTCCCGCAACACCGCCAGGCTCGACTCGCTGCGAAGGCTCGCCCGAGAGTACCGCGCCGAGTGCGTTATCGACCTGATCTGGCAGGCGTGCCTGACCTACGACGTCGAGAGCCACTACGTCCGCCGCCTGGCCGCAGAGATGAACCTGCCGTACCTGCGGATCGAGACCGACTACTCGCCGTCGGACTCCGCGCGGATGGCCGTGAGGGTCGAGGCGCTGCTCGAGACCGTCCGCGGCGCGGCGGCGAGATGAACAGAAGGTCATAGGTCATAGGTCATAGGTCATAGGGAAAAGAAAAAGAGACAGGAAGATACAGAAGGTCATAGGCCCTGGGGCTCAGGTCATAGGGCGCGACGGCAGAGGCGGTCGGCAAATGACCAGGGCAGGATAAAGGCTCTGCCACCCTAAGACCTAAGAGCTATGAGCTAAGACCTTCTTTTCTGCGATGAGGTTTTTGCCCCGAGGATGACCCGGCTATGAGGAGAGTCGCGTACACGTGCCCGTTTGTCCCGGCCGAGTGGATCAAGGCCCACGGGCTGGAGCCTTCCCGCATAGTCCCGGGGCGGCTTGGGCACGGCGGGCCTATGGAGGCCGCCGCGGGCCTGTGCCCGTTCGCCCGGGCACTCCTGAACGACCTGGCCGGCCGGCCCGACGGCGTGGCGGCCGTGTTCACCACAGCCTGCGACCAGATGCGACGCGCGGCGGAGGTCTTCGCCGACCGCTGCCCCAACCGGCCTTGCTTCGTGATGAACGTGCCCGCGACGTGGCAGACGCCGGCGGCGATGGCCATGTACGTCGATGAGCTCCGCCGGCTTGGCGGGTTTCTCGTCGGCCTCGGCGGCCTGGAGCCGACCAACGAGCGCCTGGCCGAAGTGATGCTGGCATACGACGACGCGCGGGAGCAGTTGCGTGCCGCCCGGCCTGGCATGTCCGCACGCCAATTCGCCGAATGCCTGGCGGAGTTCAACCGCGGCGGCATCGAATCACGAACAGGTACATGTGCGCCACGCGACAGCTCTCCCTTGCCCCCAACGGGGCAGGCGGGAGAGGTTCTTGACAGCCCGAAGGGCCGGGTGAGGGTGATTGAACGCGCGGCCCACATTCCCCTGGCGATCGTCGGCGGGCCGCTGCTTGAATGGCAATTCGAGGTCTTCGACGCGGTCGAACGCTTCGGCGGGCGAATCGTCCTGGACGCCACCGCCTCCGGGGAGCTGACAATGCCCGGCCCCATCGACGGCCGCCGCGCCGCCGAGTACCCGCTGGGCGAACTGGCCCGGGCGTACTTCGGCCACATCCCCCACGCGATGCGCCGCCCCGACACCATGCTGCACGATTACCTCGCCCGTGAACTGCCCGCCCGCAACGTGCGCGGCGTCCTTCTGCACCGCCAGCTCTGGTGCGACTTGTGGCATGGCCAGCTTCCTCGAATCCGCCAGCGAACCGCCCTGCCCGTGCTGGATATCGACGTGGCGGACGAAGACGCCGACTTCGGCCGACAGGCAGGGAGAATCCAGGCTTTTATGGAAATGCTTGGGGGGAGCGGGAACGGAAGTAGTTAGTAGTTAGGGAGTAGGGGGAAGAAGAAACGGAAGGAACGGAAGGTCATAGGTCTTAGCTCTTGGGTCATAGGGTAAGAAGAATCGGAAGGTCTTAGGTCTTAGCTCTTAGGTCATAGGGAAAAGAAGAAGAAACGGAAGGTCGAAGGGAGTTGGGAAGAGATGGACACGGTATGAGAGGTCGCGAAGCAGGCATCGCGTTCTTGAGGCCTGCTCGCTTCAGCGAGCAGGTGAGGTCGCTTTGCGACCTCTTGCGAGCAGATCATTTGGAAGAGCAATCCAACGCATCCGGATGTGAAACGCATTGAACCATGAGAAATTCCTTCCGCATAATCACGAGGCGACGCAGTTGACAGACGCCCCAGCGAGAATAACTCTGGACCAGTGGGACGTCCGATACGCCCGTCTGCGCGCGGGCGGGCTGGCGGAGCCGTCTTACGGCGGGCCTTTGGGCAGGCACCTGGCGGACGGGGACCGGCGGCTGGCCAAGCTCCGCTATGACAACTCCCCGGCCGCCCTGCGGCTGTGGAACTTCCTGCTGACCGAGGAGGACCGTCTCTTCGCCGCGCGCCAGGCGGGCCGGAAGATAGTCGGCGTCATGAAGGACCTCGGCACGGCCGCGGCGATGGCGATGTCCCTTCCCAACGTGACGGCCTTCTACCCCGACGGGGCGTGGTGGATCCCCTGCCT
>Ga0315282_10015456_pt1 | contig 11255 bp, 8 predicted proteins | sample YL17G07_20_MG_FD_203693 | JGI IMG/M metagenome (GOLD analysis project Ga0315282, IMG submission 203693) | Sediment microbial communities from Yellowstone Lake, YNP, Wyoming, USA - YL17G07_20 | ecosystem: Environmental > Aquatic > Freshwater > Lake > Sediment | place: USA: Wyoming | collected...
CGCTTTTCCCCGAAGCTCTTTGCTTAGAATGGGGGGGATTGTGCAGGCCGGCGTCTGGGACGCCGGATTTGAGGGCAAATCAGAGTTCGTCTTAACGGTGGTCAATCCCCGGGGCATCAGAATAAAACAGAATGCCAGAATCGCCCAAATAATTTTTTTAAAAATTTCTGAAACAAGGCACGGTTATAATGGAATTTATAAAAATTTATGACCAAATTTATTTATGTAATTAATGCCCGGGGGGAAACGGAACCATTTTCCTGTCGAAAAGTTTTAAGTTCCGCAAGACGCGCCGGTGCTTCGCACAACACCGCCAAAAAGATTGTTAATATTATCCGGAAAGATGTTTATCCCGGGATTGAAACTCAGGAAATATTTGAAAAAATAAAGCAATTGCTTTCCCGGGAATCCCCCGAATCGGCCATCAGATTTTCTTTAAAAGAAGCAATGGCAAAATTGGGGCCGACCGGTTTTCCTTTTGAAAAATACATTGGAGAAATTTTTTCGAGGCATGATTTTAAAGTCAAATTGAACCAGCACATTCCCGGCCACTGTTTGACTTACGAAATTGATTTTTTGGCCCGGAAAGGAAAATTTATTTATATTGGCGAATGCAAATACCGAAATTTGCCCGAGGGGCTGGTTAATCCGACATTGGTTTTGGCAAATTATGCCCGATTTTTAGATTTAAAAAAGGGAAAATTTTTCAACAAAAAAGAATTTAAGAATTTAAAATTAAGAAATCTTGTGGTTACCAATACCAAATTCGGCGAAAATGCCATTAAATTTGCCCGGTGCATTGGGGCCACCGAACTTCTGGGCTGGAGATATCCGAAATCTGGAGGCCTGGAATATTTGATTGACAGCCAGAATTTATACCCGATTACAATTTTGCCTTCTCTTTCTCCGGGCCTGGCCAGCGCTTTTGTTTCAAAAAAAATAATGCTGGTTGAAGATATTTTAAAACTGGATATTGAGAAATTCGCAAAGAAAATGAAAATTTCACCAGCCAAACTCAATCAGCTAACAAGAGAAGCAAAAATTTTATTTAAATAAAAATGAACGGCAATAAAAAAATTATACTGTCTCCTTCGGCCCTTGAGGCGCTATCGAGATGTCCCCGCTGTTTTTGGTTGAAATACAATAAAAAAATTTACCAGCCGGAGGGAATTGTTTCAAGGCTTGCCAGCCGCTTTGATATTATTTTGAAGAAATACGACGATATTTACCGCAAAATTGGGGAAATGCCGCCAATTTTGAAAGACAAAATTAGAGGTCGCTTAGAAAATCCATTGCAGAGCAGATATGTTTTTAGCCATAATGAAAAATACAGTTTTGAAGGAAGATTGGACGATTGTTTAATCATGGAAGATGGAGAATATGCGCCGATTGATTTTAAAACTTCGAGTTCCGACCCGAGGGAGAAAACGGAAATTTTACCGGCCTATCAGACTCAGATGGATTCCTACGCTTTCTTGCTTGACGAGAGCGGCAAAAAAACAAGCGGTTTAAGTTATTTAATCTTCATATATCCGGAAGAAAGTTTCGAGCTGCACAACGGCTTTCCGATGGCCGTTCATATTATTACTTTAAAAACCAATCCCGGGGCCGCAAAAGAAAAATTTCTCAAGGCGATCGAGGTTTTGGAAGGGGAGATGCCGGAGTCATCGGCAGACTGTTCCTTCTGCCAATGGTACAGAAAAGTTGGTGAGGAATTAAACAGAATTTAGAGGTCGGTTTTTATAAAAAAATAAAAATTCATAACTGTTGCGAAAATATTTAAATATGCTAAAATATTATAAACTTGGTTGGCCTTTTAAAATTAAACAGGAGAGAAGACTATGATTAAACCACTTAGATTAAAAAGGGGCGATAAAATAGGTATTATTTCTCCTTCAGGGCCGGTGGGATCAAAAGATAGCCTCAAGTCCGGCATTAAAACCCTGGAAGAATTAGGATTTGAAATTGTATTGGGTGAAAATGTTTTTAAAGAGCACGGCGTATATATGGCCGGGGTCGATGAGGAGCGGGTTTTCGATTTGAATAAAATGTTCAAAAACCCGAGAATCAAGGGAATTTTTTGCAGCACAGGCGGTCTTAGCAGTAATCGTTTGCTTGGGCTGATAGACTATGAAGCCATCAAAAAAAACCCAAAAATCTTTATGGGTTATTCTGATATCACCATTTTACTAAATGCCGTTCATGAAAAAACTGGTCTTATTACTTTTCATGGTGAAAACGTAGAGTATGGTTTTTCTCGGGGATTTCAGGGAAGGTATAGAAATATGAGAGTTTATTTTGAAAAGGCATTAATGAGCAATAAACCAATCGGGGAGATTGAGCCGTTTTTGGGGCCAATAAAGATTTTGAGAAGAGGAAGGGCGGAGGGACTGCTGGTTGGCGGAAATCTCGAAGTTTTAAAAGTTCTTATTGGTACTGAATACGAACCGGATTGGAATGGCAAAATCATTTTTTGGGAGGAATTTAAAGAGACTCCCCAGGATATAGATTTTCATCTGACCCATTTTAGAGAGGCAGGAGTGTTTGATAAAATTTCTGGAATGGTTATCGGAAAATTAACAGAATGCAGATTTCCCCAATGGCTGACGAAGGCCGAAAAAAAGAAGGGTTTGCCAATCGAAAAAATTGTTCTGGAAATTTGCAAAGATTTTGATTTCCCGATTATTATGAATTTACCCTTTGGCCACGTGCATCCGCAGATTGTTTTGCCAATCGGAGTGAAAGCACAAATTGATACCGAAAAATCTTTGCCCTTTTCCATTACAGAGAAAGCAGTCAAATAAATATGGGGTTTGCCAAAAAATGGCCCAAATCAAGGAGGCGCCATGGCAACCCCTTTTTTGTTTCTTAATTTATTATAATTTTGGTATAATAATAAAAGGTCGGTTTTAGAAAATTTTTATTTGTAAATTAACAAAGGCGTTAATATGAAAAAAATTTTTCAAATAGGTTTTATTATTGGTTTTGCCGGTTTTTTGATTTTCCCCTTAATGGTAAGGGGAGATGGAGGAATTTTCCCGCCCCCGAATTTTTATTTGCGTCAGGCCCAGCAAAAAGCAGTTATATTTTATGACAAAAATATAGAAACTTTAATTCTTTCTATCAGTTTTTTGGGCAATGCTAAGGATTTCGGCTGGGTTGTCCCTACTCCATCAAGGCCGGAAATAGGCGAAGCGCCGGACGAACTTTTTACCTCTCTGGAAGAATTAACCCGGAAGCAAACAGGGATAAGTTATCCAGAGTGGAGAGAAATAACGCCTCTTGTGGGCGAGGGGGTTGAAGTTTTAGAAACCAAAGAAGTGGGAATTTTTGAGATAAAACTTCTGACGGCTGATGACCCGGAGGCCTTGGCCAAATGGTTGGCAGAAAATAAATATCAGTTTCCAAAAGAAGGAAGTTATGTTCTGGAAAATTACGTAAAAAATAAATGGTATTTTGTGGCGGCAAAGGTCAGGCCCGATTTGGTCTGGACCGACGCAACAGCCAAACTCATGAGCGGCCATGCGACTCCTCTGAAGCTCACTTTTGAATCAAAAAATATTATTTATCCGATGAAAATTTCTTCTCTGAATAAGAATTTTGAGCCGCCTATAAATATTTATAACGAATGGCAGCAAGGTTCCGGGTCCACCGGGATGATTCCCCAGATATTGCCAATGCCTCCGTATGAAAGACAAGTCGGAATTCTCCTCTATGTTTTTGCTAACAAAGAAAAAAGAATTCCCGGCTTCACAAAACAATATGCCGAAATTCTTGAACCTCAAACCATAGAAGATCTGGCTTATGATTCCGAAGGAAATTCCTGGATTAAAACAGACGAGACTTTCGTTTTAACAAAACTCTACCGTTCAATGTCATATAGCGAGATGACCGATGATTTGATTTTGCGGGACGAAGCCGGCGGATTGAAGACAGAAGAAAAAACCCAAACCCCCGAAACCAAAGAATCGGTTTCCATCGTGCCCTGGGCAAAGTGGCTGGAAAATATTTTTTATTTCCTGACCGCTTTGTTTTTGTGGATAGTTTCGCCAATCGGCTTGATTTTTCTAATCGCAACTATATTTCAGTTTTTGACCGGGTCAAGAATGGTTCGGGTTCTGGCCTGGTTTTTCCAGGGCCTAAGTGTTCTCCTCTGGATTATCAGTATGATTTGTCTTTTGATGATAAAATTTGCCATTTTCAAATGGTATGAACTCGCTCTCTCTGATAAAGCCATAAATGCCGGAATTGTTGCCGGAGCTTTTCTAATGGTGGCAATGATAGCAGTGATGATTTGCCAGATAATCTGGAGAAAAAAGAAAATTATGCCGGAAATTCAGAAATAACTATAAACTTTGGAAATTTCAAAAAACGGGATGGTAAAATCAATCCCGTTTTTCGTTCAGCGATATGATGAAGGCTAACTTGAAAAATTTAATAAAAAGTGCTAAACTAAAACGACGAATGATGAATTTGAAAGAACTTTTAAAAATTAATAAAGGGGCGCAGGGAATGAAAAAGAATATAAAAATTTATGTTGTTTTGCAGCCGCACTGGGACCCTTGGTGGTCATTTAGTCCGGAAATTTCCGAGAAAATGGGCGTTAGAAATGTCAGAAAAGCCCTTGATATTATTAAGGAGAATCCTGATTTTAAATATGTGATTGATCAGGTCTATCTTTGGGAACTTCTGAAGAAGCATTCTCCTGAAAGAATTGATGAGCTAAAGCAGAGAGTAAAAGAAGGAAAAATAGGACTAACCTGCGGAGGCTTCGTTAACCCCGACCTTAATTTGCCAAGCGGCGAATCATTGATTCGGCAATTAGCTTTCTGCAAGAGAGTCTGGAAAGGGGAATTAGACGCAGATTGCGAAGTGGTTGGAATAATGGACAGTTTTGGTCAGTCAGGACAGCTTCCCCAGATTTTTTCAAAATTGGGATTAAAATATCATACGGCCAAGCGCGGTCCATCAAAAGATTTGCCGGGCGTATTTATCTGGGAGGGAGTTGACGGGTCACAGATTATTTTTGACCGTCAGCCATTAGGCCACCACGGAATTTCGCAATTTCCGCCATTTTCGGTTATCCCCAGCAGGCATGAACCGAATGAAAAATTTGAAAAATTTATCCGTTCTTCCCGCATTTTGTCCTTTTTAGCTTTTCGGATTGCCTTAAATCTGCCGGATGTTAGTTTGTGGGTTGCTATAAAGGGAAGTTTTTGGCGGTTTAAGTCAGCCCTCAATTATCTAAAAAAACTTTATCCGGAAAATCATATTTATATTCCTCATGGTTTTGGATTTGACGGAGCAATGCCATTTGAATGGATTGCTTATTTTTGCAAAATGTATTCCAAGGTCACCAGAAACGAAATGAAGATCTCTCTGCCGGTTGATTTCTTTAAAGCCGTGGAAAATTGCCGCAATAATTTAATTGTCATTCATGGCGAATTAAACGGTCCAACCAAATCCGACGGAGAGGCTTACGGCGTCCTACCCGGGACTTTCAGCACCAGAATCAGAACAAAGCAGATTTGTCGGCAAAACGAAAGATTGTTTTATCTTGCCGAGCTTTTAGAAACAATAAAATATCTTCGCGGCGGAGAGTATCGCGATTTTACCGAGCTTTGGACATTAAAGTTCAGAACCGATTTTCATGATGGGATCTCCGTTTCTTTAACTGACGACAATTATCAGATTTTGCGTGAAGATGCTTTTTTGCTGAAGGAAAGTTGCGAAAAAATAATCAAAGAAAATTTTGAGCTGCTTGCGCCGAAAAAATCAGTTTTTAATCCGCTTCCTTGGCAAAGAAAAGATTTAATCAACAGAGACGGAAAATTGGATTTGGTTGAAGTTAATGGCGGTGGATTTTCGGCGGTAAAAAGCGCAAAGCCCGCAAGATTTCTGGGTTTTAATGCCGAAACTCATGTTTTGTTCACGCCCTTTTACAAAATTGAGTGGCAGAATAATAATCTGGAAATCTTTAAACTCCTGCCCAAAGGCAAAGATAGAAAAGTTGGTCCGAAAATCACCGGTGAAAAATTCGCCAGAATTCGGCTTCAAAATGAAAATGGCGATGCCTATTTCTGGGATTTATCTGGTGAGGAGTGGGACGAGGTAAAATCGATTCGGGTGGTTGAGTGCAACGATGTGCGGGCGACTCTGGAAGTAAAAAGCCAAATCAGAACCCTGGAGATTACCCAATTGCTTCATTTCTATACCCACACTTCAAGGATTGATTTTGAAACCAAACTGAACAATCAAGAAAAGAATATTCGTCTTCAGGTCCATTTGCCTCTGGCAAAGAATATCCAAGAAGTGGTTCGAGAAATTCCGGCTGGATTCATTAAAGATGGTGAAAGCGATGGTGAAATGAAGTGGGAAAAAGTTTTTGAAGGGAAATTTGCCTATTATGACAACATGAGGTGCGTCCAGAACTGGATTTACTTGTCCTCCGAAGCTTCAGCAAAGGATGGTCTGGCCATATTTAATGACGGTCTTCCGGAGCACGAAATTATCGGAAATTCCTGCTTTATCACTCTTTTAAGATGTATTGGCAGAGTTGGAACCGAAGGCAAGGGGCTGATAGGGAAATTTGCTCCAAAAACTGTTCCCTGGCGAGCTGGTGCTTCGCATCCGATTCCTTTGGCTCAAGAACAGGGCGAGCATGAATTCAGATACGCTTTCTGCCATTGTTCAAGAGGAGAGGTCGCAAGGCAGGCCTATGAATTTTTGTTCCCGCTAATTTATTGCCAGGGAAAATCAGGGGGCAAAGAATTTTCTCTAATCTCTATTTTGGATAGGAGTATTATTCCTTTGGCAGTCAAGAAAGCCGAAAGGGGAGACGGCGTAGTAATAAGATTACTGGAAACCGAGGGAAGGGAAAAAGAGGTTGATATAAAATTAAATTCGGAGCTCGGTTTTAAATCAGCGAAAATAACCAATTTGATGGAAGAACCGATTTCCGAATTACTTTTGAAAGGTGAGAATATTAAAATTAAATTTATGCCCCAGGAGATAGTTACTTTGCTTCTGGAGCGAAATTAAATATGGTAAAAACCGCCAAAAACTTGGCGGTTTTTTTGTTTTGTAATAGAATACAGATATGCAAAATTATTTCTCAAATATTGAGAAAATAGAGGCGGCCGTGAAAAAGAACGAAGGATTTGACTGGATTATTGTTGTTTCTTCCGATAAGAAAGAAGCGGAATTTTGGCAAAAACGCTTAAATCGATTTAAGGGGAAAATTGTCGGAAAAAACGCAGAGATAATTTCTCAATATGAAGATTGGCCCGGCGGAGCCGGTCAGTTGCTGGGAACCCTCCACGCTTTTAAAAAGGCCAATAAAGAGGGAAGACTTGAAAAAGCTTTGAGAAAAGGCAAAAAAGTGGCTATATATCATACGGCCGGCAAAGGAAAAAGGCTCGCCCCCATAATTTTTAGCGAGGGGGGGAACAAATCAGCTGTTAAACTGCCAAAAATATTGAAAGGAAAAGAATTGTTTACGATACTGGATGTTGTCATTTTTCAGACCCAGATTTTTGCCAAAACAAGACCGGGCCGGCTTTGCGTTTTTTGGGGAGACCAGATTATTATTCCGTCCGGTAATTTTGGTTTTGAGGCTGGGGGTGAGGCGGAAATATTCGGAATCAGAAAGGAAGTTCCCGTCCAACAAAATATCTGGGAGATGGAATGGCAGCATTATGGCATTTTGGTGGGAGGTGAGGCCGGGATTATGCAAAGAGAAAAATTATCCTGGGATGAATTCAAAATAATAGAAAAGACTGTCGGCATAAAGCAATTAAGCAAAAGTTTGGGCTCCTTTTCGCTTTCCGGGCAATTTTTGACCGCCCTGCTGAAAGAATTTAATTTGGAGCTAACAAAAAAAAGCGGAAAGCTGGATACCGATTTTCATCTCTGGACGCCATTAACTTCTTCTAAAGAAGAATTTTTAAATAGCGGAGGTGATGAAAATTATTGGGAAAGAATAAATAAATTTAAAGAAGCGCTTTTCAAAAATAAAACTTCAGCCCCTTTGATAATTGATAAAAATCTCGGCGAGAATACATTTTGGTTGGATTTTGGTCAAGTTTCTCTTTATTACCAAAACCTTTTAAAATTAGCAGAAGATTCAAATGAGGGAGAAATTATGAGGAGATTTTTCGGTCTTGAGAAAAACAATAATTTCATTTCTTTTAATTCAAAATTCAATGGCAAAATCAAAAACAGCCTTATTTTAAATAGCGAAATTGGCGACTTGAACATTGAAGATTCAATAATAATAAATAGCAAAATTAAAAGACTGATTGGAAAGAAAGTTTTGATTTATAATTTAAAAAATTTAAAAGAAGAGATTTTGAATTTTGGCGAAGTTGTTTGCGGGGTCGGGTTGAAAAATAAAAAATTTTTAAATTTAAGAACGAATTTGGACAGGGACGGGAAGAAGGACTGGGAAAATAAAATTTTCGGTAACCCCTATTCTTATCAGGATTTGGAAAAATTATTATGACCCCGTTAGAAGTCTTTGGCATAAAATTTTTTATTAAAAATTTTATGTGATGTGTTAACGGGGCAAAAAATAAAAAGTCTGTTTATTCTATAATTGGATAGGATATATAGGGCGACAGACTTCTAACGGGGTATGATTAAAATTTATAAAAAACTGGCTGCGGGTATAGATATGGGCGGAACCAATCTCCGGGTCGGTTTGGTTGACGCTGGCGGAAAAATTTTAATAAAAATATCGGAGCCGACAAAAAAGGAAAACCGCAGAATGTTAATTCGCCAAATTATAAAGCTCATAAACAGCATTCTGCCCAAAAAAAGAACGTCAATGCTTGGCATCGGCATTGGTGCGCCGGGCCCCCTTGACCAAGAAAAAGGAATAATTTTTTCCACCCCAAATTTACCGGGCTGGAAGAGATTTAATATTGTAGTGCCGTTAAAAAAGGAGTTTGGAATTCCGGTTGTCCTGGATAATGATGCAAATGCCGCAGCTTTGGCTGAATGGAGATTTGGAGCTGGCAAGGGCTTTAAAAATATGATTTATTTGACAATCAGCACCGGAATTGGCGGCGGAATTATTATTAATGGAAATCTTTATCGGGGGCTTGGCAATGCCGGGGAACTCGGCCATATGATTGTTGATTGGAAGAGTAAGGCTCGCTGTGGCTGCGGGAATTACGGCGATTTGGAAGCTCTGGCTTCAGGAACCGGGATTAAAAATCAGACCAAAAAAGACAGTAAAGAAATTTTTGAGATGGTAAAAAACGGCAACAAGCAAGCCATAACAATAATAAACAATGTATTAACCGTTTTGGGCGTAGGATTGGTAAATTGTTGTCATATTTTTGATCCTGACATAGTCGTTCTTGGGGGAAGTGTGGCAACCAACAATAAAGAAATTATTTTTCCCTTTTTGAGAAGATTCGTTAAGGAAAATGTTATGGCTGGATTTAGAAAAAACATCAAAATTCTGCCGGCAAAACTTGGCGATGATGTCGGAATTATTGGTGCTGCGGCCGCGGTTTTTGAAAAAGCTTGCTTTTTTTAAGGTTTGTGGTATAAATGGGGGATATGTTGAGCCTTGAAAACATAATGGGGGATTGAAGATGAATAACAAGAAAAAAATGAATTTTCAGACACTGGCAATCCACGGTTCTAAAAAACAAAAAAATCCCTGGAATGCTCATATTTCTCCGATTTGCCAGACGTCAACTTTTGTTTTTGATAATATTCAAGACGTAAAAGATGTTTTGTCTGGAAAAAAAGAAGGATATTTTTATTCAAGAATAAAAAATCCCAACCAAAAAGAGCTTGAGAATATACTCGCCGATTTGGAGGGAGCGGAAGCCGGCCTGTGTTTTGTCAGCGGCATGGCGGCAATCTCTTCGGTTTTAAGAACTTTTGTTTCGGCCGGTGAACATGTTGTTTGCGGTCAGGTATTGTATGGATGTACTGACGAAACATTTGCTAAAATTTTACCCAGGTTTAATATAGAATTCTCTTTTGTTGACACGAGGGACGTTGACAATGTTAGAAGAGCGCTCAGAAAAAACACAAAGGTAATTTTTATTGAAACGCCGGCTAATCCAACTCTGGAATTAACCGATATTGCCCGGGTGGCAAAGCTGGCAAAAAAGAGAGGAATTTTACTTTTTGTAGATAATACTTTTGCCACTCCTTATAACCAAAGACCCCTGGCCCTTGGCGCTGATTTAGTCATCCACAGTCTCACTAAATATTTGAATGGTCACGGAGACGTAATAGGGGGTGTCGTGTTAGGGAGAAAATCTCTCATTGAGATTTTGGAAAATGATACCACGCGTTCCGGCGAGTGTATCTTACCGCCCCTTGAGTGTTTCTTGGTGCAAAGAGGGGTTAAAACTTTCCCCATGAGAATGAGGGGGCACAATTATAACGCTTTAAGACTGGCCAAATTTCTGGAGGGTCACCCCGGAGTTTCAAGAGTTTTGTATCCCGGGCTTCCGTCCCATCCCCAACATAAACTCGCTCTAAAGCAGATGATTACTCATTCCGGATTTCCGGGTTTTGGCGGGATGCTTTCTTTCGAATTGAAGGAAGAAAAAAAAATGGAAAGCTTTGTGGATTATTTAACAAACCATACTTTTATAGAATTGGCTGTTAGTCTTGGCAGCGTTGATACGTTGGTTCAGGTTCCGGCCTTAATGACCCACGGAAAAATTTCAAGAGAAGAAAGGTTAAAAAAGGGAATTAGTGATGGGTTGGTTCGGGTTTCGGTCGGAATAGAACATTATAAAGATATTGAAAATGCTTTCAAAGAAGCCTTAGAAAAATTATAAAAAGCAAGCGGCGCTATAAACGCCGCTTTTTTGTGGCAGGGGCTGTTGTCAATCAGCAAAAACGTCACCTCTAACCTTCTAACAAAATGTCAGGCCTTAGTGGGTTTGCGAAGTGTTGAGCCTTACGAATTTACGAATCAGTACGAATATACCGATTGCTAGGTACGAATTTACAAATTTTAGCAATCGGTTACGAATAATATATGGATTCGTAACCGAAACCGTAGATTCGTAAATTCGTAAAAATTCGTAAATTCGTAGGGAGTTGCCGTCATCCTTTTAAGAATTTGCCTTTGAGGTATTTATGGCATCTTGCTGAAAGATAACTAACGACATTTTAGCTGAAAGGCAACAACGGGGGTGTAAAGGTTCAGATACATATGATACACTGTTAAGTTTGTAAAACGATAACGTTTTTGGTCGGCAACCTGTTTGTCT
>Ga0315282_10015457_pt1 | contig 11253 bp, 10 predicted proteins | sample YL17G07_20_MG_FD_203693 | JGI IMG/M metagenome (GOLD analysis project Ga0315282, IMG submission 203693) | Sediment microbial communities from Yellowstone Lake, YNP, Wyoming, USA - YL17G07_20 | ecosystem: Environmental > Aquatic > Freshwater > Lake > Sediment | place: USA: Wyoming | collected...
TGTCCGCCATCGCCCTGACCTGTTGGCTTGCTCGCGCGACCCGCATCGCTGTCTGGCCTTTCGGGAACCCTGACCTCCTCGCCGCCTATCTGCTCGTGCCGGCCGGGTTTGCCTGGGCGCTCCTCCTCGACGGGCGCCTCTCTTCCCGGCTGCGCCTCCTTGGCGCTGCGGCGCTCGGCGTGGTCGTGGCCACGCTCTGGGCTACGGACTCTCTCGCCGGGCGGATAGCCCTGGGAGCAATCCTGCTCCTTGTCGCCGTCGGCCAGTTCCGGCCCGGACGCCGGTACCGGGCCGTAGAGCTCCTCATCGGTGTGGGGGGCCTCATCGCCTCTGTGGGGGGGATGGTTGCCTACGAGTTGGGTGCGGAGGGGCTTCAGGCCCTGGGGACGGGGTGGGCGGCGCGCGGGTTCTACTGGAAGTGGTCCACGGCCCTCGTCCGCGTGCATCCATTTCTCGGCTTGGGTGCCGGCGGCGTTTTCCCCCGCATCATGTCGGTCGCCAACCTGGACCGTTTTCAGCATCCCAACCTCTTCAATGAACTGACGGTTCACAGCCACAGCGAGTACCTGGAAGTCCTGACGGAACTGGGGTCCGTCGGCTTGGCCGTCTTCCTGGTTCTCCTCTACCTCTTGCTTCGACCGCTGGGGCAGGCCTGGATGACAAGGGAGCGGGAAGAGTTGGGGCCGGCGGAAACGGGGGCCTTTGCCGGCTTCCTCGGCCTGAGCGTGCAAGCCTGCTTTTCCGTGGCCCCCCGCTTTCCCGAGGTGGCCTGTTTCTACTGGCTGGCAGCGGGGCTCCTTCTTGCCTGGCCTCGTCTGACGGCGAAGGCTGGGGCGGAGGAGGCCTCGGGGGCGCTCACCGTACGAGCGAGCGTCCGTCGGTCCGAGTGGTTGGCTCTTGTCCTCGTGGTGCTCGGGGTGGGGTGGTTGTGGTACGAGTGGGCGTGGCTCCCTTTCCGCTCGGCGTGGGACTTCGGCCGGGCCCGGAGGCTGGAAGCGAGGCACGAGGACACCCAGGCCCAGACTGCCTATCGGAGGGCGTTGCTCGGAAGGCCCCCCTACGTGGACCGCCTGCGCATGCTCAAGCTGCTGGGCGACCTCGAGTTCCGCAACCGTCGATTTCCCGGCGCCACGGCCATCTACCGGGAGGCCCTCCGGTTGGCGCCCGCTGTCATCGACAACCAAGTGGCCCTGGCCGATGCATCGACCTTGAGCGGGGAGGCGGAAGCCGGCCTGGCGCTGTACCGGCGGGCCGGTCTCGTGGCGCCCAACTATCCCGACCTGCGGGTGCGTTGGGCGGCGGCTGCGGCCATAGTGGCTACCAAAGAACGGGCGGCCGGTCGTCTGGCCGCAGCCGCCAACTGCTGGCGGGAGGCGGTCAGAGGAGACCCGGCCAAATCCGAGTACCACCTGGGGCTTGTCCGCTGCCTTATGGAAGCTGGTCGCAAGGCCGAAGCCGAGGCGGCCCTCGGGGAGATGGCTCGCCGCTTCGCCGATGACCCGCGTCTCAGAGAGCACGTGGAGGGGTTGCGCTCCAAACTGCGGGAGGCCCCCCAGCCCGCTCCGGGTGCACGTAAAGGGGGTTGACTTTCGGCGTGCAAGTCTCGAGAGTTACAGGGGGGAGAAGAAGGCTCGCGGCGCCGGGCAGGCAGCCACCGGTCAGGTTGCTGAGGGGGGCGAAGAAGCCGGTTCGGCTTCGCACCGGTACAGTTTGTGTTCCTTGATGTAGAGGCGCACCGGTTCAGGGACGAGGTAGGAGATGCTTCGGCCCTGAGCCACCTTTCCGCGGATGGCGGTGGCGGAGATGCCGATGGGGTCGATGACAAGAGCGTCCCGATGCACCTGCTCCACGACCTGGTCGGGGAAAAGGGCCCCGAGGGTGCTCACGACGTCGAGGGGATAGCCCGGGCGGGCGATGACGATGAGCCGACAGAACTCCGGGAAGTGTCTGACGTCCTTCCAGGTGCTCAGCTCGGGCACGGTGTCAGAGCCCACCAGGAAGCAGAGTTCGTCGCCAGACGGAAGTGAACGGGACATCTCCCGCAGCGTGTCGATGGTGTAGGAGCGGCCAACGCGCCGTTGCTCGGTGTCGGAGATGCTGAACCGCTGGTCCTCGGCCAGGGCCAGTTCGACCATCCGGTAGCGGTGCTCGCCGGCGGTCACCTCGTAGGCCGGTTTGTGCGGAGGCTGGGCGGAGGGCACGAAGATGACGGTGGCCAGGTCGAGGGCTTCCAGGGCCTCCTGGGCGATGATGAGGTGCCCGTAATGGATGGGGTCAAAGGTGCCACCAAGTACGCCGACACGCATGGCCAGCGGTGCCTCCCTCCGGGCGATTCTTCCGAAGGCCGGTATGTAAGCGCGCCACGGAAGGCGAGTCAACGGAAAAGCGGCGCGCACGGCGGCCGATGGGCGGCGCTCGCGGCGCTGCTTCTGGGTCTCCTGGGGACCGCTCTTTCGGCGGGCGACCCCGCTTCTCCCCCGGACGCCCGGCCGGCCTCGCCTCTGGCTCCCGCAGGTGGCCCGGTTCGTGACAGCAGGCGGGCGACCGTGGTCTTCTCCGACGGGAAGAAGCACACGGGGCTCCTGTGGCTGACGCCGGGCAAGAGGCTCAAGATCTTCGACCGCGCCGAGCAGGAGTACCGCGAGTTCAACCTGCACGAGGTGGTGGCTGTCAAGGTTGACCCGGAAGAGGAAGTGATGGAGCGGGTCTGGCGGTGGAAAGAGAATGCCTCCGACGAGAAGGTCTATACGGGCGAGACGTATCCCTGGCGGAAGTACGTGACCACACTGACGGTCCGGGACGCTGAAGGGAAGCAGACCACCGTCACCGGCGACGTCACCGCTGAACTCCACCTGGAGGAGAAGCCCGGGGAGGAGCCGATGCGGGTAGTGCTCTACCGCCGCGACAAGGGCAAGGTGGGGGAGAAGCTCTCCGACCTGATCTACGTCACCGCGGTCAACTTCGATGAGGGGAAAGGGGAGGGGAAGGAATGACGATGCTCGCTTTCCTCGTGGGGTTGCGGGTCGCCAGCGCGTCCATGGAAGAGGGAGCCGGACCAGGCATGGAGCCGGCCCTCAGCAGCTGGTTCATCATCTACGTCATCGTGATGACGACCGCAGCGGTCCTGGGAGTTCTGCTCCTCATTGTCATCCTGAATGTCAAGTTGTCCCGCATTTCCAAGCAGTTGAACCAGATTTCCGAAAGCACCACCACTTTCATCCGTGTCGGCCTGGACCACTTCCGCGACCTCGTCGGCAAGCACGGGGACAGACGTTCCTGAGTCGGTCGGGTCCCTGCCTTTTGGGCACCCTTTGCCCTTGGCGGGTCCCCTGTCTTGGCGTATACTACAGCGGTTCAGGAGCGGCGGTCGGCCACGGCCCAGGCCGCCGACGGAGAACGTGCTTGTAAGGTGCGAGCATGCGTCTTGCCTACGTGGACTGCTTTTCCGGTGCCAGCGGAGACATGCTCCTGGGGGCTTGTCTCGACTGTGGTGTGCCTCTGAAGGAGCTGAGGCAGGCTTTGGCTGGGCTCCCCCTAACGGGCTACGACCTGCGGAGCGAGCAGGTCCGCCGGGGCGGCCTCCGGGCCACGAAGGTCTACGTCGACCTCGCCGGGAAAGAGCAGCCGGATCGGCGGTTGGCCGACATCCTGACTCTCATCGATAAGAGCACCCTTTCCCAACGGGTCAAGGACGAGAGCCGGCGCGTGTTCCAGGCCCTCGCCGAGGCGGAGGCGGCGGTGCACGGGACGACGGTGGAGTCGGTCCATTTCCACGAGGTGGGGGCCGTCGATTCCATCGTGGACGTGGTGGGCACCGTGGCGGCGCTGGAACGGCTGGGCGTGGCGCGCCTCGAGTGCTCACCGCTGACGGAGGGAAGGGGGTGGGTGGAAACCGCTCACGGTCGGCTCCCCGTGCCGGTGCCGGCGACGGCCCAGCTCATCCGGGGGGTGCCGGTCCACCAAGTGGAAGCCGAGGGTGAACTCCTCACGCCCACGGGTGCGGCGCTCCTGGTCACCCTGGCCGGGCGCTTTGGCCCTTTCCCCGAGATGAGGGCCGAGTCGGTCGGCTACGGCGCGGGAAGCCGGGAACTCGCGGGACAGCCAAATGTCCTTCGCCTCTTCGTGGGGGAGACGGAGGAAGCCTGGCTGGCTGATGAGGTCGTGGTCCTGGAAACAAACCTGGACGACACCACCGGTGAGACCATCGGCCACCTGAGCGGGCTGCTCCTGGAGGAGGGCGCCCTGGACGTGTTCCTCATTCCCATCCAGATGAAGAAGCAGCGGCCGGGGGTGCTTCTCAGCGTGCTCGCGCCGCCGGAGAAGGCGCGGCCGTTGGAGCAGATTATCTTCAGGCACACGGGGACTTTCGGCATCCGCTGGAGACGGGCCAGCCGGCACGTCCTCGCCCGCGAGCACAAGGTGGTCGAGACGGAGTTCGGACCGGTGCGCATCAAGGTGGGAAGGCTGGGGAGCGACGTGGTCGTCAGGGCTCCCGAGTACGAGGACTGCGCCCGGCTGGCGCAAAGCAAAGCTGTCCCATTGAAATCGGTATACGAGTCGGCCCAGGCTGCGGCCCGGAAACTCGGAGCCGGTGGTGCATCACCCTCTTCCGAAGAAGGGAGCGCCTGACATGACCTCGGCGGAGAGGAGCGGCGCGGGCGAGCGCCAACTGCGCGTGCGGGCCATCGCCTGCGAGATCGCCTACCGTGAGCTCTGCTTCCTCGCTGCGCAGGCCCGCAACATCGTGGACCTCTGTTTTCTTCCCAAGGGGCTGCACGACCTCGAGACCCCAGCCATGCGCGCCGCCATCCAGGAAACCATCGATGCGACCCCCACGGGGACCTACGACGCCATCGTTCTGGGTTACGGGCTCTGTAGCCGCGGGACGGTCGGCCTGAAGGCGCGCCCGGCGCCCCTGGTCATGCCTCGCGCCCACGACTGCATCACCTTCTTCCTGGGCTCGGCTGAGCGCTACCAGCGGGAGTTCGACCAGCATCCGGGGACCTACTATCGGACGACGGGGTGGTCGGAACGGAGTTTCGCCGCGCTGGACGGTCGGGTCAGGGACCGCCTGGGACTCAACCGCACCTACGACGACCTCGTCCGGCAATACGGCGAAGACAACGCGCGCTACATCTACGAACTGACCACGGGTTGGGAAAGGTACTACGAGCGCATCGCCTACATAGAACTGGGGCTCGGTGGTCAGTTGGGTCACGGCAGCCGGGCGGAGCAGGAGGCGGAGGGGCGGGGCTGGCGCTTCGTCACGTTGCCAGGAGACCTGGGGCTGCTCGCGCGGTTGCTGGACGGCCCGTGGGACGCGGACGACTTCCTCGTGGTGCCGGCGGGACAGGTGGTGGTCGCCACGAATGATGCGCGGGTCCTCGCCGCTCAACCTGATTCGCCTGAGGCGCCGGTCGCCGCCAGTGGCCGCGACGGCGGGAAGGGTAGGAGCCAGTGAGCCTGGCACTGGGAGCGTTCCTGCTTCTCCAGTTCTTCATCCTGGCGGTATGGGTCTTCCGTCACTTTCGGCTGACCTGGGTGTTGAAGAACGAGCCCATCCTTTCCCCCGACCCGCCGGGGGACCTGGTCGACCCGCCCCTGGTCTCTGTCATCGTCCCGGCCCGCAACGAAGAAGCCAACATCGCTGACTGCCTGGAGAGCCTTCTCGGTCAGAGTTATCCCCGCCGGGAGGTCATCGTCGCCGATGATCGCTCCGAGGACGGCACTGCTGAGGTGGTTCGCCGCTACCAGGAGCGTTCCCCGGATGTCCGGCTGGTGACGGTCACGCACCTCCCCGCCGGCTGGACGGGCAAGACGCACGCCCTGGCCCAGGCCGCGCAGGAAGCCCGGGGCGACTGGTTCCTCTTCGTGGACGCTGACATGCGCTTGCAGCAGCACAACCTGGCCCGGGCCATGACCTACGCTCGCGAACACGGGGTGGAGTTCCTGAGCCTCCTTGCCGGGGCCGATTGTCGGTCCTTCTGGGAGGGGGTGCTCCAGCCCCTGCTCGGCGCCATGCTCGTGCTTCGCTTCCCACTTTCCGCCGTCAACGACCCCAAGCGGAGCCGCGCCTTCGCCAACGGTCAATACATCCTCATGAGCCGCGCCGCTTACGGAGCCCTGGGCGGTCACGCTACCGTCTCGGGTGAACTCCTGGAAGATATCGCTCTCGCGCAGCGGGCCAAGGCGCAGGGGCTTCGTCTCGTTGTCGCCCATGGCTACCGGGTGGCCCGCGTCCGCATGTACGGGTCGTTCCTGGACATCTGGCGGGGATGGCGGAGGATCTACATTCACGCCCTGGGCCGTCGTGTACCGAGCCTGTTCCTGAGCGTGTTGCTCATCGTCTTGTTCTCCCTTGACCCCTTGATCCTGGCTCCGGTCAGTGTCCTGGGTGCGCTCCTTCGCCCAGGCAATGGCTTCTGGCTGAGCGCGGCTACGCTCGGCGTGGCCCAGGTCGCGGTCATGATGGCCGCTGTCTATCGGATGTACAAAGAGCTCATCCTGGCCGAGACCCGCTACCTCGTCTTCTACCCCGTGGCCATGCTCCTCGGGCTGGGCATTCTCGTGGACGCCCTGCTGAGCCTCGTGACCCGGCGGGAACTCGTGTGGCGAGGGACCACGTACCCGGCCCGCATCCCCGACCGCTGAGCCCGGCTCCGCGTCAGGGCGGGGCGAGGGACGCCCCCTACGGAGAAGCCTTCGCCGCTGGTGGCGAGTAAGGGGTCGGGAGGGGGTGCGCCGCTAACCAGCGCTCGATGGCCGGGAACACGTCGCGGGGAGCGTACCGGCCGAAGACCATGTCCATGTGGCCGTAGTCGATGGAGTCGTTGTTCACCACCGAGAAGATGTGAAACGCCTTCTTCTCGGCGGCGATGTGGCTGTAGACAAAGCGGATGCTTTCCGGCGAGGCGATCGCGTCCACCAGGCCGCCGGCGACGAAGGTGGGCACGGTGACCTTGTCGAGCATCTGCGCGTAGTCGACTTCACCGTCGTGGCTCCGCAGTTCGCCGGTTTCCACCGCGCCCAGCAGTTGGTCGAGCACGCCGACGGGGATGTCCTCGACGCCCCGGGTGAAGAACTCCCGGAGCACGGAACGGTCCACGTTGGCCGGGTTATACATGGCGGCGACGGCGCCGCTACGCTCGTCCAGGACGGGGAGGGTCACCGTCAAACTGGCGTTCACCAGCAGGGTCATAATCTTGAAGAGTTCCTTGTTCTCCCGGAAGGCGCGCAGGAAGTTGTTGGGCGGCTGAGGGACGGTCACCGGTGAGCCCAGGGTGCAGATGGAAGCAAGTTCGCCGTCGCCGAACTGCTCCACATAGGCGTAGATGATGATGCCCCCCAGACTGTGGCCGACCCAGTGAACCGTGGGGGCGCCGGTGTGCGCCCGCACCGCCTCCAGGATGGCGGGGACGTCGCCCTGGACGTAGTCGTCCATGGTCCAGTTGAGAGACAGGGGGTCGATGGTGCGGAAGGAGATGATGTGCGGAAGTTCGGGAAAGACAGGCCGGATGGTCCGCCGAACGATGACGATGCCAGGCTTGTCAGACTGGCCTGCGCCCCGCAGCGCCGGCACCCACACGTCGTAGCCCCGCTCGGCGAGGTAGCGGGCCAGGCTGACGTCTTCCGTAAGGTCCCAGAGCCGGTCGTTGCAGTTCAGCCCGTGGCAGAGGACGACGGGGGCCCGGCGGGGGTCCAGAGTCTTCGGCTGGAACCGACGGATGAAGAGCGTCCAGTTGTCCTTCGTCGTGGTCCGCACAAAGGTGGCGGTGACGCGCTGCGCCGTAGGTTCCTTGGTGAGGAGAACCGTCGGACCACAACCGCACAAGAGCCAGGCCCCAACGGCAAGAGCCAGCGCTCTCAGCGTCCAGGAGGGCCGCCCGGGGGCGGTCAGCGCATCTCTGAGACCCATCGCACCAGCTCCTCGAAAAAAGGCTTAGGGTCGGGCTCAAACTCCAGGGTGTGGTGCGCCGCAGGATAGCACACCACCCGTTTCGCCTCGTTCGGCAGGGCGTCAAAGAAGCGCCGGAGCGCGGCATTCGCCACAATCCTATCCTGGCCAGCCAGAAAGAGCAACACCGGAAGTCGGAGCTCCTCGGCCTTGTGGCCAAGGAGGATGTCGAGCCCCCGGGAAGCGAGGAGGAAGCGGGCCGAGGCCCGCCTCAGGCTGAGGGCGTCGGTGGCGATGTAGCGGGCGCGCTCTGGGTTGGCGGTGAAGAGCTCGGGGTCAGAGAGTGGGATGGGGAGAAGCCGCCGGGGTTCCCAGAAGCGCCAGAAGAGGGCGGCGAACTTTTCGGTGAGGCTGAGGTCCACCTGAGGCGTAAGCCCGGGGGCCACCAGGATGAGGCTGCGGAGGAGATGAGGGTAGCGCAGGGCGAACGCGGTGGCGAGTTTCCCGCCCCAGGAGATGCCCAGGAGGTGAAGGGGCCGGCGGGGGAAGAGGGTCCGCGTGTGGCGCACCGTCTGCCTGAGGTCCTCGAGCAATACCCGGTGGTTAGGCGTGTCTCCCCGGTCGGTAGCATTCATGCCCGAGCCGCGTCGGTCCGGGGCGACCACCGAGATCCCCGCTTCTGCCAGGTGGCCGGCCGAGCCGACGTACCACCCGCTGTGACTCTGGATGCCATGGAGCATCACGACAGCTGCCTGGCAATCGGCGCGGTACCAGACGCGCTCCCACAGGCCGGTCACCATTAGCCGCTGCGTCACGCCTTCCACCGGCCACCCCTTACCAAGGGACAACCGATTGCCTGGTGGAGAAGCGTTCCAGGACCTTCGGTCGCACGGTGACCCCCAAGCCCGCTCCCCGCAGGTGCGGGGCCCAGCCACCACTGCCGAAGGTGATGTCGGGCTCGGTCAGTTGTGTGACCAGGAGGTAGCGATCGTAGGAGCCTTCCAGGTGCTCCAGCCCACCGAGGCCGCAGGCAAGGTGGCGACCCGCAGCCGACAGGAGCCCCGTCTCTCCGACCTGGCAGCCGAGCTGCGCCCGGCCCCCAGCGGCCCGCACCGCCCCCAACATGCGGACGCTGGCCAGCGGCCCGCCACACTTGGAGACACGGATGTTGACCAGGTCGCACCAGCCCTGGGCGAGGGCCTGCTGAGCCTCGCCCAGGCTGCGGACCGACTCATCGAGCATGATGGGCACACCCCCCCGCCTGAGGTCAGGGAGGCCACTTTCCTCGCCCGGGGCGAGTGGCTGCTCGACGCAACTGGGCTTGTAGGGAGCGAGGGCCTCCAGCGCCGCCGGTGCTTGGGTGGGAGGCCAGGCACCGTTGGCGTCGAGCCGGAGGTCGTTCGCCCCGATGGTGCGTCGGAGCCACTTCGTCCGCTTGGCGTCTTCCTCGACGCCGTAGCCCACCTTCGCTTTGAAGGAGTGAAAGCCCGCAAGGAGCATGGCGCCGGCAACCAGGCACTCTCGCCAGACCTCCGTAGTCGAGAGCACGGCGGAGTACTGGACGAAAGGCTTGGGTTGCAGGTCCTCGGCTCTGGCCACGCAGCCGACCACGTCGGTAAGGGAGAAGCCAAGAGTGCGGCCGAAGGCATCGAGCAGGGCCGTCTCACAGGCGCACCAGTACGCGTGGGGGACGTAACGGGAGCCGCCAGGGACGTGGGCCGTGCCCGCGGGACTTCCCTCCGCGGGAGAAGTGAGGGGAGAGTGGGCGTCGAGCCAGGTCACCAACTCCGGGAGAGAGTCGGCCCGGCAATCGAGCAGTTCCCGCCCCCGGTGGTGGAACTCGGCGAAGCAGCTATCCGCGCTCTCGCCGGTCACGTAGTCTCGGGGAAGACCTTCGCCCCAACCTTCCGTGCCGTCCTCCAGGGTCACCTGACAGAGGATGTTGTCCGTCACCGCCCGCTCGGCAGCGGCGTGGCGAAAGGGCCGCCGAAGCGGCACCTGGACCTCATGGAAGCGGACGGACTGGACACGGGCCACGGAGGCCTCCTCAGACGCGACTGTCATCCTCCCCGGGCGGCCGCCCCTCGAGGCGGCCCGGGTCCGGCGTCGACGGGCGCCGGCGCTCTACCACAGCGCCCTGGGGTCGAAATCGGCGTCGGTCAAGCCGACGTTCAGCGCGAGGTCCTGGAAACTGTAGGTTTCCTGAAGTTGGTGGAAGGCATCGTAGGTGACGACGCGGATGGGGAGGAGGAGTTCCATGTCGATGTTCCAGTACCGGTAGCCACCGTCTTCCAGGACACGCATGATCTTCCAGGTGGGGCGGTCCAGGTACCGTTCCGTGCCGAGATAGCGGGCCGTCAGTGCCCCCTGCTCACGGGCCTGGGAGAACTGGTCGTAGAGCCGCTGGGTGATGTGGCCGACGCCCGCTTCGACGATAGAGTGGCGGTTCTCCTGCATGATTTCAGGAGCCGTGGGGCTGAAGGTGAAGATGCTGTCGAACCCGAACAGGTCTCCCAGGCGGGCGACCACCTTGTCGTCGAACCGCCCCTTCTGGTAGACGGCCTCCCGCCCCTTGTGTGGCGCCTCGAGCCAGCGCATGTAGACGGAGAAGGGGTCCTGGCGGACCTTGAGTTCGATGGTCTGGGCGGGAAGAACACTTTTCCCGACCCGCTCGGTCTTCAGAAAGATGCAGGTCGAGTCACGGACCTCTGCCATCTTCTTCGCCGCCTGCTGCGCCAAGTCCCAGGGGTCGACGGAGGGGAGGGTGGGGTCGGCGCGCGCCGGCCGTACTGCGAGAATCAGGCCGAGCAACCCGGCCGTGGCGAGGACGCTCATCGCCGACACGAACGCTTTCAGCGGACCCGTGCGCCTATGGACCCAGAACCTTGAGGATGCTGAAGACCTTGTCCTTGTCAAACTGGTCATCAGTGCAGCTCGCCTCGTTCCACTTGACGTCCTCGTAGATGATCTGCTCCAGGATGATGCCATCCCAGTTGACGGTGGTGATCTTCACCGGGTAGCCCCACTCCGCGTCCAACTCGATCACGGCCTTGTGGCAGTAGTAGTCCGGTCGATGAGGCACCTCCCGGACGATCTTCGCGGTGGGTCGGCCGCTCACCTCCCCGGGGCCCAGGTACTGGAAGGCGCCGGCGGCGTCGCCGTACTGTTCCGCCAGGTCGCACTGCTGCAGGAGAGAGTCCATGAGCCGACCGATGCCGGCCATGGTGATGGGGTGGCGGTTGTCCTTGGTGACGGCCGGGTCATCGACGTCGAAAGAGAGCGGGGGAAAAAGGCGGAGCATCGGGTGCTTCACCCAGATCTTGTCCTCGTACTGGCCCTGGACGTAGAGGGCCTCCAAG
>Ga0315282_10015459_pt1 | contig 11253 bp, 7 predicted proteins | sample YL17G07_20_MG_FD_203693 | JGI IMG/M metagenome (GOLD analysis project Ga0315282, IMG submission 203693) | Sediment microbial communities from Yellowstone Lake, YNP, Wyoming, USA - YL17G07_20 | ecosystem: Environmental > Aquatic > Freshwater > Lake > Sediment | place: USA: Wyoming | collected...
ACCTCCTCAATGAGAAAAGGTAGAGTACGAAGACCCCCGTGTCCCTGTCCAGCCATGGTAAGATTTTTAAATGGCAAGACATATCGACCTTCGGTAAGATTTTAGATGGCGCGATTCGGGGGATTGAAAAAAGCCGGCCGGAAGTCTAGAATAAGCGGTCATTATGCAGTTATCAGTCCGGTTCCCAAGGTCGCTCATCCGGATGGTCCCAAGGAACACCCTGCTTTTCGGGCTGATATTATCGGCCGGGCTGACCTCTTTCGGTCTGGCCGCCGAGGTCCGGGCCGTCCGTGTCGCCCACGGTCCGAAGATCGACGGCCTCCTCTCGGACCCCGTCTGGCGCGAAGCCGCTCCCTTCTCCGGCTTCCGGATGGCCGAGCCCCAGCCGAACCGGGAACCGACGGAAAAGACCGAGCTCCGCATTCTCTACGATGACGCGAACCTCTACCTCGGCATCCTCTGCTCCGACAGCGAGCCGCGCCGGATCGCGGCCAATTCCCTGGCCCATGACAGCGGCGGGGGGAGCCAGGGCATGGGATATGGGAGCTACGGGCACATGCCTCAGAGCTCGAGCGATGATATCGTCCGCGTCCTTCTCGACCCGTTCCAGAACAAACGCACCGCCTATATCTTCTTCGTCAACCCGCGCGGCGCCCGGGGGGAGGGCCTGATCACGGACGGGCAGTCCAGCCTCAACTGGGACGGCATCTGGGAGGCCCGGGCCCGGATCCTCGACGGCGGATGGAGCGCCGAGATCGCCATCCCTTTCAAGACCATCTCCTTCCGGCCCGGGCTCACGACGTGGGGCCTCAATGTCGAGCGGACCATCGCCCGCAAGCTGGAGACCGACCGGATCTCCGGGACCAACCGGGACAGCAACTTCTATAACCCCATGGAGGCGGCCGGTCTGAGGGGGATCGAAGGCGTCAAGCAGGGACACGGGATCACCGTCCGGCCCTACGGCCTCGCCAGCGCTTGGAAGGACAGCGAGGCGGCTGGGCACGGAGAAAAGCTCGACGGCGGCCTCGATGTTTACAAGAATTTCACCTCCAACCTGGTCGGCGTCGTCAGCTACAACATGGACTTCGCCGAGACCGAGGCCGACGAGCGCCGCATCAACCTGACCCGCTTTCCCCTGTTCTACCCGGAAAAGAGGATGTTCTTCCTCGAGGGCTCGGAAACTTTCAGCTTCAGCTCGAGCGTCAGCTTCCAGCCGTTCATCAGCCGCTCGATCGGGCTGTACCAGGGCCAGCAGGTCCCGGTCCTCTTCGGGACCAAGCTCTACGGCAAGATCGGCCGGACCAACCTCGCCGTTCTGGACGCCCAGACCGACAAGCTCGGCGACCTTCCCGGACGCAATTTCCTGGCCGCGCGGATGACCCAGAACGTCTTTTCGGAGAGCAAGGTGGGCTGGATCTTCACGAACGGGAGTCCCACGGGAGCGAAGAATTCCCTCGCCGGCATGGATTTCCAGTACTCCTCATCCAAGTTCCAAGGGAACAAGAACATCATGCTGGCCGCCTGGGGCGCCTACAACTGGAACGAGGAGCCGGGCCGCCATCACGGCTTCGGCTTCCGGGCGGGCTACCCCAACGACCTCTGGAATATCCAAAGCACATACGCCTATTACGGCGAGGCCCTGGACCCGGGGCTCGGCTACATGATGCGGCAGGCCATGCAAACCGGCTTCCTCAGCGTTTCGTTCCAGCCCAGGCCGACAGGCGGATTCCTGGCCAAGGTCGTCCGGCAGTTCTTCTTTTCGGCCAGCGGCGACTATTATTGGGACCTTTCGCGGAACCTCGAGAGCAGTCAGATCAACCTCTCTCCCCTCGCCTTCCGAACCCCGGGCGGGGAACAGTTCAGCTTCAACGTCTCTCCCCACCGGGAGGTCCTGACCGCGGATTTCGAGGTCGCCAAGGGTGTCGTCCTGCCGCCGGGCTCCTATCGTTTCACCAATTACAGCCTCAATTTCAACTCGGCGACCCACCGGGCCCTGACATTCCAGGCGGGCGAGTCGCTCGGCCAGTTTTATTCCGGTCATTACAATGAGACGACGGCCGGGCTGACGATCAAGGTCAAAGGCTACGCGAACCTGACCTTCAATGCCGACCTCGTCCGGGGTCGGCTTCCCCAGGGGAACTTCAGCGAGAACGTCTATCAGCTCAAGGCCGACTTTTTTCTGTCGCCGGACCTGGGGCTGATGAACTACATCCAGTTTGACGACATCTCGAACCAGCTGGGGTGGAGCGCCCGGCTCCGCTGGCAGGTCTCTCCGGGCAACGACATCTACCTCGTTTATAACAAGAACTGGGAGAGGCGATGGGACCCCACGAGCCGTTTTTATCCCCTGGAACAGCGAGGCGTCCTGAAGATCTCCCTGTCGATCAGACCCTGAGCCGGCCGAAGAGATCAGCCGAGCCCGCGCCAGAATCTTTTGGCCGCGTTATCGGATTCCAAGCCGGGTCAGCGGAACGTCCAGGCATCGCTGGCGTAACGGGAGTCGCGGAGCGCGGCCACGGCCTCACGGTCCCCGGGGCCCAGCGCGAACGGCTCGAAGGCGACCCCGAAAAAGTCCGAAAAACCCCGGCGGAGGTGCTCGACGGTCCAGCTGAAATCCGCCGCCCGGCCCAGCGCTTCGGAAAGCGAGGTCATGCCCGGCTCCCCCGCCGCCGCCGATGCCGCCGCCTGCACCTTACCCCCCGGCGCCGCAACCGCGGCCAGGAGGCCCTCGTCTTTCTCGAGGGGGATCGATCCGTGCTGGAGGAAGGCGGCACCCGTCCTCTTTTGGGCGCTGCCGATGATCTTTTTCCCGCCGATCTCGATCTCGTCCCTGGCCGGGAGGGCGAAACAGGGCATGATGCCCCTGATGTAGGCAGGCGGCGAGGTCTCGGCCATCCCGGGGGCGAGGCCCATGAGCTCGAGCCCCCTCATCAACGCTTTGGAGATGAGCCTGTAGGAATCGCGGAGCGTTTCGGTGAAGATCTCGGCGTCCGACGAAGCGACGGCGTAGGTCACTTCACGGTCGTGCAGGACGAGCTTTCCGCCCGTGATCCGGCGGACGATCCCGATCCCATGACGTTTGCAGAAATCGAGGTCGATGACCTTGGGGACGGCCTGGGAGTACCCCAGCGAGGCCGTGGGCTTATCCCATTGATAAAAGCGCAGATAGGTCGCGGGCGCCGCCTCGACGCGGCGGAAGAGGAACTCGTCGACGGCCATGTTCCAGTCCCCCGCCAGTGGTCCCGGTTCGATCAGAAGCTTCCAGAGTCTCATGGTCATGGGAAAAAAATGGAGCGGGCAATGGGACTCGAACCCACAACACCCGGCTTGGGAAGCCGGTACTCTACCATTGAGCTATGCCCGCTCGTGAACTCCTCAGCGGAGACGGAATTCTAGCATAGTTGAGGCGTTAAATCCATATTCTGACGCTATATTGTCTGTCCGGCGGGGTCAGATCTCACCTATCCGATTGAATTCCTTATAGATATGCCGTCTTCCCGTGGCATCCGGCCGGAAAAAAGTGCAAGAATGAAGATTTGACCCCATCTCACCGACACGCTATAATCCCCTCAAAAGAGCCTCCAGGAAGGATAAGACCATGGCCAAAGAAGATCACCAGTCCAATCCGGCGTCCCCCGACCATTCCCGCCACCCGGGCGAAACCCGGCTCGGCTCCACTCTCTCTTTCACGGGCAGCCTGGAGGGACACGAGGACATGGTCATCGAAGGACGATTCCAGGGCAAGATCACCCTTCCCTCCGGCTCTCTGACCATTGCCCGGGGGGCCAAGGTCGAGGCCGAAGTCCGGGTCCGCAGCCTGACGGTTCACGGCGAGCTCAGCGGCCCCGTCGCCGCCGCCGAGCGGGTCATGATCTCCGAGACCGCGCAGATGAGGGGCGACATCCAGACGGCGAAGATCAGCATCTCGAACGGCGCCCGCTTCAAGGGCGGCATCAAGATCGAAAAGGGCTGAGCCCTCCCGCTCCTCTGGTATAATAGCCTTTGATGCGCCGCTTCGAGCTCGTTTCCGAATTCACGCCCAAGGGGGACCAGGTCCAGGCGATCGAGCGGCTGTCCCAAGGCCTGGAATCCGGCGAGCGCCACCAGGTCCTCAAGGGCGTCACCGGCTCCGGCAAGACCTTCACCATGGCCAACATCATCGAAAAGGTCAATCGGCCGGTCCTCGTCATCTCCCACAACAAGACCCTCGCCGCCCAGCTCTACCAGGAGTTCCGGCGCTTCTTCCCGAAGAACGCGGTCGAATACTTCGTCAGCTACTACGACTACTACCAGCCCGAGGCTTTCATCCCGGCCTCCAACACCTATATCGCCAAGGAAGCGACCATCAACGACGAGATCGATCGCCTCCGCCTCTGCGCCACCAACTCGCTTTTTGCCCGCCGCGACGTGATCATCGTCGCCTCGGTCTCCTGCATCTACGGCATCGGGGCGCCGGAAACCTACTACTCCATGAGCTTCAGCCTGGCCCTGGACGAAGCGATCGGCCGCAAGGCCCTCCTGGAGAAGCTGGTCTCGATCCAGTACGAGCGCGCGGAGGGGGAATTCAAGCGCGGCAGCTTCCGCGTCCGCGGCGACATCATCGAGGTTTTCCCGAGCTACGAGGACTCGGCCTACCGGATCGGGCTCGAGGACGGCCGGGTCAGGGAGATCACCGCCGTCGACCCTCTGCTCGGGAAAAAGCGCAATAGCCTCGAGAAAGTCATGATCCACCCCCGGACGTTCTTCTCGACGCCCATCGAAACCCTGAGGGGCGCCGTGGCCGGCATCGAGCAGGAGCTCGGCGAGCGGGTCGAGTACTTCCGCAGCCGGGGCCAGTTCGTCGAGGCCGAGCGGATCGAGGAGCGCACCCTCTACGATTTGGAGATGCTCCGGGAGTTCGGCTATTGCCCGGGCATCGAGAACTATTCCCGCCATCTCACCGGCCGCCAACCCGGAGAGCCCCCGTATACGCTTCTCGATTATTTCCCAGCCGACTTCCTGACCATCATCGACGAGTCCCACGTCACCGTCCCCCAGATCGGCGGCATGTACTTCGGTGACCGGTCGCGGAAACTGACGCTCCTCGAACACGGCTTCCGTCTGCCCTCGGCCCTCGACAACCGGCCCCTGAACTTCGACGAGTTCGAGGGCCGGGTCAAGCAGACCATCTACGTTTCGGCCACTCCCGGCGTCTACGAGCTCAAGAAATCACCCGGGCATGTCGTGGAGCAGCTCATCCGGCCGACCGGCCTGACCGACCCGGAGATCGAGATCCGGCCCATCAGGGGCCAGGTCGACGATCTCATGGGCGAGATCCGGGGCCGGGCGAAGAAAAGCGAGAGGACACTGGTCACGACCTTGACCAAGAAGATGGCCGAGGACCTGACCCGCCACTATCATGAGCTCGGGCTGCGCGTTCGCTACCTCCATTCGGAGATTGAGACCCTCGACCGGGTGAATATTTTGAGGGACCTGCGGAAAGGGAAATTCGACGCCCTCATCGGCATCAACCTCCTTCGGGAGGGCCTGGACCTGCCCGAGGTTTCGCTCGTCGCCATCCTCGACGCCGACAAGGAAGGGTTCCTCCGGTCCGGGACGTCCCTCATCCAGACCTTCGGCCGGGCGGCCCGGAATGTCGCCGGCAAGGCCATTCTTTACGCCGACACGATGACGGACTCCATGAAGGCGGCCATCGAGGAGACCGGCCGCCGCCGCGGGATCCAGGAGGAATACAACCGCCGGAACGGCATCACGCCCCAGACGATCATCAAGGGCATCGACGAGCTGCTGACCAGCGTCTACGAGCGCGATTACCTGGATTACACCAAGATCTCCGAGGATAAGGATATCTACCTCTCACCGTTGAAAAGAAAGAAGAGGATGGAGGAGCTCGAGAAGCTGATGAAGGAAGCGGCCAAGGCCCTCGACTTTGAGAGGGCCGCGCAGTTCCGCGATGAACTCAACAAGCTGAAGAAGCGCGAGCTGGAGCTCGGGCTGTGATGGCCCCCCGGATGTTGAGGGTCCTTGGATGAGCGAACACGACACATTGAGAGAGAAGGCGGCCGGTCTCCCCGGCAAGCCGGGCATTTATTTTTTCAAGAATGCGGCCGGCGAGGTCGTTTACATTGGCAAGGCCCGCTCCCTCCGCGACAGGGTCCGGTCATACTTCCTGCCAAACCCGGACGACAAGGTCCGGAACATTCTCCGCGAAACGACCGATGTCGAGTACATCCTGACGGGGTCGGAAAAGGAAGCCGCTTTCCTCGAGAACAATTACGTCCAGCAGCACCAGCCCCGGTTCAACCTCCGGCTCAAGGACGACAAGAGCTTCCCCTACCTCAAGGTGACGTCCGGAGAGAAATACCCGGGGATCTACTTCAGCCGGAAGGTCGGCGAGAAGCGATCACGCTATTTCGGCCCGTTCAGCCCCGCCCACCGGGCCCGGACGTCGATCCACCTGGTCAACAAGTATTTCGGTGTCCGGGGATGCGAGGACGCGGTCTTCCAGGGCAGGAAGCGGCCGTGCCTCGAGTACGACCTCAAACTCTGTTCGGCCCCGTGCGTCGGATGCATTTCCGAGGCGGACTACCGGAACGACGTCGAGAACGCCTGCCTCTTTCTCGAGGGCCGGACCCGGGAGCTGGCCGGGGCCCTGAAGAAGAAAATGGAGGAGGCGGCCGCGGGCCAGAATTTCGAAGCGGCCGCCAGATGGCGCGATATCCTCAGGACGATCGAGGACATCAAGGAACGGCCACGGGCCATTTCGGTGGCCCTCGAAGACCAGGACGTCGTAGGCTATGCCCGGAAGGATGACCAGGCCGCCGTTTACATCTTCTTCATGCGCCAAGGCAAGATCCGGGACTCGGTCACCGCCCAGGTCGCGGCAGAGGTCGGGTCGGCAGACGGGGAAATCCTGGGTCGTTTCCTGCCCGGATTCTACGGATCGCGGGAGAAGCCGGCCCGCCTGCTCCTCCCCTTTCCGATCGAAGGGCAGGGCGAGCTCGAGGTCTTTCTGGGAGGAGTCAGAGAAGCCGGGGCCCGGCAGCCGCGAGCCGCCGGCGGGACCCGAGTTGCGGTCCCCCTGTCGGGCAAGGGCAGCAAGCTCATCGACCTCGCCAACCGGAACGCGGAGGCCTTCCTCGAAAAGAGGGACCGCGATCTCTTGCCTCTCGAGGAATTGAAGCGCGTCCTCGGCCTGGCTTCCCTGCCCCGGAGGATCGAGGGTTTTGACATCTCCAACACGGGCGGCGAGGAACCCGTCGGCTCCATGGTCGTCTTCAGGGACGGCCGTCCCGACGCGGATGAGTACAGGAAATTCAAGGTCCGGACGGTCGAGGGCCCGAACGATGTCGCCAGCCTGGAGGAAGTCATCGGCCGGAGGTACCGGCGGCGCGTCGAGGAAAACCGGCCCCTCCCCGACCTGATCATGGTGGACGGGGGGAAGGGCCAGCTGGCCGCCGCGGAGAAAGCTCTGGGGGACCTCGGGATCAGCAGCGTCCCTCTCGTTTCGATCGCCAAGCGGGAGGAAATCCTCTTCAGCCCCGATCACAAGGAAGGGATCAGGCTCGCTCGGACCTCCCCCGCCCTCAAACTTGTCCAGGCGATCCGCGACGAAGCCCACCGCTTTGCCATCACCTTCCACCGCGGCCGCCGCGAGAAACGGAGCTTCGCCTCCGAGCTCGACGGCATCCCCGGCCTGGGCCCGAAAAAGAAGGCGGCCCTCCTCGCTTCCTACGCAACCCTCGACTCGATCAGGAAAGCGCCTCCCGGCGAGCTGGAGAAGCTCCTTGGCGGCACGGCCTCCGCGGCCCTGCGGAACCATTTGGGGAAAAAAGGCTGAGCCGGCGGCCGGCGCGGGCGCGCCCCTCTCCGGACGTCACAGCACCAGCCGGACGAGCCAGCTGAGGACGACGGCGACGGTCACGCTCAAGCCCGCCGAGACCAGCGCCCATTTCCTGCCGATCTCTTTCCACAGGATGGCGAACGTCGACAGGCAGGGGATGAAGAAACTGACAAAGACGGTGAAGACAACGATCTGCTCCCGCGTGACGACGGACAGGAGGTTCCGGTAGTCGACGCCCAGGGCCTGGAGCATCATGATCAGGGAGAGCTCCTTGCGCAGGAAGCCGAAGATGAGCGTCACGCCGAGGGCACGAGGAAGCCCGAGGCCGTTCACGACCAGGGGCGCGAGGATATCGTTGATCACCCGGTTCGCCCCGAAATAGCTCAAGAGACTCAGGATGATGCTCCCGGCGATGAGAAGGGGCCAGGCAAACTTGACGAATGCGAACAGCTGGATCCACGTTTTTTGCAAAACGTTCCGGAGCGACGGCCATTTCAAGGAGGGGATCTCGAGGATGAGGCCCGGCGAGGGCTCCTTGAGAAAGAGGCTGATCACCCAGCCGAGAAAGGCCACGAGGAGAATATTGACGCCATAAAATCCTAATGCCCAGAACGGCCCGAGATAAGCGGCCACGAGAGCCAGAATGATCGTCGTCCGGGCCGAGCACGGGATGAAAGGAATGAGGAGGGAGGTCAGGATCCTGTCCCGTTCCGATTCCAGGATGCGCGTCGCCATAACCGCCGGGACGTTGCAGCCGAAACCGAGGATGAAGGGAGAGATCGATTTCCCATGGAGCCCGATCCGGTGCAGGAACGTGTCCAGGAGGAATCCCGCCCGGGCCAGGTAGCCGAGATCCTCGAGGGCGGACATCAGGAACAGGAGCGGCACAAAATAGGGCAGGACAATGGCCACCCCTCCCCCGATTCCCTGGAGCAGGCCTTCGGCCAGATAGAAAAGGAGTCCGTTCCCCAACCGTGCCGCCAGGACCGTTTTGAAGCGGAGGAATGGCCCGAGCAGAAGGCTCTCAAGCGGCCCGCCCACCTTGAAGATGATCAGGAAGAAGGCGATAAAAACCAGGGCCATGATCAGGTATCCCGCGACGGGATGCATCATCACCGCGTCCACCTTGATGTCCCATGTCGTCTGCTTCCCGTGCAGGACGCGGCTCGATTCCTCCGAGAGTTTCATGGCCAGATGGTGGCGTTCGGCCGCAATGACTTCGTAGGCCGGAATATTCCGCCGGTCTTCCAGTTCCTTGCGAATTCGAAGCAGCGCCTCCTTCAAGGCCGGGTTGATCTCGCCCAGGAATTCCCCGCAGCCCATTCCGCCGGTTTCGATCAGCTTGACGGCCGTGAACCGCCGGTTGGAGACGGCCGGAAAATCCGCCCCGAGCGTGCCCTCCATTTCGCTGATTTTGTCCTCGACATCGCCGGCCCAGAGCGGGGGGCGGAGTTTCTGCCCGCGGTCCAAAACCGCGAAGGCCTCGTCCAGCAGCTCCTTGACTCCGCGGCCGTGGCGGGCAATCGTCGGGACGACGGGAACACCCAGCGCCTCCCCGAGGGAAGCCGGATTCACCTGGATCCCCTTCCGCTCGGCGACATCCACCATGTTGAGGGCGATGACCAGCGGATAAGCGAGTTCGATGAGCTCGAGCGAAAGCTCCAGGCTGCGGCCCAGGACAGATGCATCGACCACGTTGATGACGAGATCGGGCCTCTCGCTGAAAAGGTGGGTGAGGGCGACCCGCTCGGCGGGGTCCGACGGGCAGAGCGAGTATGTCCCCGGCAGGTCCACGACGTCGAGCAGGCGGCCTCCGATTTTGACCCGGCTGTGGGTATGCTTGATGGACGTCCCCGGGAAATTGGACGTTTCGGCTTTGGGGCCGGCGAGGGAGTTGAAGAGAGTGCTTTTTCCGCTGTTCGGCTGACCGATGAAAACGACGACAGGAACCTTACGGCTCTCCATGATTTGTTTCAACGATGATCTTCTGGGCCACGCCGCGTCCCAGCGCCACCTTGGTACATGACGTCAGGTTCCAGACGAGAACAGGACCTCTGAAAAGCGCCCGGGAATCGACCCGGATCAGGTCGTCTCTATGAAACCCAAGGGGGAGAAGCCGCCTCCGGACCCCCTCGCCCCCCAGCAGATCCTTGATCCGCAGCGGGGTATTGACGGGAGCTTCCAATAGTGTCATGAACTTCCCTTTCAGGGTTCTTTCCTCTTTCCTGGCCGACCCGCCGAAAGAGGAGAACCGATCAGGAAGAACTATTATAGGAGAAGCCGAAGGGCCTGTAAAGGCGCCCTTTCCGGGCTCGGCGGTCCGCCGGGACGCCGGCTTTTGTATTTTTCCCCGCGATGACGGATAATGAGGACTCCCATTTCACCCAAGGAGTCGTGAGATATGATTCAATCCCGGATGAGACGCTTCGTCCCGGCCGTCCTTCTGGCGGTCCTCCTCGTCCTGCCGATCTTCGCCGACGAGGGGATGTGGCTCTTCAACAAGCCGCCCAAGGACCTGATCCAGAAAAAATACGGCTTCGCCGTGACCCCGGAGTTCATGGACCACCTCCGCCTCTCCTCGATCTCGTTCGGGGGCGCGTCCGGCTCATTCATCTCTCCCGACGGCCTGGTTCTGACCAACCATCACGTCGGACAGGGCGCGGTCCAGAACCTTTCGACGAAGGACCGCGACCTGATGAAGACGGGCTTCTACGCCCGGACCAGGGCCGAGGAGCTCAAGGTCCCGGGCATGGAGCTCCGGGTCCTCCAGGATATCGAGGACGTCACCGACAGGATCCTCGGGACCGAGAAGCCCGGCATGACCCCTGCGGAAGCCGCTGACGCCCGCGGCAAGGTCATCGCGGCCCTGGAAAAGGAAACGACCGAGAAGAGCGGCCTTCGCGGCGTCGTCGTCACGCTTTATGCCGGGGGGATGTATCATCTCTACAAGTACAAGCTCTACAACGATATCCGGCTCGTCTTCGCCCCCGAGTATCTCGCCGCTTTCTTCGGCGGCGACCCGGACAACTTCACCTACCCCCGTTACGACCTCGACATCACCCTCTTCCGCATCTACGAGAACGGCCAGCCGTTCAAGAGCGACAACTTCATCAAGTGGTCGACGAAAGGGATCCGGGAGGGCGACCTCGTCTTCTGCTCCGGCCATCCCGGCTCGACGGGCCGCCTCCTGACGACCGCCCAGCTCGAGTTCCTCCGCGACACGAGCTACCCCTTCAACATCGCCAACTACAAGCGGCGCCAGGCCTACATGCATGAATACGGAAAGAAAGGCGAGGAGCAGGCCCGGATCGCCCTCCGGAACCTCTTCGGCATCGAGAACAGCCTCAAGGCGACGATCGGCTACCGGTCGGGGCTGCTCGATGCGTCCTTGATGGCCAAAAAGCTCAAGG
>Ga0315282_10015460_pt1 | contig 11253 bp, 8 predicted proteins | sample YL17G07_20_MG_FD_203693 | JGI IMG/M metagenome (GOLD analysis project Ga0315282, IMG submission 203693) | Sediment microbial communities from Yellowstone Lake, YNP, Wyoming, USA - YL17G07_20 | ecosystem: Environmental > Aquatic > Freshwater > Lake > Sediment | place: USA: Wyoming | collected...
GTTTCGCCAAAACAGTTCTCAAAACATAGGAGAGGTCAGAGAGTTCGTTTCGCGTGATTTCGCTGAAAGATGCTGCGTGGCGCTTCGGAAGTATCCACATATGGAACGGCGAAAACGCCGCATACGGCAGGAAGGCGACAAAATCCTTAGATTCAAGCACGACCCGCTCTTTGCTCTCAATCTCTTCTTTTGCCATTCTGCAGAAGACGCATTCTCCGTGGTCGTCAAAATACCGCATCGCCTCTTCAACCCTGTGGCGGACCTGCGAGGGAACAACAGGGAGCGCGATGAGTTGCGAATGCGGATGCTCAAGCGATGTTCCGGCCGCTTCGCCGTGATTTTTGAAAATTATTATGTGCTCAATCCGCGCATCCGCTGAAATAGAAATGTATCTGGAAAGATACGCCTGCAGGACATTCTCCACTTCCGGGACAGAAAGAAGCGCTGTGGTGATATTGTGAAGCGGCGTCTCAACTATAACCTCGTGGATTCCGATGCCTGTTATATTTCTCTGCAGCCCCTCAAAGGAATAGACGCTTTTGCCCTCGCTGGAGAGCGCTGGAAATTTGTTCGGCGTCACACGCACCTGCCACTTCCCGTTAGAATCTATGCGCATAATCTCGGGCGGAGTCTTCGCCTCATTGCCGGCGCAGAACGGGCAACTCTCCACAAACGCGGGCAAGGATTTCTTCTCAAGTTTCTTCGCAAACTCTTCCGGACGCTTTGCCCGCTCAGTAGCGATAATGACCCATTCCTTTGTCGCTATATTCTGTCTTATCTGCGGCATCAGACTTCCCCTTCAAGAAATCACTTTTCACTCTTTCCGCGCGAATGCCCAAAAAACAGGCAGCATAAAGGTCCGGACACCCGCCTGCAGTGCGCGCCATTCCCGCGATTTCAACATTTGCGCATATTCCTCTCGCCCGCTACTGACGCGGCCGAATAACTCCCACCGAAGGTCAAAACTGCGAGCAAGTTCCCGCGAATCCAACTTCTTACTCAGACCGCCTGTTTGCGCAGTCAACCCCGCTTCTCTGAATATCTCTGCTATACTTCCTCCGATTGCGGGGTCTGCGCCTTCAAAACGCAAAGATTCTATCAGAAACTCTTTGAGAGCGCAATCAGCAGGCTCTTCAACAAGCCCTCCGTAGTCAGGCTCGGCGCAGGCGATAACAAATCCCCCTCCACGCACCACACGGGACATCTCTCGCACAGCGAGCACAGGCTCATTCACCCACATAAGAAGAAAATGGCAAAGAGCAATATCAAATGCGTCATTCACAAACGGCAGCCTCCTGGCATCCGCTACACAGAAGCGGATAGCAGGAAATCTATCGCGTGCGCGCGCGATAGATTCCTCATCGCAGTCAACTGCTAAGACCTCACCTCTCGTTCTTGAAGCGATTTCAGATGAGAGGTCTGCGCTTGAGCAGCCGACATCAAGGATGCGCGCCGCATGCGCCAGATTTGCTCGGCGGTATAGATAGTTCCGTGCAGACTTGGTCCATAAAGCCTGAAGCGCGAGATAAGAGCCCGAGACACTTCCAGCCATAGTTATTGTCAGGTGGATGACTTACTGTCCAGACAGAGGAACCTGTTAGTTTTTGCATAGAGCGGGCAGCCGCCGCCACAAAGAGCAAAATCCTCACAACTGCGGCATTCGTCAGGACACCACTGCCTGCTTCGTATCGCTACAGAGATAGGATTCTCCCATATCTGTTTGAAATCGTCATTCACAAAATTGCCAAGACTCTCGTAGAACGACTGACAGGGAATACAGGTGCCGTCAGGTTCAACACACAGGTTCAATTTGGCTGCTGTGCACTGCTTCACGCCCAACCCCAGGTGGACCGGATTGAGCGAGTAGTAGCGCGTAGGAGTGTACCAGATAAAACGCATATTATTGCGCCTCGCAGAATCAATAATGCTCTGTAAAACAGGGGCAAGTTCCTTCTCGGGAATGCCTATCTCAGACTCTTGCGACCTTCCTGAATAGATGATGCCGTTCACGGCAAAGACAGATACCCCCAGTGATGCGATAAAATCCACAGTTTTTTCTATCTCCGACGCGTTCAGCCCCGTCAACGTGGTATTCGTTATTGTGTAAACAGGCGTTGCCACCGCATTTTTTATTCCCTCAACAGTCTCTTTCCAGGAGCCTGCGCATCTGGTTATTCTGTCGTGGACATCCTCCCTGTGCGACTCAAGCGTAATCTGGAAGTGGTCTATCCCCGCAGTCACGAGTTTGTCAAGAAACTCCTTATCGCGTAGTCTGCGACCGTTGGTCAGGATTCCTGTTACGATTCCCAGGTCTTCAGCGTATTCCACAAGTTGAACTATTCCTTCGTAGAGAGTCGGCTCTCCGCCGGTGAAGCAGATATGAGGAATCGCGAGGTCCCAGCACTTATCCAGTGCCTTTTTCCAGAACTGGACAGGCTGTTCAGGAAAGTCTCTGGGACGTCCGACATAGCAGTGGAGGCAGTCGTTATCGCATCTGTAGGTAAGGGCGATGTCAAGCCGGAAAGGCGCTGAAGGGATAACAGAGAGCGGCTCAATGCGCTCAACATCCAGATATGTTATGGGGCAGACATCATCTGTTCGCGCGAGAACCGCAATCATATCGCGCAGTTTGACGTGGTCTGCAAGCGCCTTTTTGTAAGGAACTCTGTATCTCTTGCGAATCTTTTTGACCGCCTCTTCCGTTTGCACCCCTTCAAGAATCAACTTAGCGTGTTCGGTAGCGGTCTGATTCAAGTGAAGTATTTTTGCCGCATTTATTATAAGAATTCCCTTGCCATCCTTTTCCACGCGCAGATGAAGTCGGTAATGGGAATTGCCCTCATCAATTCGGGAGTGATAAATACCCGGAGAAAGAGGTTTGGCTTTTTTGAACATTTATCTACCACCACCCGCGCACGCGCACGCGCAACCCGCGCACGCGCACGCGCAAAATCCGCCGTATCCGCCGCCACCTCCGCCTCCTATGCCTCCTGTGGCAAAGGCGGCAGGGTTTGTCACTTTTGTAACGCTCTCTGTGAAACTTCTGTTATCAGGAATCAGAGTTCTCAGGAAATAGTCAAACTCGCTGTGTCTGTAAATCGGATAGGAAATGGAATCTCCGCTGCGGTATCTCTCTCGCCACAACTCATCAAATCTGCTGTTCTTATCAGGGCTCTCCTGAAGTTTTTTTGAAAGTTTGTCGTCAAGCATAAGCCAGACAAGGTGGCTGCTCGCTTCAGAAGTTTTCAATCTGTTCCAGGCGCTTTCAACCATCTCTTTATAGTAGTTGCAGGTCGCTCTGCGGTCGTAGCCCCGAATCTTCTGTCTGACGCTTCTTACGAGTTGAACCATAGCCTCTGAGAGGCGGTCTTCACGGGACTGAGGCTTTGCTGCCTGGAGCGCTTTCAGAGCCTCCAATTCATAATCGGCAAGCGGAGGCAGAGTTTCAACGAGCCTGGTTACGCGCAATGGATGAATCTGGTCAACTCTGATAATGCCTTTCTCCACCAGACCGTGAAGCGCTACTGCGGCGATGCGGCTCAGAGGCAGTTCCATAACAACGGCAGCCTCTGCCGGAGAGAGGTCTTTCTTGACGCCCATTCCCTCAATTGAGACTGAAGGAGGGAAATATCGCATCTTACTTCTGCGCTTGACAGCCCAACCGATAACCCCCACAGCGGCGATTAAACCATAAAAGAGACCGGGAAAGGCGAGTCCCTCCAAAGTGGATAACCAGGACGAGCCTTTTTCGCTGACTCCCTCAAAGAATCCCGGAAAAGCGAAGGGAGGCGATACGCTTTCAGCAGGAATATACTTTCTCGGGAATGATACGCCGACAAGATACTGACCCTGCGCAGCGCGTTCCTGCACCCAGGTATAGGTGAACCTGCCATTTTCGTCATACCCCGCCTTCGCAGGGGGAAGGCGACTCCAGCGCGCTTCCGCAATCTCCACCCCGGTTGGCAGGTGGATGTTCACTTCAAGATGAGTAAGCCCTATCACAAAATCTGGAGAAAACCAGGTGGGCGAAAATTGGACACTCGCGTAGTCTGAATTCTCTGTATCGGCAAATACCATCGCGGGATTGTTGCCTTTTACGTGAACTGTGGCGGTCTGCCCCTTTCTGATAAACTTCTCGCCGAGATGAATCTCCACACCTACTGGTATGTATCCCGACTTTTTTATACGGGTCACTTTCTCACCATCCACCTCCGCAGTAACGCTCTCAAGTTTATAACCAGGATGCGGAAAGCCGACATCCACAACATCTATGGTCTTCCCGCGGTTGCAGAATGTCAGAAAATACTCTATATCAATTGAGCCGTCGCGGTTCACATAGACGTGTGAGATGTTTTTCACGACCTCAAACCTGTAGTCGCTACAAGAGCAAAGAAAGGCAAAAGCGATTGCAGAGAGAAGAGTCAGAATTGCAATCCGTCTCTGTTTGAGGGAATCAGGAAAGCGCCTCATCTCTTTCCTTTCTTGGGTAGATACCTTCGCGCTTTCGGGAGTGACTGCTCTCACATTTTCCGCCCGACAGATTGTGCGACCCTGCGCAATTCGCCGACCAGTTCTACAAATCTGTTCAATCGCAGACACTGTTTCCCGTCGCAAAGCGCAGATTCAGGGTCTGGGTGAATCTCAATAAGGAGACCATCAGCGCCAGCCGCGACCGCCGCTTTGGAGAGCGCGGCAACATACGACCAGTGTCCTGCCGCGTGACTGGGGTCAACAATAACAGGCAGATGGGAGTGGCGCTTCAACGCCGGCACTGCGCTGATGTCAAGCGTGTATCTCGTGTAGTTCTCAAATGTGCGTATCCCGCGTTCACAGAGGATGACATACCTGTTGCCTGAAGAGAGGATATACTCTGCGCACAGAAGCAGTTCTTCCATAGTGGACATCATACCGCGCTTGAGCAGGACAGGTTTTTTGATTTTTGCGACTTCGCGAAGTAGCGCAAAGTTCTGCATATTTCTGGCGCCTATCTGAATTATGTCTGCGTATTGAGCGACGAGTTCCGCATCCTGGGGTGAAGTCGCTTCTGTAACTGCGAGTAAGCCGAACTCTCTTTTTACTGCAGCGATGATTTCCAATCCTTCGCGTCCGAGCCCCTGGAAATTATATGGGGATGAACGCGGCTTGAAGACACCGCCGCGAAGAATTTTGCAGCCGCAATCCCGGAGCACCTGCGCCGCTTTTGAGAGTTGCTCGCATGATTCAACCGCGCAGGGACCGGCCATAACGACAATCTCCTGCGCGCCTATTCTGACAGAGCCGACCTCAATAATTGTGTCCTGCGGATGCAGGTCTCTGCTTGCGAGTTTGAAAGGTGGGAGGACAGGGATAAGTCTGTCAACGCCGGGAAGGTTTTCCAGTTTTGAGGCGGCGGAGGGGTCATCGCCGACCACGCTTATAACTGTGCGCTCCAGTCCCGCATTCAGATGCGCCTTCAAGCCGAGAGACTCAATAGTCTTGATTGCGTGGTCTATCTCGCCTTTCGTCACATCGCGGGTCATAACAAGAATCATTTATACCTCTTCGGCTCAGCGTTGTGTGGTCAAACAAAGCAGATTATACGGTAGAGACGCTTGTTGTCAACCGCCTTGTCCGCGCGGCAAGAGTGCATTTTCAGTTGACTACAGATACAATACGCTGATAAAATTACTCCGCCAGTTCGCTCGGGTAGGAGAGGAATATGCAACGTTTCGCGGTCATATCTGATATTCACTCCAATCTGGACGCGCTTCTTGCGGTTCTGGACGATATTGAGCAGCAGGGCATTGAGAAGATTTACTGCCTGGGCGACCTGGTCGGCTACGGTGGGTGCCCGAGAGAGGTTGTTGACTTCGCGATGAGAGATTTTGAGTTTGTTCTGCGTGGAAACCACGATGATGCTGTAACATTCAGATTGCCAAAGAAGTTCAACGTGACCGCCGCAAAAGCGATACTCTGGACGCGGGAGAGGCTCAAGCCGAAAGAGTACAGCAGAGAATCCACGTTCAATAGATGGGAATTTCTCAGGAGCAAACTCCTCAAGAGGGTTGTAATTGCAGATATGCTTTTTGCGCACGGGACGCCTGACAGTTACCTCAGATACATAGACAGTGAGCGCTCTGCATCGCAGGTTTTCTCTGCGCTGCAGCCTGGAATCACGACGGTCTTTGTCGGGCACAGCCACATAGCCGGGGCTTTTGTTGAGGACTCAGCAGGGATAGATTATTTGAAGTGGTCTTCAAAAGAGTTGCCGAAATTGCGTAAAAGGCGCCTGATAATCAATGTCGGAAGTGTGGGGCAGCCGCGAGATGGCGACTATCGCGCTTGCTATGTCGTTGTTGAGGGCAATAGTTTCTGCTACAGAAGGGTTGAATACGATGTGGAACTGGCGATAAAGACAGTCTATTCGCGTCCTGGACTTCCGAGAGAGTGCGGCAGCAGGTTGCGTTACGGCAGGTAAGAATATCCTTTATCGTTTGGCTATCGCTCTGTATAGTATTTCTGATTCTCCCGAGTTCTCTGGTGCTTGAACAGGACGGGCGAGTGGTGGAAAGGCATACACGAGGGACTTAAAATCCCTTTCCCAAAAGGATTGCGGGTTCGAATCCCGCCTCGCCCAGAATGTGCTCTAAACTATCGCTTTCGCTGTCCGGCGGATTCCTGAGAGGTAGAAAATGGCGCTCACGTTAGTGCTCCTTCTTGGCGGAATCGGGTTCCTCGTGGTCGTAGGGTATGGTCTTTACGCCCGGTATCTTGAGAAGAACGTGGTCAAACCCGACCCGAACGCGAGGACGCCTGCGTATGTGAAATACGATGGTCTTGACTACATACCTGCGAGGACGCCGCTTTTGTGGGGGCACCATTTTTCAAACATCGCCGGCGCAGGACCAATCATAGGTCCTCTAATGGCGGTCGCCGCTTTCGGCTGGGCGCCTACACTTCTGTGGATTCTTCTCGGCACTGTCTTCCTCGGCGCAGTTCACGACTACCTCGTTCTCTCCACGTCTATGAGGCACGGGTCAGTATCAATCGCTTCGGTCGCGCAGAAAACGCTGGGCAGGCGCGCAAAGATGATTCTTTCCGCGTTTCTCCTTCTCTCCCTCATACTCATAGTCGCTGTCTTTGCTGCAACAAGTGCAGAGACGATTGTTGTGGAACCCAAACTGGTAATCCCGACTTTCGCCATAATTCCGCTCGCTCTAATGGTCGGCTATGGCGTGTACAAACTGAAATGGAGGTTATTTCTTGTCTCCGTGCTGGCAACCGCGCTTATGATACTACTCATCTATCTCGGGTTCAAATTTCCGCTAGCGTTGCCCGGTCACTTTCTCGGAATTAGTGCCACGGCGTTCTGGGTGCTGATGCTCTTTCTCTATGGGCTGTCCGCTTCTATTTTGCCTGTCGGTTATCTTGACCAGCCGAGGGATTACATAAGCACAGTAATTCTCTTTCTCGGAATGGGTCTGGGTCTTATAGCCCTGTGTGTTGCCCATCCTCCGATGCAAGCGCCGGCGTTTGTCTCGTTCAGTTCGGCAAAAGACGGTCCGCTCTGGCCTATGCTTTTCGTTCTGGTCGCCTGCGGCGCAATCTCCGGGTTCCACTCGCTCGTTTCAGGCGGAACGACCGCAAAACAGTTGAGGAATGAGAAGTATCAGAAGATGATTGGCTACGGCGGGATGTTAGCGGAGGGCGTCGTCGCCCTTATGGCGACGCTTCTTGTCGCCGCAGGTCTCTACTGGAGGCCTGCACCCGGCACAGAGGCATCTTCTTACGACTTCATCAATCTTCTCAGCCAGAAGGGCTGGATTGTCGCTTTCGGCACCGCATACGGCAGAGTCGCCAATCAGGCTTTCAGTTTCATCCCTTTTGCTGTCGCCTCAGTATTTGCTATGCTGATGCTGAACGCATTTGTTCTCACCACGCTTGACACTGCTGTGCGGCTTGGCAGATACATTATTCAGGAATCTGCCGGCGAGCGGTGGCATCTCTTCAAAGACAGAACTTTTACGACCTTCCTTGTCGTCATACCTGCGGCTGTGCTCGCGTTCACCAACACCTGGAACGCTATCTGGCCTGTCTTCGGAGCGGCAAACCAGTTGATAGCGGCTCTCGCTCTCATAGTGGTAACAGCGTATCTCTACTTCTCAAAAGCGCCGACAAAATTTACGCTGATACCCGCAATCTTTATTGCGCTCACCACAATAGGCGCTCTCCTTTACGAAGTGCGCCAGTATCTATTCGGGGCGAAGAAACAGTATCTTCTCGGCATAACAGCATCTATCCTGATAGCGCTCGCCATCCTCGTCGTGGTGGAAGCATTCCTCTGCCTGAAAAGAATATCAAAGGCAAAGTGCGAAAATCCTTGTAAAGATTTGTCTTGACCTGTAAGAGAGCGAACAGAAAAATATACACCTGCGGGAGTGGAAAGGCGCCTGGTGGGCCTCCTGGACTTCAAATCCAGCGTGACCTCTCACAAGGGGGTCAGGTGGGTTCGATTCCCATGCACTCCCGCCAGTTTATATTGTCACCCGTCTCAGGCGGCTTGCGCTGGAGTAAAAAGGTGACAAAGGGAAAACACAAGGTAGCGAAAATCCGAGTCAGGCGAGAATGGGCAAGAACCCCTTCTCAGAAACCGCACTCAACAAAGAAGGGGAAAAAAGGCTATAAAAGAACTCGCCTGAAAGCGAACACACTTGAAGAAGAACAGACCTGATAAGTGGTCAGGGGCGCAGAATTTCAGCCAGTCTTTTCACTATCAATTTCTCTTCGCCGCGCTCAAGCGTTCTCACATCAAATATCACCGCTTCATCCCGCGTGATTGTGAATATATGCGGCTCACCTGCGCGAAGTTCCTGTGCAATTCTTGAGGCGCCCTGACCGCCTGAAATTGCAACGCCGTAAGAAGGCAGATTCCGCCCCGCTGTTGTTCCGCCGCCAATCTGCGACTCGCACTCCACAACCTCCGCGCTGACAGGCAATCCTTCTTTCTCAATCAATCTCACAAGTCTTTTCGCTCTTCTTCTCAGTTTCTCCACAGGCGCGAACATCATTCTGAGCGCGGGTATCTGCTCTTTCGCCCACTGCGGGTCAAGATATAACTTGAGTGTCGCTTCAAGAGCGGAAAGTGTCAGTTTCCCCGCCCTTACAGCGCGGGCAAGCGGATGCTTTGAAAATATCTCAATGTATTTCTTCGCACCGAGAATTATTCCAGCCTGCGGACCACCGAGCAGTTTATCCGCGCTGAAAGTGATAATATCTGCGCCATCGCGAACCGCCTGCGCAACAGTTACCTCACCATCAATCTCAACCAGAGCACCTGAACCAAGGTCATAGACCACAGGAACCCCATGTCTTCTCCCGAGCGCGGAGAGTTCGCCTACAGGAACGGATGATGTGAACCCAACTATTTCAAAGTTGCTTCGGTGAACCTTCAGGAGCGCCGCAGTCTGCTCCGTTATCGCGTTCTCATAGTCTGAAAGATATGTCCTGTTTGTCGTGCCAACGCCGACGAGTTTGACTCCGCTCGCCTGAACTATTTCAGGAAGGCGGAACGAGCCGCCTATTTCAACCATCTCTCCGCGAGAGCAAATAACCTCGCGAGCGCGCGCGAGCGCGCTTAGCGTCAGCATCACGGCGGCGGCATCGTTATTGACTACAGTCGCGCTCTCAGCGCCTGTAATCTGGCACAGGAGCGGCTCAATATTTTTTATCCTGTGCGTCCGCTCCCCTGTATCAGGGTCAATCTCAAGCAAACAGTAACTTTCCGCAGCCTCTTTGAGCGCAGAAAGAGCGTTCTCCGACAGCGGACTCCTTCCCAAGTTTGTGTGAATAATAATTCCGGTCGCGTTTATCACTTTGGAAAGTTGCGGTTTCACAGCATCCAGGATATATTTACTGATGTATTCTGCCGCTTTGTCTGGCGATAATTCAGGGAATCGTTTCTCTTTCAGTATAGTCTCGCGCAGTTCTGAGATGTATTTTCTTGCGCCTTCTACGACCAATTTACGCGGCAGATTCTTTGTCGCTTTGGCGATTGCATCTTCTCTCAGAAGTTGGTCAATCTGAGGAATCTGTGAGAGAAGCGATTCAATTTCCGGCTCAACCATTTTCACACCTTCTACCAAGAGAGCGTGCGCAAGGCAACACGCAGACAAGTTAGAAAGCAAGAGGTCTCATACAGGTCATTCCGTTTCGGCGTATATTAGTTCTCAAGCCTGACCACAGCAGAAGCGGCAGCATTTACATTCTGACACCGGCAGAGGAGAAGTGCAATACGATGAAGCAAATTAGCAAGGAACGCTCCGGACAATCCTGTTCCGCTTCTTGATTCCTACAAAAAAATGGGCGATGCTGGGCTCGAACCAGCGACCTCTACCGTGTCGGAGTAGCGCTCTAACCAGACTGAGCTAATCGCCCTCTTTTTTAGTATCGTGTTGTCGCGTTGATATGTCAAGATGTTTTTCTCGCCTGCATGCAGAGAACTCTAACCGTAAAGGCTGCCATCAGGACAATAACACCGAAAGTGGCGAATGCAGCAATTTGTCGCCTGTCATCGCAGTCAACGTCAAATGGCAGAATGTCAAAGAAATCAATGCCCAGAGAGGTGTTTCTTCTTAGGTAAAACAAAAAGATAACAATAGCGACAGCACCCAAGACTTTTGCTATGGCGAGCGCCCCCGATCTCTCAGGCTTTAGGTTACCCGGTGCTGGTCTATTCGAAACAGTCTTTCTATATAGCAGCATCACTCGCCACGCAAAGAACAGAAGTACAAACAGGCAGCCGATGTTGTAGGAAGCCGGGTGTAGGAGGGTCTTGGAGAACGGTAACAGGTCTGCAAACTTCCAGCCAGGATTGCTCTCGTTTATCCACGAGATCAGCCATATTCCTGTAAAGATGATTATGATTATCATAATCAATTTCATAGAGGTTCCTCGCTGATAAACCTGGACAAAGTGCAGAATTCAACATTCTGGTGCTTGCTCAGAAGGTCTGCCAACTTCAGTTGGTTTTCCTTGACGTCCTTCTTTGTCGGAAGAACGATGAGTATCTTTGTGAATATTCCTATTTCCAGACATTTCTCTATATTATCGCGAAGATTGCCTGTGCTTTCCTAGACCTCTACTGCCACTTTCTTAGAGACTCTAACAAAACCTCAAGTTGGGTGACGAAAATGCCGATATAGAGCATGTCCAACAATATGAGGGGGGCATGCCTATGGCAAGAGAACTTATCACAGATGAACTATGGAAAGTAAT
>Ga0315282_10015461_pt1 | contig 11253 bp, 13 predicted proteins | sample YL17G07_20_MG_FD_203693 | JGI IMG/M metagenome (GOLD analysis project Ga0315282, IMG submission 203693) | Sediment microbial communities from Yellowstone Lake, YNP, Wyoming, USA - YL17G07_20 | ecosystem: Environmental > Aquatic > Freshwater > Lake > Sediment | place: USA: Wyoming | collected...
TCATCCTTGCTTCATCACCCCTACCTGAACATTTCTAAACCTGGCAGGAGCTGTCCCGTGCCCCACATGGGCGACCTGACCGGGTTCTCCTTTCCCGCAATTGGGTGTCCCCCACATCTGCCAGTGATCTTTGTTTCCTACGGCATCACAGGATTTCCAAAAGTGAGGAGTAATTCCCGTGTAGGTTGGATTTTTGACCATTGCTCCCAGCTTCCCGTTTCTGATCTCCCATCCAATCTCCGTCCCGAACTGGAAATTGACTCTTTTGTCATCGATCGACCAGCTCCGATTGGTGGTCAAGAACAACCCTTCATCGGTATCAGCGATCATCTGCTCCAAGGTCCACTCTCCCGGCTCCAGATTGATGTTGGTCATGCGGATCAGAGGGATGCGATTCCAACCGTCGGCTCTCATCGTGCCATTGCTTTCTTGATGGAGATGGTGCGCTGTCTCTCGCGACGTGAGGAGATTGACGAGGACCCCCTGTGAAAGGATGGGACTCCTCTGAGCTCTGATCCCCTCATCGTCGTAACCGAAAGTGCCCAGACCTCCCGGAAAGGTGGCGTCGGCAGTGATGTTCACCTTGTCTGACCCATATCTAAAATGACCCACCATCTCCGGCTTCAGAAAACTTGTTCCTGCGTAACTGGCCTCAGTCCCCAGAATCCGATCGAGCTCGATCGGATGCCCCACGGACTCATGGATTTGGAGGGCCAGTTGTGAGCTGTCCAGGATCAACGTCGTCGTCCCCGACGGACACGGTTTGGCGGAAAGGAGTTGCTCTGCCTCCTGGCCGACCCTTTCTGCATGAGACCCCAGGGCAAGAGCTTCGATCCACTCATACCCTCGGGTCGCAAAATTCCCCCGGAAAGAATTCGGATAGGATCGGACTTGAATCTCATCTCCCTCGATCGCGGTTGCCGAAAGCCCTGCTCCGCACTCAATCAGTTCCTGCTCAATGTACGATCCCTCGGTCGAAGCAAAGGTCTTCTCGGTCTTGTACGATCCCATGAAGGCCTCTGAGATTTTCACCTTCCCATTCTTCCGAAGAACTCCCTCTGCGGCGAGGAGTAAATTCAGCTTGGTCTCGACAGGAACACCCAAAGGATCAAGAGTGATTGGCGTCCGATAACGATCTACCACAGCAGGAGCAGGATGGAAATGGATTTCGTCGTTTCGGGCCTTTCCGCTTGCCCGAGCAATGGTTAAGGCTTTCCTAAGAACGGCTTCCATCTCCCTCGAGTTCACCTTTGAACTGCAAGCAAACCCCCAGGCCCCGTGAAACAGGACCCGGAGGCCAAAACCCAGTTCTTCGTCGTGAGTCAGCGCCTCCACATCCCCGTTCTTGATTTCAATTTCCTGGGATTGACGTCGGACCACTCGGATGTCTGCATAATCAACGCCCTTCATCTTAGCTGAATCGATTACATTCTCAAGAACTATTTTCATGGAAACAGTCATCCTTTCTTAGCCCATCATTCAGCACACAGCCCTCATCGCTCTGTGAGACTACAAAGATGAAATGCCGGAGAAGTTGAAACCGTCAACCTTGATGGCCGGCGTGACGGTTCCTGTAATGAATCGCCTCGAATAGACCGTCCCCTCAGAAGAAACTCGCCGCTCTTTCGAAACCGCGCTGACTCGAGAGAGGGCCTTGAGGATCGATTCGGTGAACCTCAGGTTCTTGATCGGTTGTTTGATCTCTCCGTCTTCGATGAGAAAGGTTCCATCCCGGGTCATCCCGGTAATAACGGCCTTCATCGGCTCAACCACATTGGTATAATGGAACCGAGTGACATAGATACCTTTTCGGGTGGATTGAATCATCTCCGAGAGCGAAGACTCTCCTCCATTCATAAAGAGGTTGATCGGGATGGGGCCCTCCGAGTTGGGCGCGATGAGACCATGGCCAGTGGAGAGTTTCCCCTCTTTTCCAGCGGTGAAGGAATCATGGGTCACCCCCCTGGCCACCCCGGCATCGAAAAAGGTGACTTTTTGTTTTGGGACTCCTTCGAAGTCGAAAGGAACCTGCAATCCGTTAGGATCAAGACCGTCGTCGTAGATCGTAACCCGAGGGTCCACGATCTTCTTCCCGAATTGATCGCAGAGGAAACTCCGTCCCTCCTGAACCGCCAAGGCGTGGAATCCCAGATAGCCCAAGAAAGACAAGAACTCGCTCACCGCATAGGGCTCAAGGATCGTCTCGTACTCGCCGGGTTCTATCCGAACGGGCTCACTCTTAGAGGCCTTCTCCATCGCCTCATTGACCAGACGCTCGACCTCCAAGGACTGAGCATCCCTCGAAACAAAACTGGCATAACCGGTGTTCATCCCGTTGTCGACAACGAGATGGAGAAACAGATCGGAATATGCTTGGTAAGCCTCGACCCCCAAAGAATTGACGACGGCGAGTTCGACCTGTCCATTCGAGAAAGCCCCGGAGGTTCGAAAACCTCTCTCGTGGGCCAGGATAACAAGTTCCCGGATCAACGTGACCTTGTACCCCGGCGTCAGGCGACGGATGTGATTGGAGAATGTCCGAACGTCCGGCATGGATCTCGGCCCGGGCAAGGAGACAAAATCCTCTTTAGGAAGCTGAACTTTTGCGAGACTAATCGCTTTATGAAGAAGGCCTTTCAGAGAAGAAGTCCGAAAATCATTCGTGGTCACAACGGCGATTCTCTTTCCCACAACAACCCGCAGGATGAGGGTTCCGTTCTTCTCGGCCACATGCTGATGGACTGCAGACCCGGCGAAACGAGCCAGCGACGAGTCCTCGGTTAGCAGAAGGGCTTCTGTCTGATCAGCCCGAGAGCCCTGAATGACCCTCTTTACCAGCCGGAGGGCTTTTTCTCTTCCTATCATTCCCGACTCTCCTTCTTCCCTTGGTAGTCGGCTACAGCCGCTTGGACTGCCCTTTCTGCCAAGACCGAACAATGGACCTTGGTGGGTGGGAGCCCTCCAAGGGCTTGGACGATATCTTGATGCGAGACGTTGAGAGCCTCGTCGAGGCTCTTGCCTTTGATCATTTCTGTCAACATGCTGGACGCGGCGATCGCTGCCCCACATCCAAAGGTCAGAAATGTGACCTCCACGATGCGATTCTTGTCCACCCTAATGAAAAGCCGCATCGTATCCCCGCAGACCGGGTTGCTCGTCTCTCCCACTCCATCAGGGGTCTCCATTTCACCCATGTTTCGAGGATGCTTGAAATGATCCATCACGACTGGATTGTAGGGATTGAACGGCTCGACCATCCTATTTCCCAAGAACTCTTTTTGCAAAATCCCTACCGAACTGGAGGGCGTTTTTCAATTCATTTGAATTGGGTAGATATTGGACACGGCACTCTTTCTCCCAGACCTCAAACTTGTTCTCCTCCAGATGTTTCCTCATCTCTTTAACGGCGCCCCCACCCCATCCGTAAGACTCGAAGAGACCGAACACCTTTCCCATGGGCTTCAATCCCTTCATGTAGGTGAGAAAATCTCCCAGGGTAGGAAACATGCCGTTGTTGAGGGTGGGAGACCCTAAGAGGACTCCCTTCGCCTCGAGCATCTCCTCCAAAATATCACTTCGATGGGTGGCCCTCAGGAGAAGCAACTTCGTCTCGATCCCCTCTTCCATCAGCCCCTTTAGAATCGCCTTGGCCATGCCCTCCGTACTGCCCCACATGGTGTCGTAGATAATGATGATCTTGTCTCTTACCTTTCCCTGGCTCCAATCCACATAGGCCTGAACGATTCGGCCTGGGTCTTTCCTCCAAATAAGACCGTGACTCGGAGCGATCATGTCGATGGGAATTCCCATCTTCACCACCTCATCAATCTTTTTCAGGATGAGGGGAGCCAAAGGCCACAGGATATTGGCAAAATATTTCGAGGCATGCCGCATCACTTCGCCTCCCACCTCATCCTCGTATCGCTGGGATGAGGCGATGTGCTGTCCAAAGGCATCATTGGGCATCAGAATGCGATCTTCTTTCAGATACGTGAACATGCTGTCCGGCCAGTGGAGCATCGGGGCTTCGACAAACGTGATGTTCCGACGACCGAGAGAGAGGGTGTCACCTGTTTTCACGGTCTTAAATTGAAAACTCCTCTGGCAGTATTTCTCCAATCCCTTCGCACCTCGCTCTGACGTGACGACGGTTGGGTTCCCGATTTTTTCCACGATCGGTGGAAGCGAGCCGGAGTGATCGACTTCCACATGATTCGCGATGACATAGTCAATCTTAGTAGGATCGATGATCTCGGAGATTCGGCCTAACATTTCTGGAAAGAACTGTGCCTTTACTGTGTCAACCAGGACGATTTTCTCGTCCACAATGAGATAAGCATTGTACGTGGTTCCGAAGGGGGTCGAATAACCATGAAAGTCCCGCACATTCCAGTCAATGGCTCCAACCCAATAAATTCCTTTCTTGAGTTCAACTGTTTTCATTCGTCACCTCTTTCTGTTTTCCAGGCAATTCCATCAGCAAAACAATAAGTGGAGCCCCACGGGCTAAAGCCCGTAGCTCCTCCACATGCTTCAGAGGGCGGAACCCTCCGAAGCATACCCTACTACGCTCCTTCAGAGCTTCGAAGGGTACCCCCTCCGCATTCATCCACGATCTGAGAGACCGTGGCTTACTGCGTAGGAGGGTAACTTTTCGGTCAAATTCAACGGTCCCTGAGCCCGCCCCCACTTTGTCCCGCCAAGATGAATCTACAAGAAGGCCTATCCATCGCAGATCGATAGGCCTTAGAATGAATCAACAACAAGTGAAGCTCCACGCCCTAAAGGGCGGGGCTTGCGGGGCACTTGCCGGCCAGGTTAGGCTGTCCCTTAGCCAATTCACGAATTACTTGATGGCCGAAGGCTTGCACACATCCTCTTTATTGGTAGCCACACGGCCACACGCTTCACAAACAAAATTGAGTTTGGCCACTTTGGCTTTACAAACATGCCTCGGATTCGTCACGGTGACACCGCAATAGTCACAGGTGTAGGCTCGTTTGACCTCCCGGGGTTTGCAGAGGTGCCCCTTCTCTGTGGTAACCAAGCCGCAGGTTTCGCATTTGAAGATTTCTGGCTCGTCTTTCTTCGGCATGACTCAACCCTCCTTTCAACTATTTTTTTGGAATATACTCAAAAGAATCGAAGATGGCCTCTAAAGCTTCCTGATCTCTTGTTCCACCGGTGTCGAGAAGCATATAAAGGATAAACATTTGATAGGGTTCTGAAAAGGCATAGACCCAACCCTGCTCGCGCTTCACCCCCTTAAGGGTATAGGTCGCGTATTTCCTTGCTGCGTATTGGACCCCTTTCAGTCTAATGGCCTCCGTAGGTGCCATCACAGGTTGAGCCTCTTTCCCATAATCCTTCTCGATCTCTTCTATGAAGCTATCCGTGCCAGCCGCTGATACCAACCCTTCCATGAGCCCTTGGCTGAATGTCGTGTGCCGACCTGCCGGCTCCAAATCAATTTGAACGTTGGACTGTGTCACAGGGTTAAATATGAAAAGCTGTGACTCCTCCAGCCCATCTTTATCGTATCCCAACGCTACCATGAAATCAGGATATTTTGTCGCCATCTGCCAACCCGGAGGGGCTGAGACCTTAAATGGGTAGCGAATCCCAGTGAACTGGTTTCCCTCAATCTTTCCGACGGGAAGAGTCATGTCGACTTTGACCGCTTCCCGGACCGGCACACCAGAACACCCATAAAGAGCAACCGCCGCCAGCAATAACACAAACACAACTTTCTTCATTGCTCTTTTACTTCCCATAGAACACCTCCTTTTTGCTTTAGAGTTTTATATAGAAACCGCTTACAAACCTGGCAATCGAGCCCCAACATCTGTCAATAAATGACTACAAAAAAATGTAGCAAGAACGGGCCAAAAAGTAAATGGGGATGGCACTGTATTTTGAAAGAGAGAAGACTGTATTTTGGGAAGTTTAGGTCGTACAATGCTGAAAGCATACCCTAATCCATTCGGCCCACCGCACCCATATAGACCGAGATTTCCTTCTTCCCATCCACTCCAATCAAGCGATCCACCTCTTCATCGTAAAAGGCTCCGATGGTGCAGCAACCGAGACCTAAAGCAGTTGCAGCAAGATAGAGATTCTGCCCGATGTGTCCAACGTCCATATAGATGTAGCGATAGGCCCTCTCACGATATTTCCATTTGGATCGTTCAACCATCGCTGTCCAGACAAAGACCGCTCCTGCATCTGCAACCAGCTCTTGACCCAAAGCCGCCTCACTCGCTTCTCTCCCGTAATTCCCCTCTCTCTGAAGAACCAACTGGGTTTCTTCGACATCGTAATGGTAGATCCCCGCTGCAATCGATTCCACTCGGTTGACCAGAACATACGTGTCAATCGGATAGAGGGCCCCTGCGGAGGGAACGACTCTAAAGTCATAACCCCACGCCTTAACAGTGATCCCCTGGGTTGCCCAGAGGAGTTGGGAGAGCTCGGAAAGACTGATTGGCCGAGGCGAAAATTCTCTCATCGATCGCCTGCGGGCCATCGTCTCCCAAATAGACTCGCCACCTTCCTGGAATGGAGGGGAAATCGAAAGACGCTTGAGTGACGGAGGGTCTTTCTTATGCGGAGAGGGCTGTGTTGAACCATCGAGCCAACCCCTCGGTATTTTGTCTCTCCGGTATTTTGTCTCCTGATGGTACAGGTCTCCGATCCCGTTTTGATTGGGTCTCATAACACGTCTTTCTCCGATCTGCGTTTCTAAGATGAGAATAATTGAGCCCCGGCAGAAAAGCAATGTCCATTTAAGACAGATGCCCGCAAGAATTACTTAGGAGCCGGTTGCCTCTTGATATCCTATCTGCAATAATGTTTTACGGCAGGAGGCCCTCTCGATGAAATCGGATCAGCAGAGATGGAATAAGCGGTTCAACAAGAGGGGGTTTGCCCTCGGAAAAGAGGCGAATCTCTTCCTAAAAAGACATGTCCATCTTCTTCCAAAAGGGAAAGCCCTTGACCTGGCGACAGGAGAAGGGAAGAACGCCGTTTTCCTCGCAAAACATGGCTGGGATGTTGATGCGGTCGATATCTCACCCGTCGGGCTGAAGAAAGCCCGAAGATTGGCCAAAGAAAATCGGGTCACCATCCATACCTATTCAGCTGATCTCGATACCTTTCAGATTGAGCGAGGGGGATACGACGTGATAGCTGACTTCTACTTTCTCAGCCGTGGTCTCATCCCGAAGATCAAGAAAGGGCTGAAAAGGGGCGGGAAGGTGATCTTCGAGACCTACTTGGTTGACCAGAGACATCTTGGGACAGGAGGGCCGAAAGACCCAAAATACTTCCTTCAGCATAACGAACTCCTTCAGCGATTCAAAGATTTTCGAGTCCTCTTCTATCGGGAAGGAATCTTTAAGGAGGGAGGAAAACGAAGAGCCCTCGCTAGCCTGATTGCGGAAAAATGCTGAGCCCATGGGACTTGGCGCATAGCACCTCGAACCGTTCCGCTTGAACCCTCGACCTTTGGAACCCTTTACAACAAGAACCCTAACCCCCAGTACATCGCCATGCCCAGAATGACACATCCCCAAATCGAGCGAGCGAACCACGCTAGGGCAAAGACAGGCAAGGCAGCAAACACAGCACGAGATTGAAAGTGAAGGGACCCTCCACCGTCGAAAAAGAGTATGGGAAAGATGATAGCGCTCAGCACGGCGACAGGAATATAATCCAGTCCCCAACGGAGTCTCTCGGGAACGGTCCATTTCGTGAACACGGCCATGGGAAGAAACCTGGGAATGAACGTAACGCAAGCCATGCCCAAGATGATCCACACCATTTCGAGTCTCATTCTCTCCTCCTCAGCATTTCGGTCACTGCTCCTGCACAGGTTATCGCAACCGCGGTCAGCACGATGTACCAGTTCCCAGGAAGTACCCACCGAAACAAGAGAGACAGAATTCCTGAAAGAATCATCATTCCCAAATGGATGGAGCTTTTGATCTGCAGAACAAGCAGGCAGATCAAGAGACTGGGCAATGCGAAGGGGATCCCGTATCCCTCCTGATTGATCAAGCCACCAAAGAATGCGCCGATCACTGTTCCGACCACCCATGCGCACTGGGAGATCATCTGAAGACCCAAGACGTAGCTAGAACGGTTCGCGATCTTCGATGGATCAGCCATGGCCATAGCAAAGGACTCGTCTGTCAACTGTGCAGAAAGCAGGGCAACGATTCGAAGGGGCACCTTGTTGAAATGCAGGGAGAAGGTCGAACTCATGAGGAGATGCCGCAGATTCAGGAAAAAGGTGGTCAGGACGATGGGAAACCAGACCATTCCCTTCGAGATCATCTCCACTGCAACGAACTGACTTGCCCCTGCATAGACCAGGAGGCTCATCAGACCAACCTCGAGGGGACTTAGCCCTGCCCCTCGAGCCAACACTCCGAAGGCTAGGGCTACGGGAAGGTATCCGAGGACGATTGGAGTCGCCGCCTTCATTCCCTCTCGGAACTGATGATGATTCATTTCAAGAGCCCTTCCTCGGGTGGGCAAAGCGAGAGAATCCGAAAATGTTTAGCCAGACAAACGCAAAGATCATGCCACGGGTGGCGACTGAGCCAGTACAGTCTTCTCCGCCCTTTGCTGAAGGGTTGCCTGAGCAGTTACGAAAATTCGGATTTCTTCAATCTCGATTCGGATCTTGCCTATTGTTCAACGGTCGTCTCGTTCCTTGGATCTGCGTAGGCGGATAGAAGGTCTTTCGAGTACGATTGAAGTAGCCGAATTGAAGGCGTGGAAATTCACTCTTCAGAAGATCCATCATCTCAGAAATTCCTATCCCCCGCCCTGATCCCATTTCTTTGAGGTAAAGATCAGGGTCAATGTTCAGGTTTCGCATCTGGATAAGATCGAGTTGGGTCCTGCGAATCAATTTGATCAACCGCTCCAGCTCTCGTTCTCTATCTGTGACTCCCGGGAAGACGAGAAGGTTGACCGATGTGTACTTCCCCTTCTCTTTCGCCCGGATGAGAGAATCGATGGCCTCTCTGAGAGTGTATCCTCTCGGCCTATGGTAGCGAGAAAAAAGGTCCGGCGAAGCACTGTTCAGCGTAACTCGGATGCTATCGAGACCTGCCTCGCAGAGCTTGGCCACCTTATCAGGCAGGCTTCCATTCGTATTTAGATTGATCGTCCCCCGATCGGTCTTGTCTCGAAGACCACGGATTGACTTTTCCAGCAGTCTCCACTGCATTAAAGGTTCTCCCTCGCACCCTTGGCCGAAACTCACAATAGCATCTTCGGCCTTCTCGAGATGAGGGAGAGCCACTCCGACCACTTCATCTGGAGTGGGAACAAAATCGATTCTCTCTTGAGAAGCTGGACAACACTCCGAAGGTTGAAGAGAGATACAACCCACGCAATCCGCATTACACGAGGGCGACGTGGGCAATGGACATTCCCACCTTCCGAAGAAGACATTCTTGGCAGCAAAGCAATGGTACTCCAAGGCACATCGAGAGAGCTGACGCAGAAGCCTATTGCTTGGATTCTTCCTGAGACGAAAACCAACCTTCCTTTGGAGGCTTCGGTCGTCCTCAAAATACTTTGGATTCCAGTGAGGATTAGAATCGATGAAGAGACCCGTGGCCCAGAATCTCCCGTTTTTCCAACCCACCGCACTGTAGGCCCACAGAGGAAGCACCGGCGCCTCCTTCAGGAGTCGGGTAGCCGGAAGAAGCGTTCGAACATATCCTGGCGGAAGAAAAGCAGCGACCGCATGGCCCTCGTAGCCCTTACTTCCGACTCCCACTGTTCTTACGGGCACAAAGGTCTCGGCTTCTTCGTCCCATCCAAGTGGAATCCTTCCAGGCAGTGTGAACATCTGGCTCCCCCGGGGAAGGGGAATGAGTTCCTCTGAATGAGGAAGTAAGAATCGGTTGCCAGAACGACCGGCCAATTTCAGGTGGGGGTGGTCAAGAATCTTTCCGTCAGAATTTGAAAGCACAAGGTAGGGTAACCCTGAATCAGGCACGTTCAGCTCACCACGTCAGAGAAAACGAGGAGTATTGGGTGGAGGTGATAGCTCCAACCAGGCCCTACATCGTTAGGAACTCAGATGATTCAAAATCTCCGCTAGGGATTACGTTGGAAACTTTCTCTCGCCTTTCGATTTTCTCAGGTTCTTTTTTATATTCTTCTTTTTCAGCGCTGCCTTCAAACGGTTTGTCTTCCCTCTATTTCTCATAACGATCCTCTCCTGTTCTCACATGTCCGTTACTGAATGAGCCAGATGCCCGAAACGATCACTGCGGTTCCAACGGTTCACCGATTTCGCGCAGCCTTCAGGGCTTCAACAATCGAATAGGGAAGTTTCATGTTTCCCCGGCCCACGCCAACTTCAAGACCGTTCCCCTCGATCCCATGATAGTCTGTTCCACCGGTCATCACAAGACCGTATTTCTCTGCCAGAAACTTATAGGTCGCAACCTCCGCAGGGGAATGCTCAGGGTAGTATACTTCAATCCCCTTGAGTCCTTCCTTCACCAGTTGTGAAAGAAGGGCATCCAACTCAGACGTTCCGCTTGCACCCAGGGTATTGGGATGGCCAATGACTGTGACTCCGTTGGCTTCCTGGATAAAATGGATGGCCTCTTCTGCTTTGAATCTAAATTTGTCATGGTACGCCGGTGCTCCTTTTTTCAGAAACCGCTCGAAGGCCTCCTGGATACTTCTCACATATCCCCTCTCAAGCAAGACCTGAGCGAAATGGGGTCGTCCCACTTGCCCGCCGCCGGAAGCCTTGATCACATCTTCGTAGGTGACCTTGATTCCGAGTCGATTCAATTCTTCCACAATCTTGGGGTTTCTTTCTGCTCGCGCCTTTTGCAGGTATGCGAGCCGTTCATTAAGCAAAGGATGATGAATATCGAGGAAATACCCTAGAAGGTGCATGGACCCGGGGGAATATTCCGCACTGATCTCGATGCCTGGAATGACTTCAAAGTTAATCCTCCTTCCTTCAGCCATGGCCTCTTCCAAACCCTCAATCGTATCGTGATCGGTGATGGCAATGGCCCGAAGTCCTTTTTCCTTTGCATAATTGACGAGATTAGAGGGACTTCTGACTCCGTCTGAAGCTGTCGTGTGTAAGTGAAGATCTACATATCCCATGGAGACTCCTTTATCCGCCGTCTATCCAGCCTCTCAGCCAACAGAGTCTTTCGTAATCGCGGAATGTCATAATTGTTAAAAGAATCATTATAA
>Ga0315282_10015462_pt1 | contig 11252 bp, 6 predicted proteins | sample YL17G07_20_MG_FD_203693 | JGI IMG/M metagenome (GOLD analysis project Ga0315282, IMG submission 203693) | Sediment microbial communities from Yellowstone Lake, YNP, Wyoming, USA - YL17G07_20 | ecosystem: Environmental > Aquatic > Freshwater > Lake > Sediment | place: USA: Wyoming | collected...
GGAACGGCTTGCCGGAGGCCCGCCGGACGAAGTGCCTGATGAACGAGTCCGGCCCGCACTTGAAGTTCGTGATGTAGATGATGTGCAGGTTGGGATGCTCGCCGACCAGCTTGGCGGCGGCGAGGATCTTGTGCCCGAGGTTCCAGTACATCGACGAGTTGACGTCCTGCACGTCGTAGTCGTCGAGCATCAGGAAGTCCTGCGGGATGACGTTGACGCCGTAGTAGTCTCGCAGCTTCCGGCCGACGGAAAGGTTCATGCCGGCGTCGTGGAGGTTGTAGGGCCTGCCCACCAGCACGATGGCGGGCTGGCCGGTCTCGACGATTCGGGCAAGCGCCTTGCTTCCGGCGTCGTAGATCTGGCCCAGGAAGGCGTCCTGCGCGGCGAAGCCCGCGGCGGCCGCGGCGGCGACCTGCTTGCGGGAGTGGCCCAGCGGTTTGAAGAACGCCGCCAGTTCGCGGGCGACGCACGAGCGGCCCTCGCGGAAGTGCACGGTTGGCGACCAGAACTTCCCGGCCAGGTGCTTTAGCCGGGGCGCCTGGCGGATGACGAAGGGAAGCGTCTGGTGCCACGGGCACAGGTGGCTTTCCGTGTGCATCCAGCGCGTCTCCATCGAGATGATGTTCGGCAGCAGGATGTGGTCAACGCCCTTGGCGGCGAGGTTGGCCACGTGCCCGTGCGCGGCGATGATCGGGAAGCACGGCTCCGCCACGACCGAGTCCAGGCCGTCCTGGACGATCTTCTTGTTGGTCGCGTCGCTCAGGACCGTCCGGTGACCCAGGTGGGCGATGGCGGTCCGCCAGAACGGCAGCATGCTGTAGGTGAACATCGTCAGCGGTATGCCGACCGTCGGCGCGTCGGCGCCGGGCCGCGCCAGGGCCGATTCGTCCAGCAGCAGCCGCGACCGCAGCGATATAAGGTCCTCGATAACCGGCTTGCGGGCGGCCTTGGACTGCTTGCGGAACCGCTCCGAGCACTTGTCGCCCCAGTGGGTCTTTTCGCCCTCGACGTTGAACTCCTGGATCTGGCAGGTGTTCGAGCAGCCCTTGCACGTGAACTCCCGCAGCGTGTAGTCCACCCGCGAGAGGTCGTACCCGCGGAAGCGGCTGGCGGGCCGTCGGGCCTCCGCCGGCGCCTCGTCCGCCGCCCCGACGGGGATGTATTGGCCGATACTCTTGCCGCCCCCGCCCTCGCCCTCGCCAACCGCGCCGCGCCCGGGACCAAAGAGCATCTTGTCGCGAGCCAGCAGGGCCGCGCCGATGGCGCCAATCACGCCGTTGTACGGCGGGACGATGATCTCCTTGCCGCAGACCGCCGCAAACGCCGCCGCCACCGAATCGTTATACGCCGTGCCGCCCTGGAAGAAGATGCACTCGCCGATCTTCCGCCCGCGGACCACGCGGTTGATGTAGTTGTAGACCACCGAGTACGCCAGCCCCGCCACGAGGTCCGCCTTCTCGGCCCCGCGCTGAAGGTAGCTCGTCACGTCGCGCTCCATGAAGACCGTGCACCGCTCGCCCAGCCTCACCGGCGCCCGGCTGGAAAGCGCCAACTCGGCAAACTCGTCCTTTATCGCGATGCCGAGTTCCTCAGCCCGCTCTTCCAGGAAGCTGCCCGTCCCGGCCGCGCACGCCTCGTTCATCGTGAAGTCCACCACGATGCCGTCCTGGAGGCTGATGTACTTGGAGTCCTGCCCGCCGATCTCGAAGATCGTGTCCGGCACGCGCCCGCCCAGCAGCTTCTGCCCGACGTACTGCGCGCCGGTCTTGTGGCAGGTGATCTCGTCGTTGACGGTGTCGGCCCCGATGAGCGCCCCGATGAGCTCGCGCCCCGAACCGGTCGTGCCCGCCCCGCGAATGTTCAGCCGCTCGCCCAGCCGGCCCTCGATCTGCCTGAGCGCCTCGCTGACCACCTCGATGGGCCGGCCGAGGGTGCGAGTGTAGATCTCGTCCATCACCCGCCCGTCCTCGTCGAGAACCACCACGTTGGTCGACACGCTGCCGATGTCGATGCCCAGGTACGCGTCGATGCGGTCCGACCCGTAGGGCATCTCGAACGGCTCGATCCGGTCGCGAAGCAGCATCACGTTGTCCATCGTCAGCCGCGCCGACGTGGGGAACTGCCCGCCGGCCGTGTCGCCCGTGGCTGAAAGCTCGCCAAGGGCGGACAGGTCCACCGCCCGCCGGGCCTGGGCCGCGGCCGCGGCGGCGCCGATCGCCGGCATGTGGGCGTACCCGGGCGGGATGAAAAGCTGCGACTCGTCGAGCTCGAACGTCTCCCGAAGCGACCGCACGACGGCCCGGTTGGCGGCAAGCCCGCCGAGAAACGCCACCGGCGCCTCGACGTGGTGCGACCGCACGACGGCGGTGCGAAAGTTCCGGGCAACCGCGTTGCACAGCCCGCGCAGCACCTCGGCGGGGTTGTAGCCCTTCTGCTGGGCGTGGATCATGTCGCTCTTGGCGAACACGCTGCACCGCCCGGCCACCTGGGCCGCGCGCTGGGCCGAGAGGCATATCTCGCCGATGTCCTCGACGGCATAGCACAGCCTCCCCGCCTGCTGGTCGATGAATGAACCCGTCCCGGCCGCGCAGTCGCCGTTGGTGGCGTAGTCGACGATCCCGTAGCCGCCGTTGGCGTCGGCGGCCAGTCGCAGGTACTTGGACGTCTCGCCGCCCATCTCGAAGACCGTGCGGGCCTTGACGCCCGCCGTGGCCAGGCCGGATGCGACGGCCTTGAACTCGTTGATCGTCGGCGCGGCGATCCTGTCGGCCAGAACCTTCGCGCCGCTGCCGGTCAGGCACAGGCCGCCAAGGCCGCCCGCGCCGATGGCGGCAAGGACGTCCTGGATCATCCTCGCCCCGCCCGCCACGGGCTGGCCGCGCGTGCGGCGATACTCGCTGATCCACACCTGACCCGCAAAGGCGGGGGCGCTTGCGACAGCCTCGAAGTTGCCCTCGCCGGCGGCGAGACTTGCGCCGCGATCGGTGCAGATTACGGCCGCGGTCACGCTGACCGCGCCGATATCGACTCCCACGTACCAAGCCATAACTCAAAGCTCCCATCGGCCCCAAGGCATGGGCCGGTCGCAGAGGTTCTCGCTGTCTGGTTTCGGCGCCGCCTCCGCGGGAAGGCCCCGCGGATGTCCCTCCCGGGGCGGATACTCCCGCATGCCCGCCGGCCAGGGCCAGGTGGGCCTCGGGCCGGACGCGCCGCGTCCTCTCCACAATCGCGCAAGTATACAGCCAACGACCTCAAAAGCCCATGAAAATCAAAGAAGAAGCGATCTCATCGCAGAACTCGCAGAAGGCGCAGAGGGCGAGCAAAGAGAAAAAGAAGAAGCAAGATAGGGATTATACGCGTTGCTGTTAATTCTCGCGCCTTGGGGCGACGGCAAAGGGGACTGGCTCCGCCGTGCTGTTCGGCGGTGCCTGTCCCCGCTGTTGCCCCACGCACAATGGTCGAACTGCGGGGATCCCGGCGCGCCGGGATCCCGACGTACGTCGGGACCTTCGGAGCCAGTCCCCTTGGCCCGACTCGCCGCCCGGCAGAACGTGAAATCCGCGCGAGAATTAACCGGAATGCGTATTACATGTAATTTCCCCGGCTCTTCCGCTGCTTCTCTTACTCTTCTACCCTCTGGCTCTCTGCGATGAAATATGCCGTTTCTTCTTTTTCAGCGCAAAAAGAAGGCCTCCACGTTGTGTCGGTCGGGACCACGGAAGAAGAACCCATTATTTCAAGTGGGTGGCTGCCGGCTGCCGAAGCCGCCTTGGACGTCGCCTCCCAATAACGGGATATCGGTTCTTCTCAACTAGGATCCCGTGTCGAACACGGTAGAGGCTTCTTCTGAACTTGTCACACAGTATTATACCACGCATGTCATCGTCTGCGAAGCCGGAATCCTTGAGCAATTCGCGGCCGCAATGGGCAATGCGCCGTGGAGAAACTGTGCGGAAGCGCGTATCCACCGCAGTTGCCGTCTCATGCCGCACGTGGGACAAGGGGCCTCAGGCGCGCAACTCGGCGGAGAAATCTTTGCGCATCGCCGCGATAATTTCCTCGACCTGCGCGTCAACCTCTTCGCGCCTCAGGGTGCGGTCGGCGGCGCGGTACTCCAGGGCGACGGTGACGCTCTTGCGCCCCGGGGGCACCGGCTTGCCGCGGTAGGTCGTCACGTATGCCAGCGACTGCCGCAGAGGCTGGTCGATTGCGGCGACGGCCTGGCTTAGCTGCTGCCAGGACACGGGCTCGTCGACGATGATCGAGAGGTCTCGGCGGACGGAGGGCAGTCGCGGCAGCGGCTCGTATATGCGGACGAGTTGGGCGGCGTCGATGAGCGGATGGAACCTCACGGCCGCGGCGGCGATTGGGCGTTCCAGGCCGTAGTGATGCAGGATCGGGTCGGACATCTGCCCGATCGAGCCGATGGCCTTGCCGTCCAGCAGCACGGTCGCGGCCAGGCCGGGGGCCAGGTGCGGATGGTCCTGGGGGCTGACGGTCAGGCTCGCCCGGGGCGCCAGGCGCTCAACCAGCGTCTCCAGTGCTCCGCGAACTTCCGCCAGATCGTCGGTGGAGGCCAGCGCCAGTTCCGTGTGCTCGTCCGGCAGTTTCTTGTCATTGTCATTGCCATTGTCGCTGTCGCCGCCGCCGTGCGCGGCGGGGAAGCACGCGGCTATCTCGAACAGGCAGACCTCGTCATTGCCGGCGTCCTGGTTGGTCTTGCAGGCCGACAGCAGGCTCGGCAGCAGCGTCGGGCGAAGGACGTTGTTGGTCTTGCGAGTGAGCTTGTCGACGGCGACGTGTCGCTCGTGGCCGAACAGTTCGGCCTCGGCCGCGTCGACGAACGAGAACGTCACAGCCTCGTCGAAGCCCGCCATGGCGAGTGCCTCGCCGGCAAGGCGGCGTATTCGCGTCGCCAGGGTGTCCGGCACGACGGGGTGGGTGACCTGCCGGCCGACGGGGATATTGTCGTACCCGTGGATCCTCCCGACCTCCTCGATGAGGTCGATCTCGCGCGTGAGGTCCGCCCGGTATGGCGGGATGGTGCAGACGAGCCGCTTGCCGCTTTGCCTCGGCGCCAGGCCAAGCGAGGCGAGGATCTGTTGCTGGCGCGCCGGGGCAATCTCGATGCCCAGCAGCGCGCCGCATCGCGCGGGCCTCATGGCGACCTCAGCCGGCGTGTGGGGCCTGGCCCATACGTCCGCGAGTCCCTCGGCGACCGTGCCGCCGCCGGATGCGACGATGAGCTGGCAGGCCCGCAGCGACGCCCCGTCGATAGCGACCGGGTCCACCCCGCGCTCGAAGCGGTAGTTGCTGTCGCTCATGAGTTGGAGCTTTCGCGACGTGCGGCGCACGCTCAGCGGGTCGAACTGCGCCGACTCGATCAGCACGTTGACGGTGGAGTCCGACACCTCGGTGGCCTGCCCGCCCATCACGCCGGCGATGGCGACCGGCCGGCGGGCGTCGGCGATGACCAGCATCGTCTCGTCCAACTCGCACCTTGTCCCGTCGATGCTCACCATCGTCTCGCCGCCCTTGGCGCGGCGGACGACGACGCGACGGCCCTCGAGCTTGTCGTAGTCGAAGCTGTGCAGCGGCTGGGAGTACTCCATCAGGACGTAGTTGGTCGCGTCGACGACGTTGTTGATGCCCCGCATCCCGACGGCTTCGAGGCGTTCGACCATCCAGGCCGGGCTCGGGCCGACCTTGACGCCCCGAATCACGCGGGCGGTGTAGCGGGGGCACAGGTCGGGCGCGAGCACCTCGACGCTCGTCAGCTCGGACGCCTTGCCGGAAACGGGAAGCTTGCCGATTTGCGGCGGAATGAAGGGTTTGCCCGTCGCGGCCGCCAACTCGCGGGCGACGCCGATGTGTCCCAGGCAGTCGGGGCGGTTGCTTGTGACCTCGAGGTCCAGGACGATATCGGCCTCGGTGGCGATCGTCTCCTCCACCGGCAGGCCGATGTGCTTGAAGACCTCCGCCAGTTCGCCGGAGGGCAGCGAGACATCCACGTAGTCCGTCAACCAGTTAAGGGAGATCTTCACGGCTGATCCGTATCCGTCAACTCTGCGCCAGGCCAATGACGATCGGCCCGAGGCGGACCGCGGAAGCCCCGTTGGCGACCTGCTTGAGGGCCGCCGCGGCCGTGCCGTTGCCCTTCTGGTCGTTCAGGGAATAATGGATTTCCTTGCCCTCGCGCCGGTTGGCGACCATGCCGGCCATCCGCATGATGGCCAGGTGCCGGCTGACGGTGGGCTGGGGAAGCTTGAGTTCCTTGCACAGGCAGGTGACGTTCGACTCGCCTTCCTGAAGGACCTGAAGGATCCGCAGCCTTGTCTTGTCGCCAAGGATGTGACACAGTTCCGCTAGGTCCTCGATATCTCGATTTTGCCTGGCCATTTTGCACCTTCAGACATAAGGCAAGCGCAACAACACCCGTCCACCACACGGCGCCGCCAACAGCTTAACGTGCCTAGAGGTGTTCGTCCACCGCTTGCTTGTCCCGGATCGGCCGGAAAAACCGCGCATTGCCCGCCGCCATCCTCGCGGGATGGCGGACGGCGGCAAAGGCGCGAACCTGCTTCAAGCGGCCAAGCTCCGCGCCGACACGGGGCGCCGACAGGCGAGCACCGAAGAACGCCCGGTCCACGCCCTGGCCGAAAGAACAGGCCCGCGGTTGTCCGGCCGAATCGACTCGAACGGCGGCGAACCTACATCTGCCGCTTCTTGTTCCAGACGAGGAACCATACCAAGCCGATCAGGATCACCAGCAGGGGCAACTGCCACCAGTAGAGCCATTCAATGCCAAGAAACTCAGCCAGAGGGGTCGACATTGTGCACGTCTCCTTAAAAAAACATTTGCCAACCGCCGCGGTTCGGAATTGCCGCACCGGCCCACAAAACCGGCGGGCGCCGAGGAAGACGGCTCGCGGCCTCACGGTACACAAAACGGCAGCCGACGACAACTAGCGGCGACTGGACTTGAACCAGTGACCCAGGGCTTATGAATCCCTTGCTCTACCACCTGAGCTACGCCGCCATAAAAGGCACTATTACTATTAGCAAGCCGCTCAGGAAATGCAAGCCTCTTTGTCGGCGAAAGCTGCCGGGGGGGCTTGGCGAACCGCGGCGCCCGGCCAGGCGCCGTCGCCGGGTCAGGGCTTTGGTTCTTTGTCCTTTGGCTCTTTGGCGGGCTTTTCGCCGCCGCCGGCCTTGTCACTACTGTCGCCGCTTATGCCCTTTTCGGCGGGCTTCTTGAGGGCCTCGCGCTGGGCGTCGGTGAGGACCTTCTGCTCGATTTCGCTCAGGAGCTTCTTATCGGCCAAGGCGGCGGCCTTGGCGTCCTCGCCGGCTGGGCGGGACTTGACGGCCTCGGTGCAGAGGTCCTTTATCTGCTTCTTCTGATCGTCTGTCAGTTCGATGTTTCTGAAACTGAGCCGCCGCAGCACTTGGCGCTCTAGGTTGAAGGCGGCATAGCGGGTCTTCTGTTCGTCGGTCAGCACGGCCATTATTCGGGCCTTACCGCCCTCTTCGAGCTTGCGGCGGGATTCCTTGACGGCCTGCATGTCCTCCTCGATCTTCTTGACCTTCTCCTTGTCGCCCGCCTTTCGGGCCTCGGCGGCAGCCTTGCTGAGTTCCTCTGCTTTCTTGCCGTCGCCTTCCTTCCATCGCCGCTCGTCGGCCCTGTTGGCCTCGACGGCCTCGGCGAACTTGGCCTTCTGGGCGTCGTCCATGCCCAGCACGCTTGCCATGATGGCGTATTCGCCCTTGAGGCCGGAGGTCTTGGCCTTGTCGGGCTTCGGCTTGGGCTCGGCGTTGTCCTGGGCCATCGCCGGCGCGCACGCCAGAAGCACTGCCGCCAGAGCGCCTGCAAACCACGTTAGGTTCTTCATTGCGGTTTTCTCCAGGGGCGTTCCAATTTGTTGACCGGTTCCCGCCGGCCCCCTTGCCCCGTTCGGGAGCGGCGCCCCGCAAGCCTCCGGCGGATCACCGCGACCCATCGCGGCCGGCTTGCCGGGCAGGGCATAATTTGACCGATTTCCCGACCCGGCGGAAAGTGAAATCTTTTGTCCCGCGCCGGGAGGGCGCGGCTGGCTGTCGGTGGCAGGACGTTCGGAAGACGAAATAACGAATCACGAGCGCCAAATAACAAAAAAGCTCCAAAAGACAAATTCCAATCACCAAAACGGCTGGCGCCAAGTTCACAGGCCGTCTACCCGCAGGCGACAAGGACTGACAACCAAAGTGGGCTCTCGTTTGGAATTTGGGGGTTGTGATTTGGTCCTTGTTTGAGTTTTGGTGTTGTTATTTGGTGCTTAACAGTTCGTCAGCATGAAGGATCGGGCGGACAGAACGAGTCGCCACCATAAACCGGCCGCACCCTGCGGCGGACGGCGGTCCTGTCGGCGATTCCCTTTCGTGCGCCCGGCGGTTAGAATGAGGCGTCACATGTACGTGGTCGTGCTAATAGCGTTCATCACGGCCGGCGCGCTGGCCGAGATGCCCCCGATCGCCGCGGGCGGGCGGTTTGTCATCCCGGCGCTGGCGGCGTACCTGGCCGGGGCCGTGGCAATCGGCTCTCTTCGCGGCGCGCTGAGCCTGCGGGCTATGCCGGCCGGCGACCAGCCGATGCGCGCCGCCCTCGTCCGCCACAACATCCTGTCGCTGGCGGCCAACGCCTGGCTGATCGCCGGCCTGGCGGGCCTGTTGCTGATGGGCTACGGGCAGTGGGTGATGAGCGGCCTGCACCTGCAAAACGTGCCGCTGGTGGGGCACGTCCTGCTGGTGGCGCCATTCATGGCGGCGATGATGATCAACTGGCTGCTGGAGTACCGCTTCTACCGCGTGACGAAGGGGCGCATCCTCTACCAGCAGGCGCTCATGGGGATCACTCCACGGAAGCCCTGGTCCCTTCGAGAGTTCATCGGTTACAACCTCCGGCATCAGTTCCTGTTCGTGGCCGTGCCGATCGCGTTGATCCTGCTGCTCAAAGACACCCTGGACCTGTTCAAGGCGCGCCTGGGCGAATCAGCCGTGTTGGCGGGCTCCGCCGTCGGGGCGATGACGGTGGTCCTGATCGCCCCGACGATGATCGTTCACATATGGCGGACGATTCGCATGCCGGCCGGGCCGCTGAGCGATGAACTGGCGAAGGTCGCCCTGGCGATGCGGCTGCGATTCAGGCGGCTGCTCGTCTGGCGGACGGGCGGGATGATCGCCAATGCCATGGTCATGGGCCTTTTGGCGCCCGTGAGGTACGTGCTTCTCAGCGACGCGCTGCTGGAGCAGCTTGACACGCGCGAGGTCCGCGCGGTCTTCGCCCACGAGGCCGGGCACATCGTCGGGCATCACCTGTCCTACATGATGCTCTTTTGCATCTCGTCGGTGGTCCTCTGCTCGTCGGCCGGGGAACTGCTGGCCTGGCGGCTGCGGCTTGACGGGTTGTGGGCCGAGGGCATGGTCATCTCGCTTCTGGCGGCCGTGTGGCTGCTGGGCTTCGGCTGGATCAGCCGGCGGTTCGAGCGCCAGAGCGACGTCGTGGCCGCGTGGTACTCCGGCGAAGGCGGGCCAAGCCCGGACGGGCGAATATCGCCCGAGGGCGCACACGCCTTCGCGCGGTCGCTGGAACGGATCGCCCAGCTAAACGGGATCTCGCAGGGGCAATGGAACTGGCGGCACGGGTCCATCCGCGGGCGGGTGGCGTACGTCATGTGGCTTGGCAGCACGGCCGGCAACCGTAGCGACGCCGACAAGCCGGTCCGCCGCATCAAGGCGGGCCTCTGGGCCGCGACCGCGCTTTGCGCCGCGACAATCGCCGCGCGGGCGGCGTTTAGCTTATAGTGTTCTGATTCAGAATTGGCGGGCATTATGCCGCCTGATTAATCGTAAATCCGAAACATCTCCGCGGAGAGAAGCACCAAATAACAAGCACCAAATAACAAACAAGGACCAAACGGAAAAACGATAAGGACCAAACAAAAAGACAATAAGGACCAAACCCAAGAAACAGCCAAACCCGGAGCAGACAAGTTGTTCCTTTCTTGTCTTGTTTGAGATTTGCTTTTTATCTTCTTGGTCCTTGTTTGGACCTTGGTGCTTGTGATTTGGTCCTTTTGTGTCCTCAGTCCTTGTGAGTCATTGCAGGAGAGACCGTGATGGCCGATCGTAGGGTCGCGATCGTGACCGGCGCCTCATCCGGCATTGGCCGGGCGACCGCGCTGGCGCTGGCGCGGCGCGGATATGCGGTGGTGGTCTCGGCCCGTCGGGAGGAGAGGCTCGCCGAAGTCGCCCAGGCGTGCCGGGCCGCGGGCGGCCAGGCCGTAGTCAAGGCCGCCGACGTGTCCGACCAGGCGCAGGTCGACGATCTGGTCGCCTCGACCGTGGAGCGTTTCGGGCGGCTCGACGTGATGGTCAACAACGCCGGCTACGGCCTGCGGGCACGGGTCCACGAGACCAGCGACGAGCAGATGCGGGCGATCTTCGACGTGAACTTCCACGGCGTCTTTTACGGCTGCCGGGCCGCGGCGCCGATCATGATGAGGCAGCGAAGCGGGCACATCTTCAACCTCTCGTCGGTCATCGGCAAGAGAGGCTCGCCCTTCAACGGCGCCTACTGCGCCACCAAGTTCGCCATCTCCGGGCTGACCGACAGCCTCCGAGTCGAGATGATGCCCTACAAGGTCCGCGTCACCTGCGTTTACCCGGCCCTGACGGGGACGGAGTTCTTCGACCAGATGCGCGGGGCGACCAGGCGGTCCGGCAAGACCTTCGCGCGTTTTCGCGGCCTGACCGACCCCGAGGTCGTCGGCCGAAAAATCGCCGCCACCGTCGGCAAGAACGCGCCGGAACTGGTATTCACGCTGGGCGGAAAGTTCCTGATCCTGCTTGCGACCTTCAGCCCCCGCCTGGCGGACATGCTGATGAAGCTCTACCACGACGCGCTGGTAAGAGACACGGGCGTGTAGTCGCGCTGTTGTTCTTCAGGCCTGATAGGGCCGACAGTCCCGGCGCGCCGGGATAGCCGGAGGTGACCAACCCCCGGAACCGAGCCGGGGAATAATGAGCCCCAGCAGGCTCATGGGTGTGCATATATTTTCTGGGAGTTTGCAAGTCGCGGCGCCGGACCTTCTTAAACGCATTCCGATTGATTCTCGCGCCTTGGGGCGACGGCGGCGCAGGGGACTGGCTCCGCCATGCTGTTCGGCGGTGCCTGTCCCCGGTGTTCGAACCGCGGGGACAGGCACCATCGCGGC
>Ga0315282_10015463_pt1 | contig 11251 bp, 8 predicted proteins | sample YL17G07_20_MG_FD_203693 | JGI IMG/M metagenome (GOLD analysis project Ga0315282, IMG submission 203693) | Sediment microbial communities from Yellowstone Lake, YNP, Wyoming, USA - YL17G07_20 | ecosystem: Environmental > Aquatic > Freshwater > Lake > Sediment | place: USA: Wyoming | collected...
GGACAGCGACTTCGTAGAGTCCTACTACACAGCAAGCAATGGCGGGTTCAAGGAGGATCAGCCGAACAAGGTTCTCGCAGCCGTAGGATCAGCCCTCAGAGTCGAGTACGGGGCTGTTGAAGATGCCGAGAGCAATGCTGGTGGCGCGTACAGAGTCGTAGCTGATGCATCAAAGGGCGGCGCCAATACTGAAGGAGTCGCCGGAACGATCACAAAGAATGCTCCAACGGTGTTGTTCCACGGGCCTACTATTGTAGTGGGTTTCAAGGACGGCAAGTTCGTGCCATTCGACCAGGTACAGGACGATGACAATGTGTTCTGGCTGTATAGGACAACTGAACAGGGAGCGATTGTACACAGCGTTGCCTACCCTGCGCAGACAGTTGCAGCTGGCCAGAAGGGTCGATTTGTGTTGGCGGCTGCTCAGCGAATGAATGTCGCTGGAATGTTCGGTGGCCAGTACAGCAAAGTGCTCGCTGCGGGTGAGTCCATTATGGGTGACAGAAACGGAATGAACACTGTCTACAGTGGTGTGAAACTCTCCGGCCCCACATTCATACTGAATGCAATGGCGTGGGGACTGAACGGTGAACAATCACCAATCGACCCGATAGTGTACGCGCTCGTGGGAGTCATCGTTGTCATCGTAGTCGTCGTTGCTGCTATCGTAATGCGGCGTGGGAAGAAAAAGGCCTAAGGAGGCCTTACCCCATCTTTTTTAGCTCTTGAATCTCACTTCATTCTAGGTAATGGCAGATGTCTGCTCGCTCTTCTTCGATGAAGATTCTTGCGCTTTTGATCATCGTTATTGTGGTGGCGGCCGTAGGCGCATACGTATACCTCAACAGACCATCCGGTCCCAGTGGCACAACTACTACTACGACCGGAACTCAGCTTATTCTCAGGGTGATTACGAGGCACGACAGTTCGATCACGAACGTTGCCCATGACAAGTTCATGGCATCAGACATCGCGAAGAGGTTTGGAATAACGGACATAATTTTTGTCAACGTGCCTGCGGATCTGTGGCGTGATTCGATTAACGGTTACCAAGCCCGTGGACAACCGATAGATGTGGCTTGGGGAGGCGGACCTACCTTGTTCGATGAGCTCATCGCGTCAGGGCAGGCGGCGCCTATTACCAGTGCGGAGACACTGCAGGTAGTTAGTCAAATCTCCGATTCGATTGGGGGCGCTCCGATGAAACGGTACAGCAGTGACGGAAAGATAGTGTGGGTCGCTGCGGCAATCTCATCCTTCGGATTCATCATAAACAATCCAATTCTACAACAATACAGTCTTCCCGAACCTCATACGTGGGAAGATCTTGCGAACGTTCAAATGGCAAAGACATTACCGCGACCAGCCGTATCCTACGCCAGCCCTTCTCTCTCAACCTCTCACACTAGGATATACGAGATAATTCTCCAGAAGTTCGGTTGGGATCAGGGGTGGAGCATACTGGCTAGGCTAGCCGCGAATGGGAGATCCTACCCTGGCTCCGTGGAAGCCCTTACAGCTGTCCAGAGCGGGGAGACACCTATAGGTATCGCGATAGACTTCTATGGATATTCTTCTGAGCTTCAGTTCCCCCAGACAAAGTACGTGCTTCCATTCAACGAGTCAATTGTCAACGGCGATCCTATCGCCCTAGTCAAAACTACCGCTCATCCAGATGCCGCTCAGTCATTCATAGAATGGGTTCTCTCACCCGACGGACAGAAGGTATGGCTGGCTCCGAGCATTAGTCGGCTACCAGTCGATCCTGCTGTTTTCAGGACACCAGAGGGCATGGCCAGAAAAGATCTCTACAATGACTTCAACAAGACCCTCAAGAACATCGGCATACCATTCGACGACAGTCTGGCCCTCAAATACGAATATGCGATGAGAATATACTTTGACGCAGTTTTTGGCGATTTGCATGATGAGCTAGTTTCTACATGGAGCAAACTCGCGAGCGCGTACAATGCTGGTAAGCTTAAGCAAGCTGACTTCGATAGACTGGCATCTGAGCTCGGCAAACCTCTCTCATGGCAAAGCGGAAGTTCCACGACGACTTTTACGCAAGATTACGCGGCGTCGATCAATGAATCTCTCAAGAACTCCGCTACGGCCTCACAGTTCGCGCAACTGTGGAGAAACGCTGCCAGGGATAGGTATCAAGCGATCGTGAATCAAGTTCCACCTTAACCAAGGCCAAATGGCGGACCGTTTGGCGCAACAGATCCGCACCATCAAAAGGCAAGTCAGCTACTCCAACTTTCGCGAAGGCATCCGAAACCTAACATGGCAGATGGATCCACTGTCGTGGGTCCAGCTCGGAGCCGTACTGGCAGTATTCCTGGTGTTTCTGATCGCGCCACTGGTGGCAATAACCTTCCGAGCTCTCCTAGCCGGGACCCGCTGGTTCACCTTCATATTCGCAGACCCGTTCTATTTCGCTCCATCTCTAAAGATCATGCCAACCTTTCCATTCATTGCAATCGAAGGTGTGAGAGGAAGTCTGTTCACATGGGTCGGTAGTGACCTCGTCATCGTAAGGGGATTCGATCTCGGTGTGATCCCTAACTCACTATTCGTGGCGTCTCTGACGACTATCCTCTCTTCGACGGTCGGCTTCGTTCTCGCAATGATATTTGCTCGGTACAGATTCCGTGGTTCAAACTTTCTGAGAATCGCGCTACTCGTGCCCCTGTTGTCAACGCCATTCGTTGGCGCCATCGGTTTCAAGAGAATGGTCATCGCAGACGGAGTTCTCAATACGCTCTTCTATCGCTACCTTCACTTAATCCCATTCAGGTTTGAGATCTCAGACATATCTGCAATGATATTCGTTCAAACGCTTCTCTTCTATCCTATCGTTTTTCTGAACGCGTACACAGCGATAGTCAACATCGATCCGACAATGGAGGAGCAAGCTGAGAACCTTGGAGCTTCGGGTTTCAGGCTCTTCAAGAGTGTCACCCTCCCGTTGGCGACTCCCGGCTTGGAAGCTGGCGCACTTCTAGTCTTCATCCTTAGCCTCGAAGACCTCGGAACGCCCATAGTCTTCGTTGGAACGACCGCTCAAAAAGTTCTCACGTACCAAGTGTTTCAGCGAATGTTCACACCTGCAGGATACATTTCCGAAGAAGCCACTGCTCTGGCTCTCCTGCTCTTGATCATTTCAGCGGTAATATTCGTCGTCATAAGAAAATACGTCAGCCTGAAAAGATACGCGATGCTAACAAAAGGAGGAATATGGAGACCGAGAACAAGGAACATCTCCCCTCAAACGACGTCTGTGATTTACATTTTCAGTATCGTGCTTCTCTTTGTTGCACTTCTTCCTCACATGGGAGTGATACTCCTAGCGTTCGCCGGACAGTGGGGCGCAGGAATTCTACCCGACTACTTCACATTGAACAATTTCCACTACATCTTTTCGGACAAGTTGACCTTCCAGTCAATCGTGAACAGTCTCAGTTATTCCGCTCTGGCTACAGTTGTGATCATTCTTCTAGGGGTCAGTGCAGCCTACCTGGTTTCGAGAAAGAAGGTGGCGGGTATGGCGGCGCTCGACACTCTGATAACGATCCCCATCGCCATACCGGGGATTGTTGTCTCAACCGGCCTGTTTCTAATATTCCTACCAACCTTCCTTTCTCCAATAGCAACTGCCGCACCGCTTTTGATAATGTCATACACGGTTAGAAAGTTCCCATTCACAGTAAGGGCTGTGTTCTCGGGACTAGAGCAGACTGACAAAGCCTTGGAGGAGGCTGCTATCAACGTCGGTGCCAGTAGGCAGAGGACTTTCTTCAACATAACCATGCCACTCGTCTTCCTGAACGTTCTAGGCGGCTCGATGCTCTCCTTCATCTACTCCATGTCCGAGGTGAGCACGAGCATTGTGATAGGCGCGGCGAATCCGGCAACTGCTCCAATGACCTTCAAGATGTATGAAACGTACTATTCTCTGGGTGGAGGGACCTTCCCGGCGGCTGCGATGGGCTTCATTCTAATGACTCTTCAGCTAATCATGATTGTAGGATCGAACATTATTCTGAGAAAGAGAGCCACAGCATTGATCGGAGTGTAGGGCTTAGGAGAATCTAGAATTGATAATTGAAGCGGAGAACGTGACAAAGCGGTTTGGAAACGTGATGGCACTCGACAATGTCACCCTGAAGATCGCTGACAAAGAACTCTATACGCTACTTGGCCCAAGCGGATGTGGGAAAACTACCTTTCTGAGATCGCTTGCTGGCTTTGAACTAGTGGATTCAGGAAAGATCCTTTTCGATGGTATCGATGTCACGCTCGAACCAGCTCACAAGCGGAATACCGGCATGGTCTTCCAGAACTACGCGCTCTGGCCACACATGACGGTCTTCGAGAACGTTGCCTATGGCCTAAAAATACGAAGAAAAACGAAAAACGAAATCGATCAACGAGTCCGTAATGCGCTCAATATGGTCAAGCTAGGGGGCTTGGAGAAACGCACGCCGCACCAGTTGAGCGGTGGTCAGCAGCAGAGAGTTGCTCTTGCAAGGGCACTCGTGATCAATCCTGAAGTACTACTGTTCGATGAGCCACTCAGCAACTTGGATGCAAAGCTTAGGCTGGAGATGCGCGCTGAGATAAAGCGTATTCAGAGAGACCTCGGCATAACAACCGCCTATGTCACCCACGACCAAGAGGAGGCCATGAGCATTTCTGATCGTATCGCGATCATGCGACAAGGTAAGGTCATGCAGATTGGTTCACCAAAGGACATCTACTTCAAACCAGAGAATCCATTCGTCGCCGACTTCATCGGCCAGGGGACCTTCTTTAAAGGAAAGGTTACGGGACAGGATTACTTTCTCAGTGTGACGCTCGAAAACGGAACCATTGTCAAAGCCGTTCCATCAGATCCGAGCATGCCGCCCAAAACAGGCGATGAGGTTCTCGTAGCCATTAGACCCGAGAACTTTCAGCTTAACGGTAAAGCTGAAAACAAGTTTGAGTGCACGATCTATCATATCTCATTCTTAGGCAAGACTCAGCGCGTCCAAGGGAAGATGGGCGACCTTACGGTGATACTGGAGGCCGATCCTGATATTCCGCTTGAAGTAGACAAGCGGGTCGAGGTATGCGCTGAACCGGAGCACACGTTGGCAATCAAACTAACTGAAAAACAGTAGCAGAATATGACCTAGTGAGAAGCAAGAGCTTGTTTTCTATCGTTTGGCTCTGTTGATGGCCGGAACTTGCACTAGGACTACACCTATGATGACTAAGGCTACTCCGAGCATCATGACATAGGTGAGGAGTTCGTCGAGAAAGATCCATGCAAGTACAGCTATCTGAACCAGCATACTGTTCTGAATTACTGAAAGCTCGTACGCTCGGATAGAGCGGAGGGCGTGGTTCCAGAGAAGAAAGGCCAAGGCCGTATTCACAACGCTCAGCCACAATATTATCACAAGAGCATTCAGAGAAATCGGCCTAGGTCCATCGAATACCGCAGCAAGCAGCACAAGGCCCGCTGTCCCAATCCCCATAGTGACCGCTGTCAACTTCAATGATCCAAAAGAATCAACCCGCTGGATTCTCCTGATAGTTATCATGTAAATCGCCCAAGAGAGAGCAGAAACAATGACGACTACAACTCCGAATTGCTGCCCTCCTCCCGAGAGCCTTTCTGAGAAGAACGCGTAGGCGCCCAAAAGAGCCGCAGCGAACCCGACTAGTTGGAGTCTTGATGCCTTCTCCCCGAGGAACAGTATTCCCAGTACGAGAACGAAGATTGGTGTAAAGTTGAGCAGGAAGGTGGTTGTCACTGCAGGCAGATAGAACAAGCCAACGAATTGGAAACCTTGCGCAAGCGTGTAGCCACACACTCCCGCAACGAGAAGAAAGACCTTTCCGTTCATCTTGATCGCATTCTTTCGACTACTCCTTGATGTGCCTCCGACCGTGACGTAGATTGTTCCCAAGATTGCGAATGCAATCGTGTACCGCACAGCAGCAAAAAGGAAGGGAGGGATCTCAAGCAGTCCAAACTTGATTAGAACGTATGATGATGACCACAGGAAAGTGACCAAAACCGCTTCAGCGTATGCCAGTAATGGATTTGATTTCATGACTGTCGTCACTGGTCACAGCGCTATGATAATTAATGGAAGCGATTTGAGAAGCATGTTAGAGGCGCGTCCCAATAGCTGAGGGTAGGAGATCTTGATATCTAAGGAGCAACTTGCACGAATGATCGACCACTCTCTGTTGCATCCTAGCTTGACGATTGAGGACATCAGGAAAGGTTGCGCAGAAGGTCTGAAACATAATTTCGCGGCAGTGGTTGTTAATCCTGCACATATCCCGATCGCAGCGAGAGTTCTACATGGTTCACCTGTTAAGGTTTGTAGTGTACTCTCATTTCCATTCGGTCTATCACCACCAGAGATCAAGGCCCACGAAGCTAGGGCAGTGTTGGCTGAAGGCGCACAGGAAATCGACATGGTGATGAATTTCAGCGCACTTCGTTCGGGTCACGCGGGTACTGTGCGAAATGATATCAGGGTCGTTGTTGACGAGGCGAAGCGGTTTTCGAAGGGTGTCGTTGTTAAGGTGATTCTCGAAAACTGCTACCTATCTGAGGAGCAGAAGAAGCAAGCGTGCACGCTCGCTGCGGAAGCAGGAGCTGACTACGTGAAGACATCCACTGGGTTTGGGACTGGCGGCGCCACAGTTGAGGACGTTCGGTTGATGAGGAAAGTTGTTGGTCAAAAGCTGGGGGTGAAAGCTGCAGGTGGCATAAGGACTCTCGACCAAGCGCTAGGATTGATAGAGGCCGGAGCGAACAGAATTGGAACCAGCGCCAGTGTTTCAATAGTTGAAGCTCTCGGAAGGCAAACCGGAGGCAATTGAATGTCTGAATTTGTAAGTGAACGAGAGACCTTTCAGAAACCCTTCCGTGACCTAATTCAAGACCCAGTCCACGGGTTCATAACGGTTGAACCACACGAGAAACTGTTCATAGATTCAGCAATTTTTCAAAGGTTGCGACGAATCAAACAGTTGCAGTCCGTTCATCTTGTCTACCCCGGAGCTAACCACACACGATTTGAACACGTTGTAGGCGTGATGCACCTTGCCGGGTACTTCGCTGAGAAGACCCTCGATCAACTCGTCGAGACTGGTATCATCAAACCCAGTGAAATGCTGCGCTACTACTATCTCGCACGTCTATGGGGGCTGTTCCATGATATCGGTCACGGGCCCTTCTCACATGCCTTTGACAATGCGATCCTAAAGAAGCTAGGAACCAATCACGAACTACTCTGCGCGAAACTCATTCACGAGATTCCGGAAATGCAGGAGCTATTCTCCAAGAAGGAATTCAAAGAAACAGGTTTGACCAGCGACGATATTGCAAAATCACAAGAGCCGTATTCAGATAACAAGTTCGATGACATCGAAAAAGCGCTGTTGTACGTGATTAAGGGGCCTTACAGCGCCGACATCGCGGATTTCATACAACGTGACGCACTTCACAGTGGTGTGAAGGAGTATGGCAACATAGGTTGGCAGAGGCTGGTTCTCACTTCCTTCATTCGCAGGAACAAGGTCGTGCTTGAGGACAGGTCGAAAGCAGCGCTATTGTCGTTCTATTTCTCAAGACATCAGATGTTCAATACTGTGTACTATCACAAGACTTGCAGAGCTGCGGACAGGATGATTCAAGATATAATGAGCGCAGGAAAAGAATCGATCGTCCCATTCGTGGAGAATCTTGAAAAGTATTCTGAACTCGATGAGGAAAGCCTCATTCACATGTTGAAGCAACGACCGGAAACATCTGAACTGGTGACAGATTATCTGGCCAGAAGAATACCTTGGAGACTGGCATACGAAACACAATGGGGAACCAGTGAAGCTGCAATTGCGCAGATGGTGAGAGATGAGGCGTACCAAAGGCTCCTTCAGGAGAACATCCAGAAGCAGTTAGCGAGTAACGTTAGTTTCTTTGTTGATGGAGCCTACCTGAGAGAAACTCCACTCAGTCCGTTCGAAGGGCAGTCGACCGTCACGATCTACAACAGAATTAGCGGAGTGGAGGAGCAGTGGAATCCGCTTTCAGATTTCTATCGAGGTGGAGGGCATGCCTTCTGGATCAGAGTCTTCATCAACAAGAAAGACGATTCCCAAAGACAGAAACTTCAGGACGCCTGCAGAAGAATAGCACAAGTTCAGCAGGTGCACATGTAGACAGTCGCTTCGAGACTCTAAGCGCTTTGAACAGCGACGTGCGTTGCCGGGCAAGATTCGAGTAGCGACGACCAAGAAAACGCTATGTCACGTGAGCTCCTTGGTCTCCAAGAAAAAGATAGAATGAATTATGAGATAGGTAGAAATTACGCCACAACTGCGAGGGTAGAAAGATGGCCGACGAGCATGAACATGAGGAACGTCAGGAAAAACTGCTACGAGAACTGCTGAAGATCGAAACACATGAAGACCGGATGATAGCCGCCATGGTCCAGTTAGGAGCTTCGAGCGAGAGGCTAAACAGGCGCCTTGCTGGTCTAACATGGGTGATGCTGGTATTGACTTGGGTTACATTCATTGTCGCCATACCAAACACGTTGGCAACGATATTCGGCATACCGAAAGTTAGCGAGACATTAGGGCTCGAAGTGATGATTTCAGCGCTGATTGTTTCAACTGTCGGGGCTCTGTTGATAATAGTGCTGCCGCGATCCATCTTCTCGATCTCCAATCTGGAGAAGAAAAGTGAGAAGCGCCTCGAAAGCGACTAGCGTGCCCGTGTCATGGCAATTGCTAACACCTTCTCTGGCTTGCTATCTTCATTCTTACGCAAAATTCTGGCGCTCAAGATGTTGGTTCTCGGCAACTAGGCTTCCTTTTGCGCGAAATTAGAGTGTACATGTTCGGTTCATGGGACGGATTTGTGTGATATACAGCACCGTACTCGACTTGATCAGCAAACCGTAGGATGTGTGCTAGATGTCTGGGAAGAGAGTTGGATCTTATGGTTCTTGGAAATCTCCAATCACACCGGAATTGGCTGCTTCGGCAACCCAGCTAACTGAGGTAGCATTTCACGGAGGCGTGATCTACTGGAGGGAGCTACATCCAGAGCAGCAAGGGCGCTTCACCATAGTGAAGCGAGCCCGTGATGGACGAATAACGGAGCTTGTCCCGTCCCCGTTCAATGTTCGAACGACTGTACACGAGTATGGGGGAGGCAGTTTCGTAGTCGATAATGACGCACTCTACTTCTCGAACTTCTCCGATCAACGTATCTACAAGCTGGACGGTCAAGCGCAGCCTCGACCTGTCACACCGAAAGTGAACATGCGGTATGCAGATGGAGTCATCGATCATTATCGGCGTCGAATGATCTGCGTTCGAGAGGATCACAGTACCTCTGCCCAGCAGGCCGTCAACACGATAGTTAGCCTAAGTCTTGACGGCGAAGACAGCGGCCACGTGCTTGTCTCTGGTAACGATTTCTATTCATCACCTCGTCTGAGTCCGGATGGCTCGCGTCTCGCATGGATCACCTGGAACCATCCTAACATGCCTTGGGACGGCACAGAGCTTTGGCTCGGAGAGCTCAAAACGAATGGTTCCTTGAGCCAAGTTCAGCAGGTCGCTGGCGGTCCCAACGAGTCCGTTGTCCAGCCAGAATGGTCACCTGACGGCCTTCTTCACTTCATATCTGACCGAACAGGATGGTGGAATCTCTATCGATGGCGCGAACGAAAGGTCCAGTCACTTCATGATATGTCCGCGGAGTTCGGAAGGCCACATTGGACGTTTGGGTTGCACACGTACGCTTTCGCGTCACCGGAGCGTATCATCTGCACCTACACAACGAAGGGGAATCGGCATCTAGAAGAACTTAACACGGCGAGTCTAGAGTTTGATCCGGTCGATAATCCTTACACCACAATAGTGTATGTTCGAGCTGGGGCTGGGCGCGCAGTGTTCATGGGAGGCTCTCCAACAATACCCGAGTCCATAGTTGAATTCGACTTTGCAACACGGAAGTTCAATGTCATCTACCAATCTCGATTTGAGCCAATTGATCTAGGATACGTCTCAACTCCTGAAGCAATAGAATATCCAACCTCAAACGGCCTGACGGCGCATGCGTTCTATTACCCGCCAAGGAACCCCAACTTCACGGCTCTGGAGAGCGAGCGTCCGCCTTTGATAGTCATCTCTCACGGAGGGCCCACCTCAGCGACAGTGACAACGCTGAGACTGGCGATTCAGTTCTGGACGACGAGAGGATTCGCCGTGGTTGACGTGAATTATGGTGGCAGCAGTGGGTATGGGCGCGAGTATCGGCAACGCTTGTACGGGCAATGGGGCGTGGTTGATGTTGACGACTGCGTAAATGTTGCAGAGTACTTGGTCAAGGCCGGTCTGGCTGACGGTAACCGGCTTGCGATTCGGGGAGGTAGCGCGGGCGGCTATACGACACTATGCGCTCTCACCTTTCGGAACGTCTTCAAGGCTGGTGCCAGCTACTATGGCATCAGTGACCTTAGGATCCTTGACAAAGAGACTCACAAATTCGAATCTCATTATGACGTGAAACTCATAGGTCCCTATCCGGAGCGGAGCGACCTGTACCGCGAAAGGTCACCGATCAACTTCGTGGATCGTATCTCCTGCCCCATGATCATATTCCAGGGACTTGAGGACAAGATCGTTACGCCTAGCCAAGCGGAGCTGATGGTGCAAGCCTTACGTGCGAAAGGATTGCCATATGCTTACCTTGCCTTCGAGGGCGAGCAGCATGGCTTCAGACGTAAAGAGAACATTGCGCGTTCCCTAGAGGCTGAGCTATACTTCTACTCGAAGATATTCGGTTTCGAACTTCCAGATCACGTCGAGCCGGTTAAGATAGAGAACCTTAGAGCATAGGTCAAGAAGCGCAAGAAAATCCGATGCTTCCTGTCGATGCGTAACACGAGAAGATTTCAGGAGCAGAGACCTATTGACTTTGACTTCTCCTCTTTCTGAGCCTCGAGCCTAGCTCTATCCAGTTTCCATTTGGATCTTTAACGTAGGCTAGAACCCATCTTCCTTCCTCAAAAGGGGCGATGGTTCCTCTGTATCTCTTCGAGAGCTTTCTGTATTCGGCGACCGCGTCCTTGACCTCGAACGCGAGATGGTCCAAGCCAGTTCTTCCTCCGTATCTGTATTTTCTTGGATACCAGTTGAGTTCAAGTATCTGCTGCGA
>Ga0315282_10015464_pt1 | contig 11251 bp, 5 predicted proteins | sample YL17G07_20_MG_FD_203693 | JGI IMG/M metagenome (GOLD analysis project Ga0315282, IMG submission 203693) | Sediment microbial communities from Yellowstone Lake, YNP, Wyoming, USA - YL17G07_20 | ecosystem: Environmental > Aquatic > Freshwater > Lake > Sediment | place: USA: Wyoming | collected...
GTCAGGCACGTGCCTCGTGTCGGCGAGCAGACCGGGCCTCCCGAATAAAAGCGTGTAAAACGGATGCCCGCTTTCGCCATCGCATCAAGGTTCGGCGTTTGGATAATGCGGTTGCCGTTGAACCCCGGATCGCCCCATCCCAGATCATCGGCCATCATGAGGATGATGTTGGGGCGGTTGGCCGGCGCACTGCGCAGGCCCGCCATCGAAAGGCAAGAAGCAAAACTCGTGCCGATAAACTCTCTGCGATTCATAGAATCTCGCTTCTCACCGCCCAATTTAGAAATTCAGCCGCAGCGCCAACTGTATCCGGCGCGCTGGCCTGGCGGCAGTAAATTCGCTGAGCCGTGCGTTCGTCTGGTTCCCTTGCGCATCAAAGCGTGCCGTCGTATCCAGATTGGAAAACTGGGTATGGTTAAAGGCGTTGTACGCCTCGCCACGGAACTGCAGCTTGAATCTCTCGCCCGGCAGGCGGAAATTCTTGAACAGCGACAGATCCCAGTTGTTGACACCAGGACCGCGGATCACGTCCCTGGGAGCATTGCCGAAAGTGCCCACCGCGGGGGGCGCGAACACATCGGTCGGGAAGTTATGGCTGAAAGACCTTTCGCTCTTGGGCAGAATCGGGTTCGCGAGCACCACCACTCGGGGTCCGTCCGTGGGGGATCCGGTGATGTCGGTGCCGGTACTGGAGCTGTATCCAACACCGGCCGGCGCGCCGCTGATAAAGCTCGCGATGCCTGAAATCTGCCAGTCATCAAGAGCCGTCCGCGCAACCGGGTTCCGCCACCAGCGGCTGGCGCGCGGGAGATCGTAAATCCAGTTCAGTTTGAAGATGTGCGTTCTGTCGAAACCCGCCTTGCCGTAGTTCCAGACATGCCGGTCCACGAGCGTGGACACGTTGGCCGAGTCGGTGTCGGCATAGTCCATGGTTTTCGACCAGGTCCACGCCCCTCCGAACTGCAATCGGCGCGAGAAGCGGCGGTTGGCGGTGACTTGCAAAGAATGGTAGCTGGCGTTGCCGTCGTACTCGCGATAGTCAATATCGTTGTAACCAAGATACGGCCGGAGGAAGGCAGCCGGCAGCGGTTTGTTGGTCGTCGGATCCAGGCTGGCGGGCAGAAAGTCGGTCCCGAGCGGAATGGAGTTGAGGTTCCGGTCCTGCAACAGGTGGCGGCTCAGCGCGGCCACATAGGACACATCGACCACGGTGCCGAAGCCGATATTCTGCTGCACCCCGAAGCTGTAATTCATCACGCGGCCGAGGGGCCTGTTCGGGTTGAACCCGTTTGTCGCGGTTGGGAAATTAACGCCGCTCATGCTCGTCAGGTCGGCGATGTTGCCGTAATAAATTGTGGGATCGAGTTTAAGCGGCGGGTTAACCACGTTGGTCAGAGATCTCTCGATGACTTCATAGAACATACCCCACCCGCCGCGAATGGCGGTCCGGCCCTTTCCAAACGGGTCGTATGCGAAGCCAAACCTGGGTGCGGGCTTGATGCCCGAATTGTGCCTCAAGCCGGTTGGATATCCGGGGTTGTTCTGCAGCACGACTGTCCCGTTGAATGGATCGCCCCCCGCCGGCGAGATTGCGCCGATATCGACCGCCGGATAAAGCCGGCCGGTCAGCGGGTCCTGGCCCACGCGATCCTTGCCGTTCATCACTGGCCGGATCAACGTCACGGCCCTGGCCGGATCGTAGAAGCCTTGGACGAACCCGGCTTCGTCACGGTAGGGATTGTGGTACGGCGTGGACCACGCGAAACGCAGACCCAGGTCCAGCGTCAACCGGCGGGTGGCCCTCCAGTGGTCCTGCAAATACCACTCGATTCCCGTAGTGTTATTGAAAAACTCGGGCCTCGTAGTGGATTCCGTGTAGGAGACGAAATTACCCAGCAGCGCATTGGCGAAGGGGTGATTCGAATCATTTGGATTATTTGCGTTCCTGCTGAATACAAGCTGCCCGTTGAAATTCGAGCTGCCCACCTTCCACACGTCCCAGTACTCGCTCCAAAAACCTGCTTTAAGTATGTGCGCGCCGGCCGTTCGGGTCAGGTTCCCGTTCCAGGTGTAGACGACGTTGGTCCCTCCCAGCGGAAAACGTCCCTCCGTGGTTGTGTTGGGCGGGTTGTTGACACCGGCGAAGGTGGCATCGGGGACGATATGGTACGGGTTGAACTCCGGGTGAAACTGCGGAATATCCACGCCGTTCCTGGTTCGATCCATCCGCGCTATATCCGCTTTGTTGAGGTAGCCGCCGCGTTCGTCCCAGATGAGGAAAGAACTGGAAGCCTCCACAATTGTGCTGGCTGAAAGAATGCGGCTGCCAGACATCACCAGCGAACGCGAGTAGTTCGTGTAGGTGCTCGGGAGCCAACCCCAGTTCGCGTTGTTCGCCGGGACAGCCCAGCCCTGGATCTTCTCCCACCAGCGATTGAACCGGAAGTACATATTGGTCTTGTCATCCAGTGGAATGTCGACACGGGCAACTTCGGAATTCTTCGGGATTCGGAGGCTCTCCTGCGTCTGGTAGTTGTACCGCCGGCCCGAGATCGCCAGGTTATCGAAATTCGGAAGCGGCAGCAGCTTGAGGTAGTTCTGCCCGGCACGGTTGATCAGGCTTTGCGGGACGATGTTGCCGGGATATGCGGTTTTCGCCACCGGATCCTTGACAACGATCAACGCGCCGTTCACATCGCGCGAATCGCTGAAATCGCCATTGCGCTCCGCCGCGGTCGGCATCGTAAGTTGGCGTATAGCCTGCGGGCGCGCTTCCCTGAGCTCTTCGGTGGAGAGGAAAAAGAACGCTCTCCGGCGATCCCTGTTGAAGAGCCTGGGAATTACGATCGGCCCGCCGATATTGAATCCGGCCGTAGTGTAGCGGTAGGGCGCTTCCGGGATGCCGTTGCGGTTGTTGAAAAAGTTGTTGGCGTTCAGCATCTCGTGGCGCTTGTACCAGTAAGCTGTGCCGTGAAACTGGCGCGATCCACCTTTGCTGATGGCCTGTATGCTCGCGCCGGGCTTACGGCCGAACTCCGCCTGGTAAGTGCTGACCGTAAGGCGGACGGTCGCCACCGAGTCCATGCTCATGAAGGTCCCGGTGCCTGTGCCGTTCGGCTGTGTTACGGGCATGCCATCGATGACGATGCTGTTGCCAGTGATGCGGCTGCCCTGCACATTGTAAGTCGCCATTCCGGAGAACCCCTGCGTCTCCGCTCCGGGATTCTCAACGACGCCCGGCAGCAGCGAGACCAGCGCCGCGAAGTCGCGATTGATGACCGTGAGGTTCTCGACTTGCTCACTGGTGATGATGCCGGAGTGGTCGCTGGTAGCGCTCTGCACGGTTTCGCCCTCGGCTGTTACGGTAACGGCTTCCGCCACGTTGCCGAGTTCCAGCTTTAGCTGTCCGACGGCCAGAGTCTCGTTGGGATCCACTACGAGGTTGCGCTTTTCAAGCTTTTTGAAGCCCTCAGTCTGGACGATGATCGTGTAAGTCCCCGGCGGCATCGCGTTGAAGATGAACTGGCCGTCAGCGCCGGTAGTGCCCGTTCGTTCCGCACCGGTCGTGTCCGCTATGGCTTTAAGCTTCGCGCCCGCGATGAGGGCGCCCGAACTGTCAGTGACAGCGCCCACCATGGAGCCGGTAACGAGCTGGCCCCAGCAAACCGGCATGAGAAGAGTTGCTAGGACGACAAGTATTCTCAACATTAACGCCTCCCTCAATCCCGCTCTCAACGGTTTAGGCCCGCCGATCTCGCTGCTTTCCTTAGCGGTTAAATCAGAAGACCACTCTGACCGCCAATTGCATCTGCCGAGGCTTGTTAGCGACGCCGAGAACCCGTCCGAATGTAGTCAGGCTGAGGTTGCTCGACGGCGCCGCAAACCGGGGCGAGTTGAAGGCATTGAACGCCTCAGCCCGAAACTGGACGCGCATACCTTCACGCACCGGGATGCCAAATTCGCGGAACAGCGAGAGATCGAAGTTGGCCGTTCCATCACTGCGCAAGATGTTACGCCCGGCATTGCCGAACGTGAACTGGGCCGGCACGGCAAAGGCTTGCCGATTGATCCATAGCGACGGTGTCGGCTTTGCCGGGGTCGGATCTCCCACCAAGTTGGGGCGCATGTAGGCACTGTTTCCTGTATTGGCGATATCGCCGCTGAGCGTGACGCTGTACGGTGGCCCGGAATTGAAACTCGCAATTCCGTTGACCTGCCAGTTCCCAATGATCTGGTCTGCAATCACCTTGCCCGTCCTGAACCTCTTTCCCGAACCAAAGGGAAGCTGGTACGTCCAGTTGATGTTTAGTATATGCGGCAGGTCGAAAGCCGAGACGCTGCGATCATTATTAAAGTGGTACGGATCCTGGATTCCACACCCCTCGGCAAAAGATCCCGAACAACCAGTATCGATTGACTTCGACCACGTGTAGTTGAGCATGTATGAAAATCCGTTCGAGAACCTCTTACGAACCTGCAGTTGAAGAGCATTGTAGTTGCTGCGTCCCCAACTGCGAACCCAATTGTTGGCAACGATCGACGGCCAGGGCGCCCTTGATTGCGGCGTACCGGGACCCGGTGTGAGGGCGACGTTGTAATAGCCTCCCATGGATCCTCTCCGGTCCCCCGAACCCACATAATTCAACGAGACCAGCACGTCGTTCCCGAACTGGCGCTGTACACCGAGGTTCCGCTGCATCGAATACGGATTACGCATGTAGGGATCGGCAAACCAGGCACCCTGCGTAAATGGGGTCGCCGCAGGAAGCGTGCTATTGGGAAAGGGGTCCGTGCCTTTGATTACGGGCAGCGGCTGTTGCAGCGTCGGAACGTTCTGGTTCGCCGAATCCTGTCGACCCACGTCCGGCCACGAGTGTCCGAGGTTCTGGGCCCCCTGGTCGATTCCCGACCAACTGTCGAAGAACATGCCGAACGAGGCTCGAATCGCCGTTTTCTGGTCCAGTCGATACGCGAGACCCAGGCGTGGTTGCCAGTTATCACTAAAATCGTGGAGGATCTTCCCGCGCGGATCCACGACCACGCCGTCCGGAAGCTGCCCGCCAGGTGTGGGCAAGCAGGGCGGTTTGCCAAGCTGGCTGCATGAAGCCGGAACCGCCTGGAGAACGTATATTCCGCGGTTGTAGTCGATGTCTCCCATGTAGATGCCCCCGTCTTCCCGGGTGCCGATGGGAGGAATAAAGGTTCGATCGTAACGAAACCCGAAATCCACGGTGAGCTTCGAAGTGGCTTTCCACGAGTCCTGGGCAAAAAAGCCCAGCACACCGCCAAAGCGATAGGTCTTATAAAAGTCCTTGCGGTTCCCGCCCGACGTGATGTTCAGAAGGAAAGATGCGAGTGGGCTGCCTGTTTTTCCCGGGTTCTGCGGATCTTGCGTTTGGACCGAATCAAATGAGATACCCGCAGTATTGGAAATTATTAGGTCGTGCATCGTGTTGAACTCGCCGCCGAACTTGACGATGTGGCTCGCGAAAACCCTGGAATAGTTCGCCTTGTATTGGTACGAGTCTCCAGGATGAGTCGTGTCGTTGCTGCTCCCGCCAGAGAAAAATTGAGTGACGTTAAACGCGGGGACAACGGTTTGGCCGCTGCGATAACTGCAACAGATCTCATCGGCAAGGCCGACGTCCTTAATGAATCCCGCCGGCAGGTTCTTGAATGAGTTGGTTACAGTGTTCACTGCGATCGAGCGGCCAAACTGAACTTGGAGAATGCTGGCTGGCCCGAAGATGTGAACCCAGCTTCCGCCCAGGTTCCGGGTAGAAATGTCCGTGGTGCTCGCCAGCGTTTGCCGGCCCCCTGAGCCCGACTGGTCGAATAGCTGGCCGCTCGCCCTGACCCACACAAAATCGTTGGCCCTGAAATTATGATCGAGCCGCGCCGTGTACTCCTCCTGGCGCTGTACGACCGGCGTCAGGTCGAGCTGATTGAAGTCCGGGATGCCCGTCCGGACGGGAGTCGGAACGGTAGTGCGCACGTAGTCCAGCAGCCCGCTATCCAATCGCGACTCCGGAATCAGGTTTCCCGTGAAGGGAGTCCGCAGAAAGGTGCCGGGCTTGCTCGGATTCTCTCGCGTACTGAAAGGATCGAAGATCTGGTTCGGCCAGTCGCTCAGGTCCCCACGCAGGTTCGCTTCCGTCGGCACCCGGTACTGTCGGTTGGCGGGAGTGTGCTGCCGGAAACCCTGATAACCCACGAAGAAGAATGTCCGGCTATGGACGATCCGGCCACCGGCTGTTCCGCCGAACATATTCTGGCGCAGCGGCGTGATATCCACGCGGAACGGGTTGCGCGCATCCAGGGCATCGTTTCGCAGGAATTCGAAAACGCTGCCGTGGAACTCATTGCTTCCTGATTTGGTAACGACGTTCACGACGCCGCCGGTCACCATTCCGAACTCGGACTGGTCATTATGTGACTGGACCTTGAACTCCTGAATGGAATCGATGATGGGGGGAACTACGTACGTGCTCCTCAACCCGCCAAAGTTACTTACGCCGTCAGTCATAAAGAAGTTGCTGCGGTTGGTTTGCCCGTTCATCGCCGGATAATTAAAGTCGCCGATGGTTGACACACCACCACCGTTGTTGTTCTGGGCGACATTGACCGGGGATGCGCCCGGTGTCAGCGTGAGCAGTTGCGTAAAGTTTCTACCGTTGAGCGGCAACTCCAGCACCTGCCGCTCAGTGACAACGGACCCGAGTTCGGAGCTCGCCGCCTGCACCGATGCCCCGATCGCTTCCACGGTGACCGACTGGTCGACCGCCCCAACCTGGAGAACGAAATCGAACGTGGCGGTCTGGTTCACTTCCAGCAGGAAGGGACGAATCGTGCTGGTCCGGAATCCTTGCCTCTTTACGTCGAGCGTATACGTCCCGGGCTGTACGCTCATGAAGACATAGTTGCCTGCGACGTTGGTAACCGTCTGCCTCTCGACTCCGGTTTCCACGTGGCGCAGCACGACACTTGCTTCCGGAACCATACCGCCGCTGAGATCGCGGACCACGCCGGTGACGGAAGCCGTCGAAACCTGGCCCCGAAGCTGCACTGCGACCATCAGGGCAAGGCACATCAATAACCAACTCGTGAAGTGGCGTTGCACAACATACCTCCTTCTGCGTGCCTAGCAACGGCTAGGCCTGGACTGCTTTTCCAACTGCCCGCATGATTGCGAGGCAGTGCGGATCGAAGAACGGCTGCCGTCGCGTTACATCCTGGGTGATGCTCAGGTTGATGGTCACGGGCACCCGTGCCGCGGCCATCTTCTTGAAGTAATCGACGTACTCCTGCTCCGTGTATCGCGGCCCCTGGTGGAAGGTTCCGTTGAACGGCTGTCTGGGGATCCAGCCGTCCATCGCAATGAACCATCCCGGTTCGACTCCCTCATATGGTCCTCCCTCGGTGAACATCTCCGGAGGCGAGGGAGCCGGAAGCGTCATGCCGAAATCACCCAACTGGAGGTCGCCAAAATACGTCACGTTAGGCGCGCGGTTCGGACTGTAACCCACCAGGGCATCCCGATTCCCCGACTTGATGGCCCGCGTCCACCGTTCCCATGGCGGATCGTGCTGATAAATCGCGCTGAAGCAACTGTCGATGTAAACGAAGCCCCAGACTTTGCGCCCGTAGCGGCGGCTGGTTTCTTCAAAAAGCGATGCAAAGCTGTCGCCGAGGCGCTCGCCGGTTTCGTCATTCATGCCGCACGCATCACGCCACGGCAAGTCCCCGGGACTCCAGTTGAAGTAAAGGCTGAACCGGATGCCGCGCTTCTCCAGAACATCGGCTAGTTCCATCAGCAAGTCGCGTTTGCAGGTGCGGCCCGGCAAAAGGCGGTCGAGAGTGCGGCTTGGCGCAGGCCAATAAACGTTGCCATGGGCCAGCGTGAACACCACCCATTTCGCGCCGGTCTGTTCGACCGCATCGGCATAGGCTTGGACATCGAACAGGTTCACTCCCCATTCCCAGTTCTTGTAGGCCATTTGATCACCGTGGAACGGGTAGGTCAGGGTCGAGTAATGGGTAAAAAGACCATACTTGCCTTCCACCATCCAGCCGTGGGTCGAATGCAGGTCGCGGGCGCGTTGCTTGATCGCCGCAAGCGTACGCGGACGCACAAGTTCCATTGACCAGAGACGGAAGTCGCGGTTTTGCTGCCCACGCGCACTGTCGGTAGGATTCAGCCCCAGCTTGGTCTGGCCATCGGAAATCGACGATAGACGGAACGATACGCGATTCTCGCCGGCCTTCAGCCGCAGCGGCTCTTTCAGCCAGTGCCGGACCACGAAGGGACGGTTGGGCGCCCACCAACGAAGCAGTGCCGGTTCCCGTTGGACCTTTTTCTGGGGAGCCGACGCAACCTCGAAGGTGCAGCCAGGAACCACGGAATCGTTGTCGCCGTTATAAAGGACCGCAATCAAATACTCGCCGTCTTCCGGCGCCCTCAACCTCCACGTCACGATGTCCGAGGGTTTGACGAATCCCTTCACGCAGAAATCGCCGTTCAGGCTGGGACGGGGCTGCGGGGGTGGTTTCAGATTACCCGTCAACTCGGCGTGGAAAGCCGGAACCACCGTGATGTCGTCTGGCCGCACCGCAATGGTTTTCGGCCGGTGCTCGGCTCGAATGTCGTTCCCCTTCATCCGTTCGTTCGGCTTCTGCGCACCTATCAGCGGCGCGAAGATCGCACCCGCCAGGAACTCTCTGCGTCCCAGAATGCGACTCCTGCCTATCCTGGATAAAGCGGTTTCAATTCTCACAAGAACCTCACCTGTCACCTGCAACCTTCCCCATCGCCTTACCCAATGTCTTGAGCTGTTTCAGAAACGGCTCGGCGATCAATCCGCCGGGTTGAATGGGCGCGTCCCAGGTGACGGCCGCTCCCTTGCCAACCAGGTTGCGCGTCCATTCGATCACTTGGTCGTCGGTGAACCGCGGCGGGCCTTTGCCCCAGGTGCTGCCCAAAAAACTGAGCATGTGCGGGTAGGCGCCGTCGATTCTGCCGTTGGCGAAGCGGTTTCCGCCCAGCCTCACCAGCGCCGGGTCGTTGGTCTCACCGGCGGTAAAATCCTCGTGCTCGCTCAGCGAGATGAACGAATAAATCACGCCGTTGTTGAAGGCGATGATGCTGTCGGGGTTGCCGGCGCGGATGGCCGCCGCAAAGGTTGCGAAATTCGGCGGGCCGGCCGGGCGGTACATGGTGTTCGGCCAGTAGACTCCGTCGAACCACCACCCCGAAACCTTCTTCCCCCAGCGCAGCGACCATTCCCGAATCACCTCTTCCCATTTGGCCTTGAATTCACGATTGGGATAAGGGCCGCGTTTCCATTCCAGAGCTTTCACCGCTTCGGCATCGCGCCCGGGAGCGCCGGACGGCAAATACACCAGCAGGCGGATGCCCTTGGGCCGCAGGGCGTCGGCCAGGTCGGCAACCAGGTCCCGACGCGAACACTTGCTGGGCTGGATCCCAGCCAGGCGATCGTAAGCGGCGTTCGGTGAAATGTAAAAACCGGAATTCTGGCCGATGGTGATCAGGTAATAGCCGGCGCCGGCTGACTGGAGCTGGCCGGCGAGCCCCTGGACGTCGAAGCCGTCCACCAGCTTGTTCCAGTCCTCGACACTGTTGTGGGCCGCGGGCGCCATCCACTCGGCCAGGAAATGGGTCATCACGCCCCAGCGCGCGTCGCGCATCCAGTCGGCGCGGCCCTGGGCCTGCCCGGCGGGAGCCAGCAGACGGAAGGCCAGCACCGTCATGATGCACAAGACGAGAGTTCTTCTAGCGATTGTGGATTTCGGATTTCGGATTGCGGATTGCGGACCTCTCGCTCGAAATCCGCAATCCGCAATCTGCAATCCGCAATTCCCTCTGCTACGCCGAGGCACCTTTGCCTCCTCGCTGCGCCGCCTGCGCCGTGGACTGGCGGCTGAGCAATCTGGGAGTGAATATTTCGACCCGCGTACGCTGATGTTCGGGGTTGGCCAGAATCGCCAGCAGGACGGTGACCGCCGCCCGCCCCAGCTCCGCGCGCGGCCAATCGACCGTGGTCAAGAAGGGATTGGGGTGGTGGGCGCCCTCGATGTTCCCGGCGCCCACGATGGAAACATCGCCGGGGACCGCCAGGCCGCGGTCGCGGCAGGCATAAACGGCCCCGATGCCCATGGGGTCGTTAGCGGCGAAGACCGCGGTGGGCCGCGGCTGCTTGTCCAGCAGCTTCAGCATGGCCTGCCGGCCGCTCTCGATATCAAAGCTGCCGGACACGATCCACTCGCTGTTCACCGGGATTCCGTGCTTGCGCAGCGCCGCCAGGTAGCCGCGATAGCGCAACGCGGCGGGACTGAGGCGCGGGCCCCGAATGTGGGCGATGCGCCGGTGGCCCAGCTCGATCAGGCACTCGGTGGCCAGCCGGCCGACGGCCACGTCATCCACGCGCACCGAAGGCAGTTCCCGCCCCGGGAAGAAACGGTCGATCAGCACGAACGGGATTCGCGTTTCCTGAAGCTTGAGGAAAACCTCGGGAGACGAGAGCGGCTGCTCGGAAGCCACCAGCAGGCCTTCCACACGCGTCCCCAAAAGGGTCTCGATTTCGGCCTCTTCTTTGCGGGGATCGAGGCAGGAGTGACACAGCAGCAGCTTGTAGCCGGCCTTGTCCGCCACTTCCTCAATGCCCCGGGTGATCTCGGCAAAATAGGAGTGGGCGATATCGGGAACCACCACGCCCAGGATCGAGGATCGCTGGGTGACCAGGCTGCGCGCCCAGCGGTTGGGGCGATACCCAAGCTCCTTGGCGCAGCGCAGTACGCGCTTCCGGGTCTTCTCGCTGACCTCCGAGCTCCCCGTCAGAGCGCGGGACACGGTCATGGCGGAAACCCGCAGCCGGCGCGCGATATCCACAATGGTGGCCTCCTTCTTGCGCCTTGCCGCTCGCGGCATACTCACCTCCCGACCAGTCCTCCGGCAGTATGCCTGCCGTTAACGTTATCGTCAAGAAAATAAACTGGCGGGGCCGGGAAGCTGCGGCAAAAGGGCCTGAATGGCGTTAACGGCGACAAAACAAGCCGCCCAGGCGCCGGCCGTACAGCGGCTAGGCTTTTTTGGCGGGGGTGATGCGTGGCGCGCCCACTTTGACCAGCGCGTTCTTGATTCGCTCCTCGTTCACGGCGCTGCGCTGCAGCCACTCGCGCCGCACAAACTCGACGAACTCCTGCGTCTGCCGCTGCATCTCCAGCATCTTCTCGC
>Ga0315282_10015465_pt1 | contig 11249 bp, 11 predicted proteins | sample YL17G07_20_MG_FD_203693 | JGI IMG/M metagenome (GOLD analysis project Ga0315282, IMG submission 203693) | Sediment microbial communities from Yellowstone Lake, YNP, Wyoming, USA - YL17G07_20 | ecosystem: Environmental > Aquatic > Freshwater > Lake > Sediment | place: USA: Wyoming | collected...
AACTTGAACCTTTCTCGTGGAATGCTGTCATTCTGTCTAAATAAATTTTGAGCTGTCAAACTTCCGCTAATTGGGAGTTAAGGCTTACAAATCTTACAAGGTCTGTATCCTTGTTCTTTCGCTTCTTCTCTTGTATTGAAAAACACCTTATTTCCCTCATCTATCTTTTCTACATATCTACAATTCGAGTGGTGAAAGACTTTCGAATTTTTATTTCCTACATACCTGTATGCTCCCGAGCCGGATTTCTGTTTTCCTGAAATTCCCCATAATCCTTTGCCTGATTGTTTTGCTTTTGCTTGTAAGCTAACGAATAAATTACCATATTTTGTATTAGAAGAATTAAGAACCTGAGCATAACCATTAGAAACGAGTATAGCATTCAACATATATCCTGACGCATTTTCTGGTTTTGGAACTACATCTTTTAACCATACATAGGATAGTAATCTACCATTTTTATCACGTTGATTTTTGTCAAACTCAAGATAGATAACCTTCCCTAATATCTTTTGAGCTATAAACTGATTGACTTCCTTTTGGTTCCCCAGTTTTATACCTGAAAATACTATCTTCTCCTTTTTCTGCCCAATTAATACTTCTATAGAGAGATCATTCATAATTCGGGTAACTTTCCCTTGGACTAAGCCTGTACCAGCTTGAGAAATCACTTCAAAAGACAAGATAGTAAAAATAAGTGCTGATACTAAAAAAATTACACGCAAATTCTTTCTCATATCTCTATCCCTCCCTATTAATGTTAAATTATATCTTTTTATCTAGTTATAGAGAACCCAAAATCTTCTGGATTCTTTATAACTAGCTTTATAAATATTATAATTATTCAACATCCCCTCATAGATAATCTTAACACACAATACGTCCAAGTCAATTCATAGCTCTTCTTAGAGTAATTCTTGCATAAATGGTTGTTAAGGTCCTTAGGGACTTTTCGCTTCATTTCATATAAGAGAGTAGGGCTGGCTATCTTACGTCCGATCTCGAGTCGATTAAGGAGTACCAGTTTGAATAGATGTGATTACTTTTTCTATAAAAATTTTTGCAAGCTTGGGGTCGAACTGCTTTCCTATCTGGCTTTTTATCTCTTCTATTGCATGAGAAGTAGGCAACGCCTTTCTGTATGATCTCTCTGATATCATCGCCTGAAAACTATCCGCTAATCCAAGTATCCTTGAGAAAAGAGGTATATTTTCGCCAGCAAACCCGTCAGAGTATCCTTTGCCATCCCATCTTTCATAATGGTGCCTTATAATTTCGGGTATACCTTTTAAAGAGGAGATTTTACTGAGCATCTCAGCTTCCCATACAGGATGGAGCTTCATAATCTTCCATTCATCTTCATTTAGTTTCTCAGTTTTTCTCAATATCCTGTCAGGGACCTTATGAGAGAAAGTAAAAATATAGAGTTTAAGAGCATTTGGAAGGATGATAATCTTAAAACTTTATGTGCATTTGCCAATTCTGATGGTGGAGTGATTTATCTAGAAATGGATGATGATGATGGTAACTCTAAGGAGTTAGAGAATATCGATAAACTTCTTGTAGAGCTACCTTAGAAGATAAAAAGTAAATTGGGCGTTTTAGCTTTTGTTGATATTGAAAAAGTAAGGGGTAAAATAGATAACGAGACTGTTGAAACCTTTAAGAGATTAGCAAAGAAACGACTCCTTGAAATATCAGGAGAGGATTCTGTTGAGAAGATTCTGGAAAATTTTGAACTTTTAAAGGATGGGAAATTAACAAATACAGGAGTTTTATTGTTTGGGGAAAATCCACGAAGATATGTACTGAGTACTTTCGCTCGTGTAGGAAGGTTTAAGACACCTATAGATATTCTTGATACTGTAGAAGTTAAAGGAAATCCTTTTAAACAGCTTGCAGGACTAATGTCTGCGATAAAGAAACATATTAGTGTTAGATTTGAGATTAAAGATATTGAAAGGGAAGATAATGGGATTATCCTCTTCTTCCTGCATTAAGAGAGGCAGTTATAAATGCACTTATCCATAGAGACTATTTAGACACTGCAGATATTCAGATAAAAATCTACGATGACAAAATATGTTTTTGGAATCCTGGAGAGCTTCCTGAAGGATTAACCATAGGGACATATAGGGACATTGTGGAATTATGAATTGAAGGGATAATGGAAAAGTTCCTTATGGCGTCTCTTAAAGAAAATAGACAGGAGGAACGCCTGTTCTATCGAATATTGAAACCCTACGACAAATTCACTGATATTAGAAAGAGTATCTTTCTATCTGTCTCATAACTAGCTAATACTTTTGCTTTTTCTAGCTCTATCCATTCTGCTCTAGTTATTTCTCCATAAGCTGATGATATATCATAGGATAGAGCTCTTGCTAGATACCAATGGACTGTTTTTTCTACAGGACCTTTTTCTGGATGATTATACTCATAATGAGTATCTCCAATATATCTTTCAATCTCTACATCTATCCCAGTCTCTTCTTTTACCTCCCGTATGGCTGTCATCTCTAAAGCTTCATTCTCTTCTACCTTCCCCTTTGGGAAGGTCCAATATCCAAATCGGTCTAGAATCATAATGAGGTATATCTTACTATTTTCCCTATATACAATACATCCTGCAGAGACCTCTTTCATCTATTCTTCCTCTAATCTTTCTATAACTCTTAATGGGTTTTGTGCATTATAGATGGGTCTTCCTATGACTACAAAGTCTACTCCTCTTAGTTTTGCTTCCCTGTATGTTGCAACTCTCTTTTGGTCATCTTTCATTGTCTCTATCCTTATACCAGGGGTGACGACTATAAAGTCTTTCCCCAACTTTTCTTTTATTACTTCCGCTTCATTTACAGAAGCTACTACTCCAGCCAGCCCTACTTCCTTGCATAGTCTTGCTCTTTTTAAGACAATCTCATCTAAATTACCCGAAATCCCCAAAGTATCAAAATCTTCTTCACTTAGACTGGTAAGGACAGTTATCCCAAGAAGTCTAGTCTTCTTATGCGCTACCTCTTGTGTCTTTATTAGTGTCTCTTTTCCAGCGTTGGAATGGATAGTGACAAATTCTGGCCTATAGTCTGATATCACTTTCATAGCTTTAGATACAGTATTAGGAATATCGTTGAGCTTTAAGTCAAGCATCACCTTTTTCTCCATTTTATTAAGCTCATCAACAAGCTCCCATCCAAAGGCGTAAAATGGTATATAACCTACTTTATAGTAAGAAATCTTATCCCCTAGAGTTTTTATCAGCTTGCTAATTCTATTTTTATCTGTTATGTCTAAAGCAACAATAATTTCAGGCTTCATAAGATCCAGTTTAAGATTCCAGAGACTATACTTATCATAAGCCCACCCCATAAAGCGGACCAAAAAGTTGCCACATAAAAACCAGGGATAAACCATGCTACCATTTCTAATAATATTGCGTTTATCACTAGTGTAAATAACCCCAGAGTTATGATATTTATTGGAATGGTAATGATTTGAATGATAGGTTTTATTATAAGGTTTAATATACCTAATATAAGCCCGGCTAATAAGGCATCAACAAGACTCCTTACTGAGATACCTTGGATTACATAGGGTGCTAAACAGATTGCTATAGTAAGTATAAGCCATCGTTTTATCATCTTATAACCCCCTCTATTTTAAGTAATAGTACCTTTTTATCTTGACCTAAACTGTATCCTCCAAGTCCATTCTTCCCAACTACTCTATGACAGGGAACTATAATCGGACAGGGATTATTCTTCATAGCATTTCCAACTACCCTTGCCCATTTAGGTTTCCCTATCATTTCTCCTACCTCTGTGTATGTGTATATTTTACCATATGGTATCTTTCTTACAAAGTTTATTACTTCTCTATATGTCGGATTAAGAGAACTTTCATCTATGGGAATCTCGCTAAAATTTACTATTTTCCCGCTAAAATACTTTTTTAAGAGCCGACCTATTCCGATGGGGTCTCCCTCATCTTTTGTTTCTTCTGAAGCTTCTCTCCATTCAAGCCTTACTAATCCATTTTTGTTTATCCTATATACAAACTCTCCATACGGTTCTATGATTATCCTGTAGCCTCTATCCACTCTTTTACCTTTTCTGCAATATTCTTTGGTACACTACATCTCTTGGCAAGTTCTTCTACTGGAACCTCCCTCAATTTGGAAAGGTCAGGATAAAAAGAGAGAATCTTCTTCATCCTTTTCTCACCTATTCCAGGGATCTCAAGAAGTTCTGACCTTATAGATTTTTCTCTAAGTTGACGATGATACTTCACTGCAAATCTATGTGCCTCATCCCTTATCCTTTGGAGTAATTTAAGGGTTTCAGACCTCCGTGGAAGTTTAAGCATATTCCCGTCAGGAAACCAGAGCACTTCTTCTCTCTTTGCAAGTCCTATTAGTGGGACATTATATCCTCTACTCTCCAAAACTTCTTTTACTGCTCCTACCTGTCCTAATCCTCCGTCTACAAGTATTATGTCTGGTAATCTCCATTCATCATTATTTAGCCTTCTCCAGAGGACTTCTTGCATCATACCGAAGTCGTTAGGTCCTTCTACTGTTTTTATCCTGAACTTTCTGTAACTACTCTTGTCTGGCTTCCCATCCTTGAATACTACCATAGAGCCAACTGCTTCTTTCCCACCTATATTTGATATATCATACCCTTCTATAACCTCTGGAGGTTGAGAGAGTCCTAATAATTCCTGAAGGCTTATTAGTGGGTCTTCAGTATTTAATATCTTCTGATTGAATCTTTCTATAGCATTCTTTTTTGCTATTTCTAAAAAGTCTTTTAAATCTCCCCTCTTGGGGAACTTTATAGATACCTTCCCATTACGCCTTGATGAGAGCCAATCTTCGATGAGAGGCTGGTCTTTTATATCTTGATTTACAACTATAAGGGGTGGGGCGGGGTTTCCATTCCTATAAAAAGCAGTAATAAAAGCACCTAAAATATCTTCTTCTCCTGTGTGGTTGAGTTCAAAATCCTCTTCACCTATAAGGCTTCCTCTCCTTATAAATAATACTGCTACAGTATTTGATGTCTTTGTGGTAAAGAGGGCAAATACATCTGCTTCTATCTTTTTATCACTTACTATACGCTGTTTCTCTATAACTTTTTCTAATGCTTTTATCTGGTCCCTTATCAAGGCAGCCTTTTCAAAGTCTAACCCAGCTGCTTTCTTGAACATCTCCTCTTTAAGTGAGGCTATAATCTCTTTACTATCCCCATTTAAGATTCTTATAACTTCTTTTATATTCTCTCTATACTCTTTATAGAGAGAAGGACTATCTTTTATACAGGGAGCTATACATAGTCCCAGATGGTAATTTAGACATGCATTTTTGTATCTAGAAAGGTCTCCTAGACAACTTTTTATTTTAAATCGCTTACGAATGACATGTATCGTTGCCCTCAGAGCCTGAGTACTTGTATAAGGACCGAAATATTCTCCTCTAGCTTCTCTCCTACGAGTTACAGTAAGGGTAGGATACTTTTCTTTCGTGATTAATATATAAGGATAAGTCTTATCATCTTTAAGCCTTATATTATAAGGAGGCTTGTACTGCTTTATAAGATTATTCTCTAGTATAAGGGCTTCTAATTCAGAAGAGGTAACAATATAATCTACATCTTCTACCTGATTTACCATCTCTATTATGCGGGGATTGTCAGGGTTTAAGTATGTTCTGAGCCTATTTACAAGGGACTTAGCCTTCCCCACATATAATATATTATTATCCTTATCTCTCATAATATATACGCCAGGTTCTTCTGAAAATATGTCTGTCAGCTTAGGCATATACTTTCTCTTCTAGTTTCAGCACCTTTTTCAAGAACATACCTGTATAAGATTTAGGGTTTTGAGCTATCTCTTCTGGAGTACCTTCTGCTATTATATAGCCACCTCTATCCCCACCTTCTGGACCTAAGTCAATTATATAGTCTGCAACCTTTATTACATCTAAGTTATGTTCTATAACTATTACTGTATTTCCCATATCTACTAATCTCTGAAGGACATTTATGAGCTTTTCTATATCAGCAAAATGAAGCCCAGTAGTTGGTTCATCTAGAAAATAAAGAGTTTTTCCTGTACTCTTTCTACATAATTCTGATGCAAGTTTTACCCTTTGAGCCTCTCCTCCAGAAAGAGTAGGGGCAGGCTGTCCAAGTTTTATATATCCAAGCCCTACATCTTGTAGGGTCTGTAGTCTCTGTCTTATAGCTGGTATATTTTCAAAATGTATTAAAGCTTGATCTACAGTCATATCTAATACATCTGCTATACTAGCTCCTCTATACTTGACCTCTAATGTTTCTCTATTGTACCTTTTACCGTTACACACCTCACAGGGGACATAGACATCAGGTAAGAAGTGCATCTCTATCTGAATGACCCCATCTCCATGACAGGCTTCACACCTTCCACCTTTTACATTAAAGCTAAATCTTCCTGGCTTATATCCCCTTATTCTTGCGTCATGGGTTTCTGCAAAGGCCTTCCTTATATCATCAAAGACACCTGTATAAGTAGCAGGATTTGACCTTGGAGTCCTTCCTATAGGAGATTGGTCTATATTTATTACCTTATCTATATACTCTAACCCTAGAATTTTATCGTATTTCCCAGGCTGTACCCTTGCCCTATGTAGTTCTCTAGCTAGAGCCTTATAGAGTATATCATTTACCAGTGTACTCTTTCCTGAGCCTGAGACCCCTGTTATCAAGACAAATAGCCCAAGAGGGATATTTACTGTTATATTTTTCAGGTTATGTTCCCTTGCTCCTACTAATGTAAGATAATTATTATTAGTGGCCCTTCTTTCTGGGGGGATTGGGATGAACCTTCTTCCAGAGAGATACTGTCCTGTAATAGATTTTTCATTCTTAATAATCTCATCAAGAGTCCCAGTTGCTACTAGATAACCACCAATTTCTCCAGCCCCAGGTCCTATATCTACGATGTAATCAGCTGACCTCATCATAGATTCGTCATGTTCTACAACTATTACTGTATTTCCTAAGTCTCTCAACCTTTTAAGGGTATCTATAAGCCTTGCCTCATCCCTTGCATGTAAACCTATACTTGGCTCATCTAGTATATAAAGGACCCCCATAAGTCCTGAGCCTATCTGTGTTGCAAGCCTTATCCTTTGAGCCTCTCCGCCTGAGAGTGTTGCTGTCGGACGTTCTAGAGATATATAATCAAGCCCTACATCTATTAAGAACTGAAGTCTTGCTTTTATCTCTTTGAGAAGCTGATGGGCTATATAATTTTCCCTCTCTGTAAGGTTTAGATTATTTATAAAGCCTATCAACTCTCTAGGTACCATAGCTATAAAGTCTGCAATAGACTTATCTCCAATCTTTACTGCTAGGCTTTCTGGTTTAAGTCTCTTACCGTTACAGGATGGGCAAGGGTATGGTCTCATATACTGTTCAAGCTCTTCTCTAGAGAAGTCAGATTCAGTCTCCTTATATCTTTCTTCTAACATTGGGATAATTCCTCTGTAGTATAGATTTGCATACTTTTTTTGACCAGCAAAGCCCCAATAGCTGAATCTTAAGAGTAGATTTGTATCCCCATAGAGGAGTATCTTAAGTTGTTCTTCGGTTAGTTCTCTTACAGGTGTGTCTAATGAGAACCCTAACTTTTCTCCTAAAGCCTCTAACATATCGGCATGGTAGCTACCAATTGGTACCCAAGGGGCTACTGCATCCATAATTGGAAGATTTTTGTCAGGAATTACAATATCAGGGTCTACCTCCATCTTAAATCCCAGGCCAGAACATTCAGGACATGCTCCATAAGGATTATTAAAAGAAAAGATTCTTGGGCTTAGCTCTTCCATACTTACTCCACAGTATGGGCAGGCAAACTTCTCACTCAGGAGTAGCTCCTCTCCATCTTCTATTACTACAACAGCTATACCTTCACCCATCTTTAATGTCGTTTCTAGGGATTCTGCCAATCTACTCCTTATCTCTGGCTTAACAATAATTCTATCTACCACAACTTCTATATTATGTTTCTTATTCTTATCAAGAGAGATTTCTTCTTCTAATTCTACAAGTTTTCCATCTATCCTTGCCCTCAAAAATCCAGCCCTTCTTATCTCTTCTATTACGTTCTTATACTCTCCCTTTCTCCCTCTAACTATAGGTGCCAGTAGCTGTATCTTTGTCCCTATAGGGAGAGAGAATATCTGGTCTACCATTTGATCTACTGTCTGTTGTGATATAGGTCTGCCACATTTCCAGCAGTGAGGATGACCTATACGGGCAAATAGTACCCTTAGATAGTCACAGATTTCGGTAACTGTCCCTACTATTGACCTTGGATTATGTGATACACTCTTCTGGTCTATAGAGATGGCAGGAGAAAGTCCATCTATGAAATCTACATCAGGCTTATCCATAAGACCTAAGAACTGTCTGGCATAAGCGGACAGGGATTCTACATATCTACGCTGCCCTTCTGCATATATTGTATCAAATGCAAGGGAGGACTTTCCAGAACCACTGACGCCTGTAAATACAACAAGCTTATCTCTAGGAATCTCAAGGTCTATATTCTTAAGATTGTGCTGTCTTGCTCCTTTAATGATTATCTTATCCAGTGCCATTATCTCTTCACCGGTTGTCCCAAGAACTCTCTTAGTCTTATAATCTCATCTCTTAGCCCGGCTGCTTTTTCAAATTCTAGATTTTCTGCTGCTCTTCTCATCTCTTTCTCTAGTTCTTTCAATCTTCTTGCTATTTCTTTCTTTGATAGTTCTTCTGCTTCATAACTTTCTTCTTCCTCAGCGACTTGAATGAGGTCTCTTATTTCCTTCTTTACTGTAGTTGGAGTTATGCTGTGTAATCTATTATACTCTAACTGTACTAATCTTCTCCTATCTGTCTCTTCAATAGCTCTTCTCATAGAAGAAGTAACAAAGTCAGCATACATTATCACTTTTCCATTGATATTTCTTGCAGCTCTACCCATTACCTGGATGAGAGAGCGTTCTGACCTCAAGAAACCTTCTTTATCTGCATCTAAGATGGCTACCAGTTCCACTTCTGGTAGGTCCAATCCTTCCCTCAAGAGATTTATACCTACAACTACATCATACTTTCCGCTTCTCAATCCTTTGATAATCTTAACCCTCTCTATAGTATCTATCTCTGAGTGTATATAGGTGCATTTTATATTTAATTCTTTCAAGAACTGACTTAAATCTTCTGCCATCCTTTTAGTAAGAGTGGTAACTAAGACCCTTCCTCCCTTTTCTACCGTCTTTTGAATCTCTTTTATTAGGTCATCTACCTGTCCTTCTGTAGGTCTTATCTGAACCTCTGGGTCAGGTACACCTGTTGGTCTTATGAGTTGCTCAACAACCTGCATTGATATACTTAACTCGTATGGCCCAGGTGTAGCGGATACAAATATAGCTTGTCCTACTATGTTTATGAATTCTTCAAATCTAAGGGGTCTATTGTCCAGGGCAGATGGTAATCTGAAACCATACTCTACGAGAGTCTCTTTCCTGGACCTGTCTCCCTCTGACATTCCATTTAGCTGGGGGACAGTAACGTGTGATTCATCTATAAATAGCAGAAAGTCTTTGGGGAAATAATCTATAAGTGTATATGGTCTTTCTCCTGGTTTACGCCCACTTAAATGCCTAGAATAGTTCTCTATTCCAGGGCAATAACCTATCTCAAGGAGCATCTCTATATCATATAGAGTCCTGGATTCAAGCCTCTGGGCTTCAAGTAGTTTCCCTTTTTCTCTAAGTTCTTTTAGTCTCTCTTCTAATTCAAGCCTTATCATTTCGACTCCTCTTAATAGCTTGCTCTTTGTTGTTACAAAATGTTTTGCCGGATATATTACTATAGAATTTAGAGTTCCGAAGACTTCTCCAGTAACTGGGTCAAACTCTACTATCCTTTCTACTGTATCTCCAAAAGAGTCTATCCTGTAGATTATCTCCTCGGATGATGGGAATATCTCTATAATATCTCCTCTGACTCTAAACGTTCCTCTAGAAAGCTCTGTATCGTTCCTCTCATATTGTAAATCTACAAGCTTATCTAAGAGGGACTCTCTATCTATGGTGTCTCCGACCCTTACCTGTACAGTAATCTCCTGGTAATCTTCAGGAGAACCCAATCCGTATATACAGGAGACACTTGCAACTATTATTACGTCTCTCCTTTCCATAAGGGATTGGGTAGCTGAATGCCTCATCCTGTCTATTTCATCATTTATGGATGCGTCCTTCTCTATATATGTATCTGTCTGGGGGATATAAGCCTCAGGTTGATAGTAATCGTAATAACTGATGAAGTACTCTACTGCATTGTAAGGAAAGAAGCTTCTAAACTCACTATAAAGCTGTGCAGCTAGAATTTTATTATGAGCAATTACTAGAGTTGGTCTCTGAACCATCTCTGTAATATTTGCCATAGTAAAAGTCTTACCACTCCCTGTGACACCTAGTAAGGTCTGGAGTTTGTAACCATTATTTAGACCTTCTACAAGTTTTTCTATTGCCTGTGGTTGGTCTACTGTAGGTTTAAAGCTTGAAACTAATTTAAATTCTCTACCCATACATATCCCAATTTAAATTATAGCATAAAAAATTTTACCCCCATATCCTAATTTATTTTTAGGGTATGGGGGTAGGATATTGTGTTTTCGGTCTTTCATAGGAATTCTAGAACGTACTTAAAAGATATCCTATAGAAGAGAATACGAGCACTACGCTAAGAGCTGCAAACACTATTATAAGATTCTTTAACATTTCTCTCACCCCTTTCTCTAAATCTCTAATAATAATATAATTTGTCAAGTTTAAGGAGACTCTTCAACTTTTTGCGTGGAGGAAACTTTAAAATATCCTCTTACTAACTCTCCTGGATGGTATTTTTATACTAGTTTGATGTTACAAATAAGTTTATTATGAGTGACCCCTTATAAATTACCTCAAAATAACAAAAATATCCTTACCTCCCCTATTAAGACTTCTTCTCCTTCTAAAAATTATTCCCTAAAAACTATTACTAAAAGCTATACTGAGTCGCTGAATATAATTTGTAGGATTTCTAAAACCAAAACTTATCCTCTTTATTAGCTTCACTACTAAGTTACTACCCTCTAATTGTGCATTCGTTGTATGATTATCAAAGTAATTTAGTATGTACTCTTTATATTTCGTTAGTCTGTCTATCCACTTG
>Ga0315282_10015466_pt1 | contig 11249 bp, 5 predicted proteins | sample YL17G07_20_MG_FD_203693 | JGI IMG/M metagenome (GOLD analysis project Ga0315282, IMG submission 203693) | Sediment microbial communities from Yellowstone Lake, YNP, Wyoming, USA - YL17G07_20 | ecosystem: Environmental > Aquatic > Freshwater > Lake > Sediment | place: USA: Wyoming | collected...
TGCCGCCCGAGAGGATAAGAAGTACAGCTTGCCTGACTGCATTTCGATGAACACAATGAAGGCTCATTCCATTCAGGAAGTCCTCTCCAATGACCATCATTTCGAGCAAGAGGGATACGTCGTCCTTATCCGCTGATAGGAAGGAAGCACCTATGGCCGACAAGAACCTGGGGCACTTGGAGCAAGTGCCGCTTCGAGATATCTGGAGAAACTGCACGCGGCGTTTAGCGAACGAGTAAAGCATCTTGAGATCGAGGAAAACCAGCCTGCGGAGTGAATCGGGAAAAGATGAATCTGGAAGGGGATTTCCTGAGGTCTCTGGAGGCCCATCCCATGTTCCAGCCCTGGAATAGGCGGTTTTCCAGGCGCCGCTTTTCCGGTCACAGAAACCACACATATTGTGTCCTTTGCGGTCAGAGCGCTCGGATGTTGTATGTCTAACGCAATTCCCTGCGCCGGCATCCGGGCAAGGGATGCGATTTCTCTTGATTGTTTCCTTTCTCTCACGTAAAATCGAAAGCTAGGCGTGGACTGAGGGCGCCCGCGGATAGAGCACCCGATAGCCCTCGGCGGGCCTCGCGCCCACTGAGAAGGCTTGAGTTTCCACGCAAAAAGGGATGCGGTCTTGGCTGTGTCCGGATAACGGCCCGGGAGCTTTTTTAGGTGCTTCCGGCCGTCTGCGACCATAGAAAGAGATGGATCTGTAGAGTGACGAATCATCCGGAAATGCCAGTCATTGTTCAGTCCGACAACAGCGTTCTTCTAGAGACAGATTCCCCGAATTTCGAGGCCGCGCGCGACGCTCTGGCCGGCTTCGCGGAACTGGTTAAGAGCCCCGAACACTTTCACTACTACCGCATCACCCCCCTTTCGCTGTGGAACGCGGCTTCCGCCGGCTGGAAGGCCCCCGACATCATCCGCATGCTGCAGGCCTACTCCAAGTACGACATCCCCCAGAACGTCATCATGGATATCGAGGAGTATAGTGGGCGCTACGGCCGCCTGCGCCTGATTCCCTCGGGCGCCGGCGACTCCCTGGCTTTGTACTCGGAAGATATGGCGCTGATCACGGAGATCGCCCACCACGACTCCATCCGTTCGCTCTTCCAGAGGAAACTGGACAGCCACACGCTCCTTTTGAAGGACGGGATGCGGGGACCGGTCAAGCAGGCTCTCATCAAGATCGGCTTCCCCGTCGAGGACCTCGCGGGATACGAAGATGGAGAACTTCTCGAGATCGCCATGCGCGAAAGGTCGCTCTCGAATCAGGATTTCATCCTAAGGCCTTATCAGAAGGAGGCCGTGGAGGCTTACTACGCTTCCGGCGCGGCCACCGGAGGGTCGGGGGTGCTGGTTCTGCCGTGCGGCGCGGGCAAGACAATCATCGGCATCGGCGCCATCAGCCGTATCCGGCAGCACACGCTGGTTCTGTCCACGAACATCGTGGCGCTCAGGCAATGGCGGGATGAACTCCTGGACAAGACCACGATCCAGGAAGACCAAATCGGGGAATACTCGGGCGAGCTCAAGCAGATCCGGCCCGTTACGTTGACCACCTATCAGATCCTCACCTACCGCCGGAAGAAGAAGGAAGAGTTCATCCACATGGGCCTCTTCAACAAGGGAAACTGGGGTCTGATCATCTACGACGAGGTGCATCTGCTCCCGGCGCCGGTGTTCCGGGCGGTCGCCGACCTTCAGGCCAGGCGGCGCCTGGGACTGACGGCGACGCTGGTGCGGGAAGACGAGAAGGAAGACGACGTGTTCAGCCTGATCGGGCCGAAGAAATACGACGTGCCGTGGAAAGTGCTCGAGAAGCAAGGCTGGATCGCGCAGGCCCTGTGCACCGAGATCCGATTGCCGCTCGCGCCCGATCTCCGCCTCGGCTATGCGGTGGCCGACCAGAAGGCGAAGTTCCGCATTGCGTCGGAGAACCCGGAAAAGCTCGAGTGCATCGGGAGGCTGATCGAGCGGCATTTCTCGGACCACGTCCTCATCATCGGGCAGTACATTGACCAGCTGGAGGAGATCCAGAGGCGTTTTACGGCGCCCATTATCACGGGAAAAACGCCTACGCGGGAACGCCAGCGCATCTACAACGACTTCCGCGACGGAGGTCTGCGGTGCATCATTGTGTCCAAGGTGGCGAACTTCGCCATAGACCTGCCCGATGCGAACGTGGTGATCCAGGTGTCGGGCACCTTTGGATCGCGCCAGGAGGAAGCGCAGCGTCTCGGGCGGATTCTGCGGCCCAAATCGGGTGACAACCAGGCTTTCTTCTACTCCCTGGTCACCAGGGAGACCAAGGACCAGGATTTTGCGGCCAAGCGACAGCTGTTCCTGACCGAACAGGGCTACCGCTACACGATAGAGGTGCATGACGCAGTCTCCGACAGCAGGATAGAACAGGAAGAAGCAGCAATAGGATGAAACTGAGAAGCGCCCTTAGGTCATTGTCCACCGATGCGCTGGAGGACATCAATCGGTTCTGGAGCCTCCCCCTCCCCGCGCAGGAAGGGGCACAGCTGGATCAGGACCAATGGATAGAACACCTCTATCCTCGTCTTCAAAATCCGGCGCATTTCCGGAACGCTTTTGACAGGCTTTCGGAGTTCGAGCGCAACCTGCTGCACTTCCTGGCGATCCACGGCGGCAACCTGGACGTCAAGGAGCTTCGCAAGCGCTGTTTCATGAAGCCGCGCGGAAGATCCGACGGCGAGGAAAGCGCCCCGGAAATGAAGGAGGTCCTGGAGCGGATGGCGCGCCGCGGCTTCTTGTTCGAGGAGCGCTGGCCCGATCCGGCGGACGAAGCCAAGGGCACCATCCGGATTTGCGGGATTCCCGAACCCTATCTTCGCTTCATCGAACTCCCCCACTTTTGGCAAGGATACCTGGGCGGGCTGCTCCGCGATGTCCCGACCGAGCAGCTGGTCCGGATCGCCACCAACGGCCTGGCTCTCAAGGTTTCCTCCGGCAAACGCGACGCTCTCCAATACGCCGTCCGCAGGGCGCTCGCCGACCCGGACCTCTTGAGGAAGTACATTGATTCGCTTCCCGAGGACCAGCGGGAGGCGCTCTTTCTGATCCTGCAGAGAAGGGGCGTGTGCCTCTACCGCGAGCTTCTGGACATTCTACAGGAGCGCTCGGGCAACCTGGTCCGCGGTGAGTCGGTCGAACGCCTTCTGGCCTCTTCCGGCCTGCTGTTTCTGGCCACCAGCAATCCAACCAAGTACGACAACCTGTTGCGCGTGCCGCGGGACGTCTACTACATGATCACCCACCACTTTGTCCAGGACCTGCGGGGGCTGGACTCTCTGGACACGATCAACAAGGTGGAGGCGAACCAGCAGCCGAAGATCATCCTGGACAACGGGATCTCGATCTTGCGGGACTTGGTGATTTTCGTCGGCTACGTGGCGCGTCACGGGGTAAGGCGTCTGGGCAACGGCGGCATTGGCAAGAACGATCTGCGCAAGGCCCTCGCTCGCCTCAGCGCCAACAAGACCCTCAAGTACGCCCAGTTCCTGGCCTTCTACGCGGTCTGGAGGAAGTTCCTCGTTCCCACGGGCGACACCTGGGCCATCAGCGCGGGCTTCGAGGAGCGGCTGCACGACTCCCGCGCCTTCTACATTGATCTATACACGAGCTGGTTCGAGAGCAGTGAGTGGAACGAGGAGTTCGTGGACGGGGATTGCCGGCACACGGACAACTACCCCGCAAATCTGATCCATATCGTCGAACTCCGCAAACTGGTGCTGGACAACCTGGCCAGGATTCCTTTTGACACCTGGATTGACGGCCCGCGGTTCATCGAGAGCCTGTTGGCCCAGATCGAGGTGCGCATCCCTCACCGCGGCGGAAAAGCCCACGTTGACAAGCACAACCGAATCAACTACCTTGTCATCGAATCGGTGCTGTGCGAGACTCTGCACTGGCTCGGACTCATCTCCCTGGGGCTGCACGAGAAGACCGACTACTCCCAGCTAGGCAACCGCAAGCTGGCGGAGCTGGCCGACGCGAACGGCTCGGGCGCGAACGGAAACGGCCGCCTCGACAAGCATTTCAACTTCGACCCGCGCCCCCTGCTGCCGGAGACGTACAGTTTCCACTTCCAGATCAACGGGCTGGGGCGCTCCATCCTGTCGGCCAGCGCCGACAACCCATCCAAGCTGCTGGATCCGAGAATCTCCATCGCTCTCCCCTTCCGGGATGACATGGTGCATTTCACCGTGCTGCCGAACCTGGACGTGGTGGCGCCGCCGGACCTGAACCTGGCGCGCTTCTTCAAACTGCGGAAGTTCTCGGTAATCCGTCATATTGACGTGATGAGCATCCTGGCCATCACGCAAAATTCGCTAAGAGCGGGGATGGACTCCGGCTTGACGGGCGAGGAAATCCTCGAGTTCCTCCAAACCAGCTGCCCCAATGGACTGCCGGAAACGGTCCGCCACCTGATCCGCGAATGCACGAGCCGCTATGGCGAAATCTCGGTGGGCTACGCGGGTGGGTTCATCCGGGTGGATGACCCGGTCCTCATGGAGGATCTCAGGAATAACAAGGTGCTGTCCACTCATATCAAGGTCGTTGTGGGGCCCTCGGTGATCCTCCTCAACCGGGACGCCGACATCCAGCAGGTTTCCCGCGAACTGCACCGTCTCGGATTCCTGCCAACCGTGGATAATGAGAACGTGTATTCCACGCGGGAGGGGCGCTTGCGCTTCTCCCTGAAACGGGACGATTTCGGGGTGCTGATGGCGATCCTGCAGTTCGTGCTCGCGGCCGAGAAGGCGATCGGATCTACCCTGACCGAGGACAGAACCCGCCCGCTGTTGCACGCGCTCCGCCCGGCCAACCACGCCTATCTGAACGTGGGTCACTTCGCCGACGTGCTCTGCAAGCAGTTCGAGAAAAACTTCGACGAGGCGCTGCAGAAGAAGATCAACGGCATCGCGAACAAGTACCGCAAGCAGATGCGGGGCTTTCTGGCACAGCGGGGCGCGCCCAAGGGCGCATTCGCCTATCCCGGGATCAACCCGGCCACCGGTGACGCCGAGATCCGCAAGATGCTGCGGTTCGCGGCCGACCAAGACCGCGCGGTCCAACTTCGCTACACCAATGCCAGCAAGGAAGAAATCGTCGAGACTGTTCGCCCCGAATCGTTGAACGGGGATAAACTCTACGCTTTCAGCGAAGAGACACAATCCTATTGCGCCTACCGCATCGCGCGCATCCTTTCCACCCGCCTGGACTAGGATGTCCGCCGTGCCGTAGAGCCCATCTCGCGGGGCGAGGCACGACCATGTCCTACAACGAACCCATCTGTCTGAGCATCGTGCTGTGCGACCAGGTGATCGAGGACAAGCGCACCAACAAGAAAAGCTACATCGGCGTCTTCAACGACATCCTCGTGGAGCGTTTGCCCGCCAAGCACCCCTGTATGTACCTGGTGGTTTCCCTCACGAATTGCCGGGGACGACACGAGATCGAGATCACCATCGCGCGGGATACCGATCTGGGCCAGGACCAGATCATGCAGATCCGCGGCCAGCTCGAGAGCAAGAATCCCCTCGACGTGATAGACCTGGTCTTTGAACTGCGCGCCACGCCCATCAAGGGTTGCGGGGTTCACACGATTGACGTCTGGATGCAACCCGACGCCCGCCGGCTCGCCCAGCGTTGTTTCTATGTGAAGCAACTGCCCGAACACCATCCCTGATTCCCAAGGGAGGAGCAAGGGGTTGAAACAAGACTACAGCCCCGGACACGGGTTTGGGGCCCAATGGACCGCGGTTCGAAAGGTCCTGTGGGCGCTGCTTTTGCTGGCGCCGGCACAGGCCTCTGTGCCGGACTTAACCGTAGCCGGTTCATCCCTTGTGATATCGGAGTTCATGGCGAGCAACTCCACGACTCTGGCGGATGAGGACGGAGACTACGAGGACTGGATAGAGCTGCGCAACCTGACCACCCAGACTCTGAGCCTGGGCGGCTGGTATCTGACGGATGACGCCCTGGACCCGCGGCGGTGGCGCTTCCCGGGCGCTTCCATTCCCGCGGATGGCTTCCTGTTGGTATTTGCCTCCGGGAAAAACCGCCAAGACCCCGCCCGCCAACTGCACACGAATTTCAGGTTGAATGCCGACGGTGAATACCTCGCGCTGCTGAGACCCGATGGAATCACGGTGGAGCATGGGTTCGCTCCGTCTTATCCCAAACAGGCACGGGACGTCTCATACGGGCCGCGACAGACCATCACCCCCTTGGTTTCGACGGGAGACACGGCTTCTTACCGCGTGCCAACCGCGGCCGATGCTTCGCAGGATTTCACCCCGCCGAGTTTCGATGATTCCTCCTGGAGCATCGGACCTTCCGGATTCGGATTTCCCGCGCAGATCCCAACCAATGGCCTGAAGTCGTACTGGTCCTTCGACACGGACGCGTCCGACTCCGCCGGCGGCCACAACGGGTCCTTGCAGAATGGCGCGAGCATCACCAGCGACGCCCGGATCGGCGGCGGAGCGCTGGCCCTGGACGGGACTGACGACTGCGTCCTGATCGGCGATCCGCCCGATCTCCAGCTCACGAGCCAGATCACCATAGCCTGCTGGATCAAGATTCAGGCGACGGGCGGGCTGCGCAACATCGTGGCCAAGGGCTACACGTTTTCACCCGCCGGTGAAATCCTTTTTCGCCTTGCGGATACCAGCTACCAGTTCGGCGTTTGGAACGGCGCATCGGCCTGGTTGGCTTCTTTCGACGCAGCGCAGGCCGACATCGGCTTATGGACGCACGTTGCCGGAACTTTTGACGGAACCACGTGGAAGTTTTACCGCAACGGAGTGCTCGAGGCGAGCAACACCGTCGGGAATGAGATTTTCCCGGTAAACGAGGGATGGGCCATCGGCGCACGCGGAACCGGAACGGAGCGCTTTTTCGCGGGCTCGATTGACGAAGTGTACATCTACGACCGCGGGCTCACGGCCGAGGAAGTGGCCGTCTTGGCCAACACCTTGCCCTCCGGCGCCGCGACCCGCGTGGACGCGGACATGCTTGGCGTGAACACCTCCTTGTACCTGCGGCACAAGTTCAACGTTTCCTCCCTGGCCGGCATCCAGTTTCTGGCGCTTCGCATGAGATACGAAGATGGTTTCGCGGCCTGGCTAAACGGCCAGGAAGTGGCCCGCCGCAACGCGCCCGCAACCTTGTCCTGGAACTCCTCCTCCGCATCCGACCGGCCAACCACCTTTTCGTCCGTTGCCGAGCAAATCGGAATCTCGGAGCACCTACCCGATCTGGTTTTGGGAAACAACGTGCTCGCCATCCAAGCCTTGAACGACTCCCCGAGCGACGGGAACTTCCTGATCACGGCGGAGCTTGTCGGCGCCGGCGAGATGGAAGAGGAATGCTATTTCGACAACCCAACACCGGGCACTTTCAACGGCACCGGGGGAAACGGCTTTGTCGAAGACGTCGCCTTTAGCGCGGCGCATGGCTTTTACGAAACTCCTTTCAACCTGACCCTTTCCACGCCCACTCCCGGCGCGCAGATCCGATACACGACCGACGGGTCTCCCCCCACGGCCACGCACGGGACCGTGTACACGGCCCCTGTCCCGATCGGCAACACCACCACGGTGCGCGCCACGGCATTTCTGGAGGGATGGTTCAACGCTTCCGTCCAAACGCGGACGTACATTTTTCTCGCGAGCGTTCTGACTCAGCCGGGCAGCCCGCCCGGCTTCCCGCCCACCGCGGACTATGAGGTGGACCCGGAAGTCGTCAATGACCCGCTCTACAAGGACGAGATCAAGGTGGGTCTCCGGAGCATTCCCACGCTTTCGATCGTGATGGACGTGGAGGACCTGTTTGGCGCCGCGGACGGGATATATTCCCACCCATGGAATAAGGGCGCCGAATGGGAGCGTTCGTGTTCGGTGGAGTTCATTCCGCCCGACGGTTCCTCAGGCTTCGCCGCCACGGGAGGGATTCGGATTTTCGGCAGCGCTTCCCGCGGTCAGAGCAAGAAAGCGTTGCTCCTGCAATTTGGCGGCGGGAATGGTCCCAGTTTGGACTACCCTCTCTTCGGTCCCGATGCCGCCAAGCATCAACACAATATCGTATTGCGGGCTTATGGCAGTGATAGTTGGGACACGGGGTGCGCGGGCAGGACGACGTTCATCCGCGATCCCTGGTGCCGCGACACCGCCCAGGCAATGGGCAAGTTCGACGGACACGGCCTCTTTGTTCACCTTTATCTCAATGGCCTATACTGGGGCCTTTACAATCCCGTGGAGCGCCCCGACGCGGAGTTCGCCGCGGAATACTTCGGCGGCGCCGCCCGGGACTACGATGCCATCAACCGACGGCCCATGGAATACGGCGGCAATGGCACGGAGGCGATTGACGGAGACCGGCAGGCTTGGGACGAGATGATGGCGATCGCCGAAACGGACCTCTCTCTGCCGGCCAACTACGCCGCCCTCCAGCAGTACATAGACCTCGATAACTTTATTGACCTGTTCCTGATCCATCAATACAGCACGAACGCGGACGGCCCGGAGGTTTTCCTGCACAACAACATGCGCCTGACGCGCAAACGCGAGCCCGGCGCACAGTTCCTCGCGTACGTGTGGGACATGGAGTATTCCTTCTGGGAAGCCACGAATTTCATCAACATCAACATAGACGTGCCCGATACGCTTTCCCATCTCTATACGCGATTGCGCACCTGTCCGGAGTTTAGAATGCGGTACGCGGACCGGGTCCAGAAGCACCTTTTCAACAACGGCGCCCTCACGCCCGCGCCCGCCGCGGACCGCTGGCTGGCCCGCACGGACGAAATCTACACTGCCATCATCGGCGAGTCGGCACGTTGGGGCGATACCATTCGCACGACCCCTTTCACGCGCAACGCGGAGTGGCAAACGGAGATAAATCGCCTGATGACCTCCTACTTCCCCCAGCGCACCGGAATTCTTGTCGAGCAGTTGCGCGGCGCGGGGCTGTATCCCAGCGTGAGCGCGCCGGTCTGCCGCATCAACGGCGCGCCGATGCACGGAGGCGCGGTTGAAAAGGGCGCTGCTTTCTCCATGACCCAGGACGCCGAAGAACCGGTGTATTTCACAACCGACGGCGGCGATCCCCGGTTGGAAGGCGGAGCGGCCAATCCCAGCGCGGCACTTTATACCGATCTTTTCCCGCTTAACGTGACCACCCATATCAAGGCGCGCGCATTGAAGAACGGCACCGAATGGAGCGCGCTCACCGACGCCCTTTTCAGTGTGCCGACGCCCGTGAGCGAGGGCGGTCTGATTGTGACCGAACTCTGCTTCGACCCCTTGCCGCCCACGCCGGCGGAATCGGCCGTCAACTCCGATTTCGTGTCGAGCGACTTCGAATTCCTGGAACTGAAAAACACCACTGCCGAGACCTTGGACCTCTCAGGCGTTTCCTTTACCAGCGGGGTGACTTTTACTTTCCCTACCGTGACCCTGCTCGATCCCGGCGAGCACGTCGTGGTCGTTTCAAACAAGAGCGCCTTCGAGACCCGCTACCCCACCGAGGTTTTCATTGCGGGAACGTACACGGGCAAGTTGTCCAACTCGGGAGAAAAGGTCGCGCTGGAGAACGCATCCGGCGATTCCCTGATCGAGTTCACCTATGACGTTGGCCGCGGCTGGCCCCTGGCGGGCCAAGGCGGCGGGCATTCCTACGTGCCTTTGCCCTCGGCCCAGGCCGACGACCATACGGGTTCGTTGGATTACAGCGGCAACTGGCGCGCCGGCACGTTCATTCCGGGATCTCCAGGCAGTGATGACCCCGACCCGCCCGCCGGCATCGTCATCAACGAGTTCGCCGCTCACACCGACCCCGCTCCCGTGCCCCCGCCCGACTCGAATGACTGGATCGAGCTTTACAATCCGGCGGACGCATCTGTGACCCTGAACAACTACTACCTCAGCGATGACGTGACGAGCCGGGCCAAATGGCGGATTCCGGATGGCACGACGATTCCATCCCACGGATTTGCGCGTTTCGAGGAGGTCACGGGCTTCAACAATCCCCCTGGCTCAGGATTCGGCCTTAGCAAGGCGGGTGAGCAGGTCGTATTGTCACACCTGCCCGGCACTTCCGCCGACCGCATCGTGGACTGCGTGCGGTTCAAGGGACAGGAAAATGAGGCCATCGCGTCCTATGGCCGGTATCCGGATGGCGGCGCCTATTGGTTTGAGATGCCGCCCTCGCCCGGCGTAACCAACAGCATCCCGTTCGCCCACCTCGTGCTGAACGAGGTCATGTATCACCCCGAGGACGACACGCAGTCCAGCGAGTACATCAAAATCACCAACCCAACTGGTGCGGCAATCAACCTGTGGAACCCCGAGCCGCCCGTGGGTTTCCGGGAATGGCGCGTCGCGGGCCAGGTGAGCTACACCTTCCCGCCGAACACTACCATCGCCGCCGGGCAGAGCCTTCTAGTGGTGTCCTTCGACCCGTCTGACAGTACCGCCTTGAACGCCTTCCTGGCGGCCTACTCGATTCCCCGCTTGCACACTCCAGTCTTTGGTCCGTGGACGGGCAGCCTCTCCAACCGCGGCGGGCGAGTCGCGATCGAACGTCCGCAACCCGGCGACTTGCCCGATCCTCCAGAGTTGGTTTCCTGGATCATCGTGGACGAACTGATCTACTTCGATCAGGCGCCGTTCACCCCACTGCCAGACGGAACGGGGCCGGCGCTGAAACGCGCCGCGTCCCTGGACTCGGGACTGAACCCGCAGGCCTGGATCGCCGCCCCGCCGCATCCGGGTTGGGGAAACACGCCTTACTACACGCTCAGAACCGCGGGAGCACACGGAACCGTCTTGAAGGCTCCTGATCAGCCCGACTACCCGGATGGCGCGGAGGTGACGCTGACTGCGGAACCGGATGCCGGGTTTCGGTTTCTGCTGTGGCAGGGGGACATACCTTGGGGAGCGGGGGCCGGCAGCCCATTGGTGCTGACTATGGACACCGACAAGAGCGTGACGGCCGTCTTTGACGTTCTTCGTTCACCGTCTTCCACGAACACGGAATGGATGCTCTATGAGTAGTGCATGAGCCCTGGGCCATCGGCAAAGATGGACGGTAGCCCTTTATACCAATATGCATTCAAAGTGACACTACATGGAAGAACTCACCACAGAGACACAGAGGCACAGAGAAACAACCACAAAAACCACGAAGACACAAAGATCCGGGGAACAAGAGGGTTT
>Ga0315282_10015467_pt1 | contig 11249 bp, 6 predicted proteins | sample YL17G07_20_MG_FD_203693 | JGI IMG/M metagenome (GOLD analysis project Ga0315282, IMG submission 203693) | Sediment microbial communities from Yellowstone Lake, YNP, Wyoming, USA - YL17G07_20 | ecosystem: Environmental > Aquatic > Freshwater > Lake > Sediment | place: USA: Wyoming | collected...
GGCGACTTCTGGGCGAATCAGCTCGTTTCCGATCTGGAAGCCGGGGCTTCCGCCTGGATCTACTGGAACATGATTCTGAATGAGCAAGGCGGGCCGTGGCTGGTCTCGGTCATCCACGGGGATCCCGATCAGAACATTCAGCAACCCGTCGTCGTCATCAACCGCCAGACCAAGGAAGTCATTTACACGGGTCTATATTATTACCTCGCCCATTTCAGCAAATTTGTGCGGCCGGGCGCCGTTCGCATCGGATCTTCCGGGGTCTCGGACGGCATTCGCTGCATCCCCTTCCAAGGGCCGAACGGCGATGTGGTGACCGAACTCCTCAATAGTCGCAAATCCGATACCCGAGTCACACTAAGATGGCGGGGACGGGACGTCTCACTGACTCTTCCCGCCATCTCGATCAGCACGGTCATCTGGAATCCGAAAAGATCCTGAAGGAGAAATCAAGCTGCCTTTCACGCAGGCGTTTCTGTGCGTCGTTATTTCCAAGTTTTCCACGGAGGTGGGAAAGTGCCAAGCAAAGCGATTCGGCTGGTCGTAATACTGGCATTCCTGAGTGCGGCCGGTTCGTTGGCCAGAGGCCAGGAAGAGCAGGAGGAATGGAAAAGTTCTGTTCCCTTCACTTATCTGATTGAATACGGTTCGGGACACGTGGGCAATCCCGACTACCTGAAGAAAATCGCCACTGCGCCTCCTACCCTCATGCATGTCGGCGAAGACGTGGTCTTTGCCAGCACCCTCGGCATAAAAGGCGTCGGCTCGTACAGCGGATCCCGCTCGGAAGCCATCAGTGCTGAGGAAGCGCGGGCGAAATTTACCGCCCTTCAACAGTACACTGCGGCCATGCATCGTGCGGGAGTCCGTTGGATTATTCCGTACATCAACAACGTTTGCGTCTTGGGCGACAGTGTTGCGCGCACGGGATTCTGGGAATTCTATGACCACTGGGATCGTTATCGGGAATTTGGCTTCGGGCCACGGCCCGCCGAGGACATTCTAACCGCCCAGATATACGGCGGCCCTCCCCGTCCCTGGCCACCCCGAGGAAGAGAACTTGGCCCCAGTGACGGGTTCTATCCCTACAAGCGTTATGAGCTTTGTGTGAACAATCCCGTCTGGCGGAACATCCTCTTGAAGATGACCCGGGTTATCGCCGAGACGGGGATGGATGGGGTTTTCTGCGATGAGATGATCCTTACGGATTACTGCGCGTACGATCAGGCCAAATTTCGCGAGTATCTTGGCCGCAAGTATTCCCCGGCTGAGCGACAGCGTCTGTTTGGTACGAGCGCGTTGAACTCACTGCGTCTCGGTTACCGCGGGGAGGGGGCTTTATGGCACGAATCGCAGGCCTTCTGGTCCCGGAGCCTGGGCGAATTCCTGCGCGATGTTCGCGATGCCGGACGCCAAGTGAATCCGAATTTTTTCGTGGTCCCCAACTTCGGGCCGCTCAGCGGCCTCGATGGCACCTTCAAACGGGTAAACCAGGGTAAAGACCTTGGGGAGTGGGCACCCTACTGCCGGGTGATCCTATACGAAGAGAATCAACGGCCGGGCCAACTTGCCCCGGGAGTATTTCTTGACGAGATTCTTCATTTTAAGGTGGCCTTTGGGCTGAAATTTGTCGGTGGTACGCTGGTTTACAATGCCCAAGACGCCCCGGGTATTGAGCTCGCCATGGCCGAAGCGGGAGCAGGCGGGGGTGGCGCCTTCATCCAGGCGGGTTATGCCGAACCGGAGTCGCGACTGAAGTACCGCCACTTCTTTGAAACCAATGCCGACCTCTTTGCTGGGTACGGCAGTCAGGCTGACGTCGCGCTCGTGTTTGCCTACGACCAGGCGTACTGGGGGAATCCCGTCCACCTGTCCACGTTCTATTCATTGAGTCAATACCTGTCGAACCATCACATCCTTTATGACGTCATTCCCCCGGAAAAGATGCAGGGCGGCAGGTTGGATGGGCGATATAGAGCGGTCATCACTTCCGGCCTCTGGTACCTGCCGGACAGTACCCTTGCCGAACTGCACAACTTTGCCGCCCGAGGCGGGGTTTGGCTGGACATCGGGGGTTCCGGAAAATTTGATGACGCCGGCCGGCTCCGAGCGGGAATCCTTGCGGCGCCGCGTTCAGAGCCAGTAGGCAAAGGAATCATCCTGCGCCGGGCGGAACTCGAAGATGTCATCCGTCTCCCCAGTTTCGAGCGGTACTGGGTAACCGAGGAGGAGGACAATAACCTCGCCGATATGGTGAAGCATTACCAAGCCAGCTTGCTCACGCCGTTTCCCTTCCCCCCGCGGACGGGCGGAGAGGATTTGCAAACACTCCTCGAGGCCCATACCCATGCATTGCTGTCCGTGCTCTCCGCGGCGGGGCTGGAAGGCTTGCGTTGTAATGTCTGGTGGAAATCCGAGGGCGCCCATCGGGAAATCGTCACCGCGCACTTGGTGAATTACTATACGCCGATTCCCAACACGCCGGCGGCGGGGGGCGAGCACTCCCCATCGGACAGGCCGCAGACAAAGGTCGCACTGCGGGTTTTGGAAAATGTGCCGATCCGCCTTCGGCTCCACCCCGGCCATGTCGCGACCGTGGTTGTATACGATCCGGATGACCCGCAGCCTGTGGCCGTGAAGTTTCAGCAGACCGGGAACGTTCTACAATTCGCGCTGCCGCCGATTCACATCTACAAGATCGCCAAGATTACGCTCGAATGACCCATTAGGAGGTGCCCTATGAACCAGGAGAAGCTGGCAGTTGAGAGGGGGAAACCCGTCAGGACCAAGCCCTTACCCTTGGAGTTTCCCGGCATTCATCATATGGATACGAAAGAAATCAAAGCTGCACTTCGCGTTCTGAAAAGCCGGTCGCCGTTTCGTTATTACGGAATACATCTGCGCAAAGAAGTGGAGAAGTTTGAAGCCGAAATCGCCAGCTTCCTTCATGTTAAGCACGCACTTGCGGTCAGTAGCGGGACTGGCGCCCTCCAAACTGCTCTCTCCGCACTAGGCGTGGGACCCGGCCAGGAAATCATTATACCTGCCTACATGTGGGTCTCCGTTGTGGCGGCGGTCGTCAATCAGGGAGCAATTCCCGTTTTGGCCGATATTGACGAGACGTTCGGCATCAATCCCTCCGACTTGGAGAGCAAAATCACCCCGAAGACGACGGGCATCATTGTCACGCACATCAGTGGGGCGCCTGCGGACATCAAGGTGATTCTTGCGGTGGCGCGCAAAAAAGGCCGGTTTGTGCTCGAGGATTGTGCCCAATGCAGCGGCGGAAGTGTGAACGGCCGGAAAGTGGGCACCTTCGGTGACATGGGTGTGTTCAGTTTTCAGATGAACAAGAACATGACTTCCGGCGAAGGAGGCGCGGTGGTCACGAATGACTCCCGGCTGTACCGGCGCGCCTTTGCCTGCCATGATCTGGGATACGCGCGTGACGAAAAAGGCCGCCTCAGCTTTCAGGAGTCTGACCTCTGCCTTTGGGGGAAGGGCTACCGCTTGGATGAGCTTAGGGCCGCCATCCTGCGGGTCCAGTTGAAGAAGTTGCCGTGCATTATCGAACACATGCGCCAAAGCAAGTACCGGATTCGGGAAGCCCTGGCAAGGTTTCCTCAGGTCAGGTTGCGGAAGATCGTGGATCCTAGCGGCGACACGGGCTGTTTCCTGATTACCACTTATCCCGACGCAAGGACAGCGCAATGCGTCAATCAAGCCCTTCGCGCGGAAGGCATCGTGACTTCGCCGCAGGGTGTGTCAAATATCGTTATGACCGACTGGGGCCTGCACCTGTACTACAACGTCGCCAGTCTGGTTGGAAAGACCAGCGTTGACAGCCGAGGTTTCCCCTGGAAGCTGGCGGAGAATGCGGGTCTTGGGCAGGATTATTCCAAAGGCGCCTGTCCCGTCGCCGATGACCTTTTCGCTCGCAGCATCCTATTGGCGGTACCCTCCTGTCTGACCAAGCGGGACGAGAACGACATCATTCATGCGTTTGAGAAAGTTCTTTGCCGGCAGTTGCGAGGCTAGATCTCGAACCCGGGATCAGGAGGTTGATTGGATGACGCAACAGCGTCCCCCAAACGAACCTGTGCCCGCCTGCGACTCACTCTCGAGGGGCGCGATACGACCGATTTTTACGGAAGGCCGCGCTTACCCATTGAAGTGACTCGCGAGATTCTGGCTCCCCCCTCGGGCCGCTGACGGCTCTCAGCAAGCTAGAAGGAGACCAGCGAAAGTTCCGAATAGCTATGGGCAATGAGGCGCCTGTGACGCAGGCGAAAGGACCGTCAGGCGCACCGCGCTTGCGGCGTGTGCTCTCGCTTTGGGATCTCATCTTTTACGGCATCATCGTCATCATGCCGATCGCTGCCGTTCCGATTTTTGGCATCACCCAAAAGCTCTCGCACGGCCAGTCGGTTACCACCATCCTGATTGCCATGGTGGCTATGATGCTCACCGCCTTCAGCTACGGACGCATGGCGGCATTGTATCCTTCGGCGGGCTCGGCCTACACATACGTGGGCCGCGGATTGAACCCACACTTAGGCTTCCTGGCAGGGTGGGCGATGTTTCTTGACTATCTGATTGTGCCACTGCTGTGCACAATTTACGGGAGCCTAACCGTGCAGCGGATCCTCGAGCCGCTCATACCGGGATTTCCACCTCGGGTCTTGTACGTGGTCCTCGCGGCGCTTTTCGCAGGAGCCATGACCTTTCTGAACCTTTGCGGGATCCGCGCCACCGCGCGCACCAACCTCACCCTGCTCGTCGTCATGTGCGGCGTTATCGGGGTTTTCATCCTGTTGGCAATTCGCTATCTTTACCTAGGCCAGGGCTGGGGTGGTCTGTTTTCCACGCTCCCGTTCTACGATCCAAAGATGTTTGACCCGCACGCCATTGCCACAGCCACGTCACTTGCGGCACTCACTTACATCGGTTTTGACGGCGTGACCACCTTGGCGGAAGATGTGAAAAACCCCAAGCGCAACGTCCTTCTTGCCACTGTGCTGGTCTGCGTCTTCACAGGGGTCTTCAGCGGTTTGCAGATTTACTTGGCGCAGCGAGTTTGGCCTGACTGGCACACCTTCCCGAACATCGAGACAGCGTTCATGGGTGTGAACCTGGCGGCTGTCCGGGAGTTCTATTTCCGCCGCCGAGCGGAACGTCAACGTGACCTTCTGGGTGACTTCCTGGTTCCTGGATTGGGCTTCGTCTTCTGTCTGGGAATCTGGCTGAGCCTGCCGCTGCCCGCCAAAGTTGTTGGAGGCGCGTGGTTCATAGTGGGGTTAATCTATGACCCCGTACAGACCCGCGGTTTTCGCCGAGCACCCGCTATGATCGATTTCACAGATTCTAATGGGGAGTGAACACCCCCTTCTTTACGTCGGGAACCGGCGTATTCCATCCTTTGGCGTCGTGCCAGAGGATGGCGTTCAGTGTTTGCGTCGGCACGTCATCGGGCTCGAGGAAATCCATGCGCATTGAAGCGATGGCAGCCTCGCGGGCGAGTCCCTTGAGCATTGCAAGCGGGGGGTTCACCTCATAAATGGATTGCCTGGGCTGAATCGCGACATAAGGGGTGAAGTTCGGCTTGCTTTGGAAGCTGTTGCGCATGTCGTTGGCGATCAAGTCAAAAAGCGACATGGGAGGCAGTCCCAAAATCATCTCGATGGTTTTGACCATGCTGCATTGGGAATAAAAGGTAGAATCGATCGATCCCCGGCGGATATAAGGGCTGATGGCGAGCGCCACGGTGCGGTGCCCATCCACGTGATCCAGGCCGTCCTGGGCGTCATCCTCGACCACGAAAATGAGCGAGGAATTCCAAAACTTGGAGTGCGAGATGCCTTCCACAATTTGCCCCACCGCCCAATCATTGTCGGCAAGGCAAGCCTTGATCGAGGAGAAACCAGGATCCGTGCCCGCCGTATGGTCCGACGGCAACTGCACGATCACCAAGTTGGGCATCGTGCCCGCAGCTTCCCATTGCTGAAGGTGTTGCAGGAAAATGCGCGCCCGCGCTACGTCCGGGACCCGCAAACCGTACGCGGGATAATCTCTCACAACAAACCGGTTAAGCGGCGCAATGGGGGCAACGGTGTGGAAGTGGCCCTTGAAATCACTGCCGGTCTTATATTCTTCCAGAAGCTTGACCCGTTCCCTGATATCCATTTTGGGGAGAAGGCCCACAAACTCGCCAAAATCCGCGATGGTTTTCTTTGCTTGGTGGGCGTTGTCCCAGATGAACCCGCTGCTGGCGAAAGCCAGGGGGTCATCGCCGTTCTTGGGGTAGCTGCGGCCTTGGTACCCTGGCCATATGGTGTAATCGGTCTCGCTGGCTTGTGTCACCCACTGGTGGCCATTGGCGCTCCACCCGCCGGTGGCATAGAAGTTGTCGAGCAGCACGAATTGACGCGCTAACTCGCGCGTGTTCGGCACCACCTCATCGTCGTACGCCTGGAGGGTCAGGTCGCCGTTGCCTTTCCCGATCCCGCCGAGAATCTGGTCATAGGAACGGTTCTCTTTGATGACGTACACGATGTGCTGGATCAGCGAAGGTTCGCCGTAATGCACAGGGACGGGAATCGGCACTGTGGTTGAAACCTTCTCCGCTTTGGAAACGATACTCCCATCTGTGCCTCGCCACCGTAAGCGATTGTTCTCCGCAACCGCGGTGGTAAAGGCAGGGAGTTGGCCGGCATCGGGTACTGGAATAACCTGCACGGTTCCACGATAGGAGTGGACATAGCGCCGGGTCGGTCCTGCCTCGAGCTCCAACCCCATTTCTTTGGCGAAATAAGAAATAGGCGCGGTCTTCCATCCTGAGCCCACGCCCAGGAGCGTTGATACGGCGAGGTAAGCTCCGTCCGGGCTGAGGGCGATGTGGTCGGGATACCAGCCGGTGGGAATTAGTCCCAGGATTTTGGAGGCGCCTTTCGGCCCTTCGCCCACGCCGATCACCGCCACGGCGTTGATTCCCGCACAGGCCGCGTAGAGTCGGCGGCCATCCTTGGAAACAGCCACTGCCTCTGGCGCCACACCCGCCACTCTGCGTTCAAACGGTTGGACAGGAATGGTTTCCACAACTCGATTCTGGGCCGTATCGATCACCGAAATCGTGTCGCTGTTGCTGTTGGAAACGAAAAGGCGATGATGCGCTTCGTCCCAGGCGAGCGAAGTGGGGTGAAGACCGACTTCGATGTTGTGGGTCACCTTGCCCGCGGGGATGTCAATGCGGCTGACGGTGCCGCTGGCGGCGATGCCCCGCTTGTCCACCACGGCCTGGTCCGCGCCCTGATCTGAACCGGTGGGGGCGGTGAGATCCTGCGGGCGCGGAAAGCGCCCACCCCAGTTGCTGACGTACGCCACGGTGCTCGCCGTGTTGATGGCGGCTCCGAAAGGCGCAATGCCGGTTCTTACGGAGCTCTTTAGCGCGCCTGTAGTCAAGTCCACGATGGCTGTGGCGTCATCAAAGGTCAGCGGAACGATCGCATAGCGAGGCCCTGGACCGGATGGCACAGGGCGAGGCGCGGAACTATTCTGCGAAGGCGCCGGCACCGCCACACCTCCGGCAGCCGTGGTGCCCAGCGCCTGCCCAACAAGTTTCGCGGCGCCATTCACTATCGAGATCAGACGGACGGAACTGGCGGCCTTTCCCCCCGTCCTATCCGACGTGACTACGCTCACAACCGGTCTATCGGTGACGAGGTCAAACGCAATGCCCTGCTTGCCGGGCATCCCCTGCAAGTGCACCTGTTCCAGGACTTTGTTCGTTTGCCAGTCGATTTTAGAGATGCGGGATGCCGCGAGGGCGTACACCACGCCGCTGATTGCGCCAAAGGCTACGCCATAGATTCGGCTCTCGAAGATTGCTTGAATGCCCGCCGGGGTGATGCTCTGCCGGGTGGTGATGACTCCGGGGTCGGGAACGCTTCGCACCGGCGTCTCGATGTCTGGCAAGTCGTAGGTGACCGGATGGGCAGTGGATGGCGTTTGGGATTTTTGTTGGCCGTTGCTCCTTGCTTCGGGGGGAGTATAAGGGCCCGCCTGTTCTTGGGCCGTCTGCGCCGAGACCAAACTGCCTGCCACGAGAACGGTCGTCGCAAAATGGATCACAAGCCAATGTTGAGAGGATGAGTACAAGTTTACCTCCCGGGAGAGCAACTCTGGCGGGGACATCCATCGCCGAACATGGTGCGTGGATTGCTAAAAGGATTAACGCCCCATTGTGCAGACTCAAACGTCGTAGGTCCGGCGAAGTGCGGCGGTTCAGATGGCCCCGACAGCCTGGATTCTGGGGAAATATAGCCACAGGTGTCCGGCGTCGTCATCCTCACCGAAGACAATCTCACCTTCCCGGCCCGTGACCGCATCCCCGAAAACGTATCCAAGGCGGCGGCGTTCGAAAATCGATGCCGCCACGCCGAGGGTCGAAATCTCTCTACGACCAGGATCGTAGCAAAACATCTTTGCGATTCCATCGCCGCAAAATCCAAAGACCCGGCCGTCAAAAGTGATCGCCATAGGGCCGACGGGCGCCAACAAGGTTTTCCCCACGGGAGCACTGAACCCGCGTTCTTCATCGAACGAAAACAGTTGGCCATCAGCGTCCGCCGTATACAGCAATCCCCTCTGTCCACCTCTGGTCCAGACTAAAGGGGTCTTGTCCCACGCACCGCCGGGAAGCTTGAAGGCCTTGGGATGGAGAGTCCGAGCTTGCGGCTCAAAGCGCCAGAGATGGCCCGTCTCATCGCGGCCTAGAACATTGCCCTTTGAACCCACCGCAAGCCGGCCGTTCGCGGAAGCTTCGGTGACGACTTGGATCTTCGAGGTCTCCATGTCTACGGTAAAGAGATGACGCGTGGTAACGCCCACGATGCGGTCCCGCGAAGCGTCGGCAATAGCATGCACGATGGGTTCGCCAGGTACACACATTCCCAGGTCATCAAATGCCGGCCGTTCAAAGCTCCATGCCCCGATCCCCTCATAAGGCTGCGGCCAGAGCTTGGTCGCAAGAATCCGGCCACCATTGCCTGGCTCGTTCACACAGGCAAAGAACCTGGTCTTTCCGCAACAGACGGCGGGGCAGTGGGTGGCGCCGTCCACTGCCTTCAAATCGAAGACCATGCCGGTCACACCGTGAAACATGGCGAGAAAAATATGGGCACGCTTGCCGCTGGTCCCGCCGTAGACAAACCCTTCGGAGGATGTATCGAGCGCGGTAATGTGGCTTTCATCCGGGGCGATCGGAATGGTCGCGCCCGGGAAAGCGGTCGGATACGCCAGCATCGTTCCGTGACTTACAAACGACTCGTGCATGACTTTGGCATACTGCGCTGCAATATCCTTGGAACCGTCCTCAGGTGCTTTTGTCTTGTCGCTCATAATGAGTCCTCATCCCCAAATTCGAATCGGCAGGTGAGCATTCGCCTTCTTGCGCTCCGGCGGCATCTCCACTTTGAAAATGCCCGCTGGGTTCGAATCTGCACAGCCAAAAAACAGATCACCCTGATGATTCACCGCCCCCCGCGATACATAGTGCGCAGGGCCTTCCGGGCGTTCAAGCCGGCCCACTTCTTCCCGCTCAAGCGTCGCCGGATTCATTCGCCAGATCACCCCTTCCACACCCTTGTGCCCGGCGGGCATGGGATTGTAGACTGGGTCGCGCCAGCGAGCCGCCACGTAGTACAACTGGCCGTCGCCGGCAAACGTCAGCCCCCCGCAATGATCAACGCCCATGCTTGACGATGTGGTGGGGTCGTGCCCCTGGGTCACCGGCCCCAGGTTTTCGATCCGTGGCCACTCTCCCTCGTTCGGCCAAATGCGCATCAGCATGGGGCTGGGGATGCACGTCACCGCGTAAACGCAATCGCGCTCAGGAGAAGCGACGACATCGTAAAAGATGCTGTGCCAGCCTGTCTGGAATACGGGATTGTGGGGCAGCACATCGGGTGAGACTTCCAGGCGGTCCTTCTCAGGATCGTAGCGCACCAGATGCCCGGAGTCGTTCGTCAACCACACGCGGTGTTTCTGGTCGAGGAAAAGCGCTTGCGAGTTCACGGTACCGACGCGCCCTAAGTCCTTGCGCGTGCGCTTTTTCGTATCGAACTGGATCAGATGGTCGCGGGGATAACTGAGACCATAAAGCTGGTTGCGTTCCTCATCGTACCCAAGACACCGGCAACCCTCCTTCGGAATCATCGTGTCCCACCATTTCACCTCGTCGGTCTTGGTGTCGAAGGCCAGCACGGCGCTCCCCCGGAAGCAACGTTTCTCGTCATGCCACGACAGCCAGGGGGAATAAGCCAACTGGTCAAAGGGAGGGGCCGTTAGGTGGGTTGCCATGTAGAGAATGCCATCATGCATGGATGGCGCGAAGCTGTAATGGACTTTGCATTGTGTGGCACGGCCGGAATTGCCGGGGTCATTGACCTTGTCGGCAATCGTGAAGAGGTAGTCGAGGCCGTCCTTTTCCTCGTTGTAGCGAACTAGCTTGACGAGCCCCCCCGGCACAGCCTCGGCACAAGCGGCAGCATAAATGCGGCCGTCGGGCCCGACGGAAAGCGCCCAGCAGGTATCGGCAACTTTGTACTCCGAGAATGGGTACCATTTCACTTTGTAAGGACGGGAATCTTGCGGGTAGGCTGGCGGTTCTCCCCTCGCGGCCGAGGCGCTATCGCGCGACGACAGCGCCATCCCCCCAGTCAGTACACTCGCACTACCCTTAAGGAAATCGCGTCGGTCAATTGCTCCTGGCATGGATCATCTCTCCAGTATCTTCAGATTCGAACCAGCGTGTCAGGCTTCATCCCGGAATCTTCTCGTACTCGTTACTCAGGAGATAGGCTGGGGGCTCGTCTTCTTCAATATCGGCAAAACGGCTGACCGGCTCGCCAAAGAAGTTGTCGGTGCGATCATCGTTCACGGATGATACTTCCCCGCAGATAAGGGTCCCGGCGTCTTTCTTTGCCCAGAAGCGGTGATAGAGCCGGGGCGTCAGGGTAATGCTCTCGCCCGGGCCCAGGTCAAAGATTTCTCCCGCGCCCACGGTACGTCGCCGTCCATCGCAAAACACTTGAACCGGTGAGCTCCGGTCGATTCCGTCATCCGCTTGAGAGTTATAGAGCTCTAAGGTGAGCATTCCGCCGCCGCGGTTGATGATATCTTCGGTTTTGGACCAATGAAAATGAATGGGAAGGCGCTGGCCGGGCTTCAGAATGATCAACTTTTCCGCGTAA